>Ga0209607_1000130_pt1 | contig 63577 bp, 54 predicted proteins | sample AD_UKC117_MetaG_FD_184413 | JGI IMG/M metagenome (GOLD analysis project Ga0209607, IMG submission 184413) | Active sludge microbial communities of municipal wastewater-treating anaerobic digesters from Hong Kong - AD_UKC117_MetaG (SPAdes)... | ecosystem: Engineered > Bioreactor > Anaerobic >... | reverse complement strand
AACCGGCGGAGAACCGCTGACCTACCCGCTCGGTCCGTTATGCAAAGGGTTGAAAGCAGCCGGGGATATCAGCATTTTTCTTGAAACTTCCGGGGCCAAACCTTTGAGTGGTCAGATGGACTGGATCTGTCTTTCTCCCAAACAAAATCACCCTCCCCTTCCCGGGTTTTACCCCCTGGCCAACGAATTAAAAGTGATCGTAACCGGTCCGCTGGATATGGAATGGGCCGAGTTCAACAGGAAAAAAGTAAGACCGGAATGCCACCTTTTCCTGCAACCGGAATGGAGTCGCAGGGAAGCGGTTCTCCCTCATATCGTTTCTTACATCAAGGCCAATCCCGAATGGCAATTGTCGTTACAAACCCATAAATACATTAATATACCCTAAAATCAAGATTTTTATGAAACGTATCTTATTCTGCATCATGACCCTGGCTGTTTTCACTTTTTCTGCTACGGCTCAGGAAAAAGAAGAAAAGAAAGAGGAGGGATTTCAATTTACAGTGATCAAAGAAAACCCTATCACTCCGGTAAAGAACCAGAGCAGCACCGGAACTTGCTGGTGTTTTTCGTCGTTGGGATTTATGGAATCTGAACTTTTGAGAATGGGCAAAGGTCAATACGATCTTTCCGAAATGTATGTTGTATCCAAAACATATACCGACAAAGCTGACCGGTACGTTCGTCTTGACGGATTTTTGAATTTTGCACAGGGAGGCGGATTTGATGATTACCTTTATGTTATTCGCAAATATGGCATTGTTCCAAACGAAGTCATGCCCGGTTTGAATTACGGAGAAGAAGTGCATCGTCACAGCGAATTGACAGCCGTTCTAAAAGGAATTGTGGATGCCGTCAAAAAGAACCCGAACCGGAAACTGTCAACGGCCTGGAAAAATGCATTCCAGGGAGCGCTGGATGCATATCTTGGAGCCATTCCCGAAACATTTGAATACAACGGAGCAACTTACACACCCAAAACGTTTGCCGAATCCCTGGAATTCAATCCCGATGATTACATTAACATCACATCTTACACCCATCATCCCTTTTACACACAATTTGCACTTGAAATCCCGGACAACTGGCTTTGGGGTACTTCATACAACATTCCTATTGAAGAACTTATGGCCGTTATTGATAACGCGGTTATGGAAGGTTATACCGTACTTTGGGCATCGGATGTGTCAGAGATGGGATTCGGACGGACCGGTATAGCCATGTACCCCACAACAAATCCGGAAGAAATGGTTGGATCCGATCAGGCCAAATGGCTGGATATGTCTGCTACAGAACGAAATAATGCTTTTAGAAACCTGAAAGCTCCTGTGACCGAAATCAAAGAAGTCACACAGGAAATGCGTCAGGAAGCATACGACAACAAGCAAACCACTGATGACCACGGGATGCAGATCTACGGAATTGCCAAAGACCAAAACGGTACAAAGTATTATATGGTAAAAAATTCCTGGGGAGATGATGCAGGAAATTACAAAGGCCTGTGGTACGTTACAGAAAAATTTGTACAGTACAAGACAATGGACATTCAGGTGCACAAGAATTCCATTCCTAAGGATATCCGCAAAAAATTGGGTATTAAATAACGCTGTTAATGATGAAAAAGACATTCCTGCTAATAATTGTTGCTGTTGCACTCTCAGTTTCGTTGACTGCGCAGCAATATGAATTCACAACTGTTACCGACAACCCGTCTACAATTCTTAAGAACCAGGCCCGTACAGGAACTTGCTGGTGTTTTGCCACGCTTTCTTTCCTGGAAAGCGAGCTGATACGAATGGGACAACCGGCTATGGATCTCTCGGAAATGTTCGTGGTACGCAACACCTACAAGACCCGTTTCTTTGACAACTACCTGAGAAGAGGCAACGGGAACCTCGGCCCGGGATCCCTTAGCCACACCGCTACAAATACCATTGCCCGGTACGGGATCATGCCCGATGAAGCCTACCCCGGGATCGCTTACGATTCTCCGGGGCACAACCATTCCGAGTTGCAGGGATATGTTGATGCGTTGGCTGAGATTCCCGTTAAAACAAAGAAATTCAGTCCCGAAAGCGGGGAATTGCTGAATGCTCTTCTGGATGTATACCTGGGAGAAGTACCTGAAACATTTGTATACCAGGGGAAGGAATACACACCTGTTACCTTTTTGGACCACCTGGGGCTGAATATGGATGATTACGTGGAAATAACCAGTTATACCCACCACCCGTTCTACGAACAAGTACCTCTGGAAATACCGGATAACTGGGAACACGAACGTTATTACAACGTACCGCTGGACGAATTCATGTCAATTGCGGATTATGCGCTGGAAAACGGGTATACCCTGGCCTGGGACGGGAACATATCCCGGAATTTTTCCCAGGAAAACGGTGTGGCCATTGTCCCGGGAAACGATCCTTCCGTTGATGAAGTAGCGGTTACCCAGGAAATCCGCCAGCAATGGTACGAAACATTCCAGACCACAGACGACCACCTGATGCATGTCACCGGAATTGCACACGACCAGTACGGTATAAAATACTATATAACAAAGAATTCATGGGGCGAAACCGGGAAATACAAAGGGTTCGTGCATATGTCAGAAAATTATTTTCGCGGAAAATGTATCGGTTATATGATACATAAAGACGCGATTCCCAAAGAACTCCGCAAAAAGCTGGGACTTTGAAAAAAGTGTTGCTACATATTCCCAATGCCATCACATGCCTGAACTTGTCATGCGGTGCATTGGGAATTGCTTTTCTTTTCAGAGACAGGATCGACATCGCATTCTGGCTGTTGATCGCTGCCGCCGTTTTTGATTTTCTGGACGGATTTGCTGCCCGGCTACTCAATGCTTATTCTCCCCTGGGTAAAGAACTGGATTCCCTGGCCGATGCAATCAGTTTCGGCCTCTTACCGGCATTTATGCTCTATGTGGTATACCTGCCGGCAGCTCCCCGGCAATGGATGGCGTTCATCCCTTTCCTGGTAGCCGTTTTTTCTGCTTTACGCCTGGCCAAATTCAACGTGGATAGCCGTCAGACCAACAGTTTCCTGGGATTACCCAGTCCGGCCAACGCACTGCTGATTGCTGCTGCCGTATACTATACCCGGGACAGTCTCCCCTGGAAAACACTAATGCAGACATCCTGGTTCATACCCTGTATGTCTGTTGTACTGTCTTTTCTGCTGATCAGCAACCTGCCCATGTTCTCCCTCAAGCTCAAAGGATTCGGATTCACGGAAAACAAAGTTAGATATATCTTCCTGGGATTATGTTCTGTGTTGGTCATAACCTTGCTGGTGACAGGAAATCATCCCGGCCTGGCCATGATGGGTTGTATCAGTCTGTATATAATAATGTCCGGAATCCTGAGGATCTCCGGACATCATCAATAAAGTTTGAAGAGGGTCCCGTTTAACTCAGTTCGGGCTGAGGTCCTATTCCGAATTTTTCTACCAGCACACTGGTCACGTTTGGTGACAGGAAAGCGGGAAGTGTCGGCCCCAGGTGAATGTTTTTCACACCAAGACTGAGAAGTGCCAGCAATACAATGACTGCTTTTTGTTCGTACCAGGCAATGTTGTAGAAGATGGGCAGATCGTTCACACTTTCCACTCCGAAAACGTCTTTAAGTGCGAGAGCTATGACGACCAGCGAATAACTGTCGTTACATTGTCCTGCATCCAATACACGCGGTATCCCGTTTATGTCTCCCAAAGGCAGTTTATTATACCTGTATTTGGCACATCCGGCGGTAAGGATCACGTTGTCTTTTGGCAGCGCCAAGGCGTAGTCCGTATAATACTGACGTGATTTCATACGTCCGTCGCATCCTGCCATTACCACAAATCGTTTGATCGCCCCGGATTTGACAGCGTCCACAATCTGATCGGCAAGAGCAAGTACCTGGTGGTGTGCGAAACCGCCTATGATCTCGCCTTTCTCAATTTCTTTGGGAGGCTGGCATTGTTTTGCTTTTTCTATCAATTCGGAGAAATCTTTCTTTCCTCCTTCTTTCCTTGCGGGTATATGTTTTGCTCCCGGATAACCTGCCGAGTTGGTGGTATACATTCTTTCCAGGTAGGTTGCATCTTTCAGAGGAGGAACTATACAGTTGGTCGTAAAAAGAATAACTCCGTTGAAAGCTTCAAATTCCTCACGTTGCTTCCACCAGGAATTGCCGTAATTGCCTACGAAATGATCATACTTCTTGAATTTCGGGTAATAATTGGCCGGTAACATTTCTCCGTGGGTATAGACATCCACTCCCGTACCTGCTGTCTGTTCCAGCAATTCTTCCATGTCTTTAAGGTCGTGCCCGCTGATAAGGATCCCCGGATTTTTTCCAACCCCGATATTGACTTTTGTCATTTCAGGATTCCCGTATGCAGTAGTATTTGCCTTATCCAACAGGGCCATTGCTTTAACGCCGGTCTCTCCTGTCTTAAGCACCAGGGAGATCAATTCTTCAACGGGTATATCGTTCCGGGAGACCTGGTACAGGGCTTCTTCCATAAAACGGTAGATCTCTTTATCCTCAAATCCCAGGTTCAATGCATGGTCCGCATAAGCAGCCATGCCTTTCAAACCGTAGATAGTCAACTGTTTAAGTGACCGGGCATCTTCATTTGACTCACTCAACACGCCTACTTCTGCGGCTTTTGCCTGGTAACCATCAGGGACTACCTCAATGTTGACTTCCGGCATATCGGGAACATCAACGCCGTTTTCGAGGGCTTTTTGCAACAATTCCTTTTTCAGAGCAAATGCTTTATCAATACGCTCACTGATGGCAGTATCATCAAAATTGGCATTGGTTATGGTGCAGAACAAAGCATCCATAAGAAAGTGGTCGGGAAGGTCGGCAGCCAGGCCTTTCTCCCGCAATGATTTTTGCACAATAGCCACACCCCTGCTAACATATAGAAGCAAATCCATTAGAGCTGCAGTATGTGGTTCCTTGCCACATACTCCTTTAACAGTACAACCCTGGTTGCGGGCCGTTTCCTGGCATTGAAAACAAAACATACTCATAACTAAAATTTTTAAGTGTATAATAATTTCATTGAATCCATTCTTCGGATTTTACATTTCCCTGAACCGTTAGTACTACTTTTTTTACGGGTATGTAACGCCGGCATTTTTCGCGCGCCCGGCGCACCAGCTCCATCAATCCTGAACAACAAGGGACCTCCATGATCAAAACCGTTAGTGTTTCGATTTTCGCCTGATCTATCATCACGGCCAGTTTTTCAATGTATGATTCGCGGTTGGAATCCAGTTTGGGGCAGGCAATGGCCAACACCTTGTCTTTCAGAAAACGGTTGTGAAAACCTGTTGCTGTGAAGGCTGTACAATCGGCAGCCAGTAAAAGATGCGCTCCTGCAAAAACCGTGTTTAAGGGATTTATCAGGTGCAACTGAAACGGGAAATTCACGGCTTTGTGCATTACGGGAACAACGGCAGCAGGTTCCAGGTCGGGCGTTTTCTTCTGAAGGGAAGACAGATCCACCTTGATATTGTGCTTATTCAAATAATCAATTCCCTGGTTCATAAAACCGGTTTCACCATGGTCTTTCAGATGTTTTAAATGAGCCAGTATCACATTGTCACCCTTGGGAGCTATACGTTCCATGACAGCTTCTTCGTTGTAAGCTTCTGCTTCCCTTTCTTCCAGAGAAATGGCACCCCGGGGACAATCGGGGATGCACGCACCCAACCCGTCACAATACAGATCACTTACCATAACGGCCTTCCCATCTATCATCCGGAGCGCTCCCTCATGGCATCCGGTAACACAAATCCCACATCCGTTACAAAGTTTTTCATCTATTTTGACAACTGTCCTCTTCATTTATATCAATTTAATTTACAAAAATATAGTTTTTTACAGAGTTATTATGTTACTTTTGTTACATGGAAGACATTTACCAGTGTCCGTTATTCCGCGGCGTTGACAAACATACTTTGGAAAGTATGCTGGACGGAAAATGCCGTGTCCGTGATTTTTCACGGGGCGAAACAGTAGCCATTCAGGATCAAACGTACAAATCGCTCTTAATTGTAGAAAAGGGTATGTTACGGGCCGAAATGACTAACCGGGAAGGAGTAAAAGCTGTCATTGAAGACATTTCGGTTCCCAAGGCTGTAGCACCCTCATTTCTTTTTGCTTCAAAGAACAGGCTTCCTGTGACATTAACTGCTCTTACGGAATCTACCGTAGTTTACATCCCTAAAAATGTACTTTTTTGGCTGATGAAAAAAGATGTCCGGATATTGGAGAATGTATTGAACAGCATCTCCGACAGGTGTCTTTTCTTATCAGAAAGGGTACGTTTACTTCAGTTCGGGACCATAAAAAGCAAACTGAAGTCCTATTTTATGGAACAAAAACACATCACCGGATCCGGCACTTTCACCATTCCTCATACACAACAGGAATTGGCAGATACGTTCGGTGTAACCAGACCGGCACTTGCCCGGGCCATAAAACAAATGGAACAGGCAGGAACAATTGTCAGAAAAGGGACCCGTACGTACGAATTGCATTAGTAATTATTCTCATATTCTTCCCATAATTCGGATTCTTTAGAATAAGCATCGTCCAGAAAAGATCCCGAATTGTCCTCAACAAAATCTGCAAAATCATCCATCTCCCGTGATTTGTCCAACAGGGAAGCTTCACGGGCGGTTTGAGCCCTATGTCTGTATAACTCAATAATTTGGGTAAGCATCTCCTGTTTCATACTTTAAATATAGGTATAATTCCCGTATCTTTGTATTATGGATATTCTTGAAATTTTAACGGACGACCGTCCGATGGCTGAAAACGCCATGCATGAAAAACGTTTGACCGAACACGGTTTGAGTATTTATTTTGAAAAAGAAAAGAGTAAGTGGCTGCTTGATACCGGTCTTTCAGGGCAGTTTGCGGCGAATGCCACCAGCTCAGGTATTGATATCTCACAGGTAGATCACCTGGTTATATCACACAACCATAACGATCATACCGGAGGCCTGGAGACTTTCCTGCAAAACAACTCAAAAGCTATTATTCATTTATCCGAATGGGTACAAGAAAGCACGTGTATTTCTATGAGAAACGATCAGAGAATGGATATCGGACTGGACCGGGATTTGCTCAAGCATTATGCATCACGGTTTGTATGGCATCCTTCTGAAAATGTGAAGCTGACTCATAATGTATGGTTGTTGGCAAATATACCCTCCACCTATCCCCTGCCTCTGGCCAACGCGAATCTTTTATGGAATTACAAAGGAAAAGACGCACCTGACCCTTTTAAGCACGAAATAGCCCTGCTGATCACCGGAGAAAAAGCAAATACGGTTATTTCATCATGCACCCACAAAGGGATACTAAATACTCTGGAAGCGGCAAGTTCCGTGGTAAAAGACCCCATAACCGCATTCGTGGGAGGTACACACCTGAGAGATGGATATGAAACAGAAGAAGACATATTGGGCATTACATCCCTGATCATTGAAAACCATCCGCAATTGCATTTGTATACCGGTCATTGTACCGGGGAACATACCATGACGGTCTTAAAACGGTTTCTTACTGGTCATGTAACTGCTTTTTATTCAGGTTTCAAGACGAATATTTGATTTTTATATTGCGTTTTTTTTCGTATCTTTGTAAAAATATTGATATGAAAATTATGAACGTAATTCTGTCCTGTGCGGCACTGCTTTTTGCAGCCGGATGCGGGGCTCAGGATAATCTTGAATTTAATGTAACCATAGATGATACCGTAAAGGAATTGGATCTGAACCGTTACCTGGGAAAATGGTATGAAATCGCTCGTTTTGACCACAGTTTTGAAAGAGGACTGGTTGGAGCAACGGCCAATTACTCACTGAGGGAAGACGGAAAGATCAAAGTGCTCAATACGGGTTACAAAGACTCTTTTGAAGGAAAATTCAATGAAGCCGAAGCTAAAGCCTACAGACCGGATGAGAACTATCCCGGAGCACTGAAAGTATCTTTTTTCCTTTTCTTTTATTCTGATTATTGGGTCCTTGATCTGGACCAGGATTATACATTCGCCTTGATTGGAAGTAAAAAAGACAAGTATCTGTGGATCCTTTCACGTACACCGGAAATGGCCCCTGCAGACCTGGACAGGGTGTTGAACAGGGCAAAATCTCTGGGCTATAATACAGACGGATTGATCTGGGTAGAGCAACGCGATTAGCGATTCGGGAAAAATTGCCAACATATTGTGGAAAAAAGCCATTGTCCGGCATACTCAAATTCCGGACCTTTGCATCATGAAAACAATCATGACATTAATTGCTTTAATTCCCGCCCTGGTAATGTTCGGGGGAAACGACGGCAATATTGATAAAAAAAAGGAAACAAAGATTATGGAACTCACAAAAGAAGAATTTATCAAACGCGTTTATAATTACGAAGCCAATCCTAATGAGTGGAAGTATGAAGGAGATAAACCCTGTATAGTGGATTTTCACGCTACCTGGTGTGCTCCCTGCAAAATGCTTGCACCTTCTCTGGAAGAGATCAATCAGGAATACAACGGTGACATATATGTCTATAAAGTAGACGTGGATAAATCCCCGGAACTGGCTGCCATATTCGGAGTGCGCAGTGTTCCCACGCTTTTATGGATTCCGCTTTCCGGTAAACCAAGCATCTCTCAGGGAGCACTCCCAAAGAGTCAGTTGGATTCTATAGTTAAAAGCACCTTGCTTAAAACAGAATAGGTTTTTATCTTTGCTGTATGGAATATACGTATATCACTCCCCTGCAGGGGAGTTTGATAGTTACGGACGATTTCCACAGCAAAGACTCATTACTCCGTAACAAAGACCTTTATAAATTTATATGGGTCCGTGAAGGATTCGTAGATATTGAAATTGACCACATGGGAATACACCTGGAAAAAGACCAGGTTATTCCCTTGTCTAATTTACACCATCTCACAATTACCGGACTTGAAGGCAAGTACGTAGCCATTCTTTTCAACAGTAATTTTTATTGCATTTTCAAATCGGATAACGAGGTTTCCTGTAACGGATTCCTGTTCACGGGTTATTCGGATCCCATGCGTATGCAGCTAAATGTTTCGCAATCAGAGACCCTGGAAAGGATTATTACAGATATTGACAGGGAATACCTGGAAAATGATTCTCTCAAGGAAGAAATGCTTCGTCTTCACCTGAAACGGTTTATTATTGTCTGTACACGGATAGCACGTGATAAATTCTCAATTGAACCGGGTAACGAAAGCACTTTTTACCTTTTTCGCCAATTTTTAACCTTGGTTGACAGGTATTACAAAGAAAAAAAGAAAGTCAGAGAATATGCCGGCATTTTGAACCGTTCCCCGAAAACCCTGACGAATCTTTTTGCCCTTAACAACTTGCCTTCTCCGCTTCATTTCATTCACGAACGTATCCTGGCCGAAGCAAAACGTATGTTGCTCTACAGTAATAAAAACGCAAAAGAAATTTCAGACATTCTGGGTTTTGATGATATGGCTACTTTCAGTCGTTTTTTCAAACGAACGTCAGGATTGAGCATTACTGAATTCCGTAACGAAAATACACCGTCATGATAACTTTAAGCCGCTTCCTGGTCGTATGTTTTTTTACTGCTATATCCTTGTTGTTTACAAACTGTGAGGTTAACAGGATATTCAACATGGGAGAAAAAGTAGTAAAGGAAGTTGACATTGAACGTTTTAAGGGGAAGTGGCACGAAGTAGCCCGTCTTTGTACTAATGGCAAAAAGAACAATCTTGTAGCCGTAACCCTGGAAATATCAATAGATCCCAAAGGAATCATTCACCTGTTCCTTACGGGTCACAAACTCACGCCATACGGTCCTGTTAAAAATTTGAGAGGAAAAGGAAAATGGAATGAAAAAAGACCCGGTACGGTACGGAATACTTTTTTTCTGAATTTTTACAGGGATTACTATATTCTTCACGTAGAAGAAGATTATTCCACAACCATAATCAGCAATCAGACCGGGACCAGGCTGCATATTTTGTCACGACACCCATCCTTATCTGCTGAAGAGGTTTCTTCCATAAGAGATAAGTTTCTTTCTCTGGGTTATGACCCCGGAGAATTGTGCTGGTCGGAAACTTATTTTTGAAAAAGATCGTTCAACGCATTGAGTTTTTCATCCAGATCGCGACATTTCACCTCATACTGATCTTCTGAAGGTAATTCAGTCCTTCCTCCGTAATAATACTTGATTTTTGGTTCAGTTCCGGAAGGTCTGATAGTTACAACTGTATTATCCGCACAGACAAATTGTAGCACATCGGATCCGGGCAGATTGATCTCATACCTCAGATCACTCACCAGATCTACCGTTTCCCTTTTCTTATAATCATGAAACAAAACGACTTCAGATTCCAAGAGCCGGGACGGGGGATTTTCTCTTAAACGAGCCATGATGGACCTGATCTTCTCCATACCGTCTTTTCCCTTGAGTGTTACTGAAACCATACGTTCTTTAAAAAAGCCGAACCGCAGGTATACTTCCCGCATCAGATCATAAAGCGTTTTTCCTTTAGAGGCTGCCCAACAGGCAACTTCCGCAGTCAAAGCACAAGTTACAACGGCATCTTTGTCCCTTACAAATTGGCCTACATTAAAACCGTAGCTTTCCTCTCCCCCGCATATAAATTCTTTTCTACCCTCGTTGTTGCGGATCACTTCGGCTATGTATTTGAATCCTGTAAGCACATTATAACAGGCAACATCGTAATGGTCGGCTATAGATTGTAAAAGATCACTTGTCACGATCGTCTTGACAATATATTCATTTCCCTTGAGACGTTTTGTATCTTTCCATTTCTCCAATAAATAGTATGTCAAGAGGGCTGCTGTCTGATTCCCGTTCAGTAACTCAATCTGACCGGCAGGATTCCTGACAGCTATCCCTACCCTGTCAGCGTCAGGGTCAGTAGCCATGACCAATTGGGCTCCTGTCTGCTCCGCTTTTTCAATAGCCAGTTTTAAGGCAGCCGGCTCTTCCGGGTTCGGAGAAACAACAGTAGGAAATAACCCGTCTGTCACATCCTGCTCGGGAACGTGAAAAACATTTGTAAAGCCCAATCTTGAAAGAGCTTCAGGTACCAAATGTACACCTGTCCCGTGAAGTGGCGTATAAACCATTTTCAGATCACTGAATGCTTCTATAGCTTGAGGACTTAAATTTATAAGGCTTAAAATGGCATCCAGATATAACGTATCTTCTTCTTCACCCAGCATTACAATTTTTCCCTTTCCCCCGGAAAATTTTACCATGGAAGGTGAAGATATTTTTTGCACTTCCTCAATAATCATGGCATCCCGGGGTGCCACCACCTGTGCCCCGTCATTGCCGTATACTTTATATCCGTTGTATTCTTTGGGATTATGACTTGCCGTGATCATTACGCCGATATGGCATTTATGCTCCCTGACCGTAAAACTCAGTTGGGGCGTAGGCCTGAGAGAATCAAAAAGGAATACTGTAAAATCATTGGCGGCTAAAACCTCAGCAGTGATCCTGGCAAATTCCGGGGACTGATTTCTGCAATCATACGCAATGGCCGCTTTATAGGGTCCGGTTTCGTTCTTTTTTACAAAATCCGCCAATCCCTGTGTAACCATACCCACAGTATAACGGTTCATACGGTTTGTTCCGACCCCCATTATACCACGTAACCCTCCTGTCCCGAATTCCAGGTTTTTATAGAACGAATCTTCCAATGTTACAGGATCTTCTTTCATCAGCCTGAGTACTTCGTTACGTGTTTGCTCATCAAAGGACGGGCCCATCCATTCTCTGGCCTTTTCCATAATGTTCTGTTCCATATTTTTTCAAATTATATTTTCTATTCCTTCCTGCCAGTGGGGAACATTGACCCCGGGCAAGTGACTAATTTTCTGCGAACTCATGACGGTATAAACCGGTCTGGGGGCCCCTTCAGTGTAGCCGGTTACTACCGGCAACACGGGAACCGGAACAAAAGCGGAATCCATTTTCCGGATCATATCCCGCACTTTCAATGCAAAAACATACCGGCTGCAACCTCCTCCTGAATTGGTATAATGAAACAATCCTGATTCAACCCGGTTTCTCATGAGACTGAATAAAGCATTTACAAGATCCGGAGCATATGTTGGCGAATTTTTCTGTAATGCATCTACGTACAAGGGCCCGGATTGGTTTCTGAGCAAACCGGGAACGGCAGCCAGAAAATTGCGCGAATACCGGGAATACACCCAACTGGTACGGACTACAATACCCCTTGCATAGGCCAGAGCCTTCAGCTCCCCTGCTCTTTTTGATGCCCCGTATACATTTACCGGGGCAGTCAGGTCTTCTTCTGTATATGGAGTGGTTTTCTGCCCGTCAAACACATAATCCGTTGATAAATGGATCAGTACGGTCCGGTTTTTTTCACATGCTTTTATCATTCCCTCCAGACAATTTGCATTCAGCAGGTATGCAGCACCCGGACTTTCTTCCGCTTTGTCAACGTGGGTAAAGGCAGCCGTATTGATAACATAATCCGGTTTTTCATGCATGAAACAAGACATTAAAGCATGGGGATCCGTGATATCCAGCTGTTCCCGTGAAAAAGCCGCCAATGTAATGTCAGCCTTATCAACAGCCATTTTACGCACTATTGAACCTACACCGCCTGATGCTCCTGTGAGAACCACTTTCATAATGACAAAGATATTAAAAATGAACCGCAAAGGTACCCGGCACTTTGCTTATCTTTGCAGAAGAATGCCCGACGTACGGAAAGATTATACAAAACACATGACCCTTCTCCTGGCCGTTTCACTACTGCTCAGGTGTATAATCGCTGCCATAACAGAACTGGGAAACGACGAGGTCTATTACTGGACTTATGCCGCATTCCCGGACTGGAGTCATTTTGATCATCCTCCCATGGTAGGGTGGATCATACAATTGTTCACTTTCAACCTGCATTGGGATTCTGCCTTTGCTCTCCGCCTGCCGGCCCTGATCCTGGGAACATTCAATACATGGATGATATACCGCCTGGGAATTTTCTTGAAAAATCCCCGAACAGGCTGGTATGCAGCGCTGTTGCATACGGGATCATTATATGCAACAATCCTGGCCGGAACCTTTATCCTGCCGGATACTCCCCTGGGTACTTTTTACCTGCTTTCGCTGTTTTTCATGTTCAAGGCTTGCGGGCTGGGATCACAACAGGAAAGAAAAGGCCCGGAACCTGTCTTGTTCATACCTGCAGGAATCTTCACGGGATCGGCCATGCTCAGTAAATACACCGGTGTTTTTCTATGGGCGGGAACGTTTCTTTTTGTGCTTTTTTACCGGAGAAGTCTTTTTAAAAACCTGTATTTCTGGCTGGGGATCCTGGTTTCCATAATGCTGTTTTTACCGGTTATCCTATGGAACCTGACTCAGGACTATTCCAGTTTCGCATTTCATTCCGAACGTATATCCTTTTTTGGAGAAGGCATCAAACCCTTCCTGCTGGGAAGGGAAATCATAGGTGGTTTTTTGTATAACAATCCGGTAAATTATATACTTATCATCTGGGCCATTTTGGTTGTTCGCCCTTTTACAGCAGGTTTAAAACGGATGATCCTTTTACAATCCATTCCTCTGATAGCCACCTTTCTGTTTTTTTCATTGTTCAGGGAAACACTTCCCCATTGGAGCGCTCCGGCTTTCTATCCCCTTATCCTTGTTGCTGCAGCCGCCTTAGATACACGTTCTTTGGCACGGCCGGCAAAGGTATCCGTTGCGTTTCTGACCTCGGTCGTTTTCCTGGGTGTAATACAAATACAGACAGGGTTCATACCTCTTACGCCTCCTCCTGCTGCAACAGAAGAGTCCGGGGAAGACATACTTAAAGAACTCGGCCGGAAAGATTTTACCCTGGATATGTACGGATGGAAACAGCTGGGAGATCATTTTGATGTGGTATACCGGCAACAGGAAGCTCTCTATTTACAAACCGGAGGGAAACAAGGGATGCCACAGAAAAGTGCCATTCTGGCACACCGCTGGTTCCCGGCTGCACATCTGGATTATTATGTAGCCCGGCCAGCCGGTACGGTAGTAAAAACAACGGGTCCCGTGGAAAGGACCCATAAATACCAGCAGATCACAAAACTCAGGGGAGGAATCGCTCCGGGGGAAAAGCTTTTCTATATAGAATCAAGCCGTTTCCCTGAACAGATATCCAATTCTGTCCCGCTGGATACATTTTTTGTTCACAGGTGCGGAAAACCCGTAATACGTTATGTAATCCATACGTTAGAGTTCCACAGTGGCAAATAGTGTATCCACCATCACAGTGAATGTTCCCGGTTCTACCCTCCATTTTCCGTCAGCTCCCCAGAATTGCAATTGATCTTCCCGTACCACAAAACGTACGGTTTGGGTTTCTCCGGGTTCCAGGCTGACTTTGGAAAAAGCCTTCAGTTCCTTCACCGGCCGGGTCATGGATGCATAATCATCCCGCATAAACAGCAACACTACTTCTTCTCCTGCACGTGAACCGGTATTGGTCACATCCACAGACACTTCCAGAGCCCCGTCTTTAAAATCGCCTGCCTTCAGATTGGCATATTCATAGGTAGTGTAAGACAATCCGTAACCGAAATCGTATAGAGGCATGGGATTTTCCATCACAATGGGATGGAAGTAATGCGAAGGCATATGATTGTAGACCGATAGAATATTTCCTGTGGACCTTGGGAAAGTGACAGGCAGTTTGCCCGAAGGGTTAACGTGTCCGTAAAGTATCTCGGCAAGGGCGATGCCCCCCTTCATGCCGGGTTCCCAGGCTTCCACCAACGCATCGACTTCCTGTGCAATCCATTCCACGGCAAGGGGGTGTCCGTTATTCAGCACCACAATACATGGTTTGCCGCTTTTCAGGATGTTGCGTACCAATTCTTCCTGCAGACCGGGCAAGCGTAAATTGCCCCGTTCCACATCTTCCCCGGAAGTTTTATTGGCCCAGTCCTTACGATTCACGTATTCCCCTACAAACACAATATTCAGATCTGCCCGGCGTGCCATAACCCCGGCGCGACGTACTTTTTCGGGATCCATATACCGGATGGATTCTCCCTGGTCCAGGAACGTAAATTTTGTTTTGGGGGCTATGGTCTTCAGGCCTTCCAGGAAAGTAACCACGTTATCATCGGGTTGCGGAAATGTCCAGTCCCCCATGACTCCCTGTGAATCGGCGTTGGGGCCCGTTACAAATACATTTTTATACTTACCGCCATCAGTGAGCGGAAGTATGCCGTTGTTTTCCAGCAACACAATGCTTTTGCGGGCAGCTTCCAAAGCGGTCTGCACATGCTCTTCTTTCATGAGAACCTGGTCAACAGCAGATTCCTCAAAAAAAGGATTTTCAAAAAGTCCCAGACGGAATTTCATTTCCAGTATCTTTCTGCACGATTGATCAATCCGGGATACGGGAACCACACCCTCTTCCACCAGCTTCATCATGGCCGGAACAAAAGCAGGTCCGTGCATATGCATATCCATTCCTGCCATTACAGACTGTGCGTAGGCATCTTCAACAGAAACAGCGGTACGGTGCAAGTCATAAATATGTTCCATATCCATCCAGTCGCTGACCACAAATCCTTCAAAGCCCATTTCATCCCTGAGCATGTCCTGCATCAACCCCTTGTGGGCATGACAGGGTATCCCGCCAATTTCGTTATGTGCCATCATGAAAGTGAGTGCCCCTGCATCCACACATGCTTTAAACGGCGGAAAAAAGACTTCCCTCAATGTTCTTTCCGAGACATCGGTCGGAGCTCCGTTGGTGCCGTTCACAGGCTGGGAACCTCCCACAAAATGCTTGGCGCAGGCGAGCACCAGGTCTTTCTCCAGACCGTCATCTCCCTGGAATCCTTTAATCGCTGCTTCTCCCATCAGGGATACCAGGTAAGGATCCTCGCCGTATGTTTCTCCCACCCTGCCCCATCTCTGGTCCCGGGCTACCTCCACATTGGGTGCAAATGTCCAGTGCATACCAATAGCGCGCATTTCCCGGGCGGTTTGCCGGGAAGAAACATAGACCAGCTCCGGATCAAAAGTAGATGCCATTCCAATAGATGTGGGGTATACGGTCGTTCCGCTTACCAGGGCACAACCGTGTACAGCATCAATTCCCATCAACAAGGGTATGCGAAGCCTCGATTCCATAGCCAGCTGCTGCAATTCATTGGCCTCTCCTATTGTAACCGAGTGTAGAAACGATCCGATTTTCCCCTCCCGTGCCATTTGCGCGATATCTTCCTTCAAAAAACCGGGATAAAACGCCTGGGCCGTATTGCGCATCAAATCCTCTTCGGTCATACCTGCCTGGGATTCATCAATATGATTCAATCCCACACATTGGTTCATCTGGCCAATTTTTTCCTCCAGTGTCATCCTTTTCATCAGGTCTGCCACGCGTTTTTCCACGCTCAGATCAGGGTTCATATAAGGGGGATTTTCCCCTGAACCGCCCGAACATGAAGCGGCAAAAAACAAAGTTGTCATAAACAAAAAAGTTATTCCTTTCATAAATTAACAGATTACATGCATCAAATAACAAATGTAGCCATTTTATATGTTTTAGATAAAAAAAGCCAAGGATATAAGGCCAAAAGACGTTAAATTTACATTCTGAAAAAAAAAGACATTTAACCGTTACATCATGAAAAAATATTTATCACTAATTATTCCTTTACTGCTATTGGCAGGCTGCAACCAACCACCTGCCGTCAGGGAAATCGCTTTGGATCCCGTATGGAAATTCCAGACCGGAAATGAGATCCAATGGGCATCACCCGGTTTTGATGACAGCCTTTGGCCGGAGATCGCTCCTTCAAATACATGGGAAAACCAAGGGTTCTTCAATTACGACGGATACGCCTGGTACCGTAAAACCATCACCCTTCCCGATGATATAATAAAAGCTGCACAATACTACGGAGGCATTCAGATTCGTTACGACAATGCGGATGATACGGATGCATTGTATTTTAACGGACAGATCATAGATACGACAGGCAGTTTTCCTCCAAATTACGAGAGCCGTTACGGAATTAAAAGAGCTTATAACATTCCGTGGGAACAAATACATACCGATGGCCCTAATACGATAGCCATCCAAATATATGACGGTGGCGGTGACGGGGGCTTACGCACTTCTACAGTGGTTATTCAGCCAATCGCCCCGGAAAGGAAAATAACCCTTGATTACAAAGTTGATGCGGAAAACGGGGTCTTTATGGAAGACGATGCCCGCACCCTTTCCCTTACAATCGCCAACAACGAAGAAAAAACAACAAAATCCATTGTATACGTAACCGTTTCAACAGACGATTTCCAGCCTGTCACGGAATCTTCCTACAAAGTACGGGTAAAACCCGGTATGCAAGAAGTACTGACTGTAACCCTGGACCTTCCCCAACCCGGATTTTACCGTTGCACATTACGTATGGAAACCAACGGGCTGAAAGACAATCCGGTTACATTCAACATTGGTTACGAACCGGAAAAGATCGTATCCCCCACAGATGCACAGGAAGATTTTGATGCGTTCTGGGCGGAAACCCGTGCGGAACTGGACCGTACCCCCATGCGGGCCACCATGAAATTGCTCAGGGAACATTCAACCGGGGCAAGGAATTTATACTATGTGGAAATGAGATCGTTGGACAATCAGATCATGGGCGGTTATTACGCAGTCCCAAAAAAGAAAGGCAAATACCCGGCCCTTATCACCTATATGGGATACGGATCCGACCCGTGGATGCCCCATACCGACGGAGAACCCGGCTTTGTTTCCTTTGTCGTTTCCGTTCGCGGACAAGGCATCTACAAACAGGGGAACAAGTACAACAATAAATGGATTGTAACCGGTCTGGAGGACAAAAACGAGTATTATTACCGGGGAGCTTTTATGGACCTGGTCCGGGCCATTGACTTTGTTTGTTCAAGGCCCGAAGTGGACAAGGCACGGATCGCTGCCGAAGGCGGCAGCCAGGGAGGAGCTTTCACCTTAGCCGCCTGTGCCCTGGATGACCGCATAGCCGTAGCCGCTCCGGCTATCCCGTTTTTGAGCGATTACCCGGATTATTTCCGGATCGTGGATTGGCCCCGAACTGATTTTGACGCCTATATGAGAGAAAATCCCCAAGCAGAATGGGTAAATATTTTCAGGTTACTGACTTATTTTGACATCAAAAACCTGGCATCGCGTATCAAGACCCCTATCATAATGGCTGTAGGATTACAGGACGAAACATGTCCGCCGCACACCAATTTTGCGGGCTACAATATGATCACGGCACCTAAAGAATACCGTATCTACCAGGAAAACGGACACAACACGCCACCCGAATGGCAGGAAGTCCGCATGGCCTTTTTCAATAAATATTTAAACCTGGATTAACATGAAGAAAACGACACTTCTTTTAGCAGGACTATTCCTGCTTTCTTTCGTCATCAACGGCTGCAACAATACTACCCCGGACAATCCGTTTGTACATGTGGAAAACGGACAATTCATAAAAAACGGGGCTCCCTATCATTATATCGGCTTTAATTTCTGGTACGCCGGTATACTCGCCTCGGAAGGAACGGGCGGTAACAGGGACCGGTTGCACCGGGAACTGGATTTTCTGAAATCTGCCGGAGTAGACAACCTAAGAATCATGATCGGTGCGGACGGCCCGGAAAACAGGGCAAAGGTGCGCCCCAGCCTTCAAACCGGACCCGGAGTATACAACGACACGTTGCTCAGGGGATTGGATTACCTGCTTGTTGAACTCGGCAAAAGGGATATGTCAGCCGTTCTGTTTTTTAACAATACATGGGAATGGACGGGAGGTTATTCACAATACCTTGAGTGGGCCGGTTATGGCAAGGCTCCTGTTCCCGTAATTGACGGATGGCCGGCATTTCAGGAATATGTTCATCAATACCTGGCTTGTGAAACATGCGACAGTTTGTTCAGGGATCATGTCAGAAATATTGTTTCCCGGGTGAACAGTATAACAGGTGAGCCTTTCATTGAAGATCCGGCTATTATGTCCTGGCAGATTGCCAACGAACCCAGGCCCATGGGAGCGGATAACAAGGATCTGTATGAAAAATTCATCTTGTCTACCGCAGAATACATCAAATCACTGGATCCCAACCACATGGTGTCTGTAGGATCTGAAGGATCATATGGCAGTGAAAACGATATGGGCTTGTACCGGAGGGTACATCAGACCGAATACGTAGATTACCTTACATGCCATATATGGCCAAAGAACTGGATGTGGATAGATATCAAGGATATTCCCGGCTCTGTGGAACCCGCTTCTGCCGCAGCAGACAAATACCTGGACGAACACATTGCCCTGGCTGCAGAATTGAATAAACCCCTGGTGCTTTCTGAATTCGGATTTCCCAGGGACAATCACCTTTATAACAGGGAAGATCCCGTAACTGCCCGGAATGCCTTTTACGAGCACATCTTTAACCGCTTGCTTGAATCGGTAAAGGAAAAAGGCGTTTTTGCCGGCTGCAACATGTGGGCCTGGGGCGGCTTTGCACAACCCCGGAATCTTTTCTGGGAACCGGGTGATGATTATTGCGGGGATCCTTCCCAGGAAGAACAAGGTTTGAATTCTGTCTTTGCACAGGACAATACGGTTTCCCTGATCGGGACCTACGTTGAACTGATAAACGAATAACCCGGATTATGAAAAAACGATTCTTGCTTTTTATCCTTTTATTTTCGTTCTCAGGCATTGTTCATACGGTTCATGCACAGAAATTTCAAAATATGGCTCCGGTTCCACCCATGGGATGGAATTCATGGAACCGGTTTGGCTGTAACGTGAATGAAAAAATGCTGAAAGAAACGGCAGACATGCTCGTGGAAACAGGTATGAGGGATGCCGGTTATGTTTACCTGGTCATAGATGATTGCTGGCACGGGGAAAGAGACTCCCTTGGATTCATCCGGGAGCATCCGGACTTATTCCCTTCAGGGATGAAAGATCTGGCCGATTATATACATGCCCGCGGGCTGAAATTCGGTATCTATTCATCTGCCGGTTTTAAAACATGTGCGGGAAGACCGGCCAGCCGGGGACACGAATACCAGGATGCCATGGTATATGCTTCCTGGGATGTGGATTATTTGAAATACGACTGGTGCGGTACTGAAGGCCTGAGTGCCTACGGAGCGTACATGACCATGCGTGATGCCCTTTACCAGGCAGGAAGACCTGTCGTTTTCAGTTTGTGTGAATGGGGAAACAACAAACCGTGGCTATGGGGAGCGGAAATGGGACATCTTTGGAGAACCACGGGAGATATTTGTGCCATTTTTGACGGAATTGAAGATCATGTTACCTATAAGACTCTGGGGGTTTTACAAATACTTGATTTACAGGATACACTGCGCACTTATGCAGGCCCCGACGGATGGAACGATCCCGATATGCTCCAGGTGGGCAACGGGATGACAGTGGCAGAAGACAGGGCACATTTCACCATGTGGTGCATGCTCTCTGCACCCCTGATGGCAGGTAATGATCTTAGAAGCATGAGTCCTGAAACCATTGAAATACTTATGAACCGGGAAGCCATTGCCATTGACCGGGATCCTCTGGGAATTCAAGGATTCCCATTCAAAAAGGACGGAGACCTGCACACTTGGTTAAAACCATTGTCCCAGGGAAAGTGGGCCGTATGTTTTTTAAACCGGGGACTCCGGGACATCCCGCTCACCGTTGACTGGAAAGATTTTACGGTAAAGGATGAGCTTAGCGGACAGCAACTGGATGTCACCAACAACGTTTATTCCATACGTGACATATGGGCAAAGGAAAACCTGGGAACAACCGGTGACAACGACCTGGCTATGCTTTTGCCGGGTCACGATGTCTTATGTGTTGTTCTTTCACCCGTAAAATAATGATGAGCATGGACAAAATCACATTCAGGGAAAAATTAGGATACGGATTCGGAGATATGGCGTCCAGTATGTTCTGGAAGATCTTTGGGATGTACCTCCTGTTTTTCTACACAAAGGTGTTTGGCATTTCACCTGCTGCAGCCGGTACCATGTTTCTTTTAACACGTATCTGGGATGCCGTGAACGACCCTATCATGGGATTGTTATCGGATAGGACCCATACCCGCTGGGGTAAATACAGACCGTATCTTTTATGGGGAGGCATTCCCTTTGCCCTTATAGGCGTGATGACATTTTTCACGCCTGATTGGGGTGAAAACGCAAAACTGGCGTATGCCTACGTAACATACACCCTGATGATGATGATCTATACGGTGGTAAATGTACCCTATGCATCCCTGCTGGGAGTGATGTCTCCGCATCCCAAAGACAGGAACACCCTGTCTTCGTACAGGATGTTCTTTGCGTATGTAGGCAGTTTCATCACTTTTATGATCCTGCAACCTTTGGTAGATGCTTTCAGTAAAAAGGGCCCGGTGGGAGACGGAATATCCATGGAGCCCGGAGCATGGACAGCTGCAGTGGCCGTTATCGGAGCCCTTTGCGCTTTCCTGTTTTTTATGTGTTTTAAATGGACCAAAGAACGGGTAAAAGCTGCCGACGAAAGCAGGGACAAGGCATCCATAGGAACGGATCTGAAACGTCTTTTCTCCAACGGTCCCTGGTGGATCCTGCTGGCCTCGGGAGTATCGGCTTTGTTATTCAATTCTATCCGGGACGGGGTAGCCTTGTTTTATTTTTCCGATTACGTTACTTCCGGTTTCAGGACAGCCGCTTTCGGATGGACCATCGGGACCATCTATCTTCTGGTAGGACAGGCTTCCAATATGCTTGGCGTAGCACTTGCTGCCCCGGTAGCCAATAAGATCGGAAAAAAGAAAACATACCTGGGGGCTATGGTCCTGGCTGCCGTGCTAAGTTGTTTCTTTTTCATGCTCAAACCAGATCAGATCTTGTTGATTATGGCTTTCCAGGTGGTCATCAGTGCCTCTGCCGGCATTATATTCCCGCTGCTTTGGAGTATGTATGCAGATATTGTGGATTACCAGGAACTGAAAACAGGAAGAAGGGCTACAGGCCTGATCCTCAGCTCCTCCTCCATGTCCCAGAAATTCGGATGGGCAATAGGCGGTGCCATTACCGGCTGGCTGCTGGCGGCATTCGGTTACAATGCAGACCTGGCCGTTCAAAGCCAGAGTGCCATACAAGGAGTACGTCTGATGATGAGTTTCCTGCCTGCCATCGGTTGTATACTGGCGATTATTGCCATTTCCATATACCCGCTGGGAGAGAAAAAGGTTATGGAAATCACCGCAGAACTAAATAAAAGGAGAGCAATGAATGGCTAGCCAGGAACAAATTGAAAATTTGCGCCGGGAACTTCATGAAGAACTGACACAAAATATTCTGCCCTACTGGATAAAGCTTAAGGATAGTAGATGTGGAGGCTATTACGGCCGGGTAACCGGGAAAGAAGAACTTCTGAAAGAAGCACCCAAAGGTGCCGTTCTCCAATCCCGCATATTATGGACTTTTTCTGCTGCGGCAAGGGTGCTCAGGAATAAAGATTACCTGGCTTATGCCGCCCATGCGAAAGATTTCATCCTGGATAAGATGTATGACAAAGAATACGGGGGGATTTTCTGGAGCGTAGATCATAAAGGAAACATGGAAGATCCCAGGAAACAGTTCTATGCCCTGGGATTTGCCCTTTACGGCTTAACTGAATACCACAGGGCGACAGGCGATCCCGTTGCCCTGGCAAAGGCAGTGGACCTTTTCAATGATATCGAGGCCCATTCTTCAGATCAGATATACGGAGGATACCTGGAGGCAGCTGACCGGGACTGGAGCGAAATTCGCGATGTACGGCTTTCCGCAAAAGATGCCAACGAAAAAAAAACCATGAATACACACTTGCATATCATGGAACCGTATACCAATTTGTTCAGGGTCTGGAAAGATCCTGGGCTGGAACAAGCGTTGGCGCGTCTGGTAGAAGTATTCCTTGATAAAATTGTCAATCCCAAGACGCATCACCTGTCTTTATTCTTTGACGAGGAATACCATGTGAAAGGATCTGGCCTGTCTTACGGACATGATATTGAGGCATCCTGGTTGCTGATGGAAGCGGCCAGGGAACTGGCAGATTATAAACCCGGTATTTACGGGGTCTTGTTGAGCCGGGTTACCGAAGAAAGCAAAAACATCGCATACGCGGCCCTGAAAGGGTTACAACCTGACGGAAGCCTGATATACGAAGTTGAATCCAGCGGAAGGATTGACAAAACCCGTCACTGGTGGGTTCAGGCAGAAACGGTAGTCGGACTGTTTTATTTATATACCTGGCACAAAGTGCCTCATGCAATGGATATGGCCCTTAATTGCTGGAATTATATAAAAGAGCATATCCGGGACAACCGGAACGGGGAATGGTTCTGGAGTCCCGGAAATACTACGGATGACAAGGCCGGTTTCTGGAAATGTCCTTATCACAATTCCAGGATGTGCCTGGAGATCATAGAGCACAGTCATCAACTGCCTTAAGCAGCGGATCTGTACTTACGCGTGATCCCACAGCCTGTTCCATCCACAATTGGGGAACCAGGTTGCCCAGGGTAAACATGCGTTTCACCTCCCCGGCAAGTGTTTTCCCGTCCGTGTTCACATGGTTGTTGAAATACGCTTCCAACTGGAATTCTATGATATGTCCGAAAGGATAATTGGGCAGGTACATGGGACTGTTTATCATGTGAGAATAAATTCCCAGCAACGGGCAATCCGGTTGACCGAACACCGGTTCATAATAAAGGTTCCATACCATTCTTGCTTTATCTTCAACGGCCTGTTTCAGCATTTCTGCATCGGCTTCCGGATTTTCATACAGCCACTGCCACACGTACATGTCTACCAGGGCTACTCCCATGATCTCGTAACACCCCCAGAAGATATCCAGCACCGTGTTTTCGTCCATTTTTTGAGCAGGATACCCAAGCAGCTGCAAATCCCTTTTCTGGAAAATGAAAGCCAGTGCTTCCGTAAAGGCTGTGTTGGGAACACCGTTGAGCATGTAATGATCCATGTCGTAAAGACTTAAGGTTTGTTCCACATTATGTCCGAATTCGTGTACAGCAATATTGTATCCTTTGTAATCCATTCCACCGGAACCTATCCGTGTTCTCAGACGTGACGGTTCCCAACGCCCGGCAGCACCCCATGCATGGCCGGAACCCCTGGCAGGTTCAACCACAATGCGGGAAGCAATCTTTTGCGCTTCTCCGCTGTCAAATCCCAGCACTTGTAACATGCGGGGCATATCTGCGCTGAAGGCATCAGGATTTGGGTATTTTTTCCTGGTAAGTGCCGTCAGGTCGTCTTCCGGTATAGCCGTGCGGCTTTTGAACCCGTCGTACCATATATCAAACGGTTGCAGATCCCTTCCCAACCGTTTCTCTATGAAAGCGGCCACTTTTTTTACCTGGTCAGATGAAATCAGGTTAATAAACAAGTCTTCTATTTCGCGGGCAGAGATCTCCATAGAGCCTTCAAAATTTCTGACTATAGCCGTAGGCATATTCGGATGGTAAGGATCCATCTGCTTTTCCACGGTATAAGTAGCCAGCAGGTGTTGGTAACGAACTGTTCCTTCCCCGGCCGCCTCAATCACCTGACCGTCTTTGTAAACCGTATTTGAAAACGGCTTCCAGTCAACCCCGGGATTGTTTATGACACAAGCGGGAATCGTCTGACATACAATATGTTCCATTACTTTTTGTATCATCTGCTGTTTTTCCAGGGCATCCGGAAGTGAAGCATAATTGGATTTGATTTCGTCCCTCAGGTTCCAGTGCGACAACAATACCATATCCTCGGGGAAAAGACGTCTCCCGTCTTCTGTAAGCAGATGCCCCATCATGATATTGTAAGAGGCTATGTAATTTTCCGCATTACCCGTAACGCGGGCCATTTCCTGGTTCAAACGGGACGGAGTCCTGTGGGTGAACAGATCTCCCAACCTGGCATAGGCCCATTGTTGCCTGCTCCATTCGTGTCCCAGGGTGTCTTTTTCCTCCAGGTTGAAATTCGGGAAATTAAGGACACAAATAAAAGCGACCTTGTTGGCATACATATCTTCCATAAAATGTGCCGAAGGGCCGTAATTCCCCATGATAAGATCTATCTGCGTCAGATCGTCTCCCTGTAAGTGAACAGGTTTCTTGAGCGCCACACTCAATTGGTTGGCTGTTCCAAAAATGTTTTCAAAGGCAACGGACAATTTATTGAAAAGAACTTCCCTGGATGGCTCATCCATACAATAATTCTCCAGGCAAAATGCAATAAAGTCATCCTGACTGCCATCCGGTTCCCTCCACAAGGCAGCCGTCTGACGGACACCGCGTTTGGCCAGTAAAGATAAGGTTTCAGGTGAGGTCTCATCCAGGCGGGAAAGAACGGTTTGTACCGTTTGTTCGTTGATATTTGACATTTCTGTTGTTGTTTTTGCCGTGCTGCATCCCGTCAGTACGGCCAATAGCATGATTAAAATTTTGTTTTTCATATTGTTTCCTCCCATTTTGTTGCATGGATCAATATACGTGTATCTTTATTATTTTTACGCACCGTGGTGGCAAACAGGAATACGTGCCCCCCCTCGGCAATTTTTGTCTTCATTCTGATCTGCTCCACTGTCAGGGGGAAATTGCGTACAGTTATATTGGCTTTCGGTAACTTCTGTACCAAATGCCTGATATTGCCGGATGTAAACGGAATCACTTCCCGTATCCTGAACTTTCTGCCAGGAAATGATGCCACCTTCCGGTCGGAAAAGTACAGGTGACTGTTGCGATGTATCTTTTTTACTCCGTATTTTACGGCAATCAATGCAAAAGCTCCCGCTTTCATCACCGACACTTCCGGTTCATATAAAAAAGAGCCTTCCTTTACCACGGTATGGTCATATTCTTTATCAATTAAAGACGCGGCACGAATTTCCTCACTTCTGTAAAAAGAAAATCCGGCTGAACATACGATCAGCGGATCTGCGGGCATATCCTCCCGGGCCTTTACCAGAAACAACAACTCTTTACATTCATTGTCCACAGAGACCACATGCACTTGAGATGTTGCAGGCAATAAAACAAGGGCCCGGGAAATATCCGCCATCGGAGAAACCTTTACCAGTAATGCACGGCTTCGTTTCAATATTTCACTTTGCAGTCGGGTGATATCCGGGCTGTATTGCTGCAGGTCGTAAAGCCTTCGTCCTTTTGTATCCCTTCTGGAGGGATCTGCATACACAAGCGAAAATTGTGAAATATCAGGCAGGTTGTCCCATAATTGTTCTGCCGGTGAATTCACAATGCGTATGCGATCTCCTGCTCCCAATACCCGGAAATTATGTTCTGCAGCCCGGCATAATCCCATATCCTGTTCTGCATAAATCACCTGATCCGAGTTTTTTGAAAAATAAAAGGAATCTACTCCCAATCCCCCGGTAATATCCAGAACCGGGTCGTCCGGATTGACAAAACGATTTTTATAAGAGGCCGTATATGCCGAGGAGCATTGTTCGGCAGCCTGTAAAGACGGGATATACACCTGCGTACATGCAAACCATTCCGGAACCTTGTCCCGGATTTTTCGCAATCCTTCAATCTGCCGGACACATTTGGGAATATCCTTTCCCGGATATTTGCTTGCCGAAAGCAGCAATGCGTGTACATCGTCTTCAAGATGTTCCCTGACAAATGCTATTTCCCCGGCCGTCAGCATGATTTATTCCTTTAAAAGATACCGGGTCCAGAAGGCCAGGTCTTCATCGGCGGAAAATACACCCTGATACCCCCTGTAACCGTGTCTTTGGCCCGGATACATCATGAACCGGAACTGTTTGTTGGTTTTCATAAGTTCACTTACCAGGCGCAGGGCGTTCTGAAAATGAACGTTGTCATCCGATGTGCCGTGGGTAATCATCAACATGGAAGGTCCAAAGCTTCCGTAGGTACCACACCGTTCCAGTACGGAACCGTTTTTATATCCTTCAGGGTTGTCTTTTGGCGTATCCATAAACCGTTCGGTATAATGGGTATCATAGAACGACCAGTCATAAACTCCCGCACCGGCAATTCCGTAAGGAAAATAATCTCCCGCAGTGCAAACAGCCAAAGCAGTCATATAACCGCCGTAGCTGTAACCGGTAATACCTACTTTCCCGGAATCTATACATTCTTTTTCTCTCAGGTAATCGATCCATAATTTGTAATCGTGAATTTCCCATTTGCCCAGGTTCCTGTACATCATGTCCAGGCCTCTTTTGCCGCAATGTCCGCTTCCCCTGTGATCCATGGCTATCTGGATAACTCCTTTCCTGGCCCAGTGGTATTTCATAGCTGAAGAAGACCAGCGATCCATAACGCTTCCGTTATCAGGACCTCCGTAAATACTGACGATCACGGGATATTGTTTCCCTTCTTCCATTTCGATGGGAAAAGTAATTACGGCAGGCAGGGTAAAGCCATCCTCTGTTGTAATGAAATGCATCTGTGACTGTGGAACGCACCCTTCTGACAACAAGCGGTCGTATTCATCTCCTTTTGAATCTCCCAGGATGCGAACTAGGCCTTTTTTTACGCTGAACAGGGCAGCTTGTGTGGGAGTGGAAACGTTGGAGAACAAAGCCGTAAAATGCCTGTAATCCGGTGAAAATGAAACGTTGGTATAATGGTATTCACCCGATGTCAGGCGACGGATATCAGGTTCTTTCACGTTTTTACCGGGTTTTAACGGAACCGTATAAACATCGGAACGGGTAGAGATCTCCCTGCGTGCAGAAAAAAACAGATTATTTCCTTTGGGATCGATGCCGTGAAGCACTATTCCCCAGTTGTTCCCGTCGGTAAGCTTCCGAAATTCGCTTCCATCTGTTGAACACATGTAGATCTGTTGCCAGGACTCAAAATCCCTCACCATGATCATGCCTTTTTCCGTAAAAATGGGAGCAGCTATCCAGTCCAGCCATGTTGATTGTGCTTCACTGTATATTACGTTGACTGAACCATGATCAGGATCAACGGTATAGAGTTTCAGCCGGTTTTGATCCCTGTTCATCCACTGGACCAGGAGGGATCCTCCGTCAGGTGTCCAGAAAGGCTGCCCGAAATATTGATCTGCGGACGGATCAAAGTCCGCCCAGACAATTTCTGAATTTTCCTCCAATGACACAACACCTACCCTGACCTGCGGGTTGGTGTCCCCCGCCTTGGGATAACGTGTTTCTTCCAGGTATCCGTGTTGTCCGTCTGCTACATAAATGGGAAACATAGGTACGCAGGTATCGTCACAGCGAAAAAAGGCCAGGCGGCGGCTGTCCGGAGACCACCAGAAAGAACGGTAATTACTGCTTCTCCCCAGTATCTCCTCGTAATAAACCCATGAGGCATAACCGTTCAGAACCGTCTGGCTGCCATCAAAAGTGAACCGTCGTATTTTGCCCGTTTCCAGATCTTTAGCGTAAAGATCATTTCCCAACGTATAAGCAACACACTTTCCGTCCGGGGACAATGTGGGATTCTGCGCATTTTCATCCAATCCGTAATCGGCAGTCTTTCCGTAAGGCAATGCCGGCGGTTCCGAAGGAGTTCTTTTTCCGGTAACAATATCCTCGGCAAGATACTTGCTTTGCTGCCGGTCTCCCGAACGCAGCAGTAAAGTGCGGGCATCTGCCCACGATACAGGCATTTCAAAAGCTTTGACAAGTCCTTCAGGCGGGGTTTCACGAACCAAGCGTTCCTGGGCAAACCCCGTCAGGGTTAGAAGTAAAGAACAGATCAACGGTATAATAAAACGTTTCATAATGTGGGGTTTATAAATTTATCAAATACAATTGTTCGCGAGCCCGGGTAAAAGCCGTGTAATACCAGCGCAATACATCTTTATTGCAAATATCACCAAAAAAGGCTTTATCCACAAAAACGGCTTTCCATTGTCCGCCTTGTGCTTTGTGACATGTTACGGCATTGGCGTACTTCACCTGCAATGCATTCAGAAACAGATCTTCCCGGACGGCATTGTAACGTTTTCGCTTGCCTTTGATGTGAGCGTAATCCAAAGAAACCCCCTGGTAGAGTTGTTGCTGCTGTTCCCCGGACAAGGCAGGCGATTCACTTTCCAACGTATCCAGCAGCAGGCGCACATCCAGTTCCACGTCTTTGTAATCGGGAAAACGAAGTACCGCCTGGGCAAAACGAAACCCGTAACGTTCCTGGAATTTGTGAATCCGCATGATCTCGGCAATATCGCCGTTGGCAATAAAATCCATGTCGGGTATATCTTCCAGAAACTGGTAGCAGTTCTTGACCACCATGACACGGTCGCCTTTGGTAATCTCTTCTTCACGGTACAATATACTGCCACGGATCCCTTTGTTATACCTGTTGGCCCGTCTGTTGGAACGGCACAGGACAACCACTTCTTCCAATCCGTAACGGGAAATGGCGTCGTTCAGCGCTTCCATCAGCTCTCCCGAACCAATGCGGTGGATATCATGGAATCCCTCAGTTTTCCATTCGGGTATGGAATATACCTCCCGGGCAATGTTTTGCCTGAGCAATGTGGCGTTATACAAAATGCCCGAGTCAAAGGACTGTCTGAGCACCTCTTTCATTTCCATATAAACCACTTTGCCGTAGATTTCCATATGTGCAGGATCCAGCGCCGGAGATATATCAAGACCAATGGGCGGAAGCTGTGCCGAGTCGCCCAGCAGAAGCAATTGATTGCCTTTCCCGTTTAACACATAGGCCAACAGGTCTTCCAGCAGGTTCCCGCTCCCGAAAAGCATCCCGCCCGGCGTATTTGAGAGCAGGGAAGCCTCGTCAACTATGAAAAGTGTGTTTTTATTCCGGTTGGGATGCAATTCAAATACTCCAAATCCGGTTTCATCGGATGCTGCCGGAGGTTTTTGACGGTATATGGTTTTATGGATCGTATGAGCCGGAGCGCCGGCATATCCCATAAGGACTTTTGCCGAACGGCCTGTAGGAGCCAGCAATACAGCGTGTTTTTTTATTTCCCGCAATGCCCCTACCAGGGCAGCCATGGCTGTGGTTTTTCCGGTTCCTGCGTAACCGTTCAGGATGAATACCGGGTCTCCTGAAGTGATAAATGCAGCCAATGCTCTGAACAGTTGATCCTGATCACCTGAAGCTTCAAAAGGTAAATGTTCCCGGATTTTTTGATAGATGTACTGTTCAATACCCATAAACAAATGCCTTATTTACGGGAACTGAAAAGGATAAAGAATCCGAACAATTCAATACGACCTATGATAGAAACCAGAGAAGCAACAAATTTGGCAAAACCGTTAAAGGAACTGTAATTGCTCATGGAACCCACGTTCCCGAATCCCGGCCCCACATTACCTATATGTGCCGCTGTGGCGCTAACGGCATCCATGATGTCTAAACCAGTCAATGTCAGTAGTAAGGATGAAATCAATACACAAAACAAATAAAATACAATAAAAAGGTTGACACCCGAAACCATTTCCGAGTCAAGTGCATGACCACCAATCCTTGTGGGAACAACGGATTTTGGATGCAATCGCTTTGTTATCTGAGCTTTAAAAGAGAAAACAGAGATCAGTATCCGGTCTGCTTTGATACCTCCGGAAGTTGATCCGGAACAACCGCATTGCAAGGTGAAGAAAAATAGTAAAAGAATAATGAATCCGGGCCAAACGGAAGAATCGGCGGTCGCAAATCCCGTAGATGTGGCTAGTGATATGGTTTGAAAAAATCCATGCCTGAAAGATTCCGCAAAAGTATCATAAGTCCCCGTCAGCTTTAAACTCAGTGAAACAAACAAGCTTCCTAAAAGTAAAGCAGAAATAAAATAGCGTGTTACCGGAGATTTGAATAACGAGGTAGATCTTTTGGCTACCAGTAAGAAGATCATTCCGAAATGCAACGCAGACAAGCACATAAAAACCATTATTATGGCTTCAATCAGCTGGCTGTCGTATGCTGCTATACTGAGATTTTTAGTACTGAAGCCTCCTGTTGCAATGGTAGCAAAAGAATGACAAACGGCATCAAAAAAATCCATACCTGCCAAAGTCAGGCAAAATACTTCCAGGAACGTCAGGCCAAAATATATAATAGCTATTACACGAACTGTTTCTTTTGCCCTGAAACGAAAATAATCCTGTGAAAGAGCACTGATCTCTATCTTGGATAATTTCAACCGGATGGAGCTGACTTCCGGTAATATCAGCAACATAAAAATGACGACTCCCATACCACCGATCCAATGGGTGGATGCCCGCCAGAAAAGCAATGATTTCGGTAAAATTTCAACGTCAGTTAAAATTGTACCACCTGAAGTAGTATAACCGCTTACGCTTTCATACCATGCGTTAATTAACGTAAACTCGCCTCCCCACAATAAATAAGGCAGCATACCGAAAAGGCACGATATTGCCCATGAAAGAACCGCGATGACATATCCCTCACGGGTAGCTACTTCCCCGCTACTCCGAACAAATATATACGGAAAAGACCCTATTGTCGCCGTAATGATGGCCGTAAGAAGCAATGGAGAAAACCCGGTATCAAATCCATTTATTGCCGAGACAAAGACGGCAATGAACATGAACAGGGCATTGACCAGGAGAACCAGGCCCATATTCCTTGCTATCACATGGATCCTCATAGCTTATTGTGTTCGTCGCAAAGTTTAGTTATGGATTCGTTCAATTCCGCCAATTCGTCATCGGAAGGCAGTTTGACCTGGTATTTTGTTTTAAACAACAAGGTGTTTTTGACACCCAAACGAATTTGCCTGAGCGGCAGGATCAGGTATATGCGAATAAAATAGGACAACAGGAACAACAAAAGAATGCTGCTTGCCACTGCTATGACACCAGGCATCAGGCTTCGGTAAAATCCGTCCTGTATCAATTGCGTGTTCTGATGGAGTAATTCCTGTTCCAGAGAGATCAGATCCTGTACGTATTTACGCAGCCTGGAATAAGTAGGATACAGTCTCTGAGAATACCATCCCCTTCTCTGAACGTATTCGTTTTCCTGCCAGACAGACCGGGCTTCGTTCAGTATTTGCATATAAGCGGCATAAGCGTAAACAATGGAATCGGTCAATGCCATTTCCTGATCAGTTGTCAATGTAGTCCTTGTTGCCTGCAGATAATTGTTAAAACGTGCATCATCATATATGGATTCCATTTCCAATAAGGAATCCGTTGTTATTCCAATCTGGCTGAGCAATGCAAAAATATTCTGATCGGTTACTTCCAGCAATTGGCTGGATATATTGATGTTTTCCACGTTGACTGAAATAACGTCTCCTACGGAACGGCGGATCCTTCCGATTTCAAAGATACTGACCAGGCTGGATAAGAAAAGAACAAAGCCTACTACCAGAAAACCCAGATTAATCTTATTGCTTATTCCCATAAGTGTTCAAAGTTATAAAAAAACTCCATACGCTGTCCAGAGACTCTTTGGCAGACAGGTAAGAAGGTAATCTTACCTGTTTCTTGTCTTTGAATAATTTCCCGGAGATTCCTTCCACAGAAGCATCCAGCGCCAGAAATACGGTAGTAGAAGCACCCTTGGGAGCTTGTCTTATAACGGGCCTGAAAAACAAGTCTGTAAGAGGGTCAATCCAATTATGCATTTTAATTATGGGTGTATTTACTATCCCGGGATCTACCATATTAACACTAATTCCTTCATCTTTCCATAAAGAGGCCATGCGTATGGAACACAAGGCAAAAGCAAGCTTGGAACAGGCATAACGTTCAAAACGGTTGAATTTGGGAGATGGCATAGGGAAATAAACCGGGATTCCCCCCTGTCTGATCATTATAGATACGGTATTGATCACACGGCTGCCTTTTCCCAACAACGGTTTGATAAGCCATGTAAATGTTGCCGGACCCAGGCAGTTGACCACATTATGCATTTCATATCCTTCGGGGGTAATTTCCGGTTTCCATCCCAGCATTCCTGCATTGTTGATCAGAATATCCAGGTGATCCTCTCTGTCTTTTAGAACAAGGGCAGCCCGGCGGACAGAATCCAGGGATGAAAGATCCATTTCAAGGACGGAGACTGTTTCTGCACCATATTCATCAACCAGGGAACGGCAAAATTGCATACCCTCACTTCCGGGACGACAAGATAAAATGACCTTGCAACCGGATTGAATCAATTCATGACTGATAACGCGGCCTAAACCTCCGTTAGCCCCTGTCACAAGGGCTATCTTCCGGTTATTTGAGTTCATTCAGCAATTTTTTGGGAATACCATCCAGATGCTGGTGACATGCCATATCTATACTGTACATCCTGGCAATGCAATAATTGGTATGCTTGCAACTACTGGAGAAAGCGCATCCGGGATCTTTCTCTTCCGCTTCTTTCATATGTTTGACAAAGGCTGGATCATTGATCAGGGGTCGCGCCAGTCCAATAAATTCAAAACCTCCGTCCAGAGCCTGTTCTATGACAGAACGCGAGAACATACCTCCCAGGCATACCAGCGGTATACGGATGTGCTTCCTGAATATTCGTGCATCTTCCAGAAAATATCCTTCCTTGAAGGGAACCGGGGGAATCATCCATTTTCCTATCATGCCTACTCCAATCTTTACATAATTCCAGGGCATGTAATACGTCAAAGTTTTAATGGGCATGGCACCGCGCATAACATACATGGGCGCCCGGCTTACATAACCGCCGCTAAGCACCAGTGCATGCGCTCCGGCTTTTTCCAATAGTGCGGCCACCTGCAGGGATTCATCCAATTCCATGCCACCCCTGAATCCATCCCGCATATTCATTTTCACCAACACAGCCATTTTTCGCCGGGCTGCCACCTCCATTACTTCTTCCATAACCTGAGAAGTAAATCTCAACCGGTTGACGAAACTGCCTCCGTATTCGTCTTTTCTTTTGTTCAGCCAGGTAGACATGAATTGACTCAAAAGGTATCCGTGACCGGCGTGAATCTCTACCGCATCAAATCCGGATTCGTATGCCAGTTCTGTAGCCTTTCCAAAATCTTTTACCATATCAAGTATTTCGGATTTTTTCATAGCCCTGACAAACGTCGGAGAATACATATTAAATCCGCTGCTTGCCGATACAGGTGTGCAACCGCAAATATTCCGGTGACTCATGTTGCCGCAATGGCCCATCTGTATGGATGCTGCGGCTCCTTCTTTATGAATACCATCTGTGAGATGCTTTAACCCTGGAACGATTTCAGGACGCATCCACAACTGTGTTGGGAAAGAAAGTCCACTCCTGTTAACAGCTGCATAAGCGACTGTAGTCATTCCAATCTCACCCGCTGCAACAGAAGTATGATAGCGGTAAAGGGCATCTGAAGGTCCGTTAGCTATACACATCCCTTCAAAAGCAGCCGCGCGGATGGTACGGTTGCGTAAAGTAAGAGGGCCTATGGACGATGGTGTGAATAATAGAGAATCGTGGATCATATTTTAATATATAAAAGGGAAAATACGTTTTCGGGGATCCCTTGTCATTTCTGTAGAAAACTCATTTTCATATCTTTTATATATGGCGTGAGCCCTGGGAACCAGGTTGGCAAAAGTCCACAAAAAGAAAACAAATCCGCTCAGGGACCAGGTCAAAACGGCAAAACCCATCCATTCAATGATTTCGCCAAAATAATTGGCACATGTTACATACCGGAATAATCCCTTATCCGGTAAATAATGGTTTGTATCTCCTTCATGTCTGAGGTTTCGAATAATTCCGTCCGAACGGATATTGATCACAAGTCCTGTTATGAACAATGCGGTTCCTGCAAGAAAACGGGGATCTCCCAACCAGGATTCCGTATACATTTCCGGAGGTGCCAGGAAAAAGATCCATTGACCTTGCATAAATGCGTTCGCCAGATTAAAGACAATACCCATAAGCATGATCAGAACAGGCATCCGACTTTTTCCCTTAATTAACCACGGAAAAATAAATGCACGCTGAAGATAGTGAGTCTGGAAAAGCAGGAAAAAAACAAAAGGTATAAGTTCCCATTTCCTGGGAGACATAACCCAAAACCAGCACATGGCAATAAAAACCGGCGCTTCCATGATCATCCACGCCCATTTGTTGGATAAGGTTATCCCCCAGCTTTTGTCAAAAAGAATACCGTAACCGGCTTTCACATGATACAATGCTATGAACACAACTATTGCAATAGCCGCCATAATCAATAAAAACAGGTGAAAGGTATTCAGGGAAATATTCATGGCTCACAAATGTAATAAAATTTTGTATTTTTGTTTTATGAAGCTTCTTTTCCTCCGTCTTGTATTAATATCTGCGGCAATCATCACGACGTCCTGCATCCGGGGAAACAAAGAGAAGGAGAGCAAACCACTGATATTCCAGCCGCCTTCCGTACCGGTAGTAATTGGATCACAGGAAGAAGCCATTCACTACCAAACAGTTCATTACTGGGATCATTTTCCTTTTGAGGATTCCCTGTGTATCATACAAGAAGGATTTGCGGACCAGGTTTTTACGGGATATGCAAACTTACTCCAACAAGCTGACATAAAAGATGCGCGGGAGAGTATCAGGCGCATGATGATAAAAGCAGGTACGGCGGCCGAAGATCCGGCGGCAAGAAAAAAGATCCTTTTAAAATTTTTTAGTTTAACGGAATATTTCTTCTATCATCCGAATTCTCCTTACAGGAACGATGACATCCTGATTCCGGCTTTGGAAGTGGTGGTTGCCGCTCCTTTACTGGATTCCATGGAAATACAACGCCCCTTGTATATGCTGGACATCGTTCGCAAAAACCGACCGGGAGATATAGCCGGCGATTTTTCTTTTATCCGTGCAGTCAGGAATTTCCCTTTTACCGATGACCCGTCCAATATTGAAAATTTACATGATCTGAAATCAGATTTCATCCTGATCATGTTCATCAACCTGGGATGTCCTTCCTGCAACCAGGTTAAGGAAGAGATCCTTCATTCTGAACCTGTCAAAAAGATGGTTGAAGAAAAAAGACTTACCATTCTTACTGTTTATCCGGACAAAGATATGGAAGGCTGGCAGAAACATTTACCGGAACTCCCTGCTGAATGGATCCACAGTTACAACCCGGAAGGTGAGATCAGGAACGGATCCATATACGATCTGAAAGCCATTCCCACATTGTATCTTCTGGATAAGAACAAACGTGTCCTGGTAAAAGACGCCCTGTCTGTTAAGCAATTGGAAGATGCCATCAGGCAACAGGCATATTTTTTGTAGCTTTGCGCCTCATCTACTCCGGACTAACATGAACCAACGGGTAACCATACTGATACTTGCCATACTTTTCTTCCTTCCCGGAAAAACTGCAGGCCAGACAGCTGACACGACCGGCCAGATTTCACGCGACACTATGGAAATCGCGCTGCCTGACTCATTGACTATGATCTATCTGGACAGTTTGCGTATTCCCTATACCGAGGCCCATCGTGTTCCGACACTTGACTCCATGCTGCGTATCACATCAGATGAAAAAGGATTGTTTTACAAATTAGACAGCCTGGGGCTTCTTATTCTGGATGAAAAAGGGAATCCTGTGGTAGATTCCCTGAAAAGTTTTTCTGCCAGAACGTTATCCCTGATGTCGTTTATGGATAGCCTGGGTTTGCCACTCAAAGATACAATACGAATTCCGGTACTTGATTCCGCGGGCAGACAGATTCGGGACACCCTGGGATTCTTTTACCAGACAGACAGTACCGGTTTGATCAAACTGGACAGCCTGGGATCGTTCCTGGTAGATTCACTGGCAACTTACACCACAAAAGAACTCAGGAAAATGGCCCGCCAAAAAAGAAAGGAGGAAAAAGCCATAGCAGATTCCATATGGAACAGTACGTTTCATCCACTTGAAACATATGTTATACCGGACACCCTGTTATACAGGAGGGTTATTTCCTGGACTAATGATGAATATTTTAATAATCTGAAATTTAAGCAGATAGACACCAATATCAATAGCAACTTTCACGATTATGCCTACCTGGAAAAGGACGTGGGAGCTGTTTCCCTGGGGACTGCAGGATCTCCTGCCCTCCCGTTCAACTTCTTTATCCGGGAGACGAAAGAACGTTTTGATTTCTGGAGCCCCGGTATGTATGAAGCGTATGACAGGAACACCCTTCCGTTCTACAACACAAAATCGCCTTTTACGGTGATGTCCTATACCGGGACGTTGTTCGCTAATAAGGAAACCGAAGAAATGAATGTAGGCTTTCTTCACACTCAGAATCTTTCACCTTCAACCAACGTACAGTTTTTTTACCAGAAGAAAGGTACAGCCGGATTATTGGAAAATGAGAGTACCAATACAAGGACTTTGGCCGTAACCGCGGATTACCTGGGAAAGAAATACATCGTGCACGGAGGCTACATTCGGAATTCCCTGCAAAAAGGTGAAAACGGAGGTATTCAGGATGACAGCTTCATACTGGACACCCTGGTAGAAGCTCGTACTATCCCGGTTAATCTTTCCAATGCGTCATCCCTGCTTAAAAGCAGTCAGCTTTTCATCACCCAGAGTTACGGAATTCCTATCAATCTGTTCAAAAGAGACTCTCTGGACACCGGAGAAGGGACCATGATGATTTTAGGACACTCGGGAGAATGGACCACAATGACACGCAACTATAATGATGAAATAGGCCTGGCAGACAGGGCCGGACGCGCCTTCTACTACGATCGGTTCTTTATGCATCCGACCCGTACGGCAGATTCTTTACGAACCATGATCGTGGATAACCGGTTTTTCCTGCGCTTGCAACCATGGTCCAACACGGCTATCGTTTCCAAGATAGAAGGAGGCGTGGGCTATGAACTCATTTCCAATTATTGCTTTAATCCGGATTTCTATACGGAAGGGACTTCCAACCTATGGCAGAATAATATGTACGTATATGCCGGAGCCTCGGGTATGTTCAAAAAATATTTCCGGTGGAACGCCCTTGGGAAACTGGACTATGCCGGTTATTATGCAGGAGACGTATCTCTGGATGCCAACGTCCGTTTTTCTTTTTATCCCATGGAATCCGGGATCCATCTTACAGGCAGATTCCTTTTCACCAGGCAGACACCGGATTGGTATACACAGCATTATTATTCCAACCATTATATCTGGAACAATGATTTCCAGAAGACAAACCAAACCAGGATAGAAGCCCGGCTTTCCATACCCGGTTGGAAAACTGAAGCCACATTTTCTTATGGATTACTGGGAAACCGTATCTATTACGATACACTGGGAACAGTAAGACAGTCAGAAGACCTGGTTAACGTCATGACTGCCACCTTGACTAAGAATTTCAGTTTTTGGTATGTCAGGCTTGATCACAGACTCTTATTCCAGGTATCTTCCAGGCAAGACATTGTACCGTTACCCACTTTCAGTGCCAACCTGAGGTATTACCTGGAAATACCCATCGTTAAAGATGTAATGACAGCACAAATTGGGGCCGATATTACTTTTCACACAGCTTACCATATGGAATCCTATAATCCCGCGCTGGGTGTATTCCATCTGCAAAACGAAAAGAAATACGGCAACACTCCCTATATAGACGCATTTATAAATATGAAATGGAAACGGGCAACCATTTTTGTAAAATATGTCAATGCCGCCCAGGGATGGCCAAATAGTGATTATTTTGCAGCGCCGCATTACATTCGTCCACAACGCGTATTTAAACTGGGAATGACGTGGCCGTTTTACATTAAACCCGGAAAGACAGCTGCTCAGGCTTCTTCTTCCGAAGGATCTCCCGTGAGAGCAGCAGGAAACACCGCCCGCTGATGTCCAGAAAAAAATTTCTCATAGCGCTGCTGGCAGCTTTTGTCATATCGTTCCTGTATAAGGAATACTATTCACGGGTGACGCACTCTTCATCCGATATGAGAACAAAAAGAGAAATCATACAGGCACAAAACGATACGCTTAGAAGTACCATATACCTTCCCTCTCACGCCGGGACGCGGGTTGGATATCATTACGAGATCATGAGACGTTTTTCGCAATCCCATGATCTTTCTTTAAAATACATACCCGCAAACGATACGGTTTCGGTATGGGAGCTGCTTACAGAAGATAAAACAGATATTCTGGCCGTGAACATTATTCGTGATCCCATTCCAAAATCTCTGACAGGTAAATTATGCATTACACCAAAAATCACACCATTGGGTGAAGTCTGGGTCATGATGAAAAGCAGGTGTCCCTGGCATTTGAACCTGGTACACTGGCTCATTTTATTTAGACAAAATCCGCAACATTCCCGATTTCAAAGCCGTTTTCTTCCCTCTTCCCCCAACAGATGTCCTTACGATTCGTTGCTAAGAGCAGTAAGCAGGCCCCTGGGATGGGACTGGCGTATCCTGAGAGCAGTCATGTACCAGGAATCAAAATACAGGATGAATGCCCGGTCAGCTGCAGGTGCTATGGGTTTGATGCAAATGAAAGAATCTACTGCCAGGGATATGAAAGTCAAGGATCTTTATAATCCTGAAGATAATGTTAAAGGAGCTGTACGGTATTTTGCATATCTGAAAAGAAATATGCATCTGACGCATTTGCCGGAAGAAGAAGAGATCCATTTTGTGCTGGCTGCATACAATGCAGGAATGACTCGTATTCAAAAAGACAGGGAACAGGCTGCCACAGAGGGCAAGAATCCGGATAGCTGGTCAGAAGTGGCTCCTTACACGCCTTCACAAACTCAAAATTATGTAGAAACAATAAAAAAGAGGTACCTGGACTGGGTTACCTCATCCGAATAGCTTTGTCCGGACTGATCCGGATAATACTTTTCAAAGGAAGCATAAGAATGCCCAAAAGTAGTCCCAGCGCAGCTGCATCTATCAATAAAACATGATACCAGGACAGATCTACCGGCACACTTTCCACAAAATAGGTAGATGGATCCAGGGGTATCAATCCCGTAGTCTTTTGTATGATCAGAAATACCACAGCCAGAATCGTACCTGCTGCAATTCCTTTCAGAGCCACACCTGCCGCATTGTAAAGAAAACTATTTCTGATACTGCGATCTTTCATGCCAATAGCCTTAAACAATCCTATGGAAGACGTTTTTTCAAACAACAGGATCAGCAACCCGGACATCATATTGAACCCGGCCACAAGAACCATCAAGGCAAGCAAAATGACCACGTTTATATCCATCAAATCCAGCCAGTCGTAGAGATGCGAATAGACCCTTTTCACATTGCGCAAAACAACTCCGTCATCTGTATCTGAACTGTTGGCAATGATAAAATCTTCAATACTCTCCTGCCCGGCTTCAATCCGGTTTTTACCTTTTAAAAAGAGTTCCATACCGCTTACCTGGTCATCCTGCCACCCGTTTAATTTTTGAGTGTGTCTAATATCACCAATGATTAAATGATTGTCTATATCTTCCAATTGGGCATCATATATTCCTGATACAATAAACCGTCGCATCCTTACATTGTCCCCGATGAAATACATGGTCACCACATCCTGAAGCCCTATCTGCAGAAGCATTGACAGGCGACGTGATATCAGGATCTCGCTGGAGGAAGCATCCTGAGTGAAAACCGGTATGTTTCCTTCCTGTAGATGTCTTTCAAAGAAATCCCAACGGTAATTGGCCCCCACACCTTTCAATGATACGGCCTGTATGGCTTCCCCTGTATTAATAATTCCGTATGACACAGCATACTCTTGAATATGATCGACAGCCGGATGATTTTTCAAATTTTCCAGGTACGACAGATTCGTTGACACAGGTATGTCTTCTGTTACAAAGCCGGCACCCGGAGCCTCCATAAGTATCTCGCCTGTAAACCCAACCGCGCGCTTTTGAATCTCGTTTCTGAAGCCTCTGACAATAGCAACAGACAGTATCATGGTAAACACACTGACAGCTACACTTATTATGGCTATCCGGTTTCCCATGCGGCTTACCCGGCCAGTTGAAGTAGCATCGCCCTTAAGTTTCCCGGCTATATAAACGGCGATATTCATGTTGCTTATAAAAAATTATTCGCTATATTTGCTCCCCTGTTTGAAATGCGGGAATAGCTCAGTCGGTAGAGCATCAGCTTCCCAAGCTGAGGGTCGCGAGTTCGAACCTCGTTTCCCGCTCAAAACCAAACCTGAAACCTGACTTTTATTCGTCATCCTCGTCAATTTCTATGAGCAGGGAATGGTCTTTCCCAAACATTTCCATAATCTTTTCCAGCTTTGAAACAATGCGGTTATCTGCGTTTTCCTCCAAGGCAGAAAAACTATAGTATAATGTTTCGGTATAAATCTGTGCCAAATCTTCCGATTGGGCTTCGCGAAATGAGTCAGCAGGTATTTGCAGGTTCATGTCACTTAAAAACGACCGTAGTTCGGTATGGGGAAATAAGTGTCCGTTCTTATATACATTTACGTAGAACAAGACTTTTCCTGAGGTATCGGTAACCGCCGGCAGAAATCCGCCTTTAAAGACCCTTCCTCTGACAGGTATTCCTGCATGGTATGCAATCAATAAGTAAATTATACCTATTATGACGGGGCTTCCTGTTTTGTTTTTTAGCGCTCTGTGAATATAAGTATTCCCGGGATCAGAGAACATAGGATCTACCGTTTTATAATGCAATCTGTTGAAAAAAACATGATTATACAATTTCACCTTTTCCATAAATGTCTGATTGTCGTTAATCTCAACAACAATCTCATTTACGTGATCCATCAGTATATCATGCAACACTCCCTTATCTACATCATTACTCAGGAGATCCTGTATAAAACAAAGACCGGTCATCAGATCGTCCTTTGTATTACCAATCCAGTTGCGCAAAGCTTCAAATTTCAGTTCTTCCCTTAAAGCCGACAACATATCCTCTACGCCGGGATATTTATCTTCATTTTCATCTCTGCAAATGCCCTCCAGTTCCTCAATGGCCGGACGTCCCATATTCTTGAGTTGCCGGAACAAAGCATCCCTTACATATTGATCGGGATCATCCAGAAGGGGTACAATATCTAATATTTCCGTTTTACGAACCATGCTCATTACAAAATTTTTCCAGGATAACTGCGGCTTTATCTACCATCAGTCCTTTGTAATCCACATTCATGTCTTTACTACTCCGTTGTGCAATAATCATGCAAACCGTTGCTCCCCGGTGTCCCATAAGCCGTGAAAGGCCGGCAATAGCAGATCCCTCCATTTCAAAATTAGTAATCCTCAGGTTTTTATAACGGAACGAAGACAATTTTTGCAAATAATCAGGGTCAGACAACTGAAGTCTGATTACACGTCCCTGAGGTCCGTAAAAACCAGGTGCAGAAAGTGTGATTCCCTGTTCGGCATCCATAAAGCGTTTTCCTGTTTCTTCAGAATTTTTTACAAAATACGGAGTAGCCAGCAACGGAGACCATTCCATATGTTGCATGAAAGCTTTTTCCATCTCTTTGTCACATACTTCATCCCTTCCTTCGTACCAGTTTAGCAATCCGTCAATGCCTGCCGAATATTTTGAAAAAATAAGCGTGCCGGTAGGAATGTCAGATTGTATGGCGCCTGAAGTTCCCAGGCGTAATATATCGAGTGTACGGTGTTCTTGTCTGAATGTCCTGGTTTTGAAATCAATGTTGGCCAGCGCATCAAGTTCATTCATAACTATGTCAATATTGTCGGTCCCAATCCCGGTGGACAATATGGTCAGTCTTTTACGACCGAAAAAACCTGTTGCCGCCACGAATTCCCTGCTGTGTGAAACAAATTCCACATCCGTTAACAGTTCGCGCAATAAAGCCACACGATCGGGATCCCCTACCAGCAAAACTTTGTCAGCCAGCTGTTCAGGACGAAGGTGCAGGTGAAACACACTCCCGTCACTGTTGATAACCAATTCTGAAGGTTCAATAATTTTCATATTGCAAATTTAGAGGAAAATCCGTGATTTTCCTCTAAATTTGTTCCAATAAAACAATCGACTTATGATACAACGCATTCAGACTTTATACCTGACTGTGGCCTTAGGCCTTATGATCTCTTTATTCTTTGGAGTATACGCTACTTACATCCCTTTCATCGTCCTGACAGGAGCGGTATGTGCATTGCTGGCAATCACCATATTCCTTTTCAAAGCCCGAAAAATCCAGATTCGTCTTTGTATATATACCTCCCTGATTTTGCTGGGTCTCCAGATATGGATGGGCGCCGTTTATTTCAAAAATATGGCCAGTTTGCGTTTTCCTGTTACTACGGTTTTTCCTCTTGTATGTATCATTTTGGTAATCCTGGCCCTTCGCGCCATTGGCAGTGATGAAGCCCTGGTGCAATCCTATAACAGACTTCGTTCAGGGAAGGGTAAAAAGTGATTTTTTTATTATCTTCGTAAATTATAGTAATCTATCTATTTCATTAAACGATAAAACATAAATTTTATGGAAAAAAACATCTCTCGAAGAAATTTCTTACAAAAAAGCGCCATGGCCACAGCCGGTGCTATTGTTGCTTCTTCTCCGCTGATGGCTAAAGTTCCTCTGGATTCACAGAAGAAAAAGAAAACAGCAGCTACCGACAAGCTCAACATTGCCGGAATAGGTATTGGAGGAAGAGGAGGCGGAGTTATCCGTGAACTGAGTTCTGAAAACATTGTCGCTTTGTGCGATGTTGACTGGAAATACGCTGCCGGACAATTTCAAACATACCCGAATGCGAAAAAATATAAAGATTTTCGCAAATTGTTTGATGAAATGGGGAACAAGATCGATGCCGTTGTTGTTGGTACGGCCGATCATACCCATGCCGTTATCGCCGCACAGGCACTTTCCATGGGAAAACATGTTTATTGTGAGAAACCCCTTACACATACCGTATACGAAACCAGATTGCTGACCCGTCTGGCCGCAAAGCATAAAGTAGCAACTCAAATGGGAAACCAGGGTGCTTCAGGCGCCGGGGTAAGACAAATATGTGAAGCTATATGGTCCGGCATGATAGGAGAAGTAACCAAAGTGGAAGCCTTTACGGACCGACCCATCTGGCCCCAAGGGCTGGAAACTCCCACGGAAGCCCATACCCCTCATCCCGACCTGGACTGGGACCTTTTCATTGGACCTGCCCCCTACCGTCCTTACAACGAAATCTACCACCCCTGGAATTGGCGCGGATGGTGGGATTTCGGAACCGGTGCCCTGGGAGATATGGCCTGCCATATCCTTCAACCCGTGGTTAAAGCATTGAATCTGAAATCTCCGGTTGCCGTTCAGGGCAGCTCCACTTCCCTGATGACAGATTGTGCCCCTAACGCACAGATAGCCAAATTTGTTTTCCCGGCACGTGACAATATGCCCAAAGTAGGTATGCCACGCGTGGAAGTTACCTGGTACGATGGAGGACTCATTCCCGAATATCCGAAAGGATGGCCTGCAGGACGCAATATGAATGACAGCGGCGGTGCGGTTATTTTCCACGGAACAAAGGACACTCTAATCTGCGGATGTTACGGAGTAAACCCCTGGCTGATCTCTGGCAAAGAAATACCTACCCCTTCCATGACAAGGGAAGTTCCTGAAAACAATCACTATACGGATTTTATACGTGCCTGCAAGGAAAGTCCTGAAAGCCGGATAAAGACTGCTTCTGATTTTTCCGAGGCCGGACCTCTGAATGAAATGGTTGTCATGGGTGTCCTGGCTGTGCGTCTGCAAGGTTTGAACCGTGAACTCCTGTGGGACGGAGATGCCATGAAATTCACCAACATTTCTCCCAACGACAGCCTTAGAATGAAGGTTAAGGACGGCTTCTCCATTAAAGACGGTCACCCCACCTTCAACAATGAATATACAGATCCCATCAACGCCCTGGAATTTTCAAACGAATTGATCCGCCATACATACAGGGCCGGTTATTCTTTGCCTGAAATGCCGTAAACTTAAACTCAACATAATATGAAAAAACTTTTAATAATCCCCATTCTCATGACTGCGTTAATCGCAAGCTCTTGTGCTTCCTGTAATAACAACAAGAAGGAAGTACAGGAAGAAGACCCTAACGTTGTTATTCTCTTTGACGGAGAAACGTTTGAAGGCTGGCGTGCCTACAACGGCACCGATATTCCCGGAGCATGGACCATAGAAGAAGGCGCCATCAAGATCAACGGTTCCGGCCGCGGTGAGGCCGGTGCTGAAAACGGCGGTGACATTGTTTTTGACTGCAAATTCGGAAACTTTGAACTTACTTTTGAATGGAAAGTAGCAAAAGGCTCCAACTCGGGTATTTTTTACCTGGCACAGGAAGTTCCCGGAGAGCCCATTTACATCTCGGCTCCGGAATACCAGGTTCTGGACAACGCAAATCATCCCGATGCCATGCTGGGTATAGACGGCAACCGCCAATCTGCTTCCCTTTACGACATGATCCCTGCCAAACCGCAGAACTCCAAACCTTTTGGCGAGTGGAACACAGGGAAAATCCTGGTCTATAAAGGCACCGTGGCTCATTTCCAAAACGGAGAACCGGTTCTTGAATACCATTTGTGGACTCCCCAATGGCAGGAAATGCTGGACAACAGCAAATTCAGCAAAGAAAAATGGCCTGTCGCTTACGATCTGTTACTGAATTGCGGTGGTGAAGAAAAAGCAGGATACATTGGTTTGCAGGATCATGGCGATGATGTATGGTTCAGAAACATCAAAGTAAAAATCCTTGACTAATGGTACGCAATTTTTTGACAACAATTATGGTGGCAACGGTTTCTGCTTTCAGCCTGGTATCCTGTGCTACAGAACCCGTACAAAAAGAGATCGGTCTTCAATTGTACTCCATCAGGGAACAGATTAATGAAGATCTTAACACTTCACTGGATGCCGTAGCCGAAGCCGGCTATACATTTGTGGAAATGGCCGGTTACAATGCCGCGGAAGGTACTTTCTACGGCATGTCAGGCAATGCTTTTACGGAGCTTTGTAATAGCAAAGGACTGGAAGTGATATCCTCACATATTAACGGACCGGATCCGAATGTCACTCCATGGGAAGAATGTATGGCCTGGTGGGACAAAGCCATTGCAGATCACCTGTCTACAGGTGTTCTGTACATTGTTCAGCCCTCCATGTGGAAAAGTGCTTACGAATCCGTTGAAGGACTTTCCAGGTATTGTGAATTGTTCAATGCAGTTGGTGAAAAATGCAACAACGCAGGCATCCGTTTTGGATACCATAATCATGCAAATGAGTTCACGACTGTTTTTGATGATGTGGTCCTGTACGACTATATGCTTCAGAATACAGATCCGGAAAAGGTTTTCTTCCAGATTGATGTATATTGGAGCCAGGTAGGCGGAGCACCTGCTGTCGAATACCTGGAAAAATATCCCGGAAGGTATGACCTGTGGCACGTTAAAGATGACAAGGAGATTGGCGCTTCCGGAAAGATCGATTTCCGCGCCATCTATGAAAAAGCAGAAATGTCGGGGCTTAAATATGCCATTGTGGAACAGGAAGCATTTGATTTGGCTCCTTTTGAAAGTATTAAAGCTTCATATGACTATTTGAACAATGCGGACTATGTAAACGTTTCGTATTAAGAAAGATTCTGTGTTACTCTTCTGTGACACAGAATTTTTTTATGACACTGTAAGCATCCTGAATACCCAACTCCCCGGCAGTAGAGATATCCATACACCCCTTTTCTTTCTCCTTCAGGTAGATCTGAATAAGGCCCCGGTTGTAATAGGCTTCTGCCAGGTACGGATACAACTCCAGTGCTTTGGAATAATTGCCGATAGAGCGGGGAAAATCACCTGATAAACAATAAAGGTTCCCCAGGTTATAATATATATGGGCAAAATCCGGGGCCAGAAGGGCTGCTTTTTCCAGATCGTTAATAGCTCCTGAATAGTCGTATTGATGACGGCCCTGTTCCTGGACACGTGTTCGTGTAGTCCCGGCCTGGTCCAGGGTGAGGATCTGTACGTTATTTTCCATAGAAGAGATAAAATCTATCATCTCACTCTGCAATGCAGCCCGGTTGATATAATAAAAAACGTTATCGGGATCTTTTTCTATAGCCCGGTTATAGGATGCCAGGGAAGCATTGAACAATTTGCTCTGGAAATCCAGAATACCCCGGATGAAGTAAAGATCCGGAGAATCTCCGTCATCCCGGATCAGCTTTTCAACCTGTTCTCTTTGAAATTCAATGCGTTCCGGATCAGTTTCCGGTTCCTGGCTGAACAAACTGACAGGGATTGTCTGACGCATAGTAAATTTTTCAAGGTCCTCATAATAATACCTTTGTTCAAGCGCTATGGTGTTTTCCGCAGGCCCGGTCAGCAATTTATAGAGGGGTTTAAGACGTATGTCCACATCCCTGTATTGAAGCAGTTCGTTATTGAAATCTTTTTTTGCAAAGTCGGCATCCAGTGCCAAAAGACGGTCAAAACGCTGCGTTGTGTCTGCAAAAGCCGAGTATGTAGTATCTCCCAGCCTGGATTTGTAATCGTTGACTTTGTTCTGAGCCACCTGGTAATCCAGCTCGGCAGCCGCAAACAGACCGAGTCTGTTCTTGACAAACGAACGATTCATATATGCGTTTGCAAAATCCGGATACAACTCTATAGCTTTGTCATAATCCCGCATGGCATCTCTGTAACGTTCCATTTGTATGAACAATGCCGCCCGGTTGTAATAGGCCAATACGTTGTTGGGATTGATGGAAATAACCCGGTCATAATCTTCCAGGGCGTTGTTGTAGTCTCCAATCTGTGTTCGTATCAAGGCCCGGTTGTACAAAGTCAGGGCATTCCCCGGATCTTCCTGCAGTACTTTTTCAAGATCGGCCAGTGCCCCGTTTAAGTCATTCCGGTTATAGCGGATCAGGGCGCGGTTGAAATAAGCGAATGAATTTTCCGGATCCAGAGATAATGCCTGGTCCAGATCCTCCAGGGCTGCCGGATATTGCTCCTGCATGGCATATACACGCGATCTGCGGATATAGCCTTCCGGATCGAATTTGTTCAGCAATACGGCGGTATCGTAATCATGCAGTGCTTTTACGGTATCCTTCAGGTACAGGTAACAGGCACCACGGTTCAGGTATGCTTCGCTCACACGTGGTTCGTGACGAATAAAACGGTTGAAATCTTGCTCCGCCAGTTCAAATTGCTGGGATAACAAGTAGGTAACTCCCCTGCTAAAATAGAGTCCGTTATAGCCGGGACGCAGGTCTATGGCTTCCTGCAGGTCTTCCAGGGCCTTTTCGTATTCACCCAGACGTGAATAGGTGATTGCCCTGTAATGGTATGCCATGGTAAATATGGGATGAATGGATATGGCCCGGTCAAAATCCGATCGGGCTCCCATGAAATCTCCCAGGTTGTACTTCCCTATCCCTCTGAAAAAAAAAGCTTCATGCAAAGCAGGATCCAGCTGAATGAGTTTGTTGAAATTATCAATGGCCTGCTGGTACCGTCCTTCGAACAGCAAATGCTGTCCGCGGTAAAAAAACTGCTGTTTATCGTATTGGGCTTCCGCCTTTCCCGGTAATAACAAAAGGGAAAAAAGAAGAACTATATACAGGCGGTGTTTATATACCATTTTTCAAAGGTATGAAATTTGAGAGGAAAAATTTGTTCCTTTGCAATTGAAAAACAAAAAATATGCCGCGCCTTTTCCTTTTTGTGCCTTACCTTTCAATAGTTCTTCTGTTCCCGGCTATATCGCTGCAGGCACAAAAAGCCTATCCGGAAGACTATGCCCGTAAGGTTACACAAACAACTCTGGATTACCATATACGCTATTTATCGGACAGTCTGTTACAGGGAAGGGAAACCGGGTCGCCTGGCGGTTCTCAGGCAACTCAATACATCGACAGCAAATTCAAGGAATTCGGGTTACATCCCCTGGGCACTGCAAATCCTTACCGGTACAATACATCTTACATCCAGGGGTTTGTATGTCCTACCGGTCAAAGAGGGCGGAATGTGATAGGATGGATACCGGCAACAAGAAAGGAGAGCAACGAATACATAATCATATCTGCACATTACGATCACCTGGGGGTGATAGAAGGAATTCTTTATCCCGGAGCTGACAGCAATGCTTCGGGGGTCGCCGCTTTGTTATCCCTGGCCGAAGCTTTCGGGGCTGCTGTCAACGACGGACAGGGACTTTCACGCAACCTCATATTTGTGGCGTACGATGCCAAAGAATTTTCCATGACCGGAGCCAGGATCTTTGCCTTGTCCCTGGGAATTCCGCCCCAACAGGTAGTCTTGAATATTAATCTTGATCAGATGGGAACGACCCTGGCTCCCCCCGGGGATTCGCAAAAGTACATGCTCATAGTGGGAGCGGAAAAAGTACCCGGCCATATTGTCCGGTCAATGAACAACAACAATGCATACTACAATACAGGACTGGAACTGGATTACACTTTTTATCAAAGCCCTGAATTTGCGGAAATATTTTTCACAATGACCGAGCAGTATTTCTTGTCTTTGCAGAATATACCTTCCCTGCTTATCACTTCCGGGGTGAACGATCACACTTATAAGCCCCGGGATACACCGGATATCATAGATTTGCCTGTTCTGGAACTGAGAACACGATGGCTTTTCTTTACTCTTTGGGATCTGCTTCAGCGTTTATAGAACCGTATCAAATCATAAGACACGGTAACGCTGCCCCGCATTTGTTTCATGGTGTAATCAAAAAAATCACTCCCGGGTTGAAATATATCTTTTAAACCCATCATAACATGCAATCCCATCCGTATACGCGGAAATATCCGGGCATCGTAACCCAGTAACAGCCCGCTGTCCCAGGAGTCAAGCAATGAGGAAAAATCCATCACCTGCGGGGTAGTAATTTCTGAATCAATACGGTCGGGTTCAGACCCTATAAAACCTTTTATGGCATTAGTGATAAAATGAGACTTTAAGACATAGGCTCCAAAAAAACCCAGCTGAATACCATGCTGTCTTTTTTTACCGGCAAGAAATTCCACATATACAGGAAGTTCCAGCAAGGTAAAACCCATTGACATCTGGGAGGTCCCCGTAAAATATTGCACCATATTTTCTCCTTTGAATTTCTGATTGGTGACACGCGCATCCGCATCCATGGCTATGGTTTTGTAATTGAGATTGGCACCCAATGTCCAGCGGTCATGTAAGTTCAGAAAAAAGCGGGCACCCAGTGTTGCATTCAGTTTGGGGTATGCATTAAAAGATCCTCCTACTGCATCAAAGGGCACAGGCAGGGCCCCGCCAATATCGGTCCCTATCTGGGGAGCTATACAAAATGATGGTACAAATGAAGCATTATCTTGTGCTCTTAGCGAATTACCCGACAGAACCCCCAGGCAAACAAGTGGTAAAATCAGGAAAGAAAATTTATTTTTCAGGACCATTTGGCAAAAATAGTACAATTTTTGAACGCAAAGCCTTTCCGGTGGGCAAATCCGTTCTTTCTGCCAAAGCCCGGGGGGTTCCGCAAAAACAACAAGTCCCGCCGTTTTCACCTGCATCCGGTCCCATGTCTATGACCCAATCGGCACATTTCACCACATCCATATTGTGCTCCACCACAAGCACGGAATGTCCTTTTTTAATAAGTGCCTGGAAAGATTTCAACAGTTTTTCTATGTCAAACACATGCAATCCCGTAGTAGGTTCGTCAAAAATAAACATCCTGTTTGTTTCCGAATTCTCCCGGGACAGGAAATATGCCAGTTTCACCCGTTGGCTTTCACCTCCGCTCAAGCTGCTGCTGCTTTGCCCAAGTTTGATATAGGAAAGTCCCACCTCATCCAAAGGCCTGAGCTTATCTGCTATCCGCAAGGCTGCAGGCTCTTTTTGGGAAGAAAAGAAAGCAATCGCTTCTTCTACGGTCATTTCCAGAACATCATATATGTTTTTGTCTTTATACCTGACTTCCAGGATATCGGGCTTAAACCTGCGGCCCCCGCAGGATTCACACGTAAGCACCACATCTGCCATAAACTGCATTTCTACTTTTACAACACCTTCTCCCTGGCATTCAGGGCACCGGCCTCCTTCAATATTAAACGAAAAATGCGAATGCCCGTAACCGTTCATTCTGGCGTAAGGCTGCTCGGAAAACAACTTACGGATATCATCATAGGCTTTAATGTAAGTAACCGGATTGGAACGGGAAGACTTCCCAATGGGATTCTGATCTACCAGTTCCACTCCTGCCAGCCTGTGCATGTCACCTTCAAGGCCTGTAAATTTTCCCGGAGCCGGAGTCCTGCCCTGGTTGTAATGCCGGCTGAGGGCATAATACAAAACATCCCTGACCAGGGATGATTTGCCCGAACCGCTGACTCCGGTGACTGCGGTAAAGACCTGTAAAGGGAATTTTACGTCAATGCCTTTCAAGTTGTTATGAGAAGCCCCCCGAACCATGATATAGGAATTCCAGGTCCTTGAACGTTCGGGAACAGGAATGACGTTTGGATCGCTTAAAAAACGGAGGGTGCGGCTTTCTCCGGTATCTATTTTCCGGCCCGCCCTGACAGGCGGTCCCTGGTACATCAGATTACCCCCGTCTTTTCCGGCCAAAGGTCCAATATCAATAATTTGGTCGGCAGCCCGCATGATTTCCTCGTCGTGTTCCACCACCATCACGGTATTGCCCATCTCTTTAAGTGCTTTCAGGGAAGCAAGCAGCCGCTGAGTGTCGCGCGGGTGAAGCCCGATACTCGGCTCGTCAAGAATATAAAGGCTCCCGACCAGCGAACTTCCCAGCGAACTGACCAGGTTTACCCGCTGGCTTTCACCTCCGCTCAAGGTGGCAGAACGTCTGTTCAGGGTCAGGTACCCCAGCCCTACCTGGTTCAGAAAATGCAACCGGTACCGAATTTCTTCCAACGTTCTGCCGGCAATTTCCAGCTCTCTTTGGCTAAAGCTGACATTGTCCATGAACTGACCCAACTGTGAAACAGGCATATCCAAAAGCTGGTCTATCCGCTTCCCCGAGACACGAACGTATGAAGCTTCTTTCCGCAAACGGGTACCGGCACATTCCGGACACGTTGTTTTTCCTGTAAAACGACTAATGATGATTCTGTTTTGGATCTTATACCGTGCAGATTCCAATTGTTTAAAGAACGGGTTAATTCCTGTTGTCCGGTTGTCTCCGTTCCATAACCAGTCTTTTTCCCGGTCTGTCAGATCCCTGTAAGGCTTATGTATGGAAAAACCGGTTGCAGATGCATGCCTTATTACTTCCTCCTTGAACGTTTTCATGACATCTCCCCGCCAGCACGCTACAGCATCCTGGTAAACGGACAGGCCGCTATCCGGAATAACCAACGATTCATCTATTCCGGTAATTTTTCCGTATCCGCCGCAAAGGGGACAGGCTCCCAGGGGATTGTTGAAACTGAACATGTATTCATTGGGTTCCATGAAAGTGATCCCGTCGGCTTCAAAGCGTGTTGAAAACGGGACCATACCTTCTTCTGTCTGAACAAACAAAGTTCCCCCGCCCACCGAAAACGCCGTATTGACAGATTCGGTAATCCTGGCCCTGTTATCCGGATTATCCACCGGACTCACACGTCCGGTCAGGAGATAGACCTGCCGGTCTGCATATTTGTCTCTTTGTTGCAAAATATCTTCAATCCGGACCATTTCTTTTCCATCCCAGAAACGCACATATCCTTCCTGTTGAAGCTGCAAGAGCGTTTCCACACGACGTTGCCGGTCATCCCAGCCGAAAGGCGCCAGAAGCAAAGCATGGGATTCTTCCGGCAGGGTAAACAAAAAACACAGTACATCTTCCACCGTATGACGGGTTACTTCTTTTCCGGTAACGGGAGAATAGGTCCTGCCTACCCGGGCGTAAAGCAGACGTAAATAATCGTAAATTTCTGTTGATGTTCCCAGCGTAGAGCGGGGATTGCGCGTATTAACCTTTTGTTCAATGGCTATGGCCGGCGGTATGCCTTCAATCAAATCCACATCCGGTTTTTTGATCCTTCCCAGGAACTGGCGGGCATATGCCGAGAGGCTTTCCACATAGCGCCGCTGCCCTTCCGCAAAAAGGGTGTCAAAGGCAAGGGAAGATTTTCCCGAGCCGGATACGCCGGTGATAACAATGAATTGATCCCGGGGAATTTCAATGGAGAGGTTTTTCAGATTATGAACCCGTGCCCCTTTTACTACAATCTTTTCTTCACTCATGACATCATTCCCTCACGGCCTTTATGATCCCTTTGATCTTTCTCAGGTGGAACAACAGCAGATCCACCTGTTTATTGGAATTTACGGCCACCTGCAAACGCCCCACAATCTTCCCTCCATGGCCCGAAAACGTATAACTTCTCATGTTCAGAGAAAGATTTCTCATCACTTCTCCAATCTCACCGGCCAGTCCTATCTCCTCATAAGCCGTTACACGAATTCCCACCTGAAAGACGGCAGAAGTCACTGTATTGCGCCACCTTACTTTTTGTATCCGGTACGGATATTGTTCCATTAAACGGGCAGCATTGGGACAGCTCATACGGTGAATTTTAATACCTTCCTTAATTGATACAAATCCAAAGACAGGGTCTCCTATAACGGGATTGCAGCATTTTGCCAGTTTATATTTAATACGACCGAAAGAATCGTCAATGACCAGGTAATCACCTTCCCCGTAACGAGTATGGTCTTCTTCCTTTTCCGCCGTTACGGTTTCCGGGGATGGCTTTGCTGGTTTTTCTTCTTTTTCTGCGTCTTCCTGTGTCAAAAAAGATTTTATTTCCTGGAGGGGTATGTCTTCCCGGGCAATAGCTGCATAAAAATCGCTTATTTGCTTGATCCTGAACTTTTTCATTAGACGGGCAATATCATCCGCGGAAAGTTCGGCTTTCCAGTTTTTCAAACGTCTTTCCAGAATCTCCCTGCCGGCTGCATCCTGGACACCGGCTTCTTCACGCAGTTTTTGGCGGATCTTGTTTTTGGCTTTTCCTGAAACCACAAAATTCAGCCAGTCCCTGGATGGTTTCTGGTTTTTGGAGGTAAGGATCTCCACCACATCTCCCGTACTGAGGATATCCCTTACCTGGGACATTTTTCCGTTCACACGACCTCCCGTGCATCTGATTCCCACGTTGCTGTGTACCTCAAAGGCAAAATCCAGGACAGTCGATCCGGCCGGCAAACGTTTCAGATCTCCTGCCGGGGTAAACACGTAAATTTCATTGGGCTTGAAAAGATCGGCATCTTCCCCGGATTTGAACTCTTCGGCAGGATTTTGCAACCTTTTTCTCACATTCCCCAACCAGTCGTTAAGGACTTCTTCGTTCCGCATCCCTTTGTATGCCCAGTGCGCAGCGACCCCGTACTCGGCAATCATATCCATGCGCCGGCTGCGGATCTGGACTTCTACCACCCATTGATCCGGGGTACGGACTGTAATGTGCAGTGACTCATAACCACTGGCTTTCGGGACCGTGATCCAGTCCCTCATACGTTCCGGGATCGGTTCATAGATATGGGTTACCATGGAATAAACCTGCCAACAGACTTCTTTTTCTTTTTCCGGAGGTGTATCAATAATGAAACGAATGGCCAGAATGTCGTATACTTCGTTCACATCTACCTGTTGGGCCTGCATTTTGCGCCATATAGAATAGGTGGCTTTTGTACGGCTTTTCAGTTCGTATAGTATGCCGGCCGTTTTCAATTCTTTCTCCAAAGGCCTGACAAACCTCGCTATCCGTGCCTTACGCTCAATTTCTGTGGCCCTTATATTGTTGGTTATCAGACGGTAATCTTCCGGCTGAATGATCTTGAAAGAGAGGTCCTCCAATTCGCTTTTTATTCTGTACAATCCCAGCTGGTGTGCCAGAGGAGCGTACAACATAAGTGTTTCGGTAGCTTTTTTAATATGTTCACCCCGGGGAAAGCATTCGGTCAATGAACGCATAACTTCCAGCCTGTCTGCCAGTTTAATGAGTGTTACGCGTGGATCTGCCGAGTAGGATATGATCAGTTTCCGGTAATTATCTGCCTGCAGACGGGTGTCTTTTGGATTGATGGTCGATATTTTGTTCAGTCCGGATACCATTAAACCAATATCACTCCCAAAATCCCTTCCTATCTCATCCAAAAATTCCGGATTCTTACGGCTGGCTTCATGAAGGTATACGGTTGCTATCGCTTCACATGTAAGGCCTATCTCATTTTCTACAATTTGCGCCACGGCATCTACATGGTTCATAAACGGCTTTCCGTTACCCCTTTCAAGACCGGTCAGCTTTTCCCGTGCATAGTCTTTCGCCCGGGCAATCATTTGAATATTTCCCTGGGTTGTCATTTACGTAGTTTTTCCAATGCGTACATCTCGTCCCTGAAGCCGGCAGCCGTAATGAAATCAAGTTTAGAGGCGGCATCCTCCATTCTTTGCCTGGCCATGGCTATTGCTTTTTCCAGTTGAAGCGGGGTCATGGAAAGTGTAACGGGATCCGCGGCAACCAGGGAAGCCATATCTGATTGCTCCCGGTATATATTACCCTGCCTTAAGGTATCCCGTACATTTTTAGCTATTTGTGTGGGAGTTATCCCATTTTCACGGTTATACTGTATCTGCTTTTTGCGTCTTCTTTCTGTTTCCCGGATCGTCCGCTCCATGGAATCTGTTATGCGGTCAGCATACATAATTACCTTTCCGTCTACATTACGTGCCGCCCTTCCGGCTGTCTGTGTGAGCGCTCTTTCCGACCTTAGGAATCCTTCCTTGTCTGCGTCCAGTATGGCAACCAGCGATACTTGCGGAAGGTCAAGACCTTCACGCAAAAGGTTGACTCCTATGAGCACATCGTAATACCCCTTCTGAAACTCCTCAAGGATCCTGATTCGTTCCAGGGTTTCCACATCCGAGTGAATATAAGTGCAACGGATTTGAATTTTTTGCAGAAATTTATCCAATTCTTCAGCCATACGTTTGGTCAGGGTGGTAACCAATACACGCTGGTCTTTGGAAGCACAGATACGGATCTCTTCTATCAGGTCATCTATTTGTCCTTCGGTTTTCCTTACTTCCACTGGCGGATCCAGCAGACCCGTTGGACGTACTACCTGTTCTACTATCAAACCGCCGGATTTTTCCAATTCATAATCTGCCGGGGTGGCAGAGACGTACATGCGCTGGCCAATGACCGAGTCAAATTCCTCAAAAGTCAGGGGTCTGTTGTCAGCGGCAGCCGGCAGGCGAAATCCGTACTCAATAAGCACCTCTTTCCTGGAACGGTCGCCTCCGAACATCGCCCTGATCTGGGGCAGGGTGACATGACTTTCATCAATAATGGTCAAGAAATCGCCGGCAAAATAATCCAGCAGGCAGAAAGGTCTGGTGCCGGGGGGTCTTCCGTCAAAATACCGGGAATAATTTTCTATACCCGAACAATAACCCAGTTCCCGGATCATTTCAATATCAAATTCCACACGTTGCAACAGCCGGTTTGCTTCCAAATGTTTCCCCGCATCTTTCAGGTATGCCACACGTTCGGTCAGATCATCCTGTATGTTCCGGATGGCTTTTTCCTTTCTTTCTTTTGTGGTCACAAAAGCACTGGCAGGATAGATGGCAATCCCTTCAATCCTTTCCAAAATACCGCCTGTTACCGGGTCAAAACGTTCTATGGACTCAATTTGATCGCCCCAAAAGGCGATCCGGCAAGCTATATCATCATATGCCAGGTATATATCAACGACATCTCCCCTGACCCGGAAAGTACCCCTTTTGAACTCGTTCTCGTTACGTGAATAAAGGGCATCCACCAATCTGTACAACAACTGGTTGAAATCATGCGCCTGTCCTGTTTTCAAGGTTATGGTGTTGGCGTGAAAATCGTCCGGATTCCCTATCCCGTACAGGCATGAAACACTGGATACAACCAACACGTCCCGCCTGCCGCTAAGCAGCGCAGATGAAGTGCTTAGACGTAGCTTCTCTATTTCATCGTTTATACTCAGGTCTTTTTCAATATATACATCTGTAACGGGAAGGTATGCTTCCGGCTGGTAATAATCGTAATAGGATACAAAATATTCCACCGCGTTATCGGGGAAAAAACTCTTGAATTCCGAATAAAGCTGTGCTGCCAGTGTTTTGTTATGGCTGATGACCAGCGTGGGCCTTTGCAATTTTTCCACCACATTGGCCATGGTAAAGGTTTTGCCGGATCCCGTAACACCCAGCAATACGGCAGCTCCGGTACCATCCCTGAAGAGGGCACTCAGCTGATCTATTGCCTGCGGCTGATCTCCCGTAGGCTTGTAGGGTGCTTTAAGATTGAATTCCATACGAAAATTTTCCGGATGACAAATTTACGGAAAAAATAGCGAGTGGCTGTTACAGGAGCTGTCAGTACATTAAAAAACCGGCCACACCACCCATAAACATCAACAGTATGGGATGTACTTTGTAAAAATATGCAGCCAGGAATGCCAGGGAGAACAACAGGTAACTGCGGTAATCCACAAAATTCTCGGGAGTAGCCATAACCAGAACGGCAGATGCTATCAACCCTACCACCACAGGACGGATGGCCCGGAAGATTCCCTGAACAGTCATATTGTTTTTGAATTTGATGATCACACGGCTCACGAGGATCATCAGTACCACAGAAGGGATTATCAGGGCCATGGTTGCCATGACAGACCCCAGAACATTGCCGCCGGAAGAGGTATAACCCACGTAAGTGGCCGTATTGATAGCTATGGGTCCCGGTGTCATCTGGGATACGGCAACAATATCCGAGAATTCCTGCATGGTAAGCCAGCCGTGATGTCCAACCACCTCGTCCTGTATCAGGGACAACATGGCATATCCGCCTCCGAAACAGAACAGGCCTATCTTCAAAAAAGTCAGAAAAAGTTGCAAATAGATCATACGCCTTTTTTCCTTTTCCTGTATATATCAATACGGTACCACACATAACCGCCCAGTCCGGCAGCCAGTATCACCCATACGGGGGAAATCCCAAAAAGCCAGATTAGCAAAGCAGACGAAGCGGCAATAAACCCGGTTACCACAGTCAGTCCTATTGCCCTCATGGTCGTAATAACCGGAACCGCAATAAGGGCTACTACTACGGGACGCATCCCTAAAAATATCCGTTCTACAACCGGATTATCACGGAAATTTTTAAAAAACAGAGCCAGCGCCAGAATAACACAAAAAGGAGCGATCACCGCACCTGTAACAGCCGTCAGGGCCCCCTTCAAACCTTTCAGGCGGTACCCTACGCCCACAGCTATATTGACAGCTATCACTCCGGGAAGTGTCTGAGTAGCAGCTATGAGATCCGTAAAATCTTCTTTTGTGATCCATTTTTTCCTGTCTACCACCTCGGCCTCAATCAAAGGCAGCATAGCCAGACCACCGCCAATGGTGAACGCGCCGATCCTGAAAAAAACAGAAAACAGATCCCTATACATAATCAATCCAGTATTACTTCCACCACCCTGTTGATCAGGGCACGCTGGTAAGGTCTTTCAACCCTTATGTAATTCCTTGTATAACCATGCATTTTCCGGTCTCGGGTCTTTCCCTCGAACAGCACTTCCTCCTGCCTGCCTTTATTGGCAAGAATGAAATCCCGGTGCAGCATATCGGACAATTCCCCCAATTCATGCGCCCTCCGGGTGATTATTCCATCCCTTACCCGCTCGCTAACCGGGAAGGAGGCCGCACGTGTGCCGGGTCTCACAGAAAACGGGAACACATGTAAATAAGAGGGTTTCAGATCTTTCAGCAAATTGTATGTATTGATAAAATCCTCCTCGCTTTCCCCGGGAAACCCGGTTATCACATCTATTCCGGTAAAAGCATGTGGCATCAGGGAGTGAATCTTCTGCATCTTTTGGGCGAACAAGTCAACCCGGTACCTTCTTCCCATTCTTTTAAGAACAGGATCACTGCCGCTCTGCAACGGGATATGAAAATGCGGCAAAAAAGGCTTTCCTGCGGCAATTTTCTCAATTATACCATCGGTCAGAAGATTCGGTTCAATGGACGAGATACGGTACCTTTCGATTCCGGAAACGGTTGCCAAAGCATCCAGCAGATCAGAAAAGGACTCGCCGGTGGTTTTGCCGAAATCCCCCGTATTCACGCCTGTCAATACGATCTCTTTGACGCCTTTGGCTGCAATTTCCCTTGCCTGGCTCACAACATCTGCTATGGGGATGTTGCGGCTTCTGCCTCTGGCCAGGGGAACGGTACAATACGTACAATGGTAATCACATCCGTCCTGTACTTTCAGAAAAGACCGCGTTCTGTCCCGGTTGTTCTCTCCTGCCGAATAAGCACGAAAAAAGCCATCTTCTGTTTCACTCGGCCTGATATAAACTTTCCCTGCCTCCAAATCCCCTACAGCACGGATTATCCGGTCTCTGAAACCGGTGCCGAACAAGGATGAAATTCCCTTTATGGCGCCCAGGCTCCCGGGTCTTAACTGGGCAGAACAGCCGGTTACTACCACATACGCCGAAGGATTGATCCTCAACACCTTGCGAATTGCCTGGCGGCTTTTTTTATCTGCGTGTTCGGTTACAGAACAGGTATTTATCAGGTATACATCCGCCTTTTTTGACGAACTGATTTTTTCATAACCCTGTTGCATAAGATCGCGGGCTATGGTTGCACTTTCCGCATAATTCAGTTTACAGCCAAGTGTAATGACGGCAAAAGTCTTTTTCTCATTCATTTTGTAAATCCTTCCGGGTAAGTGTCACGGAAGCCCTGCCCGCTTCCCCTCCCAGGGACGGTGTCAGTTTTGATACCGTAATCCGGCATTCTGTCAGTGCAAAAGCATCCGTAAGACGTCGCAGGATCCTTCCTGCCACATGTTCCAGCAACAAACTGGAAATTGCCATTTCTGCGGATATCAATTCGTAAACATGTGAATAATCTATCGCATCTTCCAAAGAGTCGGTTAAAGCCGCTTTACATCCGTCCGTAATCATTTCAACATCCACTTTAAACCGGGTCCCAATCAGACGTTCTTCTTCAAAACATCCGTGATGCGCATAAAACATCAAATCATGCAAAGCAATGGTAGCCATAATCAATCAGCCATTATTAAAAATACACAAGGTTTTTTCTTGTACAGCCCCTCAAAATCGGGTTCATTTTTTCGCCAGTCACCTATGGAACGCGTTCCTATAAAAGCATCCGGCATGGTAAGGTCTATGGCAACAGTCAGCCTGGTACGGGGATTGCAGCCGGCTACCAGTGCCCGGAACAATGTTGCGTTTCTGTATGGTGTTTCAATAAAGATTTGTGTCTGATGATTTCTTGCCGAGTCTTTTTCCAGCTCCCTGATCTTTTTATCCCGCTCCTGCGGCTTGACCGGGAGGTAGCCGTGGAATGCAAATTGCTGCCCGTTGAGTCCCGAGCCCATCAGCGCAAGCATCAGGGATGAAGGTCCGGTAAGAGGAACCACCCGGAATCCGTTTTCATGCGCCAGAGCCACCAACGCCGCACCGGGATCTGCTACGGCAGGCAATCCGGCTTCCGAAATCAATCCCATGGAAAAACCTTTATGCATGGGATCCAACAACGGAATCAGCTCATTCTTAGCTGTATGCTCGTTTAACAATTCCAACTCTAAAGTATTGACCTGCAATCCCAGGGAAGAAAGATAACGCCTTGCTGTTCTCAATTCTTCAACCACAAAATAACGTAAATCACGGACTTTCTGAATGGTCCCTTCCGGAATGACCTGCCGGGGATCGGTATCTCCCAGCGGTGCCGGTATCAGGTATAAAACAGCATCTTTCATTGACCCAGGCCCTCCTGCCGCAGACGCTCTGTTAAAGCACGCTGGAATCTCCGGGCATTTTTCATATGTTCCCGTAATGTAGGGGCAAAATTGTGGTATCCGCTAAAATCTTCTTTAGCACAGAAATACAGGTAGTCGTGATCCTGGTAATTTAATACGGCGTCTATGGCATCTATGGACGGCACACTTATGGGACCGGGGGGAAGCCCCCGGTTTTTATACGTATTGTAAGGAGAATCAATGCGTGTATGTGCCTTGAGAACCCTGCGAATGGTATAATCTCCGGCAGCAAAGATCAATGTAGGATCTGCCTGCAACGGCATATTGATCCGGAGACGGTTTAAATAAACACCCGCAACGGCAGGCATTTCGTCTGTTTTCTTAGTTTCTTCATAGACAATAGAAGCCAGCGTACTTACTTCCAGAGGTGTCATTCCTAACATGCGGGCTTTTTCCTTTCTGGTATCGTTCCAAAACCGTTCGTATTCACGGGACATCCGTTTTAGAAGTTCTTCTTCAGATATGGTCCAGTAAACCTGGTACGTATTCGGGATGAACATGGCCCGTATGCCGACCGAATCAAATCCCATAGATGCTATCAGGGAATCATTCCGGAGATGAGACAACACCCCTGCCGAATCAATTTCCAGATTCCGGGACAATACGGCAGCCAGTCGTTCAAATGTTCTTATGCTTCCGGAAATGGTTATGTTCAAAGGATCCTGCCAGCCCATAGCCAGCTTTCTTGCCAGCTGCTGGTTATTCATGTCCGGGTCTATGGCATACCTTCCGGGGTGAACATTCTCCGGGAGGTTTTCGTGTGCAGCTGCCCAACGGAAAGTTTTTTCATGTTTTAAATGGCCATTGTCGGTCAGGCTGTCCATAATTTGCTCAAAATCTGCACCGTGCGGTATTAATAAATACGAAACAATGCCGTCTTTTATAATGATGTTCTTATGACGAAAAGTTAAAAAAAACCATCCTGCTGCAACAACAACCGCTAACAGGATCAATACCAAAACGCTTTTAAAAATTCCAGATCTTCTTCTCATACAATGATCACTTATCTAAGACGTAATACCGTTCCCGGGATCAATTCGCCTTCTATCCCGGCATTCATACTATGCAACGATCCCAGTCTTATTCCAAAACGCTGGGATACATCGTGCCAGGTTTCTCCTTCACGGGATGTCCATGTGGTTGTCAGTTCCGGACCTTTCCCGGCTTTGCGCTCCAGGTATACTTTTTCTCCAACAGCCAAACCGGCATTCCGGGAAACATCGTTAAAGCGGGTAATTTCTCCGCGGAAAAGCCTGTATTCGGCAGCCAAAGAACGGTAGGTATCTCCGGGTGCAGCCAGGATATATTTCTTCCCGTTTGTCAACCGGATTCTTCTTTCCAGTGAAATGGCAAACACATCATCATCCTTTGGAAGAATCAGCTGTTCCAAACGATCCCCGGTAACAACGGGTTCCTCCCCGGCTTCCGCAACAGGATAACTGTCGTACAAGTACAACCGGTTCTTTTCTATAAGGTCTATGAGCAATTGGGCATACCTTGGATTGGTCGCATAACCCGCCTCTTTAAGGCCGTATGCCCATCCTTTGTAATCGGCAGGATCCAGTTGGAACAAGCCGGCATAACGGGGACGTGTGCTTAAAAAATCGGAATGATCGTAATAAGAATCTTCAGGGGTAGGATACTTTCTGAAACACTCCCCGGCGGAGTCGTCGTCGTGATAGATCCGGTCTCCTTCCCATTCGTGGCATTTGATACCAAAATGGTTGTTTGCTTCTACAGCCAGACGGCTGTTCCCGTTGCCGGATTCCAGGCAACCCTGCGCCAGTATGATACTGGCAGGTATACCGTACCGGTGCATCTGCTTTATGGCAATATTTTTGTAATGAGCTATGTATTGTTCACGAGTCAATTCCTGAACCCGTTGACCGGATAAGGGACCGGCAACAACAGTGACATTTGCCGGCAGAATAAATAAAACTATGCAAAATGCCTTATATAGACACGGATTCAACATGCTGCAAATGTAGCATAAATTATTATATTTGCGTTCAATAAACCACCACACCTCATGAACAGGAGTACCCTTAAAATTTATTACTCAGAGACGGTCAAAGAGAGCCTGGACCGGGAAGATTCCGAATTAGTAGAACAGGCTTTTGCAGCAGCAAAGAATGCCTATTCACCCTATTCCAACTTCCGGGTGGGAGCTGCTATCCGGCTGGATAACGGCATGATTGTTCAGGGAAACAACCAGGAAAATGCCTCCTTCCCTGCCGGGATCTGTGCCGAACGTACCGCCATCTCTTATGCGCATGCCAATTACCCCGAATCAAAAATCCGGGCCATTGCCGTTACAGAATCTCCCTGCGGAGTATGCCGCCAGGTACTTCTGGAAAGTGAAAAACGAGCAGGTGCTCCCATACGCATGATCCTGGCTAACGGAAATAAAATTTTTATTTTTAACAGCGTGAAAGATCTCCTGCCTTTCGGATTTGATTCTTTCTGATTTTTTGTACCTTTGCCGGGGGTAAGTCGTGTACGACCAGCTCCCACTGAACTCCCCCAGGGTTGGAAGACAGCAAGGGTAGGTGGTTGTAGCGGTGCGAT
>Ga0209607_1000129_pt1 | contig 63621 bp, 49 predicted proteins | sample AD_UKC117_MetaG_FD_184413 | JGI IMG/M metagenome (GOLD analysis project Ga0209607, IMG submission 184413) | Active sludge microbial communities of municipal wastewater-treating anaerobic digesters from Hong Kong - AD_UKC117_MetaG (SPAdes)... | ecosystem: Engineered > Bioreactor > Anaerobic >... | reverse complement strand
GGGTTGAAAATGGTGATGAATCCGATCCCATTCGGTGTCTGTTAGGTCGCTTGGATAGCCCATGGCTTGTCCTGAATGTAAAAACCGCTTGACTTTGGTAGATACTTTTTTGCCAGACAGATTCTAAGATCGTCTCTTTCATCCAGGCATCGATATCTGGCGTGATCACCCACGGTGCCCCTGGAGCTTTACAGGTATCTAACGCTTCTTCTCCTTGGTGGCGATAATTGCGGAGCCAGTCATAAATGCTCGTTTGATCCTTTGGATAAAACAGATTTGCACCTGAGATTCGGATACAACATCGATGTCACTCCTACTAACCCAGACGCTAAATGTGGAGGTGCTAATGGCTTGAACATTACTTGCGATCACGACCGACCTTACCGGTTTTATGGGAAGACCATCGATATATTCTATCTCGATGCTTTAAACAACCATAACTTAGTTGATCCGATTACGGCTGACGATATAAAAACCGGTATGGGCTATCCACTATCGGTGGAATCAGGGAAAACGCTTGATGATCTAAACAAGCAATATGAAAAGGATAAGGAATGCCATATTATCGGATCGACCTGTACTCCGGTATCAGTGGAAAAACAGAGTTCCCATCTTGAATATTCTTCACTGTCATCAGTGGATGCTATTCTGGATGGGTACGAAGGATCAGCGCAGTGCAAGCCTGGAACGTGGCTATGTAGTACTATCACTCTTGGTCAGCAGCTTTCTAAATCTCAGCGAACGGCATCTACTGCCACTGCTACACCTACTGAAGCGTCGTGGCTCGTCACAAGCGTGACTACTACCGAACCCGTTAATACCTTGCGTTTTTCTTATCGGTTTGTTGAAGGCGGCGAAGGATTTTTACGAGTCTTCGTTAATGAGAATACGGTACGGGAAATTGACCAGCGGTATGTTCCGCCCGTCTCTACGGAACCCGAAAGTATCTACATTGGCGAGCTTCCCGCTGGAACCTACAAGATCGCCTTCCGCTTAGACGGTTACGGAGCCAGCCCCAGCGGTATTGAGCTGACGGGAGTAGAGCTGGGGCTAGAGACTCTGGTTGAGGATAGCGGCTATACCTTGACCACTTTCAAAGCCGGTACAGGAACCGGCACGGTCACCGGCACGGGCATTAACTGCGGTAGCGACTGCACAGAAAGCTACGCCAGCGGAACCGCCATCACCCTCACCGCCACGCCCGCCAGCGGCTCGACCTTCGCCGGCTGGAGCGGCGCGTGTTCAGGTAGCAGTACTTGCACCGTCACCATGGATATCGAAAAGAGCGTCACCGCTACTTTCAACATCATTCCCGATCCCGGCCCTGCTCCCGATCCCACCTATACCCTAACGGTGAATGCCGCTGGCACCGGTACCGGCGTCGTCACGGGCGGCGGCAGTTACTTGGCAGGGGCAACGGTCACGCTCACTGCCACGGCAGACGCCAACAGCACCTTCACCGGCTGGAGTCCCGCTCCCTGCGCCGCTAGCTTCCCCATGCCAGCCCAAGCGCTCACCTGCACAGCGACTTTCACGCTGAACAGCAGCTACACCGTGACCGCTACGGCGGGAGCCAATGGGACGATCACCCCCGCCTCGCAAACCGTGAACCACGGAGCCACGACCACGTTCACCGTCACCCCGGACACGGGGTACAGCGCCGCCGTCACCGGTTGTGGGGGAGCCTTGAACGGAACCACCTACACCACCGGCCCGATTAGCACCGCTTGCACCGTCAGCGCCACGTTCAGCGCGAACCACTACACCGTCAGCGCCACGGCGGGAACCAATGGGACGATCACCCCCGCATCACAGACCGTGAACCACGGAGCCACGACCACCTTCACCGTCACCCCGGACACCGGTTACAGCGCCGTGGTCACTGGTTGCGAGGGAACCTTGAATGGAACCACTTACACCACCGGCCCGATTAGCGAAGCGTGCACGGTGACCGCTCATTTCACCACCATTCAACATACGCTCACCGCGGAAAAAGTCGGTGCGGGCGACGGTACCGTGGTCAGCATCCCAACCGGCATTGATTGTGGCAGCGCCTGCGCAACTCGCTACGCCCAGGGAACCGTCATCACGCTGATGGCCCTGCCCGACTCTGACTCCCTCTTCGCCGGCTGGACCCCCACCCTGTGTGGAACTCCCCTCACCCTGTCGGCGGACACGACCTGCACCGCGCATTTCATCCTCAACAGCGCCGCTAATGACCGTGATCATGACGGCATCCCCGACCCGGTCGAACTCCAGGAAGGCTCCAACCCCGACCTCAAGGATAATGACGTATTCGCCAATGCCCGGTTCTTCGTCATGCAGCAATACCGGGATTTCCTCCAACGCGAAGGCGACGACAGCGGCATTGAGTACTGGACGGGCCAACTACAAAACGGCGCGACCACCCGCACTGCCATCATCCAGGGTTACCTCGCCTCCCCTGAATTCGGCCAAACCGTCTCCCCGGTCGCCCGGCTCTACTTCGCCTACTTCAACCGCATCCCCGACACCGGGGGCCTGAACTACTGGATTGAGCAATACCGGGCGGGTTCCGGGTTGGACACGATCTCTCAAGCCTTTGCCAGTTCGCCGGAATTCCAGCAAACCTATGGCGCTTTGAGTCATCGTGACTTCGCGATTCTCGTCTATCGCAACGTGCTCGGTCGGGAACCGGACAACGAAGGATTGAATTTCTGGGTTGAACAACTCAACAGCGGCGCATTCACCCGAGGGCAACTGATGGTCGGTTTTTCAGAATCGCCGGAATATCGTCAGATGATGAACAACAAGATCATGGTGACCTTGCTCTACCTGGGCATGTTGCAACGCGCTCCAGAAGCAGGTGGCTTTGACTATTGGGTTGAGGTACTGGACAGCGGTCAGTCTTCCGCCGGCCTGATTGACCACTTCCTGCACAGCAACGAGTATTACCAACGGTTCTTGCCGTAATACCGTTCTGTAGCCATTCAAAGCTTCATCCAGTAACAGCGATCATCGGATCACACTGGATGAAGCGGCTAACTATAGTGGATCCCGAAAATCGGACAGTGGTTTAAGACTGAAGATGGATAGTATTTTAGATTATACCTTTCATCGTCGGGAGCAAGGTCTTCACCTCATAACTGTTAATGGCAATGGTTTCCACAACTGACATGAGCGGCTATACACTGAGTCGTTCCAGCAGAAAAACCGAAACAAAGGTCTGCCAAAGACTTGTCCAGCGTCGTTCAAAACCGGTATCGGTCTTTTCCAGCGCCGAGACGACCACGATCTTGGCCAGCTCGCGACAAGCGGCTACCGCCTCCTGGCCTAAAGGGTTTCGCCAGTTGACCGACGCTTTTTGATCCAGGGCGTCATGGCCTGGCCATGAACCATGCGCCGTCTTATTCTTTTCATCATAGACATGAATGCGGGTGATTATGAAATCCATCCCTCTCTTCGTGCGGGTCACATGGGCTGGAGCATACGAATCCTGAAGCGCATGAAAAGCATACCCCAGCGGTCCAGCGACGAAGTTCTGATTAAAGTTTCGGGTTGAGCCGGCCTTAAACAGTTTACGCAAGCTGACGGCGGCTTCTTTGCCGTTGCTGGCAACCCACCGCTTGCCCAATTCGTAGGCCTGTCGCTCGCTTTGACCATCAGCTCGCATAAAGTGGTGTTTTTGTCCGCCCGAACGCCAATGCCCGGCGGTGATCACGTCGAGCACATCACGATTAAGCGCATGATGAACCGTATATTCAGTCAGTAAAGGACCGAGAAATTTGAGATTGGGGGGTAGGCCCTCGATGAATTGAGCGAGCGCCTCCCTGCTCAGCGCTTCGTGGCCGAAAAGCTTCATGAGAATCTCCTGAAGGTCCGATCGCTCGGACCTGGTTGTCAATAGATGGAGAGCATTACGGACGTAACTCGGCGCGAATTTCCGTGATATCGCTGCGCCCATTATTGCTGTACACCGCAAACCACCACGTCCCAGCGGTTAACGCCGGCGTGGCGGCGGGGGTAACGATGATCTCGGGACCATTGGCCACGCCGGCGCTGAAATCGAAATTGAGTTTGTCGGGCGCGTTGTCCCGCCGCACGTAAAGCACGACATCATCAGGCGTTTGCACAGCGATGCGTAGATCGCGATAAAGAGCGCCCGCCGGAACCTGTATGGCGAAGACCAAAGGATCGGGGTCATACACGTAGAAGTTTTGCATGGAAAACACCTGTCCGCCGCCCGGTAGCGTTTGTGTGGTAACCGGGTCGGACCAGGTAGCGGTCACTGCATAGGCGGCGGCGCTGTATCCATAGACGCCGATATACACGGACTGAGGCCAGGGGCCGGGGAGCGGCCCCCACGGCGAGCCGATGCTGTAAGCAAGATACTCCTGAGAATGGCCGCGTCGCCGGCTGTTGGTCGTAGTGACTCCCAGGGCAGGCGGCTGGCTGCCGCCATAATAGAGGTCGGCGTCGCCGGGTCCATTACCGGTAAGCGTTATTTCCAGGTGGGTGGCGTTCGTCGGCAGCGTGAGGGTGTAATACTGCCAGTCCCCAAACCAGACCGATCCGGTTTGCGGTACGCCATTGGCGAGCGGAATGTCGCTGCCCATCACCGGCGGCGGACCGGCGCAGCAGGATAGCGTCGTATTCAGATCAAAGTCAGCGTCCTGGGGGCCAGGAGTATGTACTCCAAAGTACCAGGTCCCTGCGCTCAACGGAGGGGTGCTGGCGCTGTTGAGGGACAGCGTGTGTACAATATTGCTATTCTGCAACTGGATCAGCGCGTTATTGAACCAGGGTGGCGCATCCTTCTGGACATACACATGGGCTTCGCCGCCGCCGGTGCGCGTCACTTCCAGCAACAAGTCGGCGGCGTTCGCCGGTACATCGAGGGCATAGAATTGCCAGCCGCCCGGTTGAACGTTCTGCCAAGGCGCGCTGGCGACCGGTCCCGGCGGCGCGATGCCGGTTGGCCCGGAAGGATGGAGAAGGCCATGCAAGGCTTGTAGGTCGTACACCGAAAAGGCGCGCAATCGATAAGGAGCCGACGAACCGCCGCTGTACTCCACGAGAATCCGCCACTCGCGGTTCAGCAGACTGCCATTGGTGATCGTTACGCTTTCATTGCTGGTGCCGGGCGTGGCCTGGTTGGCGTAGAAGACCCATTGGTTGTGCTGGTTCGACCAATAGGCCAGCTGCAAATCGGCGTCGCCAGGACCAGCGCTTTCCATCTCAATATGCAGACTGCGCAGAGCCGGCGGCCCCGTCGGCGTAAACCGATACTCGCGGTGGTTGCGTAGAAGCTGTGGCGAGACTGCGCCTTCGACCGTGACTGCATTATCCAGCGTGACTGGCGGCGGCGGTTGAAAATAGCCGGAGAGGTCGATCCGGTAGTCCTTGATCAACCGATACAACTCGCGTCGAATTCTTTCGAGATCGAGCGCCTTCTGCAACTTCCGGCTCTTGTTCTGGGCGTATTGGGCCTGTGCAAAGCGGTATGACGCTAAGTCGGCATCGGTCAGTAACCAGTCGTAGACATCGCCATCTTCCTGTTTGATCAGCAACGGGCCTTCCACTTGCAGCACGGTCTGGAGGACTTCCAGGGCGGGATCGTCGGCATCGGTGATATTTAACTGACCGCCCACCACCAGGTAGTCATCCTGAGAGGTCTCAGCAATAATATGTTCCAGGAGATCATTGGCTTGCGCCAGGCGCTGTTTAGGTTCCGGGGAGAAGTGGGTATTGATCACCCACAAGTTCCTTTTGCCGGGTAGATCAATCAAAGCATAGAGTGAACGACCGTCGCCTTCTTTTGTTTCCAGACGATTCCAGACGCCGTATTTGGCGATGCTGAAGCGGCTGATCACGCCGCTGGGAAGGGGAGATTTGGCGTCATACACATGGGAGAATTCAGCGCCGAAGGTGGTTTTTACCCAATTCTTGATCGCCGCCTCGCTGTTATCTCCGACAGCAAGATTTTGAAAGAGCGCCACTGCGGGTTGGTCGCCAGCGTAGTCAGCGGCTGAATCGTTGGCCAACAGGATGCGTAGCGGCAACTCGTCCGCCCAGACTGGCCCGACCAGCAAACCCCACCATAATCCCAAGCTCATCGAGAGCCACTGGAAAGTTCTGAATTTCATTGACTTCGTCCTCGCGCAAACATTAGAGACGTTAATGAATGGCTTGCTATTCGCTGTTGGAGGCAGCGGTTTTTTAGCGGAAGGCGACTTTATGTTTGTGTTTAGCCATCGGATATCGCCACTGTACCGCTTGCGAAGCAATTTTATTGCAAGGCAAAGACCATTTCGGTCAAAAGTCCTGTGAGCACTAAGAAATGGTCTGCGCTTTAGTGAAAATCCAAAGTGAGTTGCGATAAGCAGCGGACCAGATTGGTTCGATCACCCGGCTCAAATTGATTCGGAGGTATCAATATGAACCTGGGAATTAAAATTGGCTCTTCGAAGGTTCTTGTGGAGCTAGGCGAAGCTGATCAGGACTCGCTGTTTAAAGTTGGCAAAATTGCGAAAACCGTAACCCACGCATTTCACTACTTTAATCGAGTTATTAATCCCTTCAATCACCTTACCACCTATCAGTTCCTCATCATGGGGCAAATCGGGTAGATAAGGAGGTAAGGGGAGTTCCATCCGAAGTCGCCTTTCCAGCACCCGCAGACCGCGCGTGAACCAGGAAACGGCGCTCCGGGCGAGTTTTCGAAAGGTCCAATGCTCGGGATCGGTTTGCGCGTGCGTTTTTTTCCAACGGCGTGGGATGATCGCGCGCATCGTCTTGGCCGACCCGGACACACCCATGCAGGGCCAGCGTCATGATCAGCAGCAACCGGTCGAGCCGATCTGCGGCCTGTAACTGCGTGTCTTCTCATTGAAAACCGCGATTTTTGAAATCGGAGAACAGCGGCTCAATCCCCCACCGACTGGCGTAATCCTGGACGGTTGTGCGATTCGGCGGGTCCTTCATGGCGATGATCCACGGTTCCGGATGCCCCAGTTCCTGCCAAATAGCCAGGTTCGTCGGCACACCCTCCCGAAAGAGCCATACATGGGATAAATAGCGTTCCGAATGGCCCTGAGCCAACGCGCCCGTCGTCGTGATGTCCCCAAATCCAGGATCGACGATCAGATTCCCTTTTAACCGTAACCGATAATGCCAGCCCGGTTGCGCATCCAGCCACCGCAATAAGTCAACCGAGGGATAAAAACGATCCGCGCAGAACAAGACCTCGACCCCTGCGGGAAGCCAGGCACACACCCGCTCCAGAAGGGTGTGCTGTGCCGCAAAACCGACATCCGCCGGGCCGGCTTCCACGGTCCACGCCAACGAGAACTGATAGGTGGTGAGGGACTTGATGCTTGGCGACACTGCTGAAGTTCGGGAAGTGATATAATCTTTACCCTTCACGGACTCAGGAAATCTGGCATTATGAATGATTCGTCTTACACCTCGTCGAGCATCACGGTCCTGGAAGGACTGGACGCCGTGCGCAAGCGGCCGGGCATGTATATTGGCGACACGGATGACGGCACCGGCCTGCATCACATGGTGTTCGAGGTAGTGGATAACTCCATCGACGAAGCGCTGGCGGGTTACTGCTCGGAAATCAATGTGATCATTCACGCTGACGAATCCATCACGGTCACCGACAATGGCCGCGGCATTCCCACGGACGAGCATTCCAAAGGCCGTTCCGCTGCTGAAGTCATCATGACCGTGCTGCACGCCGGCGGCAAGTTCGATGACAAATCCTATAAGGTTTCCGGCGGTCTGCACGGTGTAGGCGTATCGGTGGTCAATGCGCTGTCTGAGTCTCTGCGGTTAACTATCCGCCGTGATGGCAAATTACACCAACAAGAATACCGGCTCGGCGATCCACAGGCACCGTTGCGGGTGACCGGCGAAACCGATTCGACCGGCACCGAAATTCACTTCAAACCCAGTTCAGCCGTCTTTACCCACATCGATTTTCATTACGACGTCTTGGCCAAGCGCTTGCGCGAATTGTCATTTCTGAATTCCGGAGTGCGTATCCGCCTCCACGACGAACGGACCAGCAAGGAAGACTGTTTTGAATATCAGGGCGGAATCAAGGCATTCGTCGAACATCTAAACCGCAACAAGACGCCGCTACATGAACAGGTGTTCTATCTGGATGCGGCCCGTGACGATATCCGGGTTGAGCTGGCGATGCAATGGAATGATTCCTATCAGGAAAATGTATTCTGCTTCACCAATAATATTCCGCAACGCGATGGCGGCGCTCATTTAGCAGGTCTGCGCGGCGCATTGACCCGTACGCTGAATCAGTACATGGAGGCGGAAGGGATTCTGAAGAAGGCTAAAGTGGAGACCAGCGGCGATGATGCCCGCGAAGGCTTGACCGCGGTGTTGTCGGTGAAACTGCACGATCCAAAGTTCTCCTCGCAAACCAAGGATAAGCTGGTGTCTTCCGAAGTCAGGCCAGCAGTCGAATCGGTGGTTTCGGAAAAGTTGCAGGAATATTTGCTGGAGAATCCTGGAGAAGCCAAGGCAATCACTAGTAAAATTGTTGATGCGGCCCGCGCCCGCGAGGCAGCGCGGCGCGCCCGTGAAATGACCCGGCGCAAGGGCGCTCTGGATATCGCTGGACTGCCGGGCAAGCTGGCGGATTGTCAGGAGAAGGACCCGGCATTGTCGGAACTGTTTCTGGTCGAGGGCGATTCCGCCGGCGGCTCGGCCAAGCAGGGCCGCGACCGGCGCTTTCAAGCGATCCTGCCGCTCAAGGGCAAGATTTTGAATGTGGAAAAAGCCCGTTTTGACAAGATGCTGGCGTCTGTTGAGGTCGGGACGCTGATTACCGCTCTCGGTTGCGGAATCGGACGGGAGGAGTTTAATCCCGACAAGGTGCGCTATCATCGCGTGATTGTCATGACCGATGCAGATGTTGATGGATCACATATTCGCACCCTTTTACTGACATTTTTCTATCGGCAAATGGCGGAATTGATCGAGCGCGGTCATGTTTATATTGCGCAGCCGCCGTTGTACAAAGTCAAAAAGAGCAAGCAAGAGCAATATGTCAAGGATGACGCCGAGTTGTCCGCCTATCTGCTCCAGACTGCGCTCGAAGGAGCCATGCTGGTGGCGAAAAATGGTGAAATCGCTCCCCTGAGCAGTGCAGCGCTGGAAGAAAGGGCGCGAGATTATATGACTGTCATAGCAATGATTCAGCGCTTATCCCGCCGTTATGACGCCGCTTTATTGGAGCAGCTCATCTATCAACCACTGTTGAGCACTGGCGAATTGCATGACGAATCCGGTCTCAGCGTATGGGCCGCGCGCCTGATCAAGCGGCTTAACGATGGACAAGATGCGCGTTCGACCTATGAAGCAGTGGTTGAACCCCATGAAAATGGCAGTGATTACAGCATCATCATTATTCGTCGCGCACATAGCATGATTCGGCAAGTTCGGTTAACGGCAGAGTTCTTCGCTTCCCCGGAGTACGCCGCTTTGACGCAGTTCGGCGCTGGATTAGCAGGCTTTTTTGAACAGGAAGGCACCGAGGTGCGGCGCGGCGAGCGGGCGCAACCGGTCAATCACTTCCGCGCGGTTATGGACTGGCTGCTCGATGAAGCCAAGCGGGGACAGCATATTCAACGCTACAAGGGCCTGGGGGAAATGAACCCGGATCAACTTTGGGAAACCACCATGAATCCGGAAACCCGCCGCCTGTTGCAGGTGCGGATCGAAGATGCCGTGGCTGCGGATGAAGTATTCACGACCTTGATGGGCGATCAGGTGGAGCCACGCCGGGATTTTATTGAACAGAACGCTCTGGATGCATTGAATCTGGATATTTGAGGGTAAGGCGCGCACTCAACCTTCGTCTGCTTGCGGGAGAGAGGAGTGAACGCTTGCAAAATCCGGGATTTCTACCTAACTTCTGCGCTAACCTGACGGTTTTCCTGACTATTTTACTGGCCGAGTTGTTTGCGCTGGTGTTGGCGCTGAGCGAAGCTGACCGGTTGGGTGACTTCTGGAATCGTCTAGCGCTGATTTCCCTGTTCGTACAATGGGTGGTGCTGGGCGCTGCTGCAGTTCTCTGTCTGTGCAAGCGCTGGCTGGCGCGGATGGGACCCGCTGCAACGACTTTAACGGTACTGGGTCTTACGCAACTGGTCACCCTGAGTTTCTCACTTATTGGCGGCGGATTTCTGGCCCCATCACCAGAATTGGGTGTTCCTCCGCTCACTTTCATTGCTCGTAACTTGGCGATTTCCGGTATTATCACCCTGATCGCCTTGCGCTATTTCTATATCCGCCACCAGTGGCAATGGCAGATCAAAGCTGAATCCCACGCTCGTTTGCGCGCTTTGCAGGCCCGTATTCATCCTCATTTCCTGTTTAACACGCTTAATACCATTGCCAGCCTGATTCCCGGTCAACCTGCTCAGGCTGAACAGGCGGTATTGGACCTGGCGGATTTGTTGCGTTCGGCGCTGACCAATCGCAGTTCGATTTCCCTGGCTGAAGAATTGGAATTGACGCGCCGTTATCTGGCTATTGAACACTTGCGCATGGGGGATCGACTGAGAGTGGACTGGCGACTGGCCGAGGATTTGCCTCTCGATACCCCCTTGCCGCCACTGGTGTTGCAGCCGTTGGTTGAAAACGCTATTCGGCATGGTTTACAACGATTACCGAAAGGGGGCACGCTGACGCTGTGCATCGACAAGCATTCCGAACGGTTATGTTTTACTCTGACTAATCCTTGTCCGGTCGTCGATGGCGAATCGGGTCAGCGTATTGCTCAGGACAACATTCGCCAGCGGTTGAGTTTGGCCTATCCCCGCTCCCCTCCCCTGGAGATTGTTAAATCGGCTGGTTGCTACCAGGTCACGTTCACGATTCCGTTGCGGGAATGAGGGAAGTAACGGCGAGTGATTCATTGAATTAAAGAATAATTTATATAATAGGTTATCTGTCCGTCATGCGTATTTTGATCGTTGATGACGAACTTCCGGCACGCGCCCGCTTGCGTGAACTGCTGAATCGCCTGCCCGATCATGAGTGTTGCGGCGAGGCGGGCGCCGGGGCTGATGCCCTGCGCCTAGCGCAACGGCTTAATCCCGATGTCGTACTGCTGGATATTCAGATGCCGGGGCTAAATGGTTTGGAAACTGCACGGCGGATGGCGGAAATGGAGCAGCCGCCTGCGGTGGTGTTCACGACTGCATACAGCGATTATGCGCTGGAAGCTTTCGATGCCCAGGCGATTGCTTATCTATTGAAACCGGTGCGGCTGGAACGGCTGGAGCAGGTGCTGACCAGCGCCCGCCGCGTCAATCGCGCGCAGTTAAGCGGGTTGGCGGCGGACCAATCGATAGATAGCGGTCGCGCGCATATTCGCGCTCGGATTGGGCAGCGTCTGGATTTGATTCCGTTGGCGGACGTGTTTTATTTCCAGGCGGATCAGAAGTATGTCACGGTGCGCTACCGCCACGGCGAGGCGTTGATTGAGGAATCGTTGAAAAACCTGGAACAGGAACTGGGGGCGCGGGTGGTGCGGGTTCATCGTAATGCGTTGGCGGTGGCAGTCCATATTGCCGGGTTGGAGAAAGCTGCTGATGGGAGCGTAGCGCTGGTTTTTCACGACATCCCTGACCGGCTGGAGGTGAGCCGCCGCCATCTTCCAGCGATTCGCCAATTCTTCAAGGAGGTTTGAATGCGTGGGAAGAAGAGGGTAGCGAATACGCATGGATCTAAAACTACTCTTGTCTTTATAGCGCTCAACAAGCTATCATTCGCGCTCCAAAAATCGCCGGAATAGCTCAGTCGGTAGAGCAGCTGATTCGTAATTAGCAGGTCGGAGGTTCGATTCCTCTTTCCGGCACCAGCATAAACAACGCCTTACGCCACTATCCCGCCAAGCGTTTTTCAGCTCTGCGTAATTTCTGCGTAACCCGTTCCTCAAGCCGATCCATCGCGGCTGAAATATGTTCGCCCGACTGGTGGGCATAGCGCGGCCAGCGTCTTATGTCTTGAGATACGCTGCGCCGTCTCTAAAGCGCAGGCAACTGCGTCGGCGTCACCCGACGCAGAAAACCTGCAAACCATGTCTCGCCGGGCAGCAGGCGCTGCGCAACACTGCGATAGGTCTTTTGACTCAGCATCACCTCGCCAAAGGGCTGGGGTGACGGGCAGAGATAAAACAGGCCAATCACCGCCAGATACAGCGTCATCGTGCCAAAGGGTTGTTTCATACTGCCCAAGCTGAAGGCGGTGCCAAAGGATTTTTTCAGCAACTTCTTGCCGAACAGATTAACGCTGTAAAACTCGTCCAGCAGTAAGTGGACGAGAAAACCCAGAGTGATAAAGCTGCCGCACAGCCAAGCGTGAGTAACTGACGCATTAAAGACATGATAGGCAACGGCAGTGGTGATCAATCCGCAGCAAGCGCCCATGGGAATGGAATGAAGCAACCCACGATGGACGGTGAAGTGATCGAGCAGTTCAAAGACGCCATAACGAATCAGCACAAAGCAGCCGATCCATAGCAGGATCAGTTCCGTCAAGGAATAGCGGGATCCGAAGGTAAACACCACCAGAAAGCCGGCGATCACCGCCAGCGCCATGAAAGCAAGGCGCACGGGAATGGAGTGCGGGGAATCGATATCCGGCAACAATCCGCCGATCACGCCCAGCACGAAGTAGCCAATGATCGCCTGGTGGGGAAACTGGCCGGTCATGACCAGCACGGTAGCGGCCAGGCCGCTGACCGCCGCCGCTCCCATCAGGTGGGTATTGAAATCGGCCATCCGTCCCGGTTCTCAACCCTGCTGCAACAAATTGCGCAGGTCGATGATGGCTGCGTTAGCGCGGGATATATAAGAGGCCATGATTAGCGAGTGGTTGGCCATCGGCCCAAAACCGGTGCCATTGAGAATCATCGGACTCCAGATAAACGCCTGGGTATTCTCCAGTTCACGGATGATCTGTTGGAGAGAGACCAGGGCGTTCTTTTTTTGGAGGACATCGCGGAAATCGATTTCCAGGGCCTTCAGCGTGTGCAGCAACGCCCAGGCGTAACCGCGCGCCTCGAAGAAAATGTCATCGATTTTCCACCAGGAGGTTTTTACCTCAACTTGACCCGGAGTGGGTGTGGACTGGCGAGCGTTGGGATCGCCAGCCAAATCGGTATTGATGCGGGCTTGCCCCACGCTGGCCGCCAACCGTTGCGCCAGACTGCCCAACCGCTTCTCGGCGACCGCCAAGTAGGCGCTCAAATTGTCAGCGCGAGTGAAGAACTGACCATCATGGGCTTTTTCATCAGCCAGTCGCTCCAGGTAACGGTACAGGGCGTTTATGCCTTTGCGGTATTCCGACTCGGAAGACGGCAGAATCCAGGATTCTGAATCGTAGTTGAATTGCGGCTCGGCAACCTGCAAATCCTTGTCCTCGACGGACTGGGTCTGGGAGCGGCTGAAATCGTTACGCATCGAGCGCGCCAGATCTCGCAGTTCAGTCAGAGCGCCAAATTCCCAGTTGGGAATGTTATCCAGATAAACTCCTGGCGGGGTCACATCATTACTGAGATAACCGCCGGGTTTATCCAGCAGAGTTTCGGCAATGCGAATCGCGGTGGCGGTCGTCACGTAGCCAGGCACTAGTTTCTTTTGTTCGTTCTTCGCCATAGCCAATGCGCTCTGGTGAACGTCGAACTCGCTGGGCGAACGCGACCAGACAAAGCCGAGCACGATCACGACAATGACGTAGGTGATTAGAAACAGGCCCAGTGTCCACCACAAGCCCTTCTCTTTCCAGGTGCGCGGATTGTAATAGGTGGCAACCTTAGTGACTTTATTACCCAGGTTCGGTTTATTCGCGGATGTGGAGGATGGATCGGTCATCGTGGGTTCCTTGTTCGGGTGGATGTTCACAATTGCTGGATTTTAGCCAACTGCTCTTCCAGCTTGGCGATAGCGGTTTGGAGTTCAGCCACGCGGGCGCGTTCCTTTTCCACGACCGCCGCCGGAGCGCGGCCCAAAAAATCGGCGTTGTCGAGTTTGGCCGCGCCGCGTTCGGCATCCTTGCGCAGCTTGGCGATTTCTTTGTCGAGCCGGGCGGTTTCCGCAGCTTTATCGATCAGACCAGACAGCGGGATGAGCGCCTTCATACCACCGACTAGGGCGGTGGCCGCTTCTGGTGCCGGCTCATCGTCATCCAACCAGGCCATCGTATCCAGTCGCCCCAGCGTTGCCAGCGCCCGCCGGTGCCGTTCCAGCCGCTGCCGGTCTTCGTCTGAACCATGCTGGAGCAACACCGGTAGTGGTTTGCCGGGAGCGATATTCATTTCAGCGCGGATCCGGCGCACCCCACTGAGGAATTGTTGCAACCATTCGATGTCGCTCACTGCCGCCGCGTCGACCAATGTTGGGTCAGCCTGCGGGTAAGGTTGGAGCATGATGGTGTCGCCCGCAGCCCCCGCCAATGGCGCGACTCGTTGCCAGATTTCTTCAGTAATGAACGGCATCAAGGGATGCAACAGGCGCAGCAACGTTTCCAGCGTCTGAACCAGCGTTTGCCGGGTCCCGCGTTGAGCCGCTTCGGAGCTGGCTGGATCGTTAAGCACCGGTTTGGATAGTTCCAGATACCAGTCGCAAAACTCGTTCCAGGTAAATTCATACAGCGCTTGGGCCATTTGGTCGAAGCGGTAGTCCCGTACAGCGGCGTTGGTTTCTTCAATCGTCCGCTGCAAACAGGAGCGAATCCAGCGGTCGGCCTGACTGAGTTCAATTCCACCGCCAGTCAAACCGGTATCTTGCCCTTCCGTGTTCATCAGCACATAACGAGCGGCGTTCCACAGCTTGTTGCAAAAGTTGCGGTAACCTTCAACCCGGCCCATATCGAACACAATGTCGCGGCCCGTTGTGGCCAAGGCGGCGAAGGTGAAGCGCAGCGCGTCGGTGCCGTGGGCGTGAATACCGCTGGGAAATTGCTGGCGGGTGCTTTTCTCGATGCGCGGGGCCATTTGCGGTTGCATCAATCCGGTGGTGCGCTTGGCGACCAGATCATCGAGCGCCACGCCGTCGATGATATCCAGCGGGTCCAGCACATTGCCCTTGGACTTGGACATCTTCTGGCCTTCGTGATCCCGCACCAGACCGTGGATGTAGACCTCCCGGTAAGGCACATCGCCCATGAACTTCAGGCCCATCATGATCATCCGCGCCACCCAGAAGAAGATGATGTCGAAGCCGGTGACCAGAACGCTGGTAGGGTAGAAGGTCTTGAGCGCCCCGGTTTGCTCCGGCCAGCCCAGGGTAGAGAACGGCCAGAGCGCCGACGAAAACCAGGTGTCCAGCACATCCGGGTCTTGCTCTAATGCTACGTCTGACCCAAGCCGGTGTTTCTCGCGGACTTCGGCTTCGCTGTGACCCACATAGACCTTGCCGTCAGCGTCGTACCAGGCCGGGATACGATGGCCCCACCAGATTTGCCGGCTGATGCACCAGTCTTCGATGCGATTCATCCAATCAAAATAGGTCTTGTCCCAGTTTTCCGGGATGAACTTGATCTTGCCGGTTTTCACTGCGGCGATGGCGGGACCGGCCAGCGGCGCGGCTTTCACATACCATTGATCAGTGAGAAACGGCTCGATCACCGCATGGCTGCGGTCGCCGCGCGGGATCATCAGCTTGTGCGGTTTCGTCTCTTCAAGCAGTCCCAGTTCCTCCAGATCGCCGATGATGCGCCGGCGAGCCTCGAAACGATCCAGACCGCGATAGGCTTCGGGACCATTGTCGTTGATTCGGGCGTCGGGCGTGAAGACGTTGATCAGCGGCAATTGGTGGCGTTGGCCGACGGCGTAGTCGTTGAAGTCGTGGGCTGGGGTGATCTTGACGCAGCCGCTGCCGAAGCCGGGATCGACGTACTCATCGGCGATGATAGGGATATTGCGCCCGGTCAGCGGTAGCGCCGCGTGAAGGCCGATCAGATGTTTGTACCGCTCATCGTCCGGGTGAACGGCGACCGCAGTGTCGCCCAGCATTGTTTCTGGGCGAGTCGTAGCGACGATTAAATCGCCGCCGCCCTCGGCCAGAGGGTAGCGGATATGCCAGAGGAAGCCGCTTTCCTCGGCGCTGACGACTTCCAGATCGGAGACAGCGGTATGCAGCACCGGGTCCCAGTTGACCAACCGTTGACCCCGGTAGATCAACCCTTCTTCATACAGGCGGACAAACACTTCACGCACTGCGGCTGACAAACCGTCATCCATGGTGAAGCGTTCCCGTGCCCAGTCCACCGATGCGCCCATGCGTCGCAATTGCTGAGTAATAGCGCCGCCGGATTCCGCTTTCCAGGTCCAGACCCGTTCGATAAACGCTTCGCGGCCCAGATCGTGACGGGTCTTGCCTTCGCCAGCCAGTTGTCGCTCGACCACCATTTGCGTGGCGATGCCGGCATGATCGGTGCCCGGCTGCCACAGGGCGTTGTAGCCGCGCATCCGGTAATAGCGGGTCAGCGCGTCCATGATAGTGTCCTGGAAGGCGTGGCCCATGTGCAGGGTGCCCGTGACGTTAGGCGGCGGGATCATGATGCAGTAGGGCGCGCCCTGGCCGCTGGGCGCGAAGCAGCCGCGCTCTTCCCAGAAGGCATACCAGCGCGGTTCGATGGTGTGGGGTTCGTAAGTCTTGTCCATGTGCGGTCTTCGGATGGTGAGAATCGGCGGATGTGGCGCAGCCAGCAAAAGTTTTTAACCTTGCAAAAAGTATAACCCAGTTAGCGGGTGTGCGGGTTCGCTCCAAAAAGCGAACCCCATGAAAAAACCCGCTGTTGAGCGGGTTTTACCGATGCGATCCGCGCCGAGAGCGACTATTTCTTTTTAGCGGGTTTCCTGGGGGATGCGGGTTCGACCGCAATGGCCAGGTCCTCGGTGTAGGTCAGCAAAATCTGATCGCCCACGTCAAGCCGGCTGATATCGACATCCTTGGGCGCCCGCACGGTTAATGTCCGCTCCGGCCCCTGAAGCGTCACTTTGCGGGTCTTGTGGTCAATCGCCAGGACGTTGGCGATGATTTCCACGGTATTGCGCACGCTGCCGGCCGGCTTCTCGCCCAGCGCGGCGCGATCGCCGCTCAGCGTTTCCCGCTTGTTGGTCAATCCGCCTGAGGTGTCCCGGCTGAACCGCACCGCCATGGCTTCGGTGTAGCGAGCGACGACCTGATCGCCCACCCGCACCTGCGGCAGGTTGCGGACTTCTTCGCCGACATGGATGGTAAACGGCTTGCCACCTTTGGGCTTCAACGTCACCAGGTGCTGTTTGAGATCGACTGCTTTCACGGTGGCGGTCATGGTGGTGACCTCACGCTCCTGGATGGCCGGAGTCGTTGCCGGTTGGGGAGTGGGCGCTTTTTCCATCGCGGCTTTGTCCTTATCTCCACCGTACAGGGAGGCGCAACCGGTGGTGAATAGCAGTCCCATCGCTGCCAGGGCTACAACAGATTTGTTCATTGATGCTCTCTTGGCCCACTTGGGCATTTTTCGGGGTTGATTATCATCACAATATATCAAATATTAAGTGGATAACGTTAATTCCATTGAAATTGTCCTTACTGTTGCCCATCACACATATTGCCCCTGAACCCATAGCGCGTACTATGACCGGATTATCCCTCACCGGTTGATGCGGAGGCTGAGTACATTACGCCCGTCCTCACGACGATAGCGCGCTTCGTCCACCAAAGTTTTAATGAGCAAGATGCCCAGCCCGCCCGGTTGACGTTGCTCCAGTTCCAGAGTTGTATCCGGATCGGGACGGGCTAACGGATCGAACGGCGGACCGTGATCGATGATTTCCACGGTCAGCCCGTCGGCCCGGATGGTAACTTCACAAAATACGGCGCCATCAGCGCGTGTTTGCTCGTCATAGGCATAACTAAATACATTGACCAGCGTTTCTTCCACTGCCAGTTCCAGCCGGGAAATCTGCGCTTCGACCAACTGGGCGTTCTGGGCGATCTCGCGAATATGATCGAGAAGCGCCGGTAAATGATCGAGTTCAGCCGGCAGCTGCAAGCGGACGGTTTTTTCGTCGAAATTTTCAGGCGTCACGTTGTTTGCGCCTCCACAGTCGGTTCGGCAAGAGAATCCGGATGCGCCACCGCTAACAGAGTTAAATCGTCGCTCTGCTCAGCTGATCCTACATGCGTGGCCACCGCGACTATGATTTTCTCGATCAGCTGGCGCGGATGGGCAATATCCGTTGCGCGACAGACCTCCAGCAACTGCCAGGAATCGAAACATTCACCTGCGGCATTCATGGCCTCGGTGACTCCATCGGTGTACAACAACAGCATATCTCCTGGCGGCAAGCGGAGCGTCGCTGAAGCGTAGCTCCAGTTCGCTTCGACGCCGAGCACCAACTCTGGCGCAATCTTCATGAATTCGGCGCTGCCATCGGCATGGCGGATCAACGGCGGATTATGTCCCGCATTGCCAAAGGTCAGAACACCGGTTTCCGGGTGCAGCGCCGCTGCAAAAAAGGTTACAAACAACAACCGGTCGTTCAGGACACACAATTCACGATTGACTTGTCCCAAAACCCCAGCGGGATCCGGAGTCGTCGTAGCCATGGCCTTCACCAACGTTGTGGTGACCGCCATCATCAGCGCGGCGGGAACGCCCTTGCCCGCAACGTCGCCGATGCACAAAAACAGCCGTCCATCCGCCAGCCAGAAACACTGGAACAAGTCGCCACCCACCTCGCGCGCCGGCTCAAACCAGGTTGCGACTTCCAAACCACCCTTGGCCGCCAAACTGACTGGGTCGTGCGGCAAAAAGCTGTCCTGAATGGCGCGGGCGATTTTCAGTTCGCTGTCGATCCGCGCCTGTACTGCCCGAGTTTCAGCGAGGATATCCAGTTGCCGACACAACGCCTGGCGCATTTCGGCAAAGGATTGGGTTAACACCCCGACTTCGTCATACGTGCGCGGCGGCGGGATCGCCACCTCCAGATCGCCGCCGGCAATGGCGGTGCTTTTCTCCGTTAGCACCAGCAAGGGTCGGGTAAACTGGCGAACAATCAGCACCACCAGCGCCAGCAGTAGTAATAACCCGGCGGCGCCAATAAGAATAACCTCACCGGCTAATGTCTGCAGATTCGCAAACAACTCCTCCTCACCGAATACGACGCCAATCGACCAATCGGTTCCAGGCAAGGGCGTAAAGTAAATCCGGGCCGGCTTTTGTAGGTAAGGACTCCACAGGGCGGCAAAGCCGGTTTCGCCCCGGATCATTCGCTGGCCGATCTCCAGCAAGTTTTGATTCTTCTGAAAGCGCGCCACATCAAAGATCGTTTCGGACATATCCCGTTGTGTATCCAGGTGGGCCAGATACCGGCCATCGCCGGACAGGATGAACACATACCCCGTTTCAAAAATCCGTAGACGCTGGATAGCGGTCGCCAAAGTACTTAAAGAAAGTTCCGCATTTACTATGCCGACCCTCACCCGTGCGTCATTCTCCATGCGATAGACTGACACCGTGTAGGCGGAGACTGCTTCACCCGTGTCAGGATTTAGGAAGGGTTCGCTCCATATCCCCTGTTCTGATGTTTTCGAGGAGGAATCCTGAATCATCGGCTCCCGATTCTCTGGGGCCATGGTCACTTTGCAAGCGACTTTGGAATGACTATAGCGACAGCTCAGGATTTGCGTCCGGATTTGCGAAGGAATCGCTCTGTTGATCGAGTCCAGCGCCACGGTTACCACATTGCAGTAGGAACTGTCCATGATGGCGTCCGTAGCCACCGTGCGTAATGCCTCGGCATCTTTTCCCTGTTGAACAGTTTGCGCCAACTCGGATGCAACCGCTGTGATATCCGCCAAAATACCTTGCAGGTTGCCAATAATCGCACTGCTTAAACCCGCGATGGCGGCGTTGACGCTGTTCAGCATGTGCTGATGCGACTTCTGATAGTCATAATAAAATGCCGTGACAAACACGAGCGCCACCGCACTCACCAACGCCAGCGACAGGCGCGTCGCCAAACCCAGACGAACTTGCACCGGGGGTTGAACTGGCCTCTCAGCGGTCTTGCCGACTAATGCTTGCTCGGGTTCCAGCGCCATTTGTCCATCCGTTTCGTTCCGTTCTCGCTGTTGAAAAATCGCTTGCCGCCGGGCGCAACCACACCCGATTCCTATTAAAGAATAGGCTAGACTGTTTATGAACCAATAGCCGTATTTCCCAACCCGAAGACTCGAACGCCACTTGCGGAGCGCTGCCATCCTGACCGTCGCGACTTCTCCATCCACCACGGGTTGGCGGGCTTCCCTAAGGCTAGGCTTTCAGCGTTGCAGTTCTCGCACGGTTCTAGGTCAATGCGCTCATCAAGGTCCCTTGCGGGTGCAGCGGCCATTCTATCCCGAAGGATCGGAGGTCTGTCATGTCGCTATTCTCCATCCTCCTGGCGGGGTGGTCGGTGGTGATGAGTTACAGGTGGATGCACAGATTGAAACCGGCGCGCACACCCTGCTCACCACACCAGCCGCAGGCAAGTTCTACCGCAGCACCGGCCCCCTGGCCAGGCAAATTCAACAATTGACAGTCACCGCTGGCAGTGCGCTGGAATGGCTGCCTCAGGAGAATATCGTTTACAGCGGTGCGCAGGTCCATACCCTGACCCAGGTTGAGCTGCACGGCGACGCCCGCTTTCTGGGCTGGGAAATTCTCTGTCTGGGCCGGCCCGCCGCCGATGAAACCTTTACGACAGGCAAATGCCGGCAAACGCTGGAACTCTGGCGCGATGGCGAACCGCTCTATCTGGAACAGGCAAACTATACAGGTGGTGATTCCGCGCTTAACGCCGCCTGGGGTTTACAAGGTCAACCGGTGAGCGCTACATTGCTATGCACTCCCGCCAAGACCGCTACCACCCCTGTGGGGGAGGGTTGGGGTGGAGAGAGTGACGCCATTCGGGCTGCATGGAATAGTCACCGCTTGCTGGACAACGAGCGGGTCGCTGTGACCCAGCTGGATGGCGTACTGATTGGCCGCTACCTCGGTCCTTCGACTTCGCGCGCCCAACGATTTTTTATCCTGGCATGGGAGTTATTGAGACCGTTACTATTCAACCGTCCCCCCTGTCCTCCACGCTTCTGGAATACCTGATCGCAACTCGAGAACGCCCATGGAACTCACTCCCCGCGAAAAAGACAAGTTATTACTGTTTACCGCCGGCATGTTGGCGGAACGGCGCAAAGCCAAGGGTCTGAAACTCAACTACCCGGAAGCCGTCGCCTATCTGTCCTGCGCCCTGTTGGAGGGCGCGCGGGAAGGGCAAAGCGTGGCCGAATTAATGAGTCATGGCCGTACCCTGCTGACCCGCGATGAGGTGATGGAGGGCGTCCCGGAAATGATTCCCGAGGTGCAAATCGAAGCGACTTTTCCCGATGGAACCAAGCTGGTTACCGTCCATCACCCGATTCCTTGAGGAGATACCGCATGATTCCCGGTGAAATCATCACTGTTGACGGCAACCTCGAATTGAATGCCGGTCGTCGCGTCACTCATCTGAACGTCGCTAATACCGGCGATCGGCCCATTCAGGTCGGTTCACACTACCACTTTGCCGAAACCAACCCCGGCCTACGTTTCGACCGGGCGCTGGCGCGCGGCTGCCGGCTTGATATTCCCGCCGGCACAGCGGTACGTTTTGAACCCGGCCAGGAACGCGAGGTGGATCTGGTGGATTATGCGGGAACCCGGGAAGTCTACGGTTTCCGCGCTGAAGTAATGGGATCGCTGGAGAAGCAGCCATGAGCCGCATTGACCGCTGCGCTTACGCAGAGATGTACGGCCCCACCACCGGCGACCGGGTGCGGCTGGGAGATACCGAACTGTGGATCGAAGTCGAACGCGACGATGCGCTTTACGGCGAGGAAGTGAAATTTGGCGGCGGCAAGGTGATCCGCGATGGCATGGGCCAGTCGCAACGCCCCCAAGGCGGCGGAGCGGTCGATATGGTGATCACCAATGCGCTGATCGTCGATCACTGGGGCATTGTCAAGGCCGACATCGGTATCAAGGATGGGCGTATTTCTGGCATCGGTAAAGCCGGCAATCCCGACATCCAGCCGAATGTGAATATCATCATCGGTCCCGGCACCGAGGCTATTGCCGGCGAAGGATTGATCGCCACCGCCGGCGGCATCGACAGCCATATTCATTTCATCTGCCCACAACAGGTCGAAGAAGCGCTGATGTCCGGCGTGACTACGATGATCGGCGGCGGCACCGGGCCAGCTACCGGCACCAATGCGACGACCTGTACGCCGGGTCCCTGGAATCTGCGGCGGATGTTGCAGGCGGCGGAAGGTTTACCGATGAATCTCGGCTTTCTCGGCAAAGGCAACGCCAGCCAGCCCGCCGCGCTGGAGGAGCAAATCGAAGCCGGGGCGATGGGCCTGAAACTGCATGAGGACTGGGGAACGACCCCGGCGGCGATCGATAATTGCCTGGCGGTCGCCGAGCGCTATGATGTGCAGGTGGCGATTCATACCGATACTCTGAATGAATCCGGTTTCGTCGAGGACACGCTGGCCGCCTTCAAGGGCCGGGCGATTCACACCTATCACACTGAAGGCGCCGGCGGCGGCCACGCTCCGGATATCATTCGCGCCTGTGGCGAAGCCAATGTGCTGCCCTCCTCCACCAATCCTACCCGGCCCTACACGGTCAACACGGTGGACGAACATCTGGACATGCTGATGGTGTGTCACCACCTCGACCCCGGCATTCCCGAGGATGTGGCTTTCGCCGACTCGCGCATTCGCCGCGAGACCATCGCCGCCGAGGATATCCTGCACGATCTGGGCGCGTTCTCGATGATCTCGTCCGACTCGCAAGCGATGGGCCGGGTCGGCGAAGTGATCACCCGTACCTGGCAAACCGCTCACAAAATGAAGGTGCAGCGAGGCAACCTTTTACCGCCCTCTGCCCCAGAGGACGAAGCGAGCCATCCTGCCGACAATTTCCGGGTTAAGCGCTATATCGCCAAGTACACCATCAATCCAGCGATCACCCACGGCATCGGCCATCTGGTCGGCTCGCTGGAAGTGGGTAAACTGGCGGACATCGTGCTGTGGCGGCCCGCGTTCTTCGGCGTGAAACCAGCGCTGATCATCAAGGGCGGCTTCATCATCGCTGCGCCCATGGGCGACCCCAACGCTTCCATTCCGACACCGCAACCGGTGCATTATCGACCCATGTTCGGCGCCTTCGGCGGCGCGCTGGCTGCGACCTGCCTGACCTTTGTTTCCAAAGCGGCTTTGAATAGCGGCGCGTTGGATACGCTCGGTCTGCATCGCATGCTGGCCGCAGTTCGCGACACGCGCACAGTCAGTAAACGTGACCTGATTCATAACGATGCTCTGCCCAAAATCGATGTTGATCCACAAACTTATGAGGTGCGGGCAGATGGCGTCCTGCTGACCTGTGAACCTGCCGCTATTCTGCCTCTGGCGCAACGCTACTTTTTGTTCTAATAATTGACTGGAGAAAAACGAGGGGAAGTCCGCCGCCTCACTCATTATGCATCAACGAAAAGAGGTCGCTCATGGACGTTGCCGAACCCGTGGAATTACAAATTGTCGAGCGTTTGCGTGAGGCGTTGCCTGCCGAAACGACATTGACCCTGCCCTTTGAACTGCGCCAGAAAAGCCGGTTGCGAACCTGGCTGGACAGTGGCGCGGACGTGGGTCTGTTTTTGCCGCGCGGCACGGTGCTGCGGCATGGCGATTTGCTACGCGCCACGACCGGTCTGGTGGTTGAGGTTCGCGCCGCTGCAGAGCGCGTTTCCACTGCCTATACCGACGATGGACTGTCTCTGGCGCGCGCTGCTTACCACTTGGGCAACCGTCATATCCCCTTGCAAATCCGCTCGGGCTGGGTGCGCTATCTTCACGATCATGTGCTGGACAAAATGATGGATGAACTAGGGCTGACGGTGATTCATGAACAGGCGCCCTTCGAGCCGGAAGCCGGGGCGCATGGCGGTGCAGGCGCTCATCATCATCATCATCATCATCACCATCACCATCACCATGATCCGGCATAGCCTGGGCATTCTGCCCAAGTTCTTTTTTGGCAACCCGTTGTGCCGCAGACTCATCCCGGCATAACGGTTTGCTCCCCTCGCCCACTGGCGGGAGAGGGATTGGGGGAGAGGATTCCCCTGGCGTTACCCCGCCTGTTGCAGCTATGCAGCCCCGCTCTCCCGGTAGGGGCTTACGCCTACTCGCAGGGACTGGAATGCGCTGTTGAACAAGGTTGGGTGCAAAATGAACTCAGCGCGGGCCACTGGATTCTGGGTCTACTGGACCACAATCTGCGGCGACTTGACCTGCCGATTTTCGTCCGGCTCTATCAAGGATGGCAAGTTGCCAATGCTGGCGAAGTCCGTCGCTGGAACGCCCGATTACATGCCTCGCGCGAGGCTGCGGAGTTGCAGCGGGAGGATACCCATTTAGGCGCAGCGCTGGCCCGCTTGTTGACCGACCTGGGCATGGCCGAAGCGGTAGCCTGGCGTAATGCATCCCAGGTGTGTTTCGCCACGCTGTTCAGTCTGGCGGCGGTGAAATGGGAGATTCCCCTGCAGGCGGCAACCACCGGTTTGGCTTGGACCTGGGTTGAAAACCAGGTCGCCGCCGCGACCCGATTGATTCCGCTCGGCCAGACCGCTAGCCAACGATTGCTGGTCGCTGCTACGCCCGTGCTGATTGACGCCGTTCACTCAGCGCTGACCCTGCCGGACGAGGATATCGGCGCCGCCGCTCCCGGTCTGGCTTTGGCTGGGGCGCTGCATGAAACCCAGTATTCCCGACTGTTCCGATCCTGACCGCGCACCCTCATGAACCAGAACTCTATTCCTGCCGAGGTTAAGCTGCATCACGGTCGAAGCCTGCGCCACGATCTCATCTGGCAAACCTGGTCGCTGGTCACTCTAGCTATTTTGGTGTTCGCCATAACCGCCTATTTCCTGGTGTTCTCGCGGATGGTCGACGAACTCGCCGCCAGCGCCATGTATAAGGGCGCCAATGTCATCCGCGCCCAGGTTGAAGCTCTATTCAGCCAAATTGACCGGATCGCAGATGACACCCGGGAGTGGGGACACAATCACACCTTCACGATCGATGATCTGGGACGCTTCAATCGCCTGTTTATTCCAATCCTTGCGGAACGCGAACTCATCTCCTCGCTGCGATTTGCCGAGGAGACCGGCCGCGAATTTTTGTTGGTGAGAATGCCTAACGGCGAATGGCATAACCGGATTACCGATAGGGAACGATGGGGGCGCGAGCAATACTGGCGGAAATGGGGCCAGGGTTATACGTTGCTCGGCGAGGAATGGCGCGAAAGCGATTACGATCCTCGTCAACAGCGCTGGTATCAGGGGGCATTGCGCCTCACCCAGGATCATGAATTGTACTGGAGCGACCCCTACCGGTTTCCCAGCGTTCACGAACCGGGCATGACCGCCGCGAGTCGCTGGCGCGATTCGGCCAATCAGCGCTTGTACGTGATCGCCCTGGACCTGAAATTACTCGATCTATCCCGATTTACCCGCAATATCAATATCAGCCCTAACGGCTGGGTCGCCATCATGCTGGCCGATGGTCGTCTGCTCGGTCTACCTCGCGATGCGCGCATTCGGACCGATGCGGATGTCAACGCCAGCGTGCTGAAAACGGTTGCCGAAAGCGGTTTCACGCCCCTGACCAGCGCGGTGGCGCAGTGGCAGGCCATGGGCAAGCCTGCTGAGCAGGTGCTGTTCTTCAACAACGCTGGGGAAAACTGGGTGGGCCATTTTCTGCCCATCGCGTTACACAATCAGCAATTGATCATCGTGGTTGCTGCGCCGCGCAGTGATTTCATCCCGTTGAATCCACGCCACAGTCTGGTTTTCCTGGCGCTGTTCATCGCGGTGTTAATAGCCACGTTTCTGGTGGCGACCCGTTTTGCCCGGCGGGTGGCGCGACCGCTGGAAGCGCTGGTGCTGGACAGCGAGCGCATTGGCTGCATGGAACTGGAACAGCCGGTCGCGCTGCCGCCTTCCTGGCGGGAAATGGATACGCTGGCCGCCGCTCAGGAGCACATGCGGCAAATGCTGTTGGTCAACCGTTGCGACTGGCAACAGATCAACGCTGAACTGGAAAACAAAGTTGCGGAGCGCACCCTGGAACTGGCTGGAGAAAAACAACGGGCCGAGGAAGCAACCCGCGCCAAGAGCGCCTTCCTGGCGAATATGTCACACGAAATCCGCACACCTATGAATGCCGTCATTGGCATGGCACACCTGGCTTTGCAAACTGAGCTAACCGCCAAGCAACGCGATTATGTGCAAAAGATCCACGGCGCGGGCGCTTCGCTGCTCAACATCATTAATGACATCCTCGACTTCTCGAAAATCGAGGCTGGCAAGCTGGACATGGAGCGGATTGATTTTCGTTTCGATGATGTGCTGAACAATGTCGCCACGCTGGTCAGCCAGAAGGCTTACGACAAGGGACTGGAGTTGCTGTTTCATGAACCCAGCAACCTGCCGCAGCATTTGGTCGGCGATCCGCTGCGACTCGGGCAAATTCTGGTCAATCTGATCAATAACGCCATCAAATTCACCGAACAGGGCCAGATCATTGTTGACGTCCAGGAGCGGGAACGCGCCAACGATCAGGTTAAACTGCAATTCGCGGTGTGCGACACCGGCATTGGCATGACTGAAGAACAGCGTGGGCGCATGTTCCAGGCCTTTATCCAGGCCGATGGCTCCACAACCCGCAAATACGGCGGCACTGGCCTGGGACTGACCATTTCCAAGCGCCTGGTGGAATTAATGAATGGTGTCATCTGGGTGAAATCAACCCTGGGCGTTGGCAGCACCTTCTATTTCACGGTTTGGCTGGGCGTGAGCGATGCCCCCTGCGTATGGCGTCCGGTTTTACCCGCCATTCTGAAAGGCCTGCGCGCCTTGGTGGTGGATGATAACGCCGCTGCCGCTGAGATCCTCACCGAAGTGCTCGCTTCCCTCGCCTTGCGGGTCGACGCCGTTGCTTCGGGACCCGAAGCCATAGCCAGGATTCAGGCTGCTGACCGGATCGACCCTTACCGTATCGTGTTTATCGACTGGAAGATGCCTGACATGGATGGCATAGAAACCAGCCGGCGAATCAAGCAGGACGATACGCTGACAACGCCACCGCGCATCGTCATGGTCACCGCCTTCGGGCGCGAGGAGGTGCGCGCCCACGCCGAGGCGGTCGGCGTGGAAGACTTCTTGATCAAACCGATCAGCTACTCGCTGCTGCTGGACACCTTGATGAACCTGTTCCCACCGGCAAATGGCGAAGCGCGAGCGCATTATCACGCCCGGCAAGGGGAACCGCAGACGCGACTGGACGGAGTGCGCTTGCTACTAGCCGAAGATAATGAATTGAATCAGCAAATTGCCGTTGAACTACTGGAAGTAGCCGGCGCGCGGGTCGTGATCGCTAACAACGGTCAGGAAGCGGTCGCTCGACTGGAAGCCAGCCTGGAGGGCGAACCGTTCCATGGAGTGTTAATGGATTTACAGATGCCGGAAATGGATGGTTTCGAGGCGACTCGCCGGATTCGCGCCGATGCGCGATTCGCGGAATTGCCCATCATCGCCATGACAGCGCATGCTCTGGTCGAGGAGCGGCAACGCTGCCTGGAGGCTGGGATGAATGATCATATTGCCAAACCGATTGAACCCGAGGCTATGTTTCACACGCTCCAACACTGGTTCCCGTCAAAAACCGGGACGCCTGCCCGCCGGCGGCGCGTGACGGCAGGGCGATCGAGCGAGGCGCTAGAATTGCCTATCCTGCCTGACCTGGATACCGCTACGGGTTTGCGCCGGGTTGGCGGCAATCGTTCGCTGTATCGCAATTTACTGGGCAAGTTTGCCATCAGCCAAACCGAGGTCGTGGCGCAAATCCGCGCGGCGCTGGCGGATGCTGACCGGGAGACCGCGGAACGCTTGGCGCATACCCTCAAGGGGGTGGCGGGCAATATCGGCGCGACTTCGCTCCAGATGCGGGCCACCGACCTGGAAAAAGCGCTGCGGGAACACGCAGACAGCACCGCATTGGAACCGTTACTTATACAAACCGGTCAACTATTAGAGGCTTTGACAAAGGGTTTACGCACGGTGCTGGCTATGCCTCCGTCGGCGGCGCCGGCCTCCTCGATAGTGGGCCGGGATCAGTTGGGGCCGGTCCTGAGCCATCTGGAGAGATTGCTCAGCGAAAGCGACGCCGAAGCGCTGGATTATCTGGCGACCCATCGGGCGATTCTGGCGGAAGCTCTGCCCATCGAGCTGTTTCTGGCGATCGAGAAGGCGACCATCGACTATCGTTTTGAAGAGGCGCTACAACGATTGCGCGAGGTGATGCAATCCATTAAGAAGCAGGCATGATCTCAAATGTCTCCCTGGGTATCGCGCGAGGTGTTGCGCCATGACGACGAATTCCCCTGAATCCACGCTCCAGTTACCGGCTATGAACGGACCGGTGTTGACGCCAGCGCCGTCATCACCAGCAACAGGATGGTGGGTGGCCGGCGCTATTCTGCTGGCGCTGAGCTTGATTCTACACGTTGTCGGCTGGGTGCTTTGGCGGCAATCGGCGGTTGACCAGCAGTCCCTCATGCAGCTGCGCGAGGAAATCCAGGCCCTGCAATTACAAGCGCAAACCTGGCAACAGTTCAAAGCCACGTTAAATCCTGTTCTCCAGGATGTCAATCCTTTGAAACAGGCGTTGGAGCGTTGTCAAACTGATCAGGCGCAATTGCAGGCCGCTGTCAAACAGATGCAGGACCAGCAAAAAGCGGATAAGGCATGGTTTCAACAGCAATGGCGCAATTACCAGTCTTCGCAGGCAGCGTCAAAGTCAACGCCAGCGCCAGCGCCGAAATCGCATGAAGCCATTAATAATCCCAATGTCTATTGGTGACCTATGAAAAGCAGCGTGAATATGGAATCAGCGAAGCCGGACGAACTTCGTCGTCAGTTTTTACGTCTTCTCGGCAGATGGTCACCCGTGGTGATTCTAGGAATTATTGGAGCGGGAAGGGGCGCGCCAGTGCGTGCGGTGAACTGGAATGATTGCCCGAGTCCGAATGCGGAGCAGTGGCTCAACAGCAGCGGCAGTCGGGGACACTGGATTAACAGCTATGATCAGGACACCCGCTTGCAGGGAGGCAACAGCGGAGAAGACCGCCCACCGCCCCGTGGTCGCCGATCTGCAAACCCGTGGATGAATGGCAATCGCGATGGCTGGACGAACCGGCAGGGTTGTCATGGTGGGACATGGGTGAATTATTGATTTGATAAATTAACAGTCATCCGTCGATTTCAGGTTCTCAGTAGTTATAATACATCCATAAACGTGATTGATCGGCTTATTTCCGTTAAAGACTACTTAATTTCTCAACTTTGTCGTCAAGGCGGAAAATTCTTCCTTCATTTGCAAATTTTGAAAAACTAACAAATCAGGCGCCTGGATATTGAGTAACTCATCGAAAGATTTTGAGCTTGAGCGCAGAAGATTAACCAGTTCACCACTGAGCTTAACCGTGTCGTAAGTATTCAGGGCGACACGTAAATCAATTTGTGTCTTGTCTCGCGCTACTATCATTTTTCGACGTTGTTCGCCAAGATGTTGACTATACAAGTCGGCGGTCTTCAAGGTCAGTTCCTGCGCCTCAATATTCGCCTTTAAGTGTGTGCGCCGGTTATCATCGGCTTCCCGGTACAGGAGATTCCTGGAGTTAGCCATCAGTTTTACTGTTTCATTCTTGATTTGGGCAATACGGGGTAGATAAACCTGATCGATCTCGGTAATAAAACTATTTTGCATGTGCAGCAATATTTTTAATAGAACGGTGTACATGCCATAATAGCGTTTGCTGATATTCAGGTCTTCGCCCGTTTTCGTAGTCAGTTCCATCAGTTGCTGGCTGACTAATCTTACATTACTGTAAACGATGGTATTTTGAATTATATCGTTGCCCACCACGCTCGTTAAAAGCAAATCCAGTTGTTCCCTACTGACCTGCAATCCCAGTTGATTTAACTCCGCTAAAAAGCGCTGTTTTTTCTGTTCTATTTCCTGCTGATATTTTTCAATGAGTTGTTTTTCTCCGTCGATTTTCCTTGCATAATCGTCAACCGTCGTTTTCCAATTGGATTTGACCGGGGCACTAACCTGCTCCTGGTGATAGCCGGTGATTCGTTCCCTGGCCTGTTGGATTTGTTTTTCCAGAGAATCTATTTCTTGTCGTATTTGACGGGCATTGGATATTCCCAGGATGTCAATCGCTTCATCCAGAATTTCGTTGATGTCCTCCTGATTGGACTGCTTATCCCGGCGGATCAACGACGATTCTGGTAAATCCTTACGTTCTTCTTCCAGAGCTGAGACTTTATCCAGTTTTGGCCTAAGTTCGTCCCATATTTTGGAAAATTGCTCATTTTGCTCTTCCGTATCAAAGAAATTTATGGCAGAGCCAGCGACTTGTCTGGATTGATTCCAAATATCCCGTGCGGTTTCCTTTGATTTATCCCACCAGTTTTCCTGGGCATGAACAAAGCCGCTATGAAGGAGCGGTACCAACAGCATTATTTCATATATCTTCATGGATAATCCCACCTCCCCTCGACTGCGGATGCATAAGGGGAGGAGTCAACGCTAATTTTGCCACAGGGCTACTTACAGCAATCCACCCAATGGCTATCCTGTTGCTTGAAGACCGCCTTGGGAATTTCCATCAGCGTGTCCAGAAAACCCATATCCTGTTCCAGCTTCCTAATAGTTCCATATTTTTCATATCTATCCTCTCTGGAGAGGTTTGCCAACCATGGTTTGTTATTCGGGTTTCCACCCGTGAATACATCCTTTAACTCCACATTGACCAATGGCGCAATTTTATATTCAGGGTTTTCCTCGTTTGGGAAATTCTGATACATACGAAAAGGATTTTTCTCCTTCTCTCTTTTTTCTTCGCCATAGGCCACCAACTTCTCTTTTGATGGTAGAGATAATTGCACGGAATTCAAAAATCTCTTTTGATCCTCAAACGACAGTGTCTTGAAGAATTCCATCACTTTATCCAGTTCTTGATCTCGCCGCTTTCCGATCTCTTGATCGAGAACAACCTTGTATGAAGACAAAGTATCGGAATCCATTCTGGAAACAGATAATTTAAATGCTTCTAAATCTTGCTCAAGGATGTCCACGGCTTCAGAAACAACCTGCTGATTAAAAGTAATTTCTTGTTCACGATTAGTATTTTCTTTCTTGCGCATATTCGCTCACTCATAATGGTTGAAACCTCAGTACACTTTAAAATTATATGCTCCTATTTGCAATTGCTTTCAGGTTCTTCGAGAGTTCGTGTTGTGGAATCAGTCGAGTCGGGAAGAGACCACCTCGACACCCCATTGATATAAAAAGCAATACGACCGATCTCCAGCGAGATTGAGGGCTTAACTTGCCCAATGAGCCGGGTTTCACAAGAGTTCTCGAAGAATCAAAACTGAAAGATCATCAAAGGAGGGGGTGATCATGTCACAAACGGTTATGTTCACATCCAGCGATGGTCAACGCCCTACTTGAACGCCTGATCGAAGCGTTACCAGTCCTCGCCCTAGCGAATCTGCACTAGACGCTGACAATCTGATTGACAACCAAATGGAATTAGTGTCTATAATCATAAATGATCCATTATGAAAAGGAAGGACATAATGCGTTATACAAGGGGATGGGCGATCATCATGGCGCTGAGTAACGTCAGCAGTTCAGCGCAAATTGTTCTGGATGGGACACTGGGGCCGACCGGGGCCTTGCCAGGGCCTGATTATGCCATTACTGCCGATCTAGGGCAGCAACACGGCGGCAATCTGTTCCATAGCTTCGGACAGTTTTCTATTCGCCAGGGCGAGTCCGCAACCTTCAGCGGCCCGCCTTCGGTGAGCAATATCATCAGCCGAGTCACTGGTGGACAAGTCTCGACGATTGATGGAATGCTGCGCTCGACCATTCCCGGCGCGAACCTTTATTTGCTCAATCCGGCGGGGGTGCTGTTTAGGGAAAATGCTCGTTTGGATGTATCGGGATCCTTTCACGCCAGCACCGCGGATTATTTGCGGCTGGGCGATGGCGGGCGATTTGACGCCCGGATGCCCGCGAATACCTTACTCACGGTTGCGCCGGTGGAAGCATTTGGTTTTCTCGGGAATACGCCGGGGACTATCGCCATTCAGGGAAGTTTTCTACAAGCGCCCGACGGGCAAACGCTGTCGCTCATTGGCGGCGACATCGCTCTGAGCAACGCCACCGTTTATGCTCCGGCGGGCCGGTTGAACGTGGCGACCGTCAATTCCTCCGGTGAAGTCATTCCCACAACGCATGATTTGACGATGCGCGGCTTCGCGCGGTTGGGGACGCTGGTCATTGAGCGGGATCCCAACGCGGAAAAGGTGACGATCGATTTGGGGGAACCGTTCGGCGAGGTCGCCCTGGGCAATCTGGACGCCAGCGGCGCAGGCGGCGGCGCGATCTTCATTCGCGGCGGACAATGGTTCAGCCAGGGTGGCCGGGTGTTCGCCAATACGCATGGCCCGCAAGCCGGTCAGGGCATCGATGCTGCGATTTCCGGGAACGTGGGCTTGGTGGACGCGTGGTTGACCACCGAAACCCTGGGTGAAGGCGCAGCGGGGTCGTTGCGGTTAAGCGCGGATAACCTGTTTTTAGCCAATAGCAACATGGAGAGCGTAACCCGCAGCGCGGGCGATGCCGGAAATGTGGCGCTTGTCGTGACCGACACCCTGACGCTCCGCGATGGCGGGCGGATTTTCGCCAGCACGTTTGCCGGGGGCGATGCTGGATCAGTGGCGATTACGGCAAATAACCTGCGAGTAAATAGAGGGCTGATCGCCAGCAGCGCTAATCCTGGCTCCAGCGGTGACGGCGGTAATGTAAATCTGAGTATCGCCAACACGCTGACGCTCCAGAACGCTGGACAAATTCTGGCCGGAACCTGGGCAGGCGATGCTGGAGCAATCACGATCACCACCGGCAACTTGCTGGTGGACGGACGGGGTTCCCAATACCTGACCGGAATTACCAGCAGCGCCTATCTCGACTCCACCGATAGCAGCGGGGACATCCATCTGGCCGTTGCCGATACCCTCATTCTGCGCAATGACGGACAAATCGATGCCTTCACCGATGGTCCGGGAAAGGGAGGCTCGGTGACGATCACGGCGGGTCGCGCAGTGAACATCACAGGCAACGAGGCCGGCCTGTTCGTGGGGGCGCGTGATGCGGGCAACGCGGGCGATGTGATGCTGACCACCCCGGCCTTAACCATCGACGATGGCGGCAGGATTTCCGCGACTTCCAAATTCACTACCGGCGGCAATTTGCTGATCAACGCCGACCACTTGAAATTGCTCAATGGCTCGGAAATCAGCAGTTCCGTATTCGGCGACGCCACCACGCAAGGCGGGGATGTCACCCTCAACAGCATCAATGCCGTAGCGCTGGATGGCAGTAAAGTCACCGCTCAGGCGAGACAAGGCAAGGGCGGCAACATTGTGGTGAATGCCGAGGCATTTCTGCACGATGCTCCGACAATAAATGATGTCCTCAACGCCTCCTCGGAAGTCAGCGGCAATGACGGGACGGTGCAGAACAACGCGCCCACTACCGACATCAGCGGCAGTTTGGCGACGCTAAATCCCCCTTATCTGGATGCCACTGGCCAGCTCAGCGGACGTTGTGGCGTCATCGATCCCGAGGAAAAAAACCGCTTTATCGTGCAGGGGCGCGGCGTATTGCCGCCATCGCCGGAAGACGCCTTGCCCGCGCGTATAAATCGTTGCAGCGCTGAATTTCTCACTCGCGCCTCAATGACGCAGGAAGATGCACCTGCTGAAGCGCGATCCCCTGCGCCGACTTTGTCAGGTTTTAATAATCGTTGATGATGGATTTTCCCTCAGGAGGATACTCCGATGCACCAATCCTATTATGCAAGATATCTATCTCTTTCCTTTTTGATTCTCTTTGGTATTTTTATATGTTTATTAACAGCCTGGGCAGGGGCCGCCGGCTTGGCTGGCAGCGGTCAAAATTCCCTGGCAATTGGAATTGACAGCCCTTACGGCTATGCCTGGGGCGCGAATCAGGCTGGTCAAGTCGGCGCAGACACTGGCGGTAAGAGTCGGAAATACCCCTTTTTGTGGTCACCCGGCGGGACCGTTGCTACGGCAGAAGCAACCAATCCGGCCTGGATTCAGGTGGCGAGCGGTGAGTGGCACAGCGTCGCCCTGCGCGACGATGGCACAGTGTGGACCTGGGGCCAGAATGGACATGGCCAGTTAGGCGATGGCACGACCCGGGATCGATCCACACCCGCCCAAGTTCCCGGTTTAAGAGATGTAATCGCCGTCGCCGCTGGCAAATATCACAGCCTGGCGGTCACTCGCACGGGTGAGGTTTGGGCCTGGGGCAATAACCAGTATCGCCAATTGGGCAACAACAGTTCAGACGGCGCATTAACGCCGACGCCGGTGGTGATCGAAGTCCCCGGCACGGACACAAGTCCGCCGACGTTTCCGCTGTTAACTGGCGTGATCGCGGTGGCGGCCAGCGAAGTGCATAGCGTAGCGCTGAAAAGCGATGGCACGGTGTGGGCGTGGGGCGACAATGAATACGGACAACTGGGGACAGGCAACACGCTCGGTTCGGCCACGGCGCAGAAAGCTCCTGGTTTGACGGAGGTAAAAACCATTGTGGCGGGAGGTTACGCCAGCACACCCGCCGCCACTGGCACAGCATATACCATGGTTCAACGCCGTGATGGAACGGTGTGGGGTTGGGGCAATAACGCGAAATGCCAGTTGGGTGAAGCGGCTCCGGAACAGCAGACTACGCCCATGCAACTCATGAATCTAAGTAACCTGGGTGAACTTCAGGGGTTAGCAGGCGGCGGCGCGCATGGGGTTGCCCTGATGGCTGGAGGCTTGATCGCAACCTGGGGCGACAATCAGCACGGTCAGGTGGGGGACGGCGCCTCAAACCCCACCTGTACGCCTCTGGTTATCGATATCGATGATGTTGAGACCATCAGTGCGGGTGAAACGCACACATTAGTGACCAAACGCGATGGGACGGTCTGGGCCTGGGGCGGCAACCAAAGTGGTCAACTAGGCGACGGAACGGCAAACGATAATCCGACGCCCACAGCGGTTAAAGGCGCCTGCGGGATCGGCGAACTCAATATTAAAACCGCACCGTCGACGACCTGTCCGCTCACGCTGGAGAAGAGTGGCGACGGCGGCGGGACGGTTAGCGGTAACGGTGCGTATGCCAAAGGCGAAACCGTGATCCTGGCCGCAGCCCCGGACGCGGGCAGTCGCTTTGACGGCTGGAGTCCCCTACGCTGCAATGACGATCCCTTCATCATGCCGGATCACGCTTTAACCTGCACGGCCCAATTCAGCCGCACAGAGACTGTAACCTACCCGCTGACGCTGAATACTGCCGGCAATGGCAGTGGCATGGTTGAAGGTAGTGGCAATTATGCCGCAGGTGAACCCGTGGTCCTCACCGCGGAACCGGATACGGGAAGCACTCTTGCGGTCTGGGGTCCCAACCCCTGTGCCGAGCAGTTTAACATGCCCGCCAATCCCCTGACCTGCACGGCAACCTTTGAGCCTCTGCCGATTTTACCGTTGACCGTTCTCGCGGACGGCAATGGGGTAGTAAGTGGAGGGGGGCAATATCAAGCTGGGGAGACGGTTACTTTAACCGCAGTGCCTCAGTCGGAAGAAACGTACTTCGCTGGCTGGAGTCCCGCCCCCTGTACCGCTGTGTTTACCATGCCTAGCCAGTCACTGGTTTGTACGGCTTTTTTTGCGCGCAATACCCCACCCGATGACGCGTCCGCGGCGTTAATCCAGCATTACTACGAGTCCATTCTCGGCCGCGTCCCGGAACCCAGCGGCCAAGCGCATTGGGAAGACGAAGTAGCGCGGCTACAAAATCTCGGCGTCGACCGGCCGGAAGTCTTCCGGGTTATGGCCGCACAGTTCTTCACCAGTGACGAATATTTAAACAAAAACAATGCAGATGCCCAATACGTCGCCGATCTCTACCACACCTTTTTCCAGCGCGAGCCGGATCAGGCCGGTCTGACCTATTGGATCGGGCAACTGGCCGCGGGCTTGCCGCGCGATATCGTTCTCTATGAATTCCTGTTTTCGGGGGAATTCACCAATTACATGCGCGGCCAGTTTGGCGAGACCGCCAGTCGGGCGGAAGCATTGGCGATTATCGACTTCTATCGCGGTCTGCTTGGGCGGCTACCGGATGATGACGGCTTTCGTTACTGGCTCGAACAGTTCCAGACCGCCCAATGTCAGGGGACCGAGGCAATCAATGCTGCGGCGGAAGCGATTTCCCGCCTGTTTGCCACCAGCCCGGAATATCACAACCGTGCGCGCACGAATAGCGAGTATCTGCAAGACCTGTACAACGCCTTCCTGCGCCGGGGCGCGGATCTCAATGGCTTCACCTACTGGCTCAATCGCCTGGACAGTGGCGACCTGACTCGCGAACAGGCTCGACGCGCCTTTGTCGCCACCGCGGAGTTTCAGGGACGTGTGAATCAAATCATTCGCCAAGGCTGTGTCAACGCAGTTACGACCCTCATTCAGGTCAGCGCGGGTGGCTCTCACACCTGCGGCGTCACTGGAAATGGGGCGGTCGCGTGTTGGGGGATAGATGATGAAGGTCAAGCCTCCCCTCCAGCGGGCGCGTTCACTCAGGTCAGTGCGGGCAATTCACACACCTGCGGGGTGCGCGACAGCGGCGCCGTTGCGTGCTGGGGAGTGAACGCTCGCGGCGAAACGATGCCGCCAGCCGGTATTTTCACTCAAGTCAGCGCTGGCAATGGGTATACCTGTGGTGTCAAAGATGGCGGTACGGTCGAATGCTGGGGACGCAATGATCAGGGTCAGGCGAACCCACCGGTCGATGCAACCTTCGCCGAAATCAGTACGGGCGATGATTACGCCTGTGGCTTGAAGATCGATGGAACGATTACTTGCTGGGGCGATAACGAGTATGGCCGGGCTACCCCGCCTGCCGGAACCTTTACCCAAATCAGCGCCAGTATGTGGTACGCCTGTGGTGTGAGGAGCGATGGAATGATCGAGTGCTGGGGAGATGAAAATTACACGCAAAATATTCCCTCCGACCCGTTTACCGAAGTCAGCGCAGGAAATTGGCATACCTGCGGCCTGAAGCGCGATGGCATGATCATCTGTTGGGGAAGCAATGGATACGGCCAGGCGACCGCGCCAGTCGGAACCTTCACGCAAATCAGCGCTGGCAGTTACCACAACTGCGCCCTGAAAAGCGATGGTATGGTCGCCTGTTGGGGCTGGAACGAGAATGGCGAAGCGACGCCTGCGGTTTTCGGGGATTACTATGTACCTTTGGAAGTCGTTTCGACCGGATCGGGTAGCGTGACCAGTCAGCCGGCGGGAATCGACTGTGGCGTGGATTGCCGGAAAAGTTATGCGCGCCCTACAGAGGTAACATTGACAGCAACCGCTGTCGACGGCTCGCCGTTTAGCCATTGGAGCGGCGCCTGTTCGGGGACTGCGCCGACTTGCACCCTCACGATGAGCGACGCTCAGACGGTTGAGGCGGTCTTTGGCAATACAACGGGCGACTCCTATCTTCAGGTCAGCGCGGGCAATACGCATACTTGTGGCGTGAAGAGCGACAATACGGTCGTTTGCTGGGGGAATAACGGAAACGGCCAAGCAACACCTCCCGCAGAGACTTTTCAGCAGGTCAGCGCAGGCTACCTGCATACCTGCGGCGTAAAAAGCGATGGCTCACTGGCTTGCTGGGGGCGGAACAGCTACGGCGAAGCAACGCCCCCTGCCAATGGCGTCTTCATTCAAGTCAGCGCAGGCGATACACACAGTTGCGCCCTGAAGAGCGACGGCGCGCTGGCCTGCTGGGGGGGAGGCATCTACCATGATACCGCACCACCTGAAGGGATCTTCACGGATGTTAGCGTAGGCTATGCCCATACCTGCGCAGTACGGCAGGATGGCGTCCTGGTCTGTTGGGGTAATGATGATTATGGTCAAGCTACTGTCCCGCATGACCTTTTGTTTACCCAGGTCAGCGCCGGCTACTGGCACAACTGCGGCGTGAAAAAGGACAATACGATCGAATGTTGGGGAAGGAGCGAGGAAGGTCAAGCTGATCCACCCGCAGGGACTTTTTCCCAGGCAGCCTCAGGCTGGGATTTCTCCTGCGGCGTCAAAAGTGACCATACAGTCGCCTGCTGGGGACATAATCTGGATGGCCAAGCCAACCGTCCGGCGGGGATTTTTAAGCAAGTTAGCACAGGCGGAACTCACGCTTGCGGCGTGAAAAGCGACGGAACGGTCGTTTGCTGGGGCAATAACAGCTTCGGTCAAAGTACGCCGCCGTAATCTCCCTCGTCCCCCTTTGGCAAAGAGGGAGATCGTACAAAACGCATTTAACTGATTGAAAAATCACCCTCGCCCCCGGCTTTTCTCGTATGGGGAGAGGGAGGTTCTACACACGCTCCCAATCTCAGAGGAAATGTCCATGCATCATCGACACTGTTTTACATCTTTGCCTTTCTCTCATTTCCTGGCCATTGTCGCTCTTCCATTGCTGTCGCCAATCGGGGCTGGCGCCAGCGACCTGTCCGGCGGGAGCGAACATTCCCTGGCCAATGGCGCCGCCGATCAACCCTGGGGTTATGCTTGGGGGTCGAACCAGAGCGGCCAGATCGGTAACCCGAGTGCAGGGCGAAATCGTAAATTTCCCATTCGCTGGTCGCGCTGGACTGGCGCATCAGCGGCGGCAGCGGCAACTCCCTCGGCGACTAATGATGACTGGGTGCAGGTGGCCAGTGGTGGTCAACACAGCGTGGCGCGGCGCGAGGATGGCACAGTGTGGGCCTGGGGCAAGAACGAATTCGGGCAGTTAGGTGACGGGACGACCGCAAATCGCCAGGAACCCGTTCAAGTCAGCGGCCTGAGTCATGTGATTGCGGTCGCGGCGGGGAAATCGCATAGCCTGGCGGTCAAGCAGGATGGCACAGTCTGGGCGTGGGGCAATAATTCCTACCGGCAGTTGGGCAACAACAGTTCGGATACAGCGCTGACACCAACCCCCGTCGTCATCGAAGTCCCCGGCACGGATACGAGTCCGCCGACCTTTCCGCCCTTGACTGGAGTGGTCGCTGTGGCAGCCAGCGAAGTGCATAGTGTGGCGCTGAAAAGCGATGGCGCGGTCTGGGCGTGGGGGGATAACGATTACGGTCAGTTAGGGACCGGCAATACCTTCAGTTCAGCGACAGCCAAGCTCGTACCTGGTTTGGCGGATGTTCGGGTGATCACTGCGGGTGGTGACTCGACCTCGGCGCGCACCCTCGCCAGGACGGGGGATGGCGCGCTCTGGGGCTGGGGTAATAATGAGAAATGCCAATTCGGCCAAGAGACCGCGGAGACTCATGTAAAGACTCCCCTGAAATTAGTAGATCTGAGCCGGATCGGTGCGATTAGCGCATTAGCCAGTGGTCTGGGGCATGGCGTAGCCTTGACTGCCGATGGCCAGGTCTGGACCTGGGGCGATAATCAGAACGGTCAGTTAGGCGATGGCACGTCGACGTCCCGCTGTATGCCCATGCCGGTGTCAGGCGTAAGCGAGGTGGAAAGAATCGCCGCCGGGGATCGGCATACCCTGGTTACCCAGCGCGACGGCGCGGTCCGGGCCTGGGGCAAGAACGAATACGGGCAATTAGGCGATGGCACGGCCAGTGACAGTGGGACGCCAGAGGCGGTCAAAGGCGTCTGCGGCGTGGGCCAGCTCAATTTGACCGGCGCTCCTCCGGAAACCTGCCGGTTAACCTTGGAGAAAGTCGGTAATGGAGCGGTGAATGGCGGTGGCGATTATGCTGATGGCGATACCGTAACATTAACGGCTACCCCGGATGCGGGTAATTATTTTGCGCGCTGGACGCCTTACCCCTGCGCGGCCAGTTTCAAAATGCCCGCCAGCAACCTGGTTTGCACCGCCACATTTTTCAGCACGGAAACGGTGAGCTATGTGTTGACTTTGAAGACGGCGGGCGATGGTCGCGGCGCAGTTCATGGCGCGGGCCGCTATACCACCGGGGAGCGGGTGATCCTGACCGCTACTGCAGATCCGGGCAGTCTCTTTGACGGCTGGAGTCCCAGCCCCTGTGATGCGGCCGGGGGCCAATTCACCATGCCAGCCAGTGATTTGACCTGTACTGCAACGTTCTCCGATTCCGCCATCAAACTGATTACTCACTACTACGTTTCGATTCTCGAACGCGAACCGGAGGCGGACGGACTGGCGTATTGGAAAGGATTGATCGACGAACGCCAGGCCGCAGGTGAGGATGCCAAACCGGTCTTCCGAAACATGGCGTATTTCTTCTTCAACAGTCCCGAATATATAGGGCGTAACACGACCGACCGGCAATATATCACCAACCTGTATCTCACCTTTTTCCAGCGGGAGCCGGATGAGGGCGGTTATGCGTTCTGGCTGGAGCAGTTAGCGAACGGCATAACCCGCAATGACGCCATGTCCGGGTTTCTCTACTCGCCGGAATTTACCTTGTTTATGGAAAAGTTGGGATTTTGAGAGCTGCGCGGAACCATTCACATGAGTCGTTCGCTGCGTTGCTGGAAAGTCAGTCGGGCGCAGCGGGGAGGTTCTGCGCCGACCGATCTACTACATCGTTCAACGTAGTGGGAGTATCGCGGGGCGGACCATATATGTATCGGGATTGCCTTAGCCAACGCTTCCTTCCAGCTTCAATTCGATCAGTTTCTGCGCCTCGACGGCAAACTCCATCGGCAGTTCCTTGAACACCTCCTTGCAGAAACCGTTGACGATCAAACTCACCGCATCCTCGGCGCTGATGCCGCGCTGCTTACAGTAAAAAACTTGATCCTCGCTGATTTTCGAAGTGCTGGCCTCGTGTTCGACCTGGGCGCTGGGGTTTTGCACATCGATGTAGGGAAAGGTGTGCGCGCCGCACTGGTCGCCCATCAACAATGAATCGCATTGGGAGTGATTACGGGCGTTTTCTGCGGTCGGCAGGATTTTCACCAATCCTCGATAGGCGTTCTGGCCACGCCCAGCGGAAATGCCCTTGGACACGATGGTGCTGCGGGTATTCTTGCCAATGTGGATCATCTTGGTGCCGGTGTCCGCTTGCTGATAATCGCGGGTCAAGGCGACCGAGTAAAATTCGCCGACCGAATTTTCGCCGCGCAGCACGCAGCTGGGGTATTTCCAGGTAATCGCGGAGCCGGTTTCCACTTGGGTCCAGGAAATCTTGGAATCACGGCCCCTGCACAACCCGCGCTTGGTCACAAAGTTATAAATGCCGCCTTTGCCCTCGGCGTCGCCGGGATACCAGTTCTGCACTGTGGAGTATTTAATCGTGGCGTTGTCCAGCGCCACTAACTCCACCACTGCTGCATGAAGTTGATTTTCATCGCGTTGCGGCGCCGTACAGCCTTCCAAATAGGATACATACGAACCTTCGTCGGCAATAATCAGCGTCCGCTCAAACTGCCCGGTGTTGCTGGCGTTGATGCGGAAATAAGTCGACAATTCCATTGGACAGCGCACCCCCGGCGGGATATACACAAAAGAGCCATCGGAGAACACCGCTGAATTCAGCGTCGCGTAGTAATTATCTCGATAGGGCACCACGGTGCCAAGATACTGGCGCACCAGATCGGGATGCTCGCGCACCGCTTCGGAAAAAGAGCAAAAAATGATGCCATGCTCCGCTAATTTGCCTTTGTAGCTGGTCGCCACCGATACCGAGTCAAACACCGCATCGACTGCCACGCCCGCCAGGATAGCCTGCTCCGCCAGCGGAATACCCAGCTTTTCGTAGGTGCGGCGCAATTCCGGGTCGATCTCGTCCAGACTCTTGGGACCGTCACCTTTCTGCTTGGGCGCGGCGTAGTAGGAAAGCGCCTGATAGTCGATGGGTGGATAGGACACCCGCGCCCACTCAGGTTGCTTTTGGATCAGCCAGTGGCGAAAGGCTTGCAACCGCCACTCCAACAGCCAGTCCGGCTCTTCTTTCTTAGCGGAAATCAGCCGGATCACGTCCTCGTTCAGCCCCGGCGGCACGGTGTCTTGTTCGATATCGGTGACGAAGCCGTACTTGTAATCGCTGGCAGCGAGACGTTCGAGGGTAGGGGGGCTATCAGTCATAAATCAAGATTCCTCTCACGGATTCAGGCAAGGGTTTCAAACAGGACGGTCAACCGTGCGAACGGTCGTTGCCCGGCTCAAAGAGTGAAAGCGCACTGGGCGCGACGCAAGGGGCTGACTTAACTCCTCAAGGCTAATACTTTGCAAGGCAGTATAAATGGCGAAGTTGATGCGTGGCCAATGGCCGCTGACCTCACAATCTTCCTGCCGGGTGCAACGGTCATGGGATTCATCGCTGCAGGCGGTGATGGCAATGGGACCTTCCAGCGCGCCAATAATATCGGCGGCGGAAATCTCTGCGGCGGGCAACGCCAGGATATAACCGCCTTGCGCGCCGCGTTGTGATTTCAGTAAACCCGCGCGGGTCAGCGTCTTCAGAATCTTGCTGACCATCGGCAAGGGTAACCGGCGCTGCCGCGCCAGAGCGGCAGCGCTACAGGGTTGGCCTTTAGCCTGGGCCAGCGCGGTCATCAACAAAATGCCGTAATCGGCTTCTCGGGTGATGCGAATCATGGCGGCTCCGCATGGCTCGTCTAATCGGTACCGGATTAGTACTATTTTCAGGTAGAATAGTTCCAAATAACCCATTTGCCAACCATACCATCCAAAGGCGCATCTTCCGTGACTTCCAGGGCCTTGCGAGCCGAATTGTTATTACTGCTGACTGCTCTGATCTGGGGTTCGGCTTTCGTTGCCCAGCGGGTTGGCATGAATCATGTGGGTCCTTTCACCTACAACGGCGTTCGCTTTCTGTTGGGCGCCTTGTCCCTGTTACCGCTATTACTTATCCGCTGTCATTCCAGACCACTGATGCAGCCTGACGGCGGACGCTGGCGGTTCACTGGCGGTTTGCTGGCTGGACTGATTCTCTTTGCTGGCGCATCCCTGCAACAAATCGGTATTGTACATACCACAGCAGGCAAGGCCGGTTTTATCACCGGACTGTATGTAGTCATCGTGCCCTTGCTGGGCTTGCTATGGGGACATCGCACGCCGTGGAAAACCTGGATCGGAGCGGGTCTGGCGGCAGCGGGCTTATACCTGCTGACCATGACCGATGTATTCACCCTGGCCCAGGGCGATGGACTGGTGTTAATCGGCGCGTTCTTTTGGGCCGGTCATGTGTTGGTGATTGGCTGGCTGTCAGGACGGCATATCGAGCCGGTGCGGCTGGCCTGTTTGCAGTGCGTGGTTTGCGCAGCGCTGAGCCTGGGCGTCGCTGTCGTCATTGAACCGATTCATTGGCAGGGATTGCGGGATGCGGCGCTGCCGATTCTCTACGGCGGCTTGTTATCGGTCGGAGTGGCCTACACCCTGCAAGTCGTGGCCCAGCGCGATGCGCCCCCCGCTCATGCCGCAATCATTCTGAGTCTGGAGACCGTGTTCGCGGCGTTAAGCGGTTGGTTGCTGCTGAATGAAACCTTGGCGGGGCGCGGGATTCTGGGCTGTGTCCTGATGTTCGCCGGCATGTTGCTGTCGCAGCTGAGTTTGGGCAAGGTTGCGCCGCCGACTGAACCGGCTGCGGTTCCCACGCCGCCACCAGCGCCAATGGCCTCCACAGCGGCGGGCGATTTGGCAAACCGTTCATTCTCGGTTCGTTCGTAATTCAGTTCCGCCGAAAGGCCGGCATTGCTGGTATTATTAGGGGTCTGTTAAACGGTCTTCAATTCAATCGGGGACGTTGATGAAGGAAATTTATCTGGGCCGCCAGCCAATCTATGATCCAAACCTCCATGTAGAAGGTTATCAACTCTCTTATCATCCCACCGAGGCGGGTGAACTTTTCGAGGAGGCCACCTTGCTGAGCGCCGAGATGAAGCATACCCAGGTTTTGTTCGACACGCTGACCGAGGTAGGGCTGGAACGCCTGGCTGGGGAGAACAAGATTTTTTTGAATGTCGTCCATGTCTTGCTGGTTCAAGGAACGTTGCGGCAACTGATAGAGGCTTCCCCGCGTCTGGTGTTCGAAGTCATGGCCAACATCAGCGTGGATGAACCGCTGATCGCCGCGCTCAAGGCTTTGCGCCAAAAAGGTTATTGCTTTCTGCTCGACGGGTATGTGGACAATGAAGCCTACCAGGCGCTGTTGGAGACCGTTGAATATGTGCGTCTGAATATATCGACTACCCCGGAACCGGAAGCGCGCCGGCTGCTGACCCGGTTCCATCAACGGGGTTTAGCGGTGATTGCCAGCGGGATTGAAGATCAACATCAGCTCGAGGTGTGCCAAAAGCTGGGGTTTAATTTTTTCCAGGGGCGCCACTTTTCCCAGCCCCGGTTGCTCAAATTTCAGGGGATTCAGACCAATCAATTGGCCGTAGTACGGTTGGTCAGCGCGCTGAATCAGTCCGATGCTGATCTCCAGCAAATTGCATCCCTGATTGCTCAGGATGTCGCTCTCAGTTATAAATTGCTTCGCTACATTAATTCCGCCTATTTCAGTCTGCCGCAACGGGTCGAATCGATCCAGCGGGCGGTGGCGCTACTGGGACTGCGCACTGTGCGTTCCTGGGCGACGCTGATCTCGATGTCTGGCGTCGAGAGCGCTCGCAGCGATCTGATGACCATTGCCTTGGTGCGCGCCAAAATGTGCGAGTTACTGGGCGAGCAACTGGGTCTTAAGCAGCTCGACAGCAATTTCATGGTGGGTTTGCTGTCGGTGCTCGATCTGGTGGCGCAAGCGCCCATGTCTGAGGTGCTGGCGGCGCTGCCACTGGAGGACGACATCAATGCGGCGTTGTTGCACCACGAAGGCGCGCTGGGCCAAATTCTGGCCTGTACCCTGGCTTATGAACAGTGCGACTGGGCCACGCTGAAGGAATCGGGACTGGACGCTGAACAGGTCAACGAAGCCTACATGGCGGCCCTGGCCGATACGTATCGCGCCAGTTATGAACTGTTGCGCGATTGATCGGGAGAGGCGGGAGCATTGGAAGCGGACTCTACAGATTCCTTCACCCTGGACTCGTGCGCATTAACGGGCGGGTGGTTGTCATATCGCTCCTGATACCAGCATTGATAGCAGAGTCGCAAGCCGTTTTCGCTAAGAAAACTGGCCGGGGGTCCAAATCCGCCACAAACGTCGCAAACCAGATAACTACTGACCATTGTTTTTCTCCCGCCTCGTCTTGCTTTTTGAAGTGCAAAGCTTAATGAAGAATCCGGCATGAAACTCTACAAATACCTCCTGACCGGTTCAGCGCGCCACCGCTGGCTGGCGCAAGCGCCAGCGGCTGGCGGCGACATGAGCATCTTCGAGACCACTATTAATGGCGTCTATGCCCTTGGCGAGTCAATGCCGCTTGCCGTGGTTGAGGACGAGGGTATTGAGGAAACCGATATTCCCGGCGTCTATGCCTTCAACGGGATGGACATTGACACCGCCATCCAGCGCCGCCTGCTGCGGGAACAACCCTACCCTCTGTTGCCGGGTGAATCCACTGTTTCTGCCGGGTTGTGAACCCCGTTGTCCAGGCTGCGCGCATCGCACCTGGAGCGCCGCCGCCAGCGAGGCGCAAAAGACCCAGTGGTTGCAGCGAAGGCTGGCGCCTTGGGCAGATCGGCTGCAAGCGATGCGCGCGGTGACTGGCGACGCTCGCTGGAATTACCGGCGCAAAGTTTGCTTGTCGGCGGTCTGGACAGCGGAAACTGGCTGGAATTTTGGTTTATGGCGGCGCGATGAGCTAATTCCGATTCCTGATTGTCCGGTTCACACCGAATCCGTGCGCGCTGTGATCCGCTGGTTAATACGGGCATTACCGCCGGCGCCGGAATTTCCTCTGGCGTTCTTTGTGCAATCCGGCGCGCAAGCAACCCTGATTCTGAAAGCACATCACGTTCCCAACCCGGATTGGCTCAATGCAGCGCCGCAGCTGGAACTGGCGGCGATTGGACTGGAAGGGTTGTGGCTGCATCTACATCCGGCAGCAGGGCGACGGCTGTTTGCCCGCAAGGGCTGGACACTGTTGTGGGGCCAAGCGCGTTCGCGGGATAGCCTTGGACTGATTTATGGTCCAACCGCCTTCCAGCAGCAGATTTCCCAGCTGTACCGGCGGGCGCTGGATGCGGCGGAAGCGTTTTTGACCCCGCAACCAGGCAATTTCCTGGCTGATCTGTACTGCGGCATTGGCGCCAGTCTGGCGCGCTGGACCCGGCACGGCGCGCGAGTGTTAGGCGTGGAACTGAGTGGCGAGGCGGTGGAATGCGCCGGGTTAAATGCGCCGGTAGTCACAGTGCTGCGCGGCAAGTGCGCCGACCGGCTTCCGCAGTTACGGACCTGGACGCCAGCGATGGGAACCCGATTGCTGTATGTCAATCCGCCGCGCACCGGGCTGGAGCCGGCGGTGCGCGACTGGGCGGCGGTGGAATTTCGACCGGATCGCCTGGCCTACCTGTCGTGCAGCGCCGGTACCCTGAGTCGGGATTTGGCGGCGCTGACTGCGAGAGGTTACACTGTGGAGGCGCTGATGCCTTATGACTTCTTCCCGCAAACTCATCATGTTGAGACGCTGGCGCTGTTGCAGCGTCAAGGGTGAAGCCTCTCTTGCTGAGGTTCAACTCCACAACGCCCGCATGCCGAAGTAGGCGATATCCTTGATGCGGCGAATCACGCCCTTGAGCAGCGAAGTCTGCGGTCGGGTGCAAAAGGTCATGCTGAGAATCACCCGCAACTCGTTCTTTTCCAGCCGAGTCACCTTATGAAACACGCGCGCGCCTTCAAACAGGATCAAGGTATTCGGCGGAGTGGGAATCATGACCTCCTGATCATCCTGCCGGATCGCCAGTTGTGCTGAAGACAGTCGATCTTCCTGAAGATGGCGGTTGACCAGAGGCAGCAATACGGTGAAATGCCGGCCATTGTAGAAGTTGTAATCATAATGCCAACCGATATGATCGCGTGGCCGATCGTAGAACAGCAACGAACAGGAGCTTTGATCGTTAATCGGCGTAGGTAACACCGGCTCGCCGATCACCGCTGAGCAAAGCCGGCGTAAGTAGTCTGACTGGTAAAAAGCGATAATCTCCGGTGCCCTTTGATGCAAGTCTTCGTAAGCGACCGTGCCGCCCTTCTTGTGCGCCGGGAAATAGCTGCGCTCGGTGCTGGCGCAGCGCAACGCTGCCTCCTGCAGTTTTTCGAAAGCGGCTATTGGCAACGGTTCGGAAACCATCGCAAGACGTTGCTGAAAGTCAGGCAATCGCTCCGGAAGTTGCTCAGGCAGCTTGAGAACTGCGCTGTACTGCGTGACCAGCGTATTCTGACGTGCTTGCAATTGACGATACTGACGTTGCTTGCGCAGCTTGAGACCAGTGAAGGCCAATGCGCCAGCAGCGGGAATCAGTAGAATTTCCTGGAACATACAGCAGCCGTCCGGTAAGGAGTTTGAGAATAAGAAGTGCTGCGGTCGAAGCGATGACCGAAATCAGCACATAAGCTTAATCGGACGCTGTGAAATTCTGATGAAACGGCGATCCATCGCTGCGATGGCTTGGTGCGGCTACCATAGTCTGGCTCACTGTTATCCCTACACTCTGGGTCATGGCTATTCACTTTTGCTAGCGTGATAATCGTCAATCAGATGAGCGTAAGACAGGAGCGTATGATGGCGACCACCTCCGAAGAAGTATGGCTCTTGGGGTAGTGTTCCAGACATGGTTTTTATACTAAAACCCCGAATTCATACCGATTAATAAATAGACCAATAACGATGTCATGCATCTTATCGAGTTTGGAGAAGCAAATCGTCTTTCTGACTCATCTTTTAATGCGCGTCCGTAGGGTGAGGTGTTTCCGTTAAATTTTTTGAGTATTCGCCTTACCGGCCGTATGCTGTTCGGGTGGCAAGTGGCGTTCGTAGGCTCCCCCGTCATCCGTGTAAAATCGGGTTATTCCGAAAGATTCTAGAATCTCTCTAAGCTTTAAAAACACTTCATCTTTGTGATCACCGAGGGTATAAGCGAGAATTTTTCCGGTCGTGTGATCGATGGCATGCCACAGCCAACGCGGATGTGCTTTGCGCTGGACGTAACTCCACATCTCGTCTAACTCCGCCTCTTGATCTTCAACTTTTTGAATCTCAACGATGACTTCAGATGGATTTAAGCGGTTCAGCACTGTTCGATTGATGGATTCAAGGCAAGATTCTTTTTTTAATTCGTTAATGACGGTGGTCGGACTGATTTCTAAAACTCGCGCAGTATCCCGAATGCCACTGCCATTGATCGCCATATTAATAATCTGGTTTTTAACTTCTGGCAAATAGCCATTGTAATCGTAGTCTAAAATAAATGTTTTGACCGAGCATTCTGGATTCTGACAAAGGTAGCGTTGTTTTCCATTCTCCGTTTTTCCACGCTTTGCGATTTTTTCATGACGACAAACAGGGCAAACGACAGGATTTAAAACCATATTTAAATTCCTTAAAAAAATATTAAAATACTTAATACAATTTTAGACTAAAATATAGCATATCCAAATCTAGAACACTACCGACAATGCTCAACTTGTCGTCGAGAAATTCCTGCTCGTTGTAGGGATTGAGAATCTCGACCTCGACAATCGACGTGGCAAATTCACCGGCGAGGATCGCGTTCAGAAAGTGGATCAACAACCGGCGATTGCATTCAGTGCCGAGCAGAGCCTTGAACACACAGTCAATTTTTTGGTCAATGGAATGTTTCATAAGTAAAGTTTATCAGCTTCATTTGTCAAGGGACTTTTACTTTTGGTCGCTTGAGTCACACCTTAGACTCTCGGCGCGGCCACCCGCCGCAATAGATCATCCAACACTTCATCGACTTGTGCCCCTTCCATTTCATACTCCGCCGCCAGCGTCAGCCGATGGCGCAAAGCCGGCTTGGCGATGCTCTTGATATCGTCGGGCGTCACGAAATCCCGCTGATTCAACAAGGCTTGGGCGCGGGCAGCGCGAATCAGAGCAATGCCGCCGCGCGGCCCAACGCCAATGGCGAATCCCGGCGTTTTCCGGGTCGCGGCGACCAAGCGTACCGCATAATCCAGCACCGCATCATCGAGATTTAGCCGGGCGGCGATTCGTTGCAAGGTGAGCACCCGTTCCGGATCCGCCACCGCCCGCACCCGCGATACATCCAGCTTGTCGCCGACCTGTCCGTCAGTGACCTGACGCAGCAGTGCGGTCTCTTCCGTAAAGTTGGGGTAATCGATCTGAATTTTCAGCAGAAACCGGTCGAGCTGCGCTTCCGGTAACGGATAGGTGCCTTCGTGTTCGATGGGATTTTGCGTCGCCAGCGTCATGAACGGGGGTGGCAACGGAAAGGATTGACCCTCGATGGTCACCTGTCCTTCCTGCATCACTTCCAGCAACGCCGCCTGGGTCTTGGCCGGGGCGCGGTTGATCTCGTCGGCCAGCAGGAAGTGGCAGAATACCGGCCCCCGGCGAATTTCGAACCGCTCTTCACGCAGGTTGTACAGGGCATGGCCGGTCACATCGCTGGGCATCAGGTCGGCGGTGAACTGAATGCGGGCGAAGCGGGCGTTGACGCAAGCCGCCAGCGCCCGCACCAACAGGGTTTTGCCCAGTCCGGGGACGCCTTCGACCAGGACGTGACCGGCGGCGCCGAGAGCAATCAGCACTTGATCAACCACCGCTTGCTGGCCGATCAACACTTGACCGATTTCGCGGCGCAGGGCTTGCAGAAAGTCCCCAGCCCATTGCAATTCGGCGCTGGAGAGCGGGTTCACGGCGGCAGCGGGGGAAATTTCACTCATGGGGAACGATTCAGTCGTTGCAGGGTTTGCAGAGTTTGCACCAGATCGCGCTCATGCAGCGGTTGGTCGGAGTGCGGTAGCAGCGCGATATCCAGCGGTGCGCCAGGCTGGCGGCGTTCGATCTGGCGCAAGGCGTAGTGGCGGGCGGCTTGAAGGAGTATCGGCCCAGCGCCGTGACGCCAGAGGAAACGGGAACAGGCGCGCAGATGTTCCGCCAATCGCCGTTGTTCCCCGGAACGCGGGATCAACAGTGGCCCCAGTCGCCGGCTGTAGCTCCACAGCGCCGTCAGTAGAGTCAAAATCAGCCCAGCCAGCGGCATCCAGGCGTATTGCCACAGCAGTTGCACCAGCGAGGGGGTCAGCATCCGGTATTGCAGCCAAACCTCGCCGTCTGGAGCGCCCTGCTGGAGCAACGCCCATAGAAAATCGGCATGATCGTATTCGGCTAACCGGTGGTTGGTGAATGGGTCAAGATCGCTCAGCAGCGTAACCCGCCCCTTTCCCCATTGAAAGGATTGCCAGAAAGCGTCATTCAATCGCAAATCCGAGCGGAACCGGACTTGTAGGGGCGGCCCGGCTTCATTCAGTTTGACCGCAACCGGATCGGCGACCGATTTTTCAGCGCGATGACTACGGATTTCAAGCGAATTGAGCAGGTAATCATGTCCCTGACCGGGTTCATAAGGATGTTGCACACTGATCAGCAGATGTCCGCCCGCATGGACCCAGTCCAGCAACCTCTGGCTGTCAGCAGCGCTGAGCGCATAGCTGGGAATAGCTACTAGCAGGGTCGCGGTGGATGCCAGCGGTTGAGGTAATTCGTCGAGACGGCGCACACTATGGACCGTGCGGCCCAGCCGGGTTAACAGCCGATCCGCCAAGTAAAAGGGATTGCGCCGCGCGGCTTCATCATAACCGGTATAAACCTCTTCGCTGCGCTGGATCAGATGCTGGCTTAACCATAGCAATATCCCGCCGATACTGAACAGCGCCAACAAAATCAGTGGGATCAGCCATAACCGACGACGGGTCATGCCGGTCGCGCTCCTACTCCAAGCGATTCGTAAAAAATTGCCCCACACTTTTCAAGCGCCTCGCACCGTTCAATCCCCCCTTTAGCAAAGGGGGGCGAGGGGGGATTTGAACGCCCGAGGTTACCGCTGCTCGTCAGAATCCCCCCCAACCCCCCTTTTTCAAAGGGGGGAGATAGAGACTTTGAGAGAAACGTGGGCCGAAAGCTATTCATCGCGAGTTGCCCTAGCGAAATGCCGGGGCCATTCCGCACATAAGCCATGAACTTCGGCCTCGTCCGGCAAGCGGTGGGCGTAGGCAGTTACCTGCCAGACGCGGGTCAGGCGGCGCAGAAATTCAAGCAGTTCGGGATCGGTCAGTTGCGCCGTAGCTAGGCGCAGACATTCGACTTCGGTCGCGCTTGGTCGCACCGGGAGACCGCGCCGAGTCGCCAGCCCGGCCAGGCTGCCTTGATACAGCATACGCAACGCTTGGCGCGGTTGACCTTCGCTCCACAATTGCCAAGCGGCGTCTCCCAGCCCGGCATCCGGTGGAGCGGTGATTTCATCACGGCCCTGGACTAACCGTGAGCCGGATTTAACAACGCGCGGTCTGGCATGGCTGAAAGCCTTCGGCGCGTGGCGCCATAACCACCAGCCTGTCACGATGACGAACAGCCCGACGGCAAACCAGAGCAGCGCTTCGACGGTCGCTGCGAACCATTGACCTGGACGGGGATCACGGGGCGAACGTGAAGGGGGTTCCATAGCGCCATCATCCCGCCAGCGCCAGCGTTCCCTGACTTCGCAGGTTTGCAGTTCAGGCGCTTTCAGCATCTCGGCCAGCGCCTGTTTGACGACGCTATCGGATTGGGCCAGTTCCGCCTCACGGGCGCGGCGTTGCTCACAGATTGCATTCGCCAGATACTCCTTCTGTTCTTGCGGGGGAGCGCCAGGAGGAGGAGGCGCATCGGCGGCAAAGCCTGTCCCAGGAAACGCCAGTAACTCCGGTACCATCATCAATACCGCCAATATTATTGCGATTCGTCCCACTTGCGCTAACTACCCTGCCCTTTTTCTATCCGAATCAGCGCGGAAGCTCTAACACGGCCTCTAATCCGCCCTGCGTATGATTGCGCAGAATCAACTCACCGCCATGGGCGCGAACGATATTGCGGGCGATGCTCAATCCCAGGCCAGCGCCGCCGGTATCACGGCTGCGCGAACTTTCCAAACGGTAAAACGGCTCAAACACCCGCTCCAACTCGGCAGTCGGGATACCGGGGCCATGATCGCGGACGGTTAATGTCAGTCGGTCTGGACAATCCATAATCTCAATTTCAGGGCGCTGTCCATATTTCAAGGCATTCTCCACCAGATTGCTCAAACAGCGCTTCAGCGCCAGCGGTCGGCAGCGCAATGGCAGGGTGACTGCGCCGTCGATCCGCACCTCTTGACCGGTATCTTCAACATCCTCCCGCAGACAATCCAGCAAGGCATTCATGTCCACCGGCGCCATTGGCTCGGAATCCTCATCGCCACGCAGAAAATCCAGTGAGGTTTGCACCATGCATTGCATCTCTTCAAGATCGGCCTGAAATTTGGCCTGCAACGGCGAATCTTCCAGCAACTCGGTTCGCAGGCGCAAGCGGGTAATGGGCGTCTTTAGGTCGTGCGAAACAGCCGCCAGGATGCGGTTGCGGTCTTCGAGGTAACGGATCAGCCGCTCCTGCATGGTGTTAAACGCTTGCGCGGCGCGGCGGACCTCCAGTGGTCCTGTTTCAGCCAGCGGCGGACGACGGATATCGCGGCCCAGTTCCGTAGCGGCATCGGCCAGCACGCTGAGAGGACGGGTCAGGGCGCGCACCGCCAGCACTGCCAGCACAACGACCGAAACCAGCAAAATCAGCAGAATCAACAGCAAGCGGGCCGGCCAGGCGATCACATCTTCCGGCAAGACTTGCTGGAAAGTTGCCGTCGTTCCATCGATCAGTCGCACCTGCACCACGAAATTGCGCAGACCCAGCATCATGGCGTGCATACGCCAATGCGGCGGTCGGTCAGTCCAACGCTGGTGGAGCATAGTGGAGTCTGGGTCAACCGGGCGAGGCCGGTTGGCGCGGGGCGGTGGTGGCGGCGGCGGTAACTCATCGGTAATGACGACCTGAAAAGATCGCTCTGGCCCCAGTTGCCGGCGAAGCAGGGTGCGGAACAACGTCGTCTGATAACGCTCGTCCGTCACCGACTCGTCAGACCAGGGTAGATCCAGGCTAAGATGGGTCGGCGGCAGATCCAGCGCCGTGACCAAACGCCGACGTTCTGCCTCATCCAGCGTATCCAGCAACTTGACGATGGCCGCAATGCGCTGAGCGATATGTCCGCCGATGGCGTGGTAGAGCGCTTGATCACGATCCTGCAACAGGATGGCGGCGCTGAGCAGTTGCGCCATGATCAGGCCGCTGGTCAGGAACAGAATCAGTCGGCCCAACAGGGATTGAGGCGGCAGGCTCATCAATAATCCGGATGAACTGGCGCGGTCAGCAGATAACCCTCATTGCGCAGGGTCTTGATAATTGTCGCCTCGCGGGGATCGTCGCGCAAGCGGCGGCGCAGGCGGCTGACTTGCACGTCAATGCTGCGATCAAACGGCGTAGCCTCCCGACCCTGAGTCAGATCCAGCAATTGATCCCGGTTCAGCACGCGCTGCGGACGCTCCAGGAAGACCCGTAACAATCGGTACTCGCTGGCGCCCAAGGGAACCAGTACGCCATCCGGGGCAACCAGTTGTCGAGCAGCCACATCCAAAGTCCATCCGGCAAAGTGGAAGCGTTTTGCTTCAGCCGGGTCGCCCGCCGGATCGCGGACTCTACGTAAGACGCCTTTGATACGGGCCAGCAATTCACGAGGATTGAAAGGCTTGGGCAGATAATCATCAGCGCCCATTTCCAGGCCAATGATGCGATCGGTGTCATCGCCGCGCGCGGTTAACATGATGATCGGAATCCGTGAACGGGCGCGCAGGTTGCGGCACAGCACCAATCCATCATCGCCGGGCAGCATCAGGTCAAGAATAATCAGATCAACCGTTTCCTGGTCCAGTGTGGCCCACAGACTGCGTCCGTCGGCCACGCCGCTTACGCGGAAGCCGTTGCGGCCCAGATAGTCGCCGAGCAACTCGCGTAAGCCGGGGTCGTCGTCGACAATGAGAAGATGATCACTCATCGCTAACGAGCCAAGGGAAGAGATTAAGTGATTGGAAATTGGTCGGGGTGACAGGATTTGAACCTGCGACTTCTGCCTCCCGAAGACAGCGCTCTACCAGGCTGAGCTACACCCCGATACGAAAAAATCAACAAGTTAAGATAATCTGTAACCGCGACTTTTAGCGATTTGCACTTATATTGCACTTACGAAGTGTGCGATGCAAGCTCCTGTGGGTTTAGCCTTCCGGCGCGATATCGTTCGTCGTTCAGATACTACTCACCATTTTTTTGCCATCGGTTTCATATCACCGATGAATCGCTTTAATGAACGATCCCACAGCTTGCTGCGGGGTATCAAAAGCGAGATGGTACGCAACAAGCTGTGGAGAATTAGAACTGTAAGAGGTTAAAATTCCTGATTTCTTTTTCCAGTCTATTGCAGCAACAATCCAGTATTCAGCCGGAGAATGATTTCTCTTTAGCGTCAGCGACGAAGGCGGCGGCGATGAGTCCAATACCGATCAGGATCATACACATGGGATGTTGACCTCAAATTATTGTGTGAGTTGAATTGGTTTATTACTTAGGTAAGCAATAATTATGCCGAGTTTTAGTGGCGGGTTTCTCTATATGAATAAAATTAAATTTAATCAATTAATTATAAAATCTTTCTTGTGGCGCAGCCCGAACTGGTTCTGGTAGTGATTTGCTATAACCAGGTCATGACTCTCGATGTTGGAGCTGAGACTTGACGTGCTTTGACCGAAGCCGTTCACAATGGACCGATACCAGGGGCGATCTCCCTGAGGAGGGCGTTCCCACGCTGGAACGTGGGAACGATAACCTGTTAAAACGTTTGCAACAGCCCCCTAGAAACCCAAATCCTTCATGAAATCGGTGAATTCGGGCGAGAACAGAAAGCCGCTCATCGCCTGGTTGCGGGTCATGCCGCCGGCCAGTTGATCGAGCCAGAAGGCATAGCCGCCCTCATCCGGCTCGCGCTGGAAGAAGGTCAGGTACAGGTTGGTGATGAATTGCCGGTCGGTGGTGCCACGCCCGAGGTATTCCTCACTGTTGAAGAAGAAATTCGCCATGTTGCGGAAGACCGGTTTCACATCCGCGCCTTGCGCCTGGTTATCCGCGATGCGCTGTTGCCAGAACGCCAGACCGTCGGTTTCGGGGGCGCGTTCGAGAATCGAGACGTAATAGTGAGTGATCAGCGTGGTGGCCGGGTCTTGCTGCGTGGCGGTAAACGTGGCGGTACAGGTCAGGTCGTTAGCTGGCATGGCAAAGCGGGTGGCGCACGGGCTGGGACTCCAACCGATAAAGGTGCTGCCCGCGCCAGGGATCGCCGTCAGAGTGATCGCCACCCCTTCGGCATAAGAACCTGCGCCGTTGACGGTGCCCGTACCGGTGCCAGCGGTCATGGTGGTCAGGCGATAGGTCGTCGGGGCGACATTGGCGAACAGGGCCGTGACGGTCTTGGCCGCGTCCATCGTGACCGTGCAGATCGCGCCGGTGCCGGAGCAATCGCCGCTCCAGCCGCTGACGCTGTAACCGGTATCCGGGGCCGCCGTGAGGGTGACGTCAATCCCGTGGGTGAAGTCGGCAGTGCAGGTTGCGCCGCAAGTGATGCCCGCCGGGTCACTGGTGACCGCGCCATTGCCGCCGGTTTTGGTCACCGTCAGGGGTTCCGTCGAGCTGAAAGATTCTGTCCCCTCCACTGCGCCGATGTCGACCACGCCATTCTGAATGCGCGTTTCGCCGCGCTGGGCGGTGGTGACATTTTGCACCAGCAAATTATCGCCCGCGTCGAGCGCCGGACTACCGGGCAGGAGTAGGTGAGTTTGCGTCGGGCCACCGTTGTCCGCCAACGGGCCAATTGCGGTGTTAACCGGACTGGGCAGAATCAAGTCGCTGTCAATGGGACTGGCGTTGATCAAGCCGGAGGAGCCGCTTTCACCAAACAGGTTGTGGCCCAGGGAGGTGAAGGTGCCGCTATCCCGGTAGATTTCCTTGCCGTTCGGTGATGTATTGCCAGCAACGATGGTGTTACCGATGGATAAGATTCCACCACCATCCAAACGAATCCCGCCTCCGGGTCCCGACGGTGTTGCTGCGGAATTACTGGTAATCGTGCTGTTAAGTAGGGTGGCAGTCGCATCGTAGATGTAGATACCACTTCCGCCATTGTCGATGCCAGTAGCGCCTCCAAGGGAGGAGTTACCCGATAGCGTACTATTACGCATTGTTAGCGTGCTGCCATCTCGCGCATGCTGAATACCACCTCCACTCAGCGACGCGGTATTGTCAAAAAGGGTGCTGTTATTTACAGCTATTGATGCACCGTATCCATTAGTTAAACCACCTCCGTAGACCGCTGAGTTATTGGATATAGCCGTGTCATTCACGGTCGCTGTCCCAGAGTAATTGTCAATACCGCCTCCAGAAACACTAGCAGAGTTATTTGATAGCAAACATCTATTTGTTGTTATTATGCCAGAGCGGTTGTAGATACCACCACCGCGACTGGTGGCTACGTTATCAGACAAGATACTGTCATTAACGGTCAACGTCCCACTTGCACTGTTGGAAATCGCGCCGCCATAGCTCCAGGTGCTCGATTCAATGGTGCTGTCATTGACAGTCAATGTTCCGTTGTTAGTAATCCCCCCATTGCGCAGTTTCAACTTGGAGAGCGTCACGGTTGCCCCGGCGTTGACGGTGAAAATCCGCGCGGCGTTGTTGCCATTGATGGTCACGCTGTTTCCCGGCCCTTCGAGGGTCAAATTGCCGGTAATGGTCATACCGCCAGCGGTCAACAGCAGGCCACTGAGACCGGACTGAAACACGATGGTGTCATCGGTGGCCGCAGCATTGTTGGCGTCGAGGATAGCTTGGCGCAGCGAACCGATGCCGCTGTCGTCGAGGTTCGTGACCGTGAAGGTCACCGCATGGGCAGATGAACTAAAAATTGTTATTATAAACAATAATATAAACGAAACGGGGGGGGGTAATGACATGCGGTGGCATAACGCAATCTCCATAAGTTGAGCGTCAAGAAAGAAGGGATGAAAAGTCACTTGAGAAGATTAGATGTAACGATCAATTTTGACAAGTGACTATGTGTATCCATCGCATTTCTTAGATCGGGTGCAACGCGATTGATCCTCACCGCCTGGCCGCAGGGCTGTTAATACCCATTCTCATTAACGCTAAGCGATAGAGCTTAAGTCAGCGCAGAAACTCCCCCCTTCGAAATAAGGGGGGTTGGGGGAATGGCTTTATCGCATCGCCCAAAACCGGCTGATCGACCATTACCGCGCCAGCCATCGAGGCTTGCCGGTGTCCTATGCCGGGGATTGCCCGGAATGGATTGAAATCCACAGCCTATCGAGGAAGGAACTGATTAATCGTTTCGACCAGGGTTGCTTCTTCCACCGGTTTGATCACATAACTTTTGGCGCCTTGCCGCGCTCCCCAGATCTTGTCGGTTTCCTGGTCCTTGGTGGTCACAATGATCACGGGAATATGGCTGGTCGACGGATTCTTGGTAATCTGTCGGGTGGCCTGGAAACCGTTGATCTTGGGCATGACCACATCCATCAGGACGAGATCAGGCAGTTCAGCCTTGGCGACTTCGACACCCTGTACGCCGTCGGTCGCCGTCAGGATTTCGTGCCCATGTTTTTTGAGAATTTTGGCGAGACTCAGCGTTTGGGTCGGCGAGTCGTCGACAATCAGTATGCGGGCCATGCTGCCACTCCTGGGATAATCGGGTCTATCTGCTTCACGCACCGGTTCGCAATCCGGGAGACAGAATCTAATGAGAGCCAATCCGGGCTGTCCTTCATGCTTAAATTTAGCGGGCCGTAACAGTGTACGCCAATCTCATCAGCGAAATCAGGCTTAAAAACGGCAGTTTTTTCATCATAAGCCAGACCTCCCGCTAACGCATGATAGGATACCGCATAAACCGATTCGATTTAAGGAGTTTGTTTCATGAATGCTTCACAATCAAATTTTCTCTCCCGACTGGCGCTGACGTTGCGCCTGGCTTGGCGAATGCTGCTTGATCATCCGTTCGCCAGTCGCGTGGCGCAATTGGAACAGAGTGAATCGGTATCGACGGGCCCCGTCAAGGCCGGTCAATCCAGGCCGGCGCTGCACGATACCTTGCCCGAATCCGCCCTCCAACTGTTGGCCCTGTTGCAGCAGGAAGGGCGGTTCGTGGATTTTCTGGAGGAAAACGTCACTGCCTATTCCGACGCTGAAATTGGCGGCGCAGCGCGCGTCGTGCATGAAGGTTGCCGCAAGGTGATCCGCGATCATCTCCAAATCGCGCCAGTCCGCGAGGAAACCGAGGGCGCTCGCTTAACTCTGCCCGCTGGTTTCGACGCGACTGCGGTGCGTTTGACCGGCAATGTAGTCGGCCAGCCGCCCTTCACCGGAACCTTGATGCATCGCGGCTGGCGGGTAGCCGAGATCAAACTGCCGAAACTGGCGGAAGGTCATGATGTCCGGGTGCTGGCCCCAGCGGAGGTCGAACTATGAGCGAAGCCCGTTTCGCCATCGGCATTGATCTGGGAACCACGCATTGCGTGATCGCCGCTGTAGATTTGCAAGCCAGCGATCTGGACGAGGTGGTCGACTGGATCGAAGCCATCCCTCAATTAACCGCGCCCGGTGCGGTTGAAGAACGGCCATTATTGCCGTCTTTTCTCTACCTGCCGCATCCCGATGAATTGCGCCCCGAGGATCGCACCTTGCCGTGGGGCGAGCAACCGCCCTTTGTGGTCGGCGAACTGGCCCAGAGTATGGGGGGACGCACCCCGATTCGGTTGGTGGCCAGCGCCAAGAGCTGGTTATGCCATCCTGGGGTTGACCGGCGCGCGGCGATTCTGCCGGTGGAAGCGCCAGAGGAAGTCGAGCGGGTATCGCCGCTGCAAGCCTCGATGCGCTATCTGGAGCATTTGCGCACGGCCTGGAATCTGCGTCATCCCGATGCGCCGCTGGCTGAACAAGAGGTGGTGCTGACCGTACCGGCGTCTTTCGATCCGGCGGCCCGCGAACTGACTGCCGAAGCCGCGGCAGCCGTCGGACTGGGCCGTCATCTGGTGCTGCTGGAGGAACCTCAGGCGGCGTTGTATCACTGGATTCTGGCGACCCGGGGCGAATGGCGAAAGCAGGTCAAGCTTGGCGATATCATTCTGGTCATCGATCTGGGCGGGGGCACCACCGATTTCTCGCTCATTGCCGTGACCGAACGCGACGGCTCCCTGGAACTGGTGCGGGTAGCGGTCGGCGATCATATCCTGCTGGGCGGGGATAACATGGATTTGGCCCTGGCCCATACGGTTCGCGCCAAGCTGGCTGAGCAGGGAACACAACTGGATCCCTGGCAGTTGCAGGGCTTGACGCATGGTTGCCGCACCGCCAAGGAGACGCTGCTGAGCGATGCCAGCATCGACGCCGTGCCGGTGGTGGTGCCAAGTCGTGGTTCCCGGCTGATCGGGGGCACTTTGCGCACTGAACTGACCCGTGACGAAGTGGCGCGAACCTTGGTGGAAGGATTCTTCCCGCAGGTGGAGGCATCAGCGCGACCGGCGATCCGGGCGCGGGCGGCGCTGACCAAACTGGGACTGCCCTACGCGCAGGATGCCGCCATGCCCCGTCACTTGGCCGCGTTCCTGAGCCGGCAGGTGGAAGCGACCCGCGATCTGGCTGGGTTTGAGAATCATCGCCTGCCGGAACACGCTAGTTTCCTGCACCCAACCGCTGTGCTGTTCAATGGCGGCGTCTTCAAGGCGCACTCGTTGCTAGAGCGAACGCTGGACTTGCTGAGCGGCTGGCTGACCGCCGAGGGCGCGCCGCCCGCACGGTTACTGGAAGGAGCCGATCTTGATCTGGCGGTGGCGCGCGGCGCGGCCTATTACGGTTACGTGCGGCGCGGGCGCGGGGTGCGGATTCGTGGCGGCACCGCCAAGTCTTACTATGTGGGTGTAGAAAGCGCGATGCCGGCGGTGCCGGGCATGGAGCCGCCCATTCAGAGCTTATGCATTGCACCGTTCGGCATGGAAGAGGGGACGCAGGCGGAACTGCCGCCACAGGAAGTGGGGCTGGTGGTGGGCGAGCCGGTGCGCTTCCGGTTCTTTGGCTCTTCGGTGCGGCGCGTCGATCAGGTCGGTACGGTGCTGGAGCAGTGGGCGCCGGAGGAACTGGAGGAACTGGAGGAAATCGAGGCCAATCTCCCCGCTGAGGACCGGCAACCGGGCGACGTGGTGCCGGTACGCCTTCATGCCGCCGTGACCGAGGTCGGCACGCTGCGTCTGGAAGCTGTATCACGCACCGGCGCAGAGACTTGGAAGGTGGAGTTCGACGTGCGCGGAGAGAAGTAGCTATCGCTCGCTCGAATGCACTCGTTATCTAATGGAACAAGATGGGTTGCTGTTGTCGGCAACCCATCCCGTTGATGGACGCTTATCATCCCTGAATCACGCCTCATCGTCAGCGCCCAGATACGCCTCAACTACCCTGGGATCACAGCGCACCTGATCCGGTGGCCCTTCAGCGATCTTGCCGCCATACTCCAGCACGACCAGCTTTTCACAGGCGCGCATCACCAGGCGCATATCATGCTCGATTAGCAAAACCGTGACGCCCCGCGCTTGAATCTGCCCAATCAACCCAATCAACGCCCCGGTTTCCTGCTCGTTCATACCACCAGCTGGCTCATCCAGGATCAGCAGGCGCGGTTGGGTCGCCAGCGCCCGGGCGATTTCCAAGCGCCGCTGATCGCCGTAAGCCAGATTCTTCGCCATGGTAGACGCCTGCTGGCCCAGCCCGACGAATTCCAGTTCCTGCAAGGCGCGCTCCATCGCCTCCCGCTCCTCGCGCTGCTGAGCGGGCAGGCGCAACATCGCGCCAAGAATCCCGCTGCGCATCCGATAATGACAACCGGCCAGCACATTCTCCAGAACGGTTAATTTCTGAAACAGCCGGATATTCTGAAAGGTGCGGGCAATGCCCAGAGTGATAATACGATGGGTGCGAAGACCATTTAGCCGAGCGCCGGCGAAAGTAATTTCACCCTGATCGGACCGATATTGACCGGTGATCAGGTTAAAGACCGTAGTCTTGCCCGCACCGTTGGGACCGATCAGTCCAACGACCGCGCCTTGGTCAACGCTAAAGGATACGTCCTTGACCGCTGTCAGACCGCCGAAGGTTTTGGTCAGATGATGCAGGGTGAGCAGATCCATGATCATCGACCTCTTGCCGGCAACAGCCCCTGCGGACGGACCACCATCATCACCATCATCACCAGCCCAAACACTAGCATCCGGGCGCTGGAGAATTCCCGGAACAGCTCTGGGAGGCCGATCACCAGAAACGACGCCAGCAGCACACCGGCCATATTACCCGCCCCGCCAAGGATGACGATCATGAACAACACCACTGACTCCCAAAAACTGAAGGATTCCGGTGAAATAATCGTCATCTTCGCAGCGAACAGGGTTCCGGCCATACCAGCCCAAGCTGCGCCCAGCCCAAAAACCGCCAGCTTGTAATAAGCCGTATTGACGCCACTCCCCTCCGCAGCGATTTCATCCTCGCGCAGATAATTAAGCGCCCGGCCAAATCGTGAATTTTTCAAATGCAGAAAGAGGAAAATGGTCAGCGCCACAAAGCCCCAAATCAGATAATAGAAATGCTGTGGCTGGCGAATGACGAAACCGAACAGGTTAGGGCGACTGATGCCAAAGACGCCATTTGCGCCGCCGGTAATGCCAAAGACATCATTGACCAAGGCGATACGCACAATTTCACCAATGCCGATCGTCACGATGAGCAGATAATCACCGCGCAGATGGACTACCGGTCGCGCTATTGCCAATGCAAATAACCCGGCCACCAAACCGCTTAATGGCAACGTCCACAGAATGGGAATTTGGTAACGGGTATTCAGGATCGCCGCAGTGTAAGCCCCCATCGCATAAAACGCCGCATGACCCATATTGAACAGTCCCGCCTCGCCCAGAATCAGGTTGAGGCTAAGCGCCAGCAAGGCATACAGTCCGATGCTGTTTAGCACATCGATATAATAGGCATTCAGCAACAGCGGGGCCGTAGCCATCAACGCAATGAATAAGGCAGCAGCGAAAGAGGTAAAACGACCCATTATTCTTCCTGTTATCCAGCAATTCCCGGTCTCTTGGTTGATCTTTGATCTTCAAGAAGTTTTTTCTGTATATTCAAGGTTGCATTAAGAAAAATATCATTGCGATTCAATATGCTGGAAAAAGAGACCGGGAATTGCTGCCTGTTATCATCCAGCCTTAAAACTTAAACCTTAAACCTTGTCCGCCACCCGTTCGCCCAATAACCCGGTCGGTCGCACAATTAAAATCAAAATCAGCACGCAAAAAGCAATGGCGTCTTTCCAGGCGATGGAGAGATAAGCCGCCCCCATAGCCTCCACCACCCCCAACAATAATCCGCCGACCATCGCGCCGGGAATGTTGCCAATCCCGCCAAGGATCGCGGCGGTAAACGCCTTCATGCCGTAAACCCAGCCCATCGTGAAGTTGATTTGTCCATAGTACAAACCGACCATTAATCCCGCTGCGCCGCCCAGCGCCGGGCCGAGCAGAAACACCAGCAAAATAACCCGGTTGACATCAATGCCCATCAGTCGCGCCGCGCCCTGATCAATCGCCGCCGCCCGAATCGCCGCGCCAATCTTCGTCTTCTGGATAAACAGATACAAAGCCACCATCATCACCACCGACGCCAGCACAATCAGCACCCGCATCAGTGGAATCTGCAACCCGAACAGATCGAGGGAAGCAACGGGCAAAATGTTATCGGGATAGACCTGAAAACGCGCCCCGTAAATCAGCATCAGGGTGTTTTGCAGAAAGATCGATGCGCCCAGGGCTGAGACGACGGCGGACAAGCGCGGCGATCCGCGCAGGGGCCGATAAGCCGCTCGTTCCAGAATAGCCCCCAATACGGCAACCAAACCCATGACCATCAGCGCCAGAACCAGCACGCCCATGAAAAATCCCAGCCGGTCCGTCAACGCCAGGGAGGCCAACAGAGTGAGGCCCAGATAAGCGCCGTAGGTAAACAAATCGCCGTGGGCAAAGTTGATGAGCTTGAGTACGCCATAGACCATCGTGTAGCCCAAGGCGATGAGCGCGTAGATGCCTCCTACGGCCAGACCGTTAGTGAGCTGCTGAAGGAATTCTTCT
>Ga0209607_1000128_pt1 | contig 63711 bp, 52 predicted proteins | sample AD_UKC117_MetaG_FD_184413 | JGI IMG/M metagenome (GOLD analysis project Ga0209607, IMG submission 184413) | Active sludge microbial communities of municipal wastewater-treating anaerobic digesters from Hong Kong - AD_UKC117_MetaG (SPAdes)... | ecosystem: Engineered > Bioreactor > Anaerobic >... | reverse complement strand
GCAGGGTCAGCAGGGCGCGGCGATCACCGAAGCGTGGATCAGGAAGCGCGAGACCACGGACAAGAACGCGGAACGCGCTATCGCGTTCTGGAAGAAGCAATGCGCCGCCGGATACGCTTCGGTACTGCGCGCCTTTGATTGTTCCGGGCTGGGCGTCTGTTTTCTTCTGGAAAACGGACTGATCAAATCGGACATGAACGCGAACGGGATCATGGGCAAATGCGACAAAATCACCAAGGACAAGCTCCGTATTGGCGACTTTGTTTTCAAGACCAACAGCAGCGGCCGCGCGACGCACATCGGCTATGTGGCGGATAACGACCTCAACGTCATCGAAGCGAAGGGACGCGATTACGGCGTTACAAAATCCAAGCTGTCCGGCTGGAGCGTTTACGGCAGACCGCCCTACTGGACGGAAACAGAGATCGCGGAGCTTCAAGGAACAGAGCCCGTTGCGGAACAGCAGCAGGGCTTTCTTTTTACGCGTGTGCTGAAAAGCGGTATGCGCGGCGAGGATGTGTGCGAGCTCAAACGGCTGCTGGCAGCGGCGGGCTTTGGCGGTCTCACGCCGGGGAACAAGAACTACTACAACAAAACGAAGAACACGGTCAAAGCGTTCCAGAAAGCGAACGGCCTTGTGCCAGATGGAAAGGCAAGCCCGCTCACCATCGCCGCATTGGGCGGCGTGTGGAAAATAGAATAAACATGCGTGCTAAAGAGAAGTATTACTGCGTCCAGCTCGGCGCATTTTCCGTAAAAGCAAACGCAGACGCCATCCTGGGAAAGGTCAAGGCGGCTGGCTTCACTGATGCCTTTGTGAAATATAGCGAATAAAGCGTGTCATCACTACGGATTAACTCCTCTCGCTGTCCTCTCGATAGTGAGGGGAGTTTTCATCCCTTCAGAATGGAGGGAGCTATTATGAACGGGAAAACCATGACCGAGACTAAGATAGGCAACGTAACCTACATCGTTACGTCCGAGTGCTCGCCGACCGCCACGGAGACTCTGGAAAAGAAGCTGGAACGCTTGATTTTACGGCACATTTCAGACAAAGAATGTTCTCCGTTTTGTATCAATAAACCGCTTGCTATGTGTGAAAATAAGAGCGAATATGGTACCTACCATTAAGAAGGAGGTATCTGCTTTATGGGAATAACACAGACCGGGCAGGGTAAAATCACAGCCTTGTACTGCCGGTTGAGCAAAGAAGATTTCGACTCAGGCGAGTCAAACTCAATCGTCCATCAGAAGGAAATCCTCACGAAGTACGCCAAAGACCACGGTTTTGGAAACACCCGCTTTTTTGTCGACGACGGCGTAAGCGGCACACTGTTTTCAAGACCGGGTCTTGACGCGCTTCTCGCAGAGGTCAGGACGGGCGGCGTGGCGACGGTCATCATAAAAGATGCTGCTGGTATAATAGGACTAAAAAATATGAGTGCCTGAAAAGCGAGTGTTTTCAACGCTTTCAGACACTTTTACATATAATGTCTCGTTGCTGAGGCAAGAAATTTCATAACGCATCACACATAGCGCGTCTATCACGCCCATTTGCTGGGCCGGTAGACGCGCTTTTTTGTTGCCAAAATCGTATGAGGAATTGGAGGTGTCTACTTGAAGCTGTACGGAAAAGAATGGGACTACAATGTCTGCGACTGCCGATATTGCCTTTACTGGAAAGGGCTGCGGAAGGGCTGCACTTATGAGGACGGCTGCTGCTGTGACGTACCGCAGACGCCTCCGTTACCAAAGGGCGCAACTCCGCCTCCCCATAAAGAGCCTGCCGCCGTCTCCGAGTGTGTCGGCTGTCCCTACGGTCGGGATTCTCCCTGCATCGGCTGGTGTACGCTCAAGATACTCAAAGAGATGGGACGGTGGCCAAGGTGACGCTGGACTATTTCTACGGAGACCAGGCGGAGCAGTTTTCGTTTTACCGCATCCCCAAGGTGCTGTTCACGGATGAGCGTTTTCGGAATATCAGCGCCGAGGCTAAGGTGCTCTACGGTATCCTGCTTGACCGCATGAGCCTATCACGAAAGAACGGCTGGCTTGATGACGACGACCGTGTGTATATCATCTTCACGTTGGATGAGGTCATGAGCTCCATCGGCTGTGCCGTCCAAAAGGCTGCAAAGCTGCTGAGTGAGCTGGACGAAAAAAGCGGCCTCATAGAGCGCAAGCGTCAGGGGCTTGGCAAGCCGAATGTCATCTACGTCAAGAATTTCATCGGCGGCTCGGAATCAAAAATCAAGAACTTTGAAAATCAAAGTTCTGGAACTATGAAAATCGAAGTTCAAGAACTTCCGAAATCAAAGGGTAGTAATACTGATCTTAATAATACTGACTTTAGTGATACTGATTCTTTTCCCTTCACTTCGTTCAGAGAGAACCACGGACGGGAAACGAATCGAAGTGAAGCGAGGCGAGAGTACAGAGAGTTCATTTGTGAGAATATCGACTACGAAATTCTTTGCGGCGAGTATCCGTATGATAAGGACACGTTGGAAGAAATTCTGGAGCTCATAGTCGATACGGTCTGTACCACAAAAGAGACCGTCCGAATCTCCGGCGATGACAAGCCCGCCGATGTAGTAAAAAGTCAGTTTTTGAAGCTGGATATCGAGCACATCCGTTTCGTCATGGACGCGCTCCGCGAGAACACCACCAAAGTTCGCAATATCCGGCAGTATCTTCTGGCGACGCTGTATAACGCGCCGCTGACTATATCCAATCATTTCCGCTCGCTGGTCAATCACGACATGGCGAACGGTTTGATATAACCGCCGCAGCTCGCGCTGCGGCTATTTTCATGCGGAGGTGTAAACGTGCCAAAGGAAAAAGACAAATCCACTCAGCCGGAGGAAGTCCGAAAGATACCTGTTTCCGAAGTCCATCCCTTTGAGGGGCATCCCTTTCGTGTGGTGGACGATGAACTGATGCAGCAGACAGTGGACAGCATTAAGCAGTTCGGCGTTCTGAATCCCGCCATCGTGCGGCCTGCTCCGGACGGCGGCTATGAGATGGTCTCCGGTCATCGTCGGCTTCACGCCTGTGAACTGGCAGGGCTCAAAGAGATTCCGGTTATCGTAAGAAATCTGACAGACGATGAGGCGGTGATTCTCATGGTAGACAGCAATTTGCAGCGTGAGTGTATCCTCCCCAGCGAGCGTGCGGCGGCGTACAAGATGAAGCTGGACGCGCTCAAGCATCAGGGGCAGCGCAAGGATTTGGGCGATGGGCCAACTTCTCGCCAAGTTGGCGAGAAGTCATCTTGGGCAGTTGCCAAGGTCGGCGCAGACGCGAATGAGAGTGAGCGTCAGGTACACAGGTATATCCGAATCGCCGAGCTTCTGCCTGAGCTTCAGGAAAAGGTGGACAGCAAGGAAATCGCGTTCAACCCCGCTGTGGAGCTGTCGTATCTCAAACCCGACGAGCAGAAACGGTTCCTCGACGCTATGGATTATTCCCAGGCCACGCCGTCGCTGTCTCAGGCACAGCGCATCAAAAAGCTCAGTCAGGCCGGCGAATGTACGCAAAACGCCATGTACAAGGTCATGTCCGAGGAAAAGAAGGACGAGCTCGACCGCATCACCATCAAGAGCGATGTGCTCCGCAAGTATTTCCCCCGGAGCTACACGCCCATCCAGATGGAGCAGACCATCATCAAGCTGCTGGAACAGTGGCAGAAAAAGAGACAGCGCGAGAATGAACGCTGAGAAAGGGGTTTTAACTATGGATAACGTAAATATCACCCTCAACGGAGATATCATTATCAATTTTGATGTTGACGACTTCGCCGGCAATGAGGACTTTATCGAGGCTCTCGCCTCCGCCATCTGCAAGGCCGCGCTCTGTGAGGATGAGGATTTCGGGGACGATTGCGAGGATGCCCGCTCTGTGGTCAACACCGCAATCGCACTCATCTATCCCGATGGTATCAAAAATGTGAACACCTATGACGAGTACAGCCCCATCATCGACGATATGGACGAATCCTGCGAGTTCAGCGTGAAGGGCGAACCTTTCAATCTGGTGTTTGAGCACAAGGGCCTGATTACCGTGGACGGAGCAAGCTATCTGGCAGTTCCGGCGTTTGCCCTGTTCCACGACAGCGCCATGCAGCCGGTATCTGCCGACGCAGAGCTGCTGAAGGAGCTGGATGACTTTCTGGACTGCAACCGCGCCGCGATTTCTTTCGGCAGGTGTGACGTTGAGGTCATTGAACTGGAGGGCGGAATCTGTGCGGGAGTTTGAAGTAACGGTCACGGAGACGCTGGAAAAGAAGGTCACGGTGGAGGCCCTATCACAGGACGAGGCGGAGCAGGCCGTCCGGGATATGTGGAACGAATCGGATATCATTCTGGACGCTGAGGACTTCATCGACGTGAGCTTCAAAACCGATGACGGCAAAGAGCTTTCCGCTGTGCCGGAAAAGGACACACTGGATGTGCTCATGGTCGAGCCCGGTCAGTACGCCAGAATGGTCACTATCGACTCCGGTTTGAAGTCTTTGCAGGCTGCGGTCGGCGGGGATATCGAAGCCACGTATTTCTTCGATGACCCTTTGGCACTCATTTGCCAAGAGGAAGGTAAAATCAACGGCAGCGAGCTGAACCGCGCTGTCCGCGGCGAGGACGGAGAAATCGTGGATATCATCGCCGGTAAGTTTTTCATCTGTGGGCTGAGTGACGATAACTTCGCATCTCTCCCCGATGGTCTCCAGAAGAAATATGAGGGTATGTTCCACCAACCGGAGACGTTCTTGAAAATGGGGCAGAAAATCATCGCCCTGCCCATGGAGCCGAAAATGGCGGCGGATATCAAGAAGGACAAGCCCGCCATCGCTGCGGAACGCTGAGTGCGAAATGAATACCTGTCCGGCCTGCCGCCTTAGCGCGGCATTTTTGCTGCCCGTAAACAAACGACACTTCACCGCTTATGCGGAGAAATTCAAGGAGGAATACGAATATGAGCAATCCCGCTAAACACACGCAGACAAAGAAAAACAACACCAAGACCATCGGAATCGTCATTCTGATTTTGCTCGTCATCGCCGCTGCCGTCTTTCTGTTCAAGAGCTGCTCCGGCGACGAACAGACAGACAAAATGCCGAATACCGGCATCGTTTACGACACCGGCGCTGTGGAGGGCGGCTGGGACGAAGCTGACCTTGACAAAATCGTGGAGGGGCTGAACGAAAAGGTTGAGGAAGGCATGATCAATATCAGCATGAACACTTCCCCCAGCTTTGAAAACGGCACGTCTGCCGGAAGCCTGATGATTGTCAACGAGGGTGTCAACCGTTACCCGCAGGTCGTGGAGATCACCCGCAACGATACCAATGAGGTCATCTACAAGTCTGGCGCGATTCCCGTAGGCAGCAAAATCGAGAGTACCAAGCTGTCCATGGATTTGGATGCCGGTACTTATGAGTGTACCGCCATGTTCTATAACGTGAACCCGGACACCGGCGAATACCTCGGCTGCGCCGGGGCTATCATCACGGTCACAGTGCTCGGCTAACCCGAAACCTATTGAAATGAAGGAGAAAACCGAATGAAAAAGATTATCTCTCTGTGTTTCGCTCTCTGTATGATCTGCGCCCTGTCCGTCTCCGCATTTGCAGCGGATATTGACACTAATGGCGGCTCCGGCTCCACGCCGGTCAATCTGAGCTCCACCGATGACGGCACCATCGGCGGCGACCCGTCCGCAACCGCCATGAGCGTCACGCTCCCCACCGCGCTGCCTATGGCAATGGCACAGAACGGCGACGTGACCACAGCGGACAACTGCCAGATCGTCAACAACTCTTACGGCGCTGTCCGTATTGCCAGCGTAACTATCACCACCGCAAACGGCTGGAAGCTGACCGCGTTTGGAGATAAGACCACCCTTGCCAATGAGAAGGTCGATTCCAATAAGCTGGGCTTCGCACTGTCCGTTGGTAACGGCACACAGACCGTGACTGACAACTCCGACGCATCCTCTCAGCGCCTAATCTCCGCGCCTATTTCCGGCTGCTATATGTCCGGCGTGGGCAACAGTGCCAGCAACAAGGTAGATGTGGAATACAGCGCCATCGTCACCCCGCTGTCCTCTCCCGTGACTGAGGCTACCGTCGCCACCGTTATTTTCGTCGTGGAATGGGATACCGCGGCCTAAATCGTCACCTAAATCATCTTTATAGCCGTAAGGCAGAAAAGGAGCTTATATGAAAAAGATTATCTCTCTGTGTCTCGCTCTCTGCATGATCTGCGCCCTGTCCGTCTCCGCATTTGCCGCTGAAATCGACACGTCGGGCGGCTCCGGCACCACTCCCGTCAACCTGACCACCACCAATGGCGGCGTAGGCGGCGGCGAAGACCCCACGCCCACCAAGCTGAACGTCGTTGTCCCCACCTCGCTGCCCATGGCTATGTCCGACGACGGCAGCGTCGTGACCGCGAGCGATTGTAAGATTACCAACAACTCCTACGGTGCGGTTCGTGTGAAGTCCGTCGCAATCTCTGCTGCGTCCGACTGGCATCTGACCGCTTTCGGCAACAAGTCCACGCTTGCCGGTGAAAAGGTCGATTCCAACAAGCTGGGCTTCGCACTGACCATTGGCGGCGGAGCTCAGGTGAAGACCGCCTCTGACGCCGCAACGCAGGCGCTTATCTCCGCGCCCATCACCGGCTGCTATATGACCGGTATCGGTGACACCTCCGGCAACAGCGTGGCTATCGACTACTCCGCTATCGTCACACCTCTGTCCGGTGCGGTCGAAAACGCCACCGTCGCAAACGTGGTCTTTGTCATCGAGTGGGACACCGTAGCCTAAGTCACTTCGGAACAAATAAAAGCGGCGGGGAGAGTCCGGCAACGGATTCTCCCTTTGCCGCAGAAAGGAACTTTTATGAAGCATAAACGCTTTTCGGCAATTCTTCTCGCACTGGCACTTGCCCTGTCTCTCGGTACTACGGCGTTTGCAGCCAGCTCCACAACGGCTACCGTGCCGGTCACGCTGACTGTGGATAACGAGTATAGGGCAGTCAATGTCACAGTCCCCGCCGCGCTGCCTGTCTATGTCATCAACGGCACGGTTGTGACGGCAGACAACGCTAAGATCACCAACAACTCCAAGACCGGCTCCATTCAGGTAACCGGCGTCAGCATCACAGACGGAGCTTACAAGGTCGGCAGCTATGAAAGCTTTTCTGGCAGCAAGACGATTGCCCTGAAAATCAACGGCTGTGTCACCAAGGGCGCGGGCGGCGTGGCGATTACAAGCTCCGCGTTCCCGGCTATCTCCGCAGGCGGCAGTCAGCTCTTGACCTATTATGCAAAGGTTTCCGGCGACGCGCCCAACGCGGACAGCATTCATGCCGCGAATATCGTCTTTACGATCTCCATCGTGGATTAAGGGGGCAAATGAATGACACGATATAAACCCAAAATGCTGCTCTCTCTGCTGCTGGCGCTGGTCATGGTCGTGACCATGCTCCCCATGACCGCGCTGGCGGCAGACGATACGGAGCTTACAGAAGCCCAAACAGAGGAAGTCTGTACCGACGAGAATTGCACCCACGAGCATGAACAGTCGGGCGAAACCGAAGCATCCGATGTTTATGAGATTCAGTCCGACACGGAGATAACGGAAACTGTTGACCCGGTTGTGACCGATGAAGTCCTCACTACTGAATCGCCGGAAGTCTCAGACGAAGCCCAGAATTCCGGCTTTGAGTGGGATTTTGACGCAGACTGTGGCGAGCTGTTTATCTACGGTACCGGCGCTCCCGAAACCTTTACCTCCGCTGACGATCAGCCGTGGGCGGCTTTCCGCGAAAGAATCGTAGCCGTTCACATGGATGATTATGACGGCCTGACCGTGGACAGCATCGCCTATTGGTTTTCGGGCTGCGTAAATCTGGAATATGCAGAAATCGCCGCGAGTGTCCGTGAGATCGGCTATCACGCCTTCAATAATTGTAAATCGCTGCAAAGTCTTGTGTTCTTCCACGAAGATTCATTTCCGTCTCTCGTTCAAGGTGCTTTTACCACAAATCATCCGATTGACTGGACAAAGGGATATGACCCGCGCCTGCATATCACGGTCATGGAGGACGGGATGCTCGATAATATCTGTGCCTATGATTGGGGCGCAGATGACTGTCCTGTTACCGCAAGCAATGATTACGGCGGAGCGGCTACCTATTCACTGACCGCTGCGTCTTTGGCTGCTACTCGTGCCGTTGGGTATTGCTCGTCCTGCAAAACAACCTGCGCGTATACCGAAGCGTATGAACAATGGACGGCAAGCGTGCATTGCCACCGGCTTTGGTGCTCCAACTGCGGATACGATCAGGCAGGTGGTGTTCTCGGAGAAGCTCATGTGTTTTCTCACTACAATTCAAGCTATGACCGCTGTACCTACTGCGGTTATCTGACCGCCTGCACCTGCACCCCCGCTTGCACCCATCCGTCCTATACGACAACGTGGGTAACAAGCTGTCAGTGGGAGCGTTACTGCAGCTCATGCGGCGCGTATCTCGGCTCCGGCACAACGCATGGGCCGTACACCTACGGGAGCTGGACGTATTACTCCGCCTCTCAGCACCGGCGTTCCTACACCTGTTCCTACGGTGATAGCGGCACTTACTACGAATATGGAAACCACTCGCTCACAACGCAGTATTCGCAGTACAGCGGCACTCAGCACAGCGTCCGAAGCTACTGCGCGACCTGTAGTTCGTATGTCGGCTCTACAAGCTATGCAAATCACAGCTTCACCTATGGCGCATGGCAGTCCTATTCCGCGACGCAGCACCGGCGATTGAAAACCTGCTCTGTCTGCGGGTACAGCGAATATGAGTATTCAAGCCATGCTCTCAGCTACGGAAGCTGGACGAACTATTCTGCGTCGCAGCACCGGCGCTCCGTTAGCTGCTCCACCTGTGGGTACAGCACAACGGAAACAGCAAACCATTCGCTTGTTTATGGAGGCTGGACGGCTATCTCGGACGCGCAGCATCAGCGAACAATCACTTGCTCTGGCTGTTCATATAGCAACACCGACACGGGCAACCACACCGATGCGGACGGCGATGGGTACTGCGACGATTGCGGATATGCTATGACGCGATTCTCCGTGACTGTGCCCGCGAGCTTAACTATGACCGTCTCCAAATACGGAGAGGTTTATACCTCTGACAACGCCGTCATCGTCAATAACTCCACCGGCGCGGTTGAAGTGACTGCCGTGACCGTATCTGCGGTAAACGGATGGACGCTTGTGCCTTATAATACCGGCATGGCAACGGCAAAGGTGGATGCCAAACTCATAGGCTTCTCTCTCAATGGAGCGCAGAGTTCTGCATCTGGCAGCTCGGAAACGCTCTCGCTCCCCGGAACGTGGTCAATCCCCGCCGGCAACTCACTCTCGCTGTCCTATGACGCAGTGGTATCTGCTATGTCGGAGGCCGTCAACGAACAGGTGCTGACCGTCGTATTTGTTCTGGAATGGACGTAACGGCAACACCATCACTCTTGAAGGAAGGAGGCGACGCTCATGCAGGAGGAAGTGGACAGCAGGACGGTAACGCTGGTCATCAGCGCGACAAAGCTCACAGGCCGCGTGCTCAAGTCGGCAATGGCAAAATATGTGGCTCATGTGAAAGCGAAAAAAGCTGAAAAAGCCAACACAAAGCCTACCGGCAAGCAAACGGTCAAAGAGCTTGTGGGGCAGAATCAGGGTGTGTCCAATATCGAAGTCAGCGACAGCAATATCAAGAGCTTTGACCGCGTAGCTCGGAAGTACGGCGTGGATTATGCCATCAAAAAGGATAAGACCGGCGAGATTCCCAAGTATCTGGTCTTCTTCAAAGCACGGGACGCCGACGCTCTGACGGCGGCATTCTCTGAGTTTTCCAATAAAGTTGAAAAGGCCAAAGAAAAGTCCTCGGTCATCAAGAAGCTACGCGAGTTCAAGCTGCCGCAGCTTGGTAAGGATATTGCCAAGGTACGCAGCAAGGATAAGGGGCTGGAGTTATGAATAAGCCTCTCAATCTGAAAAAGGTCATTCTCCCCAATATTCCGTATGTGTTTATCGGACTTTTGGCAACCAAGCTGGGGCAGGCGTGGCGGCTTGCCCCTGGTGCGGATTTCTCTGCGAAGGTACTCGGACTCATGACCGGCTTCGCTGCCGCGTTTCAGTCCATCATGCCAAGCTTCCATCCCACAGACCTGTGTGTGGGCGCTGCTATTGCGGTCATCATCCGTCTGGTCGTCTGTGTAAAAGGCCGAAACGCGAAGAAGTTTCGCAAGAATATGGAGTATGGCTCGGCTCGCTGGGGTACGCAGGAGGATATTTCGCCATTTATTGACCCAAAGTTTGAAAATAATGTTATACTGACACAGACAGAACTTCTGATGATGTCCAACCGCCCTAAAGACCCCAGCAAGGCGCGAAACAAAAACGTGCTTGTAGTCGGCGGCTCCGGCTCCGGCAAGACACGGTTTTTCATCAAGCCAAACCTCATGCAGCTTCATTCCAGCTACGTCGTTACCGACCCAAAGGGCAGCATCGTGGTCGAATGTGGAGACCTCATGAGGCGCAATCACTATCGGATCAAGATATTCAACTCTATCAACTTCAAGAAAAGCCATCACTACAATCCCTTTGCGTATATCCACAGTGAAAAGGATATCTTGAAGCTGGTCACGACGCTCATAAGCAACACCAAGGGAGACGGCAAATCAGGGGACGATTTCTGGCAGAAAGCGGAGACGCTGCTCTACACGGCGCTCATAGGCTATATCCATTATGAAGCACCGGTGGAGGAACAAAACTTCGCCACACTGATAGAATTTGTCAACGCAATGGAGGTCAGAGAAGACGATGAAACCTTTGAAAACCCTGTCGATCTGGCGTTCAAGGAGCTCGCTTCGCGTGAGCCCCAGCACTTTGCTGTGCGGCAATATGCCAAATATAAGCTTGCCGCTGGCAAGACAGCTAAGAGCATAAATATTTCCTGCGGCGCTCGCCTTGCCGTCTTCGATATCCAGGAGCTCCGCGAGATCACCATGTACGATGAGCTGGAGCTGGACACCCTCGGAGACGAAAAAACGGCACTGTTTCTCATTATGAGCGACACAGACAGCACCTTCAATTTCTTGATTTCGATGATTTACAGCCAGCTTTTCAACCTCTTGTGCGAAAAGGCTGATGATGTTTACGGAGGACGCCTGCCTGTTCATGTCCGCTGCCTGATTGATGAGGCGGCGAATATCGGACAGATACCGAATCTGGAAAAGCTCATGGCGACAATCCGAAGTCGAGAGATTTCCGCGTGCCTCGTGTTACAGGCACAATCTCAGCTCAAAGCTCTGTATAAGGACAACGCTGATACCATCATCGGCAACTGTGACAGCTCTATTTTCCTCGGTGGCAAGGAGCCGACGACGCTCAAGGAGCTAAATCAGGCGCTTGGCAAGGAGACCATCGATACGTTTAACACCGGCGAGAGCCGGGGCCGGGAAACCTCCCACAGCTTAAATTATCAAAAGCTCGGGAAGGACTTGGCGTCTATCGATGAGCTTGCCGTCCTCGACGGAGGCAAGTGTATCCTCCAGCTACGCGGTGTGAGACCGTTTATGTCGGACAAGTACGATATCACAAAGCATCCCAACTACAAATACCTGTCCGATGCAGACCCGCGCCGTGCCTTTAATATCGAAAAGTTCCTATCCACAAAGCTCGTTCCAAAGGAAGACGAAAAATACGAAGTCTTCAATGCGGACGAAGCTGATGCAACCCCACCCGCTTCTTTATGAGGCGGGTGTTTTCATATAAACCATGACGACAGATAAATGACACTTCCTCGCTGCAAGGTCGGAATGGATCATCAAAACCAACTAAATATTTGAAAGGAGACGCCGGAACGTGACGCCGCAAAATGCGGTTGACCTTCCGGCTCTTGCTTTACGCGAGATTATTCTCACAAGTTCACGATCCGGCAACCTAATTATGGATTTCTTCAACAGTGCAGTCGATGTACTCCAGACCCTCGTTATCGCCCTCGGAGCAGGTCTCGCCATCTGGGGAGCTATCAACCTTCTCGAAGGCTACGGCAACGATAACCCCGGCGCGAAGTCCCAGGGTATGAAGCAGCTCATGGCCGGCGGCGGTGTCGCGCTCATCGGTCTTGTTCTCGTGCCCCTGCTCTCCGGTCTGTTCGGTTAATCCCCGCCATATCGACCCGTGGGGTTCCCCTCTTAACTGAGGGGAACCCCGGAAAGGAGGGTAATGCCCATTGGATTTGATATGGGAAAAGTTTACGGAATGGCTAAAGGAGCTGCTGGTCGGCGGCATTATGGACAACCTGACCGGTATGTTCGATAGCGTCAATACCAAGGTCGGAGAGATCGCGGGGCAAGTGGGCGCTACTCCCCAAGGCTGGAATGGCGGCATCTACAATATGATTCGCAATCTGTCAGATAACGTCATCTTGCCAATCGCCGGTGTGATTCTGGCTTTCGTTATGACGCTGGAGCTGATTCAGCTCATCACAGATCGAAATAACCTCAATGACGTGGACACTTGGATGTTCTTCAAGTGGATTTTCAAAACAGCCTGCGCGGTGCTCATCGTTTCCAACACATGGAATATCGTGATGGGAGTGTTCGATGTAGCCCAAAGCGTGGTCAACAGCGCGTCAGGCATAGTCGTGTCAGACACGTCGCTCGCCTTAGCTGACAATGTGGCAGATTTAGAGGCACGGCTCATGGATATGGAGATATGGTCTCTGCTGGGACTGTGGCTGCAATCCTTCATCGTCGGCATAACCATGTGGGCGCTGTCCATCTGTATTTTTCTCATCAGCTATGGACGTATGATTGAGATCTACCTTGTGACCTCCATTGCGCCGATTCCCATGGCAACGACAGTCAACCGCGAATGGGGTCAGATGGGTCAAAACTATCTGCGTTCACTGCTTGCGCTGGGCTTTCAGGGCTTTTTAATCATCGTCTGTGTCGCCATCTATGCGGTGCTCGTTCAAAATATGGTGATTGAAGAAGACATCGCGGCGGCGATATGGACTTGTATGGGGTACACGGTACTGCTGTGCTTCACCCTGTTCAAGACCGGCTCACTGGCTAAGAGCTTGTTCAACAGTCACTAAGACGGGAGGTTTAGATTATTTATGGCATACGTCCCTGTACCAAAGGATTTGACCGCCGTGAAAACGAAGGTCATGTTCAACCTCACAAAGAGGCAGTTAATTTGCTTTTCCAGCGGAGCCGCACTTGGTGTTCCGCTGTTTTTTCTTTTGAAGGGCAGCATCGGAACCAGCGCGGCGGTCATCTGCATGGTCGTTGTCATGCTCCCGTTTTTCCTGCTGGCTATGTATGAGAAGAACGGACAGCCCCTCGAAAAGATCATCAAAAACGTCATTCAGGTCGCGTTCATCAGACCGAAGCAGAGACCGTATATGACAAACAATTTCTATGACGTGCTCAAGCGTCAGGACAATCTGGATAAGGAGGTACACCGTATTGTCTCAGGCAAGAAAGCTCACAAGAGAGGAGAAGCGGCAGATTGAAGCCGCAATCGCCAATGCTAAGAGACAAGATAAAAGACAGAAATCCGCACAGGACAGCATCCCGTTTCAGCGGATATTCCCCGACGGCGTTTGCCGCGTGACGGATAATTACTACACCAAAACCATTCAGTTTCAGGATATCAACTACCAGCTCAACCAGAACGAGGATAAAACCGCAATCTTTGACGGCTGGTGCGACTTTCTCAACTACTTCGACAGCTCCGTCAAGTTCCAGCTCTCCTTCGTAAATATGTCCGCGACGAAGGACACCTATTCCCGCAGCATCAGCATTCCCTTGCAAGGTGACGACTTTGACGCCATTCGTACCGAGTACACCGGTATGCTGCAAAATCAGCTTGCCAGAGGCAATAACGGCCTTATCAAGACCAAGTTCCTCACCTTCGGCATTGAAGCGGAGTCCCTGAAAGCCGCAAAGCCCCGCTTGGAGCGTGTGGAGACGGATATCCTCAATAACTTCAAACGCCTCGGTGTGTCTGCGGATACGTTGAACGGTCTGGAACGTTTGAAGCTCCTGCACGATGTGCTCCATATCGACCAGCCGCATCCCTTTCAGTTTTCATGGGATTGGCTGGCTCCCTCCGGGCTGTCCGTCAAGGACTTCATCGCGCCCAGCTCCTTTGAGTTCAAGAACGGCAGCACCTTCGGTCTCGGCAGCAAGCTGGGCAGTGTGTCCTTCTTGCAGATTCTCGCACCGGAGCTGAACGACCGTATGCTGGCAGACTTCTTGGATATGGAATCGAGCCTCATTGTCAATATGCACGTTCAGTCCGTGGATCAGGTCAAGGCAATCAAGACCATCAAGCGAAAGATTACCGACCTCCAGAAAATGACCATTGAGGAACAGAAAAAGGCTGTGCGCTCCGGATACGATATGGATATCATTCCGTCCGACCTTGCCACCTACGGCACGGAGGCCAAAAAGCTCCTGCAAGACCTCCAGAGCCGAAACGAGCGTATGTTTCTGCTCACCTTCACGGTGCTCAACGTGGCGGACAACAAGCAGCAGCTTGACAACAACGTGTTTCAAGCAAGCTCCATCGCGCAGAAATACAACTGTGCGCTGACAAAGCTGGATTTCCGTCAGGAGGAAGGACTCATGTCCTCGCTCCCGCTGGGCTATAACCAGATTGAGATACAGCGCGGTTTGACTACCTCAAGCGTTGCCATCTTCGTGCCTTTCACCACACAGGAACTGTTTCAGAGTGGGAAAGAAGCTCTGTACTGCGGCCTGAACGCTCTTTCCAACAATCTTATCATGGTAGACCGCAAGCTCCTGAAAAACCCCAACGGTCTGATTCTCGGCACGCCCGGTTCCGGCAAATCCTTCTCCGCAAAGCGTGAGATCGCCAACGTGTTCCTTGTCACCGATGACGATATTATCATCTGCGACCCTGAAGCGGAGTACGGCCCACTGGTGGAGCGTTTGCAGGGGCAGGTCATCAAGATATCGCCTACGTCCAGCGACTATATCAACCCCATGGACTTGAATCTCAACTACTCCGACGATGAAAACCCGCTGTCGCTGAAATCCGACTTCATTCTCAGCCTCTGCGAGCTTATCGTCGGCGGCAAGGACGGCTTGCAGCCAGTTGAGAAAACCATCATCGACCGCTGTGTCCGGCTCATTTACCGCAACTATCTGAACGACCCGAAGCCTGAAAATATGCCGGTGCTGGAAGACCTGTATAACGAGCTGCGGCGTCAGGAGGAAAAAGAAGCTCAGTATATCGCCACGGCGCTTGAAATCTACGTCACCGGCTCTCTGAACGTCTTCAATCACCGCACCAACGTGAATATCCAGAGCCGCATCGTCAGCTACGATATCAAGGAGCTTGGAAAACAGCTCAAGAAAATTGGTATGCTGATTGTTCAGGATCAGGTCTGGAACCGCGTCACCGTCAACCGCGAGGCGCACAAATCCACTCGCTACTATATTGACGAAATGCACTTGCTTTTGAAGGAAGACCAGACTGCGGCCTACACCGTAGAAATCTGGAAGCGTTTCAGAAAATGGGGCGGCATTCCCACAGGTATCACACAGAACGTCAAAGACCTGCTTTCCTCCCGCGAGGTGGAGAATGTCTTTGAAAATAGCGACTATGTGTATATGCTCAACCAGGCAAGCGGAGACCGGCAAATCCTCGCCAAGCAACTTAATATTTCACCCCATCAGCTCTCGTATGTCACCCATAGCGGTGAAGGCGAAGGGCTGCTTTTTTATGGCTCGGTCATTCTGCCTTTCGTAGATCGGTTCCCCAAGGACACGGAACTGTACCGGGCAATGACAACAAAGCCGCAAGAGCGGTCAGAACAATAAATATTGAAAGGACAACGATTATGGAAAAGAACAGTCTGATGATTTTCGAGAACGAGCAGTTTGGGCGGATTCGGACACTTAACGTCGATGGAACCCCATGGTTTGTGTCCGCCGATGTCTGTACCGCACTCGGCATTTCTCGTACTGCTGTAAGACGGTTGGACGATGACGAAAAGGGTGTGCGTTCAACGCACACCCCTGGAGGAACTCAGAAACTCACCGTTGTGAATGAATTTGGCCTATACAATCTGATTCTCGGTTCCCGTAAGCCGGAAGCGAGGGAGTTTAAGCGTTGGATTACACACGAGGTTATTCCCTCCATCCGCAAGCACGGCGCATATATGACCGATGCGGTCATTGAGCATCTGGATGAAAACCCGGAGCTTGTTTCCGAATACCTCCATCGTCTCCTTGACCAGAACGACAGTGCGCGAGAGCTGCGTGAACGGCTGAACGCTTCCCGCGCCGAAAACGCGCGGCTGCTCCCCAAGGCTGATTACTACGATTCCTTTGTGGATGCAAACGATCTGACCTGTTTCCGCTATACGGCAAAGGAACTGGGGGTGCCTCAGAAGAAGCTTATGGGCTACCTCTTTGAACACAACTACCTGTTCCGTGACCGCCATCGCAAGGGCCGCGCCTTTGCAAAAGCTGGAAAGCGCAACGATCCGCTGTTCGCCACCCGCGACTTTTACACTCCTACTGCCGAGAAAAGCGAGTACACTCTTGTGACGCCCGCCGGTAAGAAGCATTTCAAAGGGCTTGTCAGCGAAATCAGCGCGTGGATTCCCCCTGAGAAGCGTGGCGAGATCAGCGAGGGTGAGCTTGAAACCAATGCGGCGATATTTGCGAAGTGACTGCCGCTCAATTTTCACAGAACCGAGGTGATGAACTATGCCAAAGTGTGCCCCACGGCTTAGCTTTACGGAAGACGAGCTGACCGCGCCGAAAGTGGCGAAAGCCGCGCAAAAGGCAAGCAAAGCCGCCGACCGTCTGGAAAAAGCCGAAGCGAAAATACCAAAGAAGACAGTAAAAAAGCAGATGCGCGTCGTTGACCAGAAAACCGGCAAGGTCACGACGCGCTTATATTTTGAGGAAGTGGACAAAAAGCGCCCACCTTCCAAGCTGTCTCACGCTGTACGAGATGCTCCCGGTGTTGCTGTCAGCTCCACCGTTCACCGCAAGCTGCGCGAAGCGGATGACGGCAACTCCGGCACAGAGGCAGCAGACACCGCACTTGGAACCGCCGAGGGCGGTTCCCGTATCGTCCAGACGGCACACCGTTCCCATCAGGAGAAGCCGTATAAGAAAGCGGATAAGGCAGAGACGGCGGCGGACAAGGCCAATGTCCTGGCGCTGAACAAGGAATATGCTGAGCAAAACGGCTCTACGGTGAATCCGTATTCCAAATGGCAGCAGAAACGGGCAATCAAGAAGGAGTACGCCGCCGCCAAAGCCGGAAAGGGCGCAAGCAATACCGCAAAAGCCTCTGAAACCACGGCTAAAGCGGCAAAAAGGGTCGAAGAAGCGACAAAGAAAACAGGTGCGTTCATTGCCCGGCACAAAAAGGGCTTTCTTATCGTGGGCGGTATTGCCGCTGTCCTGCTCCTGTTCTCGGTCGGCTTTTCCTCCTGCTCCGTTATCATGCAGAGCCTAACCTCCAGCATCACCGCTTCAACCTACCCACTGGAAGACGCGGATATGCTTGCCGCCGAAGCCGCCTACTGCAGCATGGAAGCAGAACTGCAAGACAGCCTCGACAACTATGAACGCACCCACGATTACGACGAATACCACTATGACCTCGACGAAATTGAGCATGACCCCTATGTGCTTATCTCGGCTGTCACCGCTCTCATGGGCGGTGAATGGACGATTGACGAAGTTGGTGATGTGCTCGGTATGCTGTTTGAAAAGCAGTATATCCTGACGGAAACGGTTACGACCGAAACAAGATACCGAACCGAGACCCGTACCGGAAGTTATAGCTATACAGACCCCAATACCGGCGAGACGGTAACAGAGGAGTATGAGTACGATGTTGACGTTCCATACACCTATTATATCTGCACCGTGGAACTGGAAAACTTCAACCTGTCCCATGTGCCCGTGTATATCATGTCGCAGGATCAGCTCTCCATGTACGCCATGTATATGGCGACCCTTGGCAATCGCCCAGAGCTGTTTGCTTCATCGGATTATATCCGTAAGTATTACGGCACGGAGTATGAGGTCTATGAGATACCGGCTGAAGCTCTGGAGGATAAACAGTTCGCCGCTATGATTACGGAAGCGGAAAAATATCTCGGTTTCCCCTATGTCTGGGGCGGCAGCTCACCGGCGACTTCTTTCGATTGCTCCGGTTTCGTCAGCTATGTCTGCAACAACTGCGGTGTGGGCTGGAGCTTCGGTCGTTTGGGCGCTGAGGGTCTGCGCGGTATCTGTTCCTATGTTTCTGCTGCAAACGCTAAACCCGGCGACCTCATTTTCTTTCAGGGCACTTATGACACGACCGGCGCATCCCATGTTGCCATTTACGTTGGAAACGGAATGATGATTCACTGCGGCGACCCAATCCAATACACAAGCATAGAAACAAGCTACTGGCAGCAGCATTTTATGCAGTTTGGCAGGCTTCCGAATCCATGAAGAAGGAGGAAATCGCATGAATCCCAGAATAGAAAAGCTCAAAGCGGAGCGAGATAAGCTGATTGAGAAGGATACCGCATATCAGGCGCGTATCAAGGTGCTCGATGAGCAGATCATGAAGCTGGAAAACACGGATATCGTCGGCATCGTCAGAGAAAACGGACTGACTATTGATGAACTGGCCGAGCTGATGGAGCTGCTTGAAAAGCAGCCCAACGCCGCGATACCCGAGAAATTTGTGAATGTGGAGGAAGACGATGAAAAAAGGTAAATTTCATGTGTTCAGTGTCCTGTGTGCCGTCATGCTTTGCATGGCGGCATTTTCGCAGGTGGCATTTGCGTCTGACGGAGGTAATTACGAATCCGATGAAAGTGGAGACAGTACGCCGTCTGACGCGATTACAAGCATAGATATAGACACGGAATCTGTTTCCATGCCTACCGGCGACGACTCCGACGCGGCAATCGAATGGGACGTTGACGCCGAGACAATCGAAGACCTTTTGTACAACTCTGGTAGTACGCAGCTCACACCGGACGGCAATCTCACGCTGGTAGATGATATCTATCAGGTGGAGAGCTACACCAGCGACGAATCCGAGCTGAAGGACAAGCAGTTCATCACCGTTCAGACGAAGAACGGCAATTACTTCTATCTCATTATCGACCGCAGCGGCGACACGGAGAATGTTTACTTCCTCAATATGGTGGATGAGGCTGACCTGATGGCGCTCATGGAGGACGGAGACAGCGACACGACCGTTAGCTGCACCTGTACGGATAAATGCGTCGCCGGAGACGTGAACACCTCCTGCCCGGTCTGCAAGAACAATATGAGCGAGTGTACCGGAAAGGAAGCCGCCGTAGAACCGGATTCCACGACTGAGCCGGATGCTACCGGTGAGGATGAGCCCGAAACAGAGAAGTCCGGCAGCAATACCGGCATTCTTCTTGTCGTGCTGGTTGTAGCCCTTGCAGGCGGCGGGGCTCTGTATTGGTTCAAGTTCCGTAAGCCCAAGGCGGACACCAAGGGCAGTGCCGATCTGGATGATTACGACTACGGCGATGACGAGGATGACGACGAAGACCTGGAGTTTGAACAGGACGATGAAACCGATGCATCCGATGATGAAAACAAAGAATAAGGAGAAAAGAATATGAAGCTTGTTATTGCTGAAAAGCCCAGTGTTTCCAAATCCATTGCCGCTGTACTCGGTGTGAAAAAGCGTGAGGACGGCTATCTGGAGGGCAATGGCTATATCATGTCATGGTGTTTCGGCCATCTGGCGGAGCTTGCCGACGCGGAGACCTACGATGAGAAATACGCCAAATGGCGCTATGACGATCTGCCTGTCATGCCGAACCCGTGGCAGTACACCGTCAGCCGGGACAAGAAAAAGCAGCTTGATCTGCTGTGCTCCCTGATGAAGCGAAACGATGTGACCGAGGTTATCAACGCCTGCGACGCGGGGCGCGAGGGAGAGCTTATCTTCCGTACCGTCTACAATCTCTCCGGCTGCAGGAAGCCCATGAAGCGGCTCTGGATTTCCTCTATGGAGGATGCCGCTATTCTCGACGGCTTTGCCAATCTCAAGAATGGCAAGGATTACGACCTTCTCTATGAATCCGCGCTCTGCCGCAGCAAGGCGGACTGGCTGGTGGGCATCAATGCCACACGGCTTTTCTCTGTGCTGTATCATAGGACGCTGAATGTGGGGCGTGTGGTTTCCCCCACGCTGGCGCTCATCGTCCAGCGCGAGGCGGAGATTGACGCTTTCAAGCCGGAATCGTTCTACACTGTAGAGATGGACAGTGGGGATTTCAAAGCCGTATCGGAGAAATACAAGAGCAAGTCCGAAGCCGAAGCCGTTATCTCTGCCTGTAAAGGGCAGACGACTATGGTAAAGACGATGGAGCGCGTTGAAAAAGCGGAAAAGGCCCCGGCGCTCTATGATCTGACCACCCTTCAACGAGACGCCAACCGCATTCTCGGTTATACCGCCCAGCAGACCTTGGATTACCTCCAGAGCCTCTATGAAAAGAAAATGACAACCTACCCCCGCACCGACAGCCGCTATCTGACCGATGATATGGAAGATTCCGTCAAGGCAATCGTGCTGTGTGCTGCCGGTATGCTGGATGTAGATGCTCCCACCATTGCAAGCCCCGGTCAGGTCTGTGACAGCAAGAAGGTCTCTGACCACCACGCTGTCATTCCTACCATACTTGCCGGTGAAGCTGACCTTTCCGGTCTTCCTGCCGGCGAGCGTGAGGTGCTGATGCTGGTCTGCCGTCAGGTGCTGATGGCCGTCAGCGAATCCTATCGGTATGAGCAGACAACCGCCGTTATGGAATGCGGCAGTTATTCTTTTACCGCCAAAGGTAAAACGGTTACAAATATGGGCTGGAAAGCTTATCTCACTCAGGAGCAGAAGGACAAATCCCTGCCAGAGCTCGCGGAGGGTAATGCGTATACGCCCAATGATATTTCCGTAAAGGAGGGCAAGACCACGCCGCCCAAGCATTTCACGGAAGACACACTTCTTTCCAGCATGGAGACCGCCAGTAAAGAAGATATGCCCGACGATGCCGAGCGCAAAGGGCTGGGCACTCCCGCTACCCGCGCCGCAGTTCTGGAAAAGCTGGTCTCTGCCGGCTTTGTGGAGCGCCGCAAGAGCAAGAAAGCGGTCAATCTCATTCCCGTGCAGGCGGGTATTTCCCTTATTACCGTCCTGCCGGAGCAGCTTCAATCTCCGCTTCTCACCGCCGAATGGGAGCAGCGTTTGAAACAGGTGGAGCACGGTGAGCTGTCCGCCGACACGTTCCTGTCGGAGATTTCGGATATGGTCTCCGAGCTTGTGAACGGCTATGAGGTCATCCGTGGTGCAGAAACACTCTTTCCCTCCGGTCGGCCCGTTGTCGGCAAGTGCCCGCGCTGCGGCTGTAATGTGACCGAGAGCAAGAAGGGCTATTTCTGCGAGAGCACAGCTTGTCGCTTCGGTCTCTGGCGTGACAACAAGTTCCTGACCGCAAAGAAAATCAACCTGACGAAAAAGATGGCGACCTCGCTCCTAAAGGATGGACGCACCTATGCCAGTGGTATCTATTCGGAGAAGACCGGCAAGAATTACGACGCTTTCATCGTGCTTGAGGATGACGGCACGCGCTCAACCTACAAGCTGGATTTTACCAAAGAAGACAGATAAATCACCTGCGGCTCCTACATGGGTATTCCTGTGTGGGAGCCGCATTCTCTGGAAAGGGGTAAAGACATTTGACAATGGTTCTATATTATGCGGTACTGTTCACCGCCAAGGTGCTGGACAACACTCTGAGCACAGCCAAAACAATTCTCATACAGCGCAATCGCTGTATTCTCGCCGGTATCAGTCTGGCGGCATCCAACTTCATCTACTACTGGATCACCAAGCTGATTGTTACCTCGGACGGCGTTTTGGCCATTCTTATTGTGTCGCTTGCCAGCGGCGTCGGGTGCTGCCTTGCCGTGGCAGTAAACAATCGCCTGTCCAAAGAAAAGACCTATGTGAATGTAGTCATGTCGGATAACCGTGAGGCGATGCAGCAGTTCCGAGACTTCCTCGCCGGTAGCCATATCACCAACGTGGCAGCAGACAGCTACACGCGGGATTGGAGCACTAAAACCATCACAGTGACTGCCTACGCCGAAACAAAGGCACAGAGCAGGCTCATCAATGACTATCTCGAAAACAGTCCGCTGAAATACAAGCGGGTAATTCAAAAAACGTAAAGGAGGTCTTGCCTCATGGCAGAAGCCCAGACAAATAAGGAACGTCTCAAGGAAATAACCGACAGCATCGAGACCGGAATCCGCGAGTTGTTCCAGTCGGATAAATATAAGCAGTATTTGACCACTATGAGCCGTTTTCATCGGTACAGCGTCAACAATCAGATGCTCATATATCTCCAGAAGCCCGACGCTACGCTCTGCGCGTCCTTCACCTCGTGGAAAAACAAGTTTGAGCGCAGTGTGATGAAGGGTGAAAAAGGTATCAAGATTATTGCGCCTACGCCTTATAAGAAAATGATTGAGCAGGAGAAGCTCGACCCTGATACCAAAAAACCCATACTGGATGCGGACGGCAAGGTCATCACCGAGGAAAAGGTCATCCAGATACCCATGTACAAGGTAGTGACGACCTTTGATTATTCTCAGACTGACGGAAAGCCCCTGCCGGAGCTGGCAGAAAACCTGACCGGCAACGTGCAGAACTACGATGTTTTTATGGAGGCCCTGCGGCGTTCTGCGCCGGTTCCCATCGCTTTTGAGGCTATGAGCGCTAATATGGACGGCTATTTCTCCACAACAGACCAGCGCATTGCCATCCGCGAGGGCATGAGTGAGGTGCAGACCGTCTCCGCCGCAATCCACGAGATGGCCCACTCCAAGCTCCACAACAAGGAACTGCCGGAGGTCACGGAGCAGTGGAAGGTTGTCATAGTCAGTGAAGGCGGCACGAAGCAAGACCTGAACAGCGGATTTAATACCGAAGCCGAGGCCATCGCAGAGGCTGAGGCTCACAACTGGAAGTATGTCGATGAGAATCAGTTTGAGTGGCGGTTAGAGATTGATGAAGATACCTCTATTGCTGAGTTCGTCAAAAAGAGCCGCAGCGCCGAAGAATTGGAAGCTGAGTCTGTTTCTTTCTCCGTTTGCGCTTACTATGGCATTCAGACAGGAGAAAACTCCTTCGGCTATCTCGCCAGCTATTCCAGGGATAAGGAGCTGTCCGAGCTTCGTGCCAGTCTGGAAACCATCAACAAAACCTCCAGCGGTCTTATCACGGATATTGACCGGAATTACGCCGCGATTATGAAGGAACGTGGGCTGGATAAGGCAGTGCCAGAACAGATTTCACCTACCGTGGAATATCTTATGCACAGCAATCCAACCGCTACCGGCGATGCTGATCGGTGTTTTGTTCAGGCATACACGAAGCAGGACGGAGAGCTTATTCCGGGAGATATTATCGGTGTCAGCACAGCAGAGCAATGCCGTGAAATTTCTGCGGCACTGAACGAGGGCAGTTTAACCGTTCCTGACGCAAAGGCGGCCTTTGCGCTTGACGTGCCCTCGATAGGCACAGAAACGCCGACTGCACCGGTCTCCGAGATTACGGTTGAGGAAACGCTAGTAACGACTGCACCGGATAACGGTGCTGTTCCTGACCCGGCTATCTCTATTGAGAGCATGAACGCTTACGGCTATACAGATGTGGATATGCTGCCGCTGACAAAAGACCGGGCACTGGAGCTTGCGGAGCGTGATGTAACCGTATATCTGCTTCACCCGGACAATACCGAGGCAATGGCTTTTGACACAGATGAGGTTCAGAGCTTTGACGGCATTTTCGGTATTACCCGTGAAGATTGGGACGCTGTAAAGGACGAACTCGGCGTTAGTGAGCCACAGAGAGATATTGAGGCCGAGTTTCTTTCCAGCCCAAACGATTCCTTTGCCATTTATCAGCTGCGGGATGCTCCCGAGCTTACAGAGCTTCGGTTTATGAACTCAGACTATTTGCAGAGGAAAGGACTTGAAATCCAGCGTGAAAACTATACCTCCGTGTATGCAAGCAATCTTGGTACTGCCGGTGACGAGCAGGACAAGCTGAATCAGATCTACGCCACGTTCAATAATGACCGTCCAGCCGACTTCACAGGACACAGCCTGTCTGTAAGCGACATCGTTGCGCTCAAGCAGGCAGGTGGCGTATCCTGTCATTACGTTGACAGTTGGGGCTTCAAGGAGCTGCCCACGTTTCTGCCACAGCAGAACTACCTCAAAAACGCTGAAATGGCTATGGAGGACGATTACAACCAGATTGATGGAATCGTCAACAACGGGAAAAAGGAGACTGTTGCGGAGCTGGAGGAAAAAGTGAAGGCCGGTCAGCCCATATCCCTGTTGGGTTATGTGGAAGCTGTACGCCGTGAGGCTGAGCCGCAGAAGCAGCCGGAACGCTCGGAAAAGAAGCCCTCCGTCATTGCGATGCTCCATAGCAACGTATCTGAAAAACCACTCAAAACAGCGCCTGCAAAGAGTGCGGAAAGGGAGATTTAAGGCATGGCTGTTGACGCGATGAATGAACGCTTTGAGGAAGTCGAGTTTCAGGGTAAGACCGTCCTGTTCACAGATTGCCGCGTACAGAAGGACACCATTCCCGAAGGGCTGCACCGCTATGAGATACGGCACACCGATGACGATTGGGGCGAGCCCTGTCAGCTTGGGTATGGAATCGTGGTCAATCACTTCGGGACACTCATATCCAATGAAGCTATTCAGCTTGACCCCAGCGGTCATCTGGACTTTGACGCCGACGATATGAACTTTCTGGGCAACGGCTATGTGTCGATTGGCGAGTATCTGGAGGAACACCCGCCCGTAGACAAAACCGTCTTTGAAATCCTACCCATTGACGCAGACAAGACTGATTGGCTCTACTCCGATGATAGCAAGGATGCAGAACGCGGGCTGGTAGGCCATCTTCGGGGCGACTTTGGCGGCGGCAAAGAGTTCTGGACTACTTGGTGGCCGCACAACGATGACAAACTGAACACGCAGTCTTTCAAAACAGAGCTGGACGCTGTTGTAAACTGGCTTCGTCAGGACTTCGGCCCTCTGAACAATCTCCGTAGTATGGAGGGTTTCTGCAAGCTCCGCGAGGACAGAGCCAAGGTACAAGCATCACTCCCAGCCTATGGCTTTCAGATTGAGATGCCGGAGCATCAATACTTCCTGCGCTGCAATCCCTCATGCGGAGACTATAATTTCTATCTCTACTGTGCGGACAAGGAGGCGCAGCGCCTGTTTGAACGGGACAGAGATAAAGTCAGCGAGAAAAAGCTCTCGATAATTCAAAAACTCAGAGACACATCGAAACAAGAAGCTAAAATAACAGCGCCGAAAAAGAGCGCGGAAATGGAGATTTGATGATGAATAACTTCACTCAGGACGAAATAAACCTCATGTGCATCTACAATACCGGCACGAAGGATGGCCTTATGGACGCTCTCACTGCCATGCGGGAGTACCTTGAGCCGGAGGAAGCCGAGCTGCGCGACCTGACGGATTCGGTGCTCGATAAGCTGGAGCGCATCAGCGATGAAGAATACGAGGCGATGGAGCTGTACCCGGATTTTGACGAATAAGCGGTAGAAAAGGACACAATATGGCGGTATAATATAGGGCAGAAGTCTTGGGGCTTCTGCCTTATAAATCGGCATTTGTTCGGATGTTTTGTTTATCTGCCAAGGCTCTCTTTTTCCGGCTGATATTGAGAGGACAGAACCCTACGCTGCTGATAGAATATTGATCAAGGAGCATCCCTGCAATGATGGCGGGTGGATTCATTATCGAGTTATCCGCGAAGAACACCTTGACGACATAAAGACCGCGCTGGCACTGCGTTGCTCTTAATGCTTGTCGGTCAAATTGGAAACAGGCTTGGATATTATTTATATTTTGCGATGGAGCGTCCTATGAAAACACTAAAAAAATATGCAGCACCAATCATCATGTTTGCCGTTTTTGAAGCAATCGCGATCACGCTATGGCTGACGTTGGACAATCTGTTTTATCTGCTGAATTTCACATATATCGGAGGAGCAATTGCGGTTGGTCTGATCCTTTATATCAGGAAAGTCAAATACGCGCGGCGTATTGTTCAGCTTGCTGTCGGACTATATATGCTCGTATATCTCGGATTGATTTGTAACGAAAATATGCAGATAGAGGGATTTTGGTACTATCTGTTCCTCGGCGTGTTTGAAGCGGCGACCATCCATTATGCCATAGCAAAAATCTTCGGGCCGCTGCTGTTCGGAAGAGGCTGGTGCGGATATGCCTGCTGGACGGCAATGGTGTTGGATTTCCTGCCCTATAAGCATCCGAAGGAGCCGCGGAAAAAGATTGGCTATATTCGCTATCTCACGTTTGCCGCGTCCCTGATTTTTGTAGGCGCACTGTTCCTGTTCCGCGTCGGCAATTTGGAGACGATCATGTTCTGGAGCTTTGTGATCGGAAACGTCCTGTACTATGCGGTCGGAATCGGGCTGGCTTTCGCGTTCAAGGATAACCGGGCTTTTTGCAAATACATATGTCCGATCACCGTTTTCCTGAAGCCGATGAGCTATTTCTCCCTGATGCGCGTAACCGTGGATGCAGATAAGTGCGTTTCCTGCGGCAAATGCAAAAAAGTTTGCCCAATGAATGTTGACGTAACAGACAACTCGCGCAAGCGGCTCAATGGAACCGAGTGTATTCTTTGCCATGAGTGCATTGATTTATGCCCCAAAAAGGCGCTGCGCTAATATCCGGCGGAAAATGAGCACAATCTCCCGCGCGTCTCATTCCACTTGATCTTGATATGGAAGATGAACAGAACGATGAATCAAAAGCTATAAATCAGCCTATGGTGTAGAGGAGGAAGCTACGATTGAACGGAAAAGGAACGAGGATCGGCGCGTGCCTGTTGGCCGGGAGCATGGATACAATGGTTCGGTTTTACAGGGATATTTTGGGCTTTCATACGCAGTGGAGCGGCGGGGATTTTGCGGAGTTTGAGACGGCAAGCGGTGAGCTGTCCCTGTTTATGTACATCCGGAGAGCGTTTGCCCAGGCGATTCGGGAGAGCTACATTCCCCCAAAGGGAATCAACCAGACCTTTGAAATTGCTCGTTGGCTGCCCTGCTATGCCGATGTGGACGCGGAGTATGCGCGGCTGTCAAAGCTGGGCGTGCAATTCCCAACGGGAGAGCCGACTACCTTCTCCTTCGGTATCCGCAACTTTTATGTGGCCGATCCGGAGGGCAACCTGCTTGAAATCGGCAGCAGAAGTGAAACGTAACTTACAGTTTATCGAGGTAACATATAACTGAATACCCCCGTACATAGCCGATTGGTTCACGCCAGTCGGCTAATTTTTTTGACAGGAGGAAAAGCCTATGCCAAGCAGTATACAGGCGTACCGTCAGATGGCGGACAATGCTCAGCGGCAGATCACCGGCAGTCATCAAAGCTGGATGGCGTTCTTGCAGACCGCCGCGCGGCTGTACAAGTACCCATATAACGAGCAGGTCATGATACACGCCCAGAGACCGAATGCCACTGCCTGCGCCGAATATGACTTCTGGAACGAGCGCATGGGGCGGTATGTACGCCGAGGCTCTAAGGGTATCGCCGTCATCGACACGACGGGAGATAATCCCAAGCTGAAATACGTCTTTGATGTGGCTGATACCGGCACAAGAGAGAACTCTCGCTCGGTGAATCTGTGGGAGCTTCGCCGGTCGCACAACGATACTGTATCTGCCATGCTGGAACGAAGCTATGACGTTTCGGGTGAGCATGGTCTCCAAGACCAGCTTGAGCGTGTCGCGGCACAGCTCGCGGATGAGTATTGGAACGAGCACCAGCGGGATATGCTCGACATCCTTGAGGATTCATTTCTTGAGGAGTATGATGATTTCAATGTCGGAGTGCAGTTCCGAAACGCCGCTACCGTCAGCATCACCTACGCCCTCATGTCCCGCTGCGGACTGGAGCCGGACGATTACTTTGAGCATGAGGATTTCCTCTCGGTTTTCGACTTCAATACCCCGGTTACGGTCTCGGCCCTCGGTACGGCAGTCAGCGAGATCAATCAACAAGTGCTGCGGCAAATAGAAATCACTATAAGAAATTATGAGTGCGCTCACAGCGCAGAAAGGACAGATGAAAATGGAAGAACTGACCTATACCAAGAACGGAGATTACCTGATTCCCGACCTGAGCCTGACAGAGCAGCAGGAAACCCCGCTGGGCAAGTACGGGAGGATGCGGAAAACGTACCTGAAGGAGCATCGCCCGATACTCTGGAACAGGATGATTCTCTCGGAGACCCTGTACCCGCATCTGCGGGAGATCGACGAGACGGCGAACCGGCGCTTGGAGCGGATGATGCCGGAGCTGATGAAGCTGAACGGAGTAACGGAGGGCCTGAAAGCAGAAGACCCAATGAAGTGGGTGGGCTTGATGAACAACCTGAAAGCGCAGGCGGAGGAAACGATTCTCGCGGAGCTGGTTTTCAACTAAACGAGCCCTCGGCGGCGGGAAGCGTCCAACTGAGCTTCTTTCCCACGGAAGGCGAACAAATCGCGTATATTGATGAAGCGGAGAGTGTTGCACAAACGCCCTTCGCTTTTTCTTTTGCCCAGGAGGATATAGACCATGTTCTCCGGCTTGGCGGCAACAATGACAATAGCCGTGAGCGTGTCGCCGCACAGTATATGATGCTGAAATCGCCGGACGATATCGCTGGCTTTCTCAGTCGTGAGTATGTCGGAGGCGGCGGCTTCGTCACGGATAACGGCAGAATGAGCGCGTGGTTTGCTGAGGACGGCATTCATCTTGCCAGGGGCGATTCTGCCAGATATGTGCAATCGGCACAGGTCGTTCCGTGGTCGGACGCGGCTGCGCGTATCGGGGAGCTTTTGGATCAGGGGCAGTTTGCCACTAATGTTGAGCTTGCCGAGACGGACGGATATACCCGTGGTCAGCTCGCTCAGTCCCTTTGGTATCTTAAACACGATTTCGATGAACCGGCAAAAGAGCAGGGCTTTCTATCCATTATGGAGGATTTCAGAGGCGGCAGTTTTCCCGATGAGACTGCAAAACTTTCTGAGGCGTTATCTCACCCGGAGCATCTTGCTACAATCACAAGGGAATATGAGCAGTTTTTGACCGCATACCGCGAAGACCGTGGTTTACTTCGATTCCATTACCATCATGCCGGTGAAATGCTTGACCGTCTGCAAGAGCTCGCGCTCCCGTGGCGGAAATATCAGACGGAGATGGCGGAGGTTCCGGCTACGGGACGCTTCATCACGGATGATGAGATCAATGCCGCATTATCCGGTGGGAGCAACGTGGAAGGCGGCAAGGGCCGTATTTACGCCCATTTCACAGAGAAGCACACGCCCAAGGAACAGACGGACTTTTTGAAAGACGAGTACGGTATCGGCGGCGGCAACAACGCGATTCCAGACTCCTTCCGCAGCAACAAGGATTACAGCGGCAAGGGTATCCGTCTGCAAAAGCCGGACTGCGCAAATATAGAGCTGTCTTGGAACAATGTTGCCAAGCGCGTATCTGAGCTTGTCCGCAAAGGCCGCTATCTCACGCCGGAGGAAAAGACCAGATACGATGAGCTGCACGCTCCGCAGAAACCCGAAACGGCTGTCACAGCTTCATATGCCGACTATCTATCGGTAAAGGACGCTCACGCAGATGATGTTGTGCTTTATCAGGTGGGCGACTTCTTCGAGATGTACGGCGCTGACGCAGAGACCGCCGAGGTGGTTTTGGAGCTTACGCCCACGACCCGCACTTTAGAGGGTGAGCGCGTTCCCATGTGCGGTATCCCGTCAAACAGGCTGGAGCAGTATGTAAACAAGCTGCATGACGAAGGTTACGACGTGACCATCTCCGGTATTGAGCAATTAAGCGGTGAGCGCCGTGTATTCTCACTGCTCTCCGTAGACCACGCTGCCGAGCGTGATATTGATACCCATGAAGCGGAGTCAGGCGCAGACGGCACAAAGGTTTTTTTCGAAGCCGTGCCGGAGCACCTCACCGTCCGAGAGCACCTTGAACAGTACAAGCCCGTAGTCATTGCCGCAGTTTCAGAGAACACCCGCTATCGCAACGCCTGTGGCCATTCCGACCGTGAAAATGCCGCGATAGAGTGCAACGCCGCTGTACGCAATGCAGTCCTTAATTCCGACGATTTGGAGCTTATCCGGCTATTTTCGGATGTGCCTGAGTTCCGAAGCCAGCTCCGCCAAGAGGTGTTTGACGATACCTATCCGCAGCTTCACGAGCTTCTGCGTCCGCTCTCTCAAGATGATATTGACTCTGCGCTTCAAAGCTGGAACGGAGATGTTGCCAGCAAACGTCATGTGCAGGACTATATTACAGAGCATGCCCGCGACAAGGACACCGCTGCTTGGCTCGCCAGAGAGTACGGCGGCACCGACAGCAAAAGCCTCTTTATTATCCGTGCCGGGAGCCCCGAAGCTTTAGAGCTGCCGTGGGCAAAGGTTCAGCGTCGTATCGCTCAGCTTGTCCAAGAGAACAAATTCTTCACCGAGCAGGAGTTGGACGATTTTGAGGATATCGATACAGCGGCTATCCGCGAAGCTCTGAATAGTCCCGAAGCGCAGGAGCGCGTGGACCGCATGATGGAGGAAGCGGAGAAAATTGCTGCAGAGAGTGCTCCCTCGCCATATGAGCGTTTCACCGTTGTTGAGAGTGAAAACGGTTGGGCAATCTGGGATGACCTCCACGATGGCTACTATATCGACGAGGACGATGTCTCTGAGGAGTTTACAAGCCGGTGGCAGGCTGAGGATTATCTAAAAGAAGTCCAAAAGTCAGTTGCTGAAAAGGATGCCGCAGAATGGCTTGCGGTTGAGCAGGCCAAGGTCATCCCCGATACAGAGACGGCGTCACGAGAAGCAATCACATCAGAACGATATGTAATCCATCAGACCTTGGGTGTAAAAGCGGGGTTTGTCTCCACATTCAGCATTTGGGACAATGAGCTTGACCGGCCTTATGCTGAGGGCAATATACCGCTTGAGTTTGCAACACTAAGTGAAGCTGAAAGCTATCTCGCAGATATTCTGCGCACATCCCAGCCTGCACAGGAGCAAATGGCAGATATGTCCCCAGAGCGCATGGAGCAGATAGCCGAGGCGTTTGAAGCCGCAGGGCTTTCTTATGATGATATCAACAGCTATGGCGGTTATCTGGTATTCCATGAGGCTGGCGGCAACCCCTACACCTTTGAGAGTTGGGAAGAAGCAGCCGACTGGATTGATGGCGTTGTATTTGACGACCCGGAGCGAAGTGTCGCCGCCGAGCGCGTAATGCACCCGGAACGATTTGAACGTGCCGAACCGGAGCAAGCACCATTCCCATACTCCGTTGGCGATACCGTCTATCTGGAGGATGGCAAGGCATTCATTATCACAGAGGTGAGAGATACCTCCGTTCAGCTTCAGGACCCGACGCTCCGTTATCCCATCTTCCGCGCCGAGAGTATGGAGAGCTTTATGCGGCTCATGGCGCGTTACCCTCAGCCTGAGCGCACCGTGCCCGAACCAGCCACGCGCATGACAACAGAAACAGAAGCGATTTATCCGGCAGAAGAAAACGGTCTGCCCTATGATATCGTCATTGAGCGTCTGCATATCGAAGAACCGGAACACACGCCGCCGACGAACGAGCCTGCGGAGATTCAGCCTCCTGCGGAGAACTTCCGTATCTCCGATGACGATTTGGGCGCAGGCGGCGCAAAGGCCAAGTTCCGCATGAATATGGACGCTATCAATCTCCTGAAGGAGCTGGAATCCGAGGGCAGACAGGCAACGCCGGATGAACAGGAGGTCTTGTCCAAGTATGTCGGTTGGGGCGGTCTCGCAGATGCCTTTGATGACGGCAAGCCGGCATGGTCAGCAGAATACGCTGAACTGACAGCAGCTCTCACGCCAGAGGAATACGAAGCTGCCAGAGCCTCTACGCTGAACGCTCACTACACCTCTCCGACTGTAATCCGCGCTATCTATGAAGCTGTCGGCAATATGGGCTTCCAGACCGGAAATATTTTGGAGCCTTCCATGGGCGTCGGCAATTTCTTCGGTATGCTGCCGGAGGAAATGTCTGCCTCAAAGCTCTACGGTGTGGAGTTGGACAGTATCACCGGGCGAATTGCCCAGCAGCTCTATCCAAAGGCCAATATCACAGTGGCCGGTTTTGAAACGACTGACCGCAAAGACTTCTATGATCTGGCTGTCGGCAACGTGCCCTTTGGACAATATCAGGTGAACGACCGGGCTTACAACAAGCTCGGTTTTTCCATCCACAACTACTTTTTTGCAAAGGCGCTCGATCAGGTGCGTCCGGGCGGCGTAGTGGCCTTTGTGACCTCCCGCTATACAATGGATGCCAAGGATAGCAGCGCCCGTAAGTATATCGCTCAGCGTGCGGATTTTCTCGGCGCAGTCAGACTGCCCAACAATGCTTTCCGTGCCAATGCCGGAACGGATGTTGTTTCGGATATCATCTTCCTGCAAAAGAGAGACCGGCCTATTGAGATTGATGAGGACTGGATTCACCTCGGGCAGAACAAAGATGACTTCTCGATCAACAGCTACTTCACCGAGCACCCTGAAATGATACTCGGCAATCAGACCTCTGAGAGCACTCAGTATGGGCATCAGGACTTCACGGTCACGCCCACTGAGGGCGCGGTTCTTTCCGAACAGCTCCATGAGGCAGTTCAACAGATTCGCGGAACCTATACCGAAGCGGAGCTGCCGGAGCTGGGCGAAGGCGAAGTAATTGACACGTCAATTCCCGCAGACCCGGACGTTCGCAATTACAGCTATACGATTGTAGACGGTGATGTGTATTACCGCGAAAACAGCCGCATGGTGAAGCCGGAGCTGAACGCAACAGCTATTGAGCGCGTCAAAGGCATGGTGGAACTGCGCGACTGTGTGCAAAAACTCATTGGTCAGCAGATGGACGGGTATATTCCCGATACTGCCATTCAGCAGACGCAGGCGGAACTGAACGAGCTGTACGACAGCTTTACCGAAAAATACGGCCTCATCAACAGCCGTGGTAATGCACTGGCCTTTGCTGACGATAGCTCCTATTATCTGCTATGCTCTTTGGAGATGCTGGACGAGGATAACAACCTCTCCCGTAAGGCGGATATGTTCACCAAGCGCACGATCAAGCCCCATGAGGTCGTGACAAGCGTTGATACCGCCTCCGAAGCTTTAGCACTCTCCATTTCGGAAAAGGCCGGTGTGGATATGGAGTATATGAGCCAGCTCACCGGAAAGACGGAGGACGAGCTTGCCCAAGAGCTGACCGGCGTTATTTTTGTTGACCCCACAAACGATAAGTATGTGCCTGCCGATGAGTATCTATCCGATAATGTCCGTGAAAAGCTGCGTTTGGCACAACTCGCATTACCGGCTGACCCCAAATTCCAAATCAATATAAACGCATTGACCGCCGCCCAGCCCAAGGATTTGGACGCATCGGAGATTGAAGTTCGGCTCGGTGCGACGTGGATTGATAAGGAATATATCCAGCAGTTCATGTTCGAGACCTTTGAACCGGCGTATTACCTGCGCAGAAGTATTGAAGTAAACTACTCGGATTTCACCGCCGAATGGAATATCTCCGGCAAAAGCAGCGTCGGCTACGGAGATATCAACGCTAGAATGACTTACGGCACGGAGCGAGTGAACGCCTATAAGATTTTGGAGGACACGTTAAACCTCCGCGATGTGCGTATCTATGACACCAAGACAGATCCAGACGGTAAGGAGCGCCGCGTTCTCAATTCTAAAGAGACCACCCTTGCTCAACAGAAGCAGCAGGCCATCAAGGATGCTTTTCAGGATTGGATATGGAAAGACCCGGACAGGCGGCGTAAGCTGACGCAGAAATACAATGAGCTGTTCAACAGCACCCGGCCCCGCGAGTATGACGGTCAGCATATCACGTTCTCCGGCATTAATCCTGAAATCCGTCTGAGAGAACACCAGCTAAATGCCGTCGCCCATATCCTCTACGGCGGGAACACGCTGCTTGCACACGAGGTGGGCGCGGGCAAAACCTTTGAAATGGTCGCCGCCGCTATGGAATCAAAGCGCCTCGGTCTCTGTCAGAAACCGCTTTTCACCGTCCCCAACCACTTGACGGAGCAGTGGGCGTCAGAGTTTTTGCGTCTGTATCCCTCTGCAAATATCCTTGTGGCTACTAAGAAAGACTTTGAATCGAAGAACCGAAAAAAGTTCTGTGCCCGTATCGCCACCGGCGACTATGATGCTGTTATCATCGGGCACTCGCAATTTGAACGCATTCCGGTCTCGCAGGAGCGTCAGGAACGGCTTTTGCAGGAACAGATAGATGAAATCACGGATGGTCTGGAGGAGCTCAAGGCGAGCCGCGCAGAGCGTTTCACGATAAAGAGCTTGGAGCGCACCAGAAAAGGGCTTGAAACAAAGCTGAAAAAGCTTCAGGACAGCGGACGAAAAGACGATGTTATTACCTTTGAGCAGCTTGGTGTTGACAGGCTCTATGTGGACGAAGCACACAATTTTAAGAATTTGTTCCTCTACACAAAAATGCGGAATGTGGCCGGTCTCTCCACGATAGACGCGCAGAAATCCTCGGATATGCTTCTGAAATGCCGCTATATCGACGAAGCCACGGGCGGCAAGGGAATCGTATTCGCCACGGGTACACCGGTCTCAAACTCCATGACGGAGCTTTACACTATGATGCGATATCTCCAGCATGACACCATTCAGCGCAAGGGGCTTGCCCACTTCGATTGTTGGGCTTCCACCTTCGGTGAAACTCAGACCGCGATCGAGCTTGCCCCCGAAGGCACGGGATATCGGGCGCGTACAAGATTCAGCAAGTTCTTCAATTTGCCGGAGTTGATGACGCTGTTCAAGGAGGCAGCTGATATCAAAACCTCTGACCAGCTCAATCTTCCGACACCTACGCCAATCTATCACAATGTTGTGGCGCAGCCCACGGAGATACAGGAGAGCATGGTACAGGAACTGTCGGAACGGGCAGCGAAAGTTCATGCCGGTATCGTGGACGCTTCGGTGGATAATATGCTCAAGATTACGTCGGATGGACGCAAGCTCGGTCTTGACCAGCGCGTTATCAATCCCGACCTGCCTGATGATCCCGGCAGCAAGGTCAACCAGTGCGTAGACAATATCTATCGCATCTGGGATGAAGGACAATCCGAAAAGCTGACACAGCTTGTTTTCTCGGATTTGTCCACGCCCAAGACTGCGCCAACAAAGTGTGCTGCAAAAGCCGCAGCCGGTAATCTGGACAGCCCTGAGCTTCACGCTCTGGAGCAGCTCAATCAGGGTGAGGACGCGGAAACGCCGTTCTCGGTCTATGATGATATCCGCGAAAAGCTCGTTGCCAGAGGCGTGCCCCGTGAACAGATTGCCTTTATCCATGAGGCAAATACGGAGGTTCGGAAGAAAGAATTGTTCGCAAAAGTCCGCTCCGGACAGGTGCGTGTACTCATTGGAAGCACCTTTAAGATGGGAGCCGGCATGAACGTCCAAGACCGGCTCGTTGCGCTCCATGACCTGGATTGTCCGTGGAGGCCGGGAGATTTGGAGCAGCGTTCCGGTCGTATTATTCGCCAGGGCAACAAAAACCCGGAGGTGCATATTTACCGTTACGTCACGGAAAAAACCTTCGATTCGTACCTCTGGCAAACTGTGGAAAATAAGCAAAAGTTCATCTCGCAGATTATGACTTCCAAGTCTCCTGTGCGCTCCTGCGAGGACGTGGACGAGACTGCTTTGTCCTATGCGGAGATCAAGGCGCTGTGCGCCGGTGACGACCGCATCAAGGAGAAAATGACGCTGGATGTGGACGTTGCCAAGCTCAAGCTGATGAAGGCAAGCCACCAAAGTCAGCAGTACCGTTTGGAGGATAATCTCCTGCGCCATTTCCCGGAACAGATAGAAAAGAACAAGGGCTTCATCACCGGCTTTGAGGCAGATATTAGAACGCTTACCGAGCATCCTCATCCGAAGGATGGCTTTGCAGGCATGGAGGTCAAGGGCGATAAACTGACTGACAAAGACAATGCCGGTGCTGCGATTCTGGAAGCCTGCAAGGACGCGAAAGGCTTAGAGCCGGTCTCTATCGGCAGCTATCGCGGCTTTGCAATGAGCTTGACCGTGGAGGACTTCGGTAAAGATTATGTGCTCACGCTCAAGGGGCAGATGACCCATCGCGTCACACTGGGCAAGGACGCAAAGGGCAATCTCATTCGTATCGACAACGCACTCGCCGCCATGCCGGAGCGAATGACCAATGTGCAGAACACGCTGGATAATCTCTATAAGCAGGTAGAGCACGCAAAGGCAGAGCTGGGCAAGCCCTTTCCGCATGAGGACGAGTTGAAAGAAAAGTCGGCGCGTCTGGCAGAACTGAATATTGCGCTCAATATTGATGACAGGACGCCGATGGAACAGTTTGCCGATGAATCCGCTACGGAAAAACGTGAGCGGTCATCCGTCATAGAAAAGCTGAAAAGCTTCTCTGCCCAAACGCAGGGACAGCAACACAAAAATCACGAACAGGAGGAACGATGATTATGAATAACGATGAACTCAACACCAAGCTCTACGAAAAGATGTTTGCGGAGCAGGACACGTTCAGAGATTGGCTGCTGGGGCAGGAACCCGCAGCCGTACTGGATCACGCTTATGAATACACCATGCGGGAGGATATTTTGATGTCGCTGGAGTACAACGATCTCACCGATGCGCAGGCACAGTCGCTGCTTTCATCGAAAACGCCGCTTGAGGATGTATTCCATGAGTTTGAAAACCGGGAGACCGACCACATGGAAAATATTCTCGACTGTATTACCGGCAGAGCCAACGATGTTGTGCAGCGGAAGCACGAAGAAATCTTGAACACGCCGATTTACAATCACTCCGGCGCATATGCCCGCGAGCATGACGAGCTTCCGGTTTACCGCGCCTCCAACAATGCGAATATCGCCTGTAAGGAGGCACTGGAAAAAGCAATCAACGGGAATTACCATGACAACAGTCTCGATTGTAAAACCGCGCTTAAGCAGGTCACTGACGATTTTGGACGCGACCGCGTGGTCTATGTTCTTGCAAATACGGTTCGTCAGAAGGATTGGGACGGGCGTATTGACCACCGCAATAAGGAGTGGGCGCAGACGATTCCCGTTGCCGAAAACCCTGATGGGACGGGTACTGACCGCAACTGCTATTTTGTCGTGGATCAGGCGCACACCGGTCTTGTGGATTTGCTCGTGACCCATGTTCGTAAGGAAATGGCGCTTGAAAAAGAGCAGCCGCAGAAGAAACCGTCTGTCATTGATATGCTTCAAAAGACGGCAGCGGCAAGCTCACAGGCCAAGGCTGCGCCGAAGAAATTGAAAGAGGCAGAGCTGTGAGTGCGGAGTTTGCTCGGCGGAGCGTGAAGATGACGGTGCGCGTCACGCCGGAGGAACACGCTCTCATTCACGAGAAAATGGCGCTTATCGGCACGACTAATCAGGAGGCATATCTCCGCCGCATGGCGATAGACGGACTGTATGTCCGGCTCAATCTGCCGGAGCTGAAGGAAATGGTTTCTCTCCTTCGGTACACCGGTAATAATATTAACCAGATGGCAAAGCGGCTCAACGAGACCGGGCGCGTCTATGAGGCAGATATCTCGGATATTCAAAAGCGGCAAACGGAGCTTTTTGAAAAGGCCAACGAAATCATTTCTAAGCTCGCGGAGCTGTGAGCTTCTCGGCAAGGGTATCATTAGTATTGACATCCTTGCCGAAGTACATATTGACAGGTAAAATGAAGTCAGAAATGAGGGAGGCGTTGATTATGAAATTCATTTTGAAGCTGTTGTTTACCCCGATTATATTTGTGCTCTGGCTCGTCACTGGAATCTGTACGTTGCTTGTCCGGGTGTCCGCTACCGTGCTGAGCGTTGTCGCGGTTCTGTTTGCCATCATGGGCGTGATTACCATTGTGACAGGCTCCACGCTCAGAGGCTGCATCGGTTTGGGCGTTGCGTTTCTTATGTGCCCATATGGACTACCAATGCTGGCAACATGGCTGCTGGCGCAGCTTCATATTTTTCGATTCTGGCTCAAGGACACAATTTACGGATAAGTCTCATACACGGCGCAGGCGGTTTTTCGGAACCGCCCGCTTATTTTTTTGCCCGTTTCAGAAAGGAGGCCGCCGCTCATGGCAACAACACGCATTATTCCCATGCACCACAATAAAGGAAAAACGATAGCTCAGTGCCTGTCAGACAGGACGGATTACGCGATGAACCCGGAGAAGACAGTAGGCGGCAAGTTGATTTCCGCCTATGAGTGCGACCCGGATTTTGCAAGCTCTCAGTTTCAGATGGCGAAAAAACAATACTTCGACAACACCGGCAGAATACAGCACAGCGACGTAATCGCCTATCAGCTCCGTCAATCCTTCAAGCCGGGAGAGGTCACGCCGGAGGAAGCAAATCAAATTGGCTGTGAGCTCGCCGCACGATTTACCAAAGGTGAGCAAGCCTATATTGTCTGTACTCATATAGATCGGGCACACATCCACAATCATATTATCTGGAACTCCACGTCGCTGGACTGCACGCGGAAGTTCAGAAACTTCTGGGGCAGCACCGAGGCAATACGTCGGCTTTCTGATATGATTTGCATGGAGCACAAGCTGTCCGTCATCGAGAATCCGCAGAAACACGGCAAAAGCTATAACAAGTGGCTGGGCGGTAACGCGAAGCTCTCCAACCGTGAGTTATTGAAAATGACCATCGACGCCGCGCTGCAAAAGAAGCCGAAGGACTTTGACGCACTTTTGCTGATTCTGAAAAATTCCGGCTACACCGCCACGCGACGGGGCAAAAACCTGTCTTTTCTCCACGCTGGGCAAAAGCAAAACATTCGTCTGTCTTCTCTCGGTGACGGATATTCTGAGACCGAGCTGCGGGCGGTCATTGATGGATGCAAGGCTCATAATCCTTTCGTCAAGAAAAAATATCCGAAGCGCAGTCAGCGGCCTACTCTGATTCAGGAGATTGAGGGCAAGCTCAACTCCGGCAAAGGCTATTGGTACGACCAGACCATGAAGGTCGTGAAGCTCAAACAGATGGCCAAGACGCTCCTGTATCTTGAGGAAAAGAGTTTCCCCGACTATGCCGCACTTTCTCTGGCGTCGGAAACGGCAGACGCCAAGTTTTACGACTTGAAGCAGCGTATCAAGTCGGCAGAAACACGAATGGCGGAGATTCAAACGCTCCGAACTCATATCATCAACTATTCCAAGACCCGCGAGGTTTACACGCAATACCGAAAAGAGGGGTACTCAAAAAAGTTCCTTGCCGAACACGAGGGAGATATCATTCTCCACAAGGCGGCAAAAAAAGCCTTTGACGAATTAGGACTCAAGAAGCTGCCTACGGTCAAGACCTTACAGGAGGAATTCAATACACTGCTGACCGACAAAAAAGCCGCCTACGCAGAGTACCGCAAGGCTCAGGACGAAATGCGCGAGCTGGCTGTCCACAAAGCAAACGCCGCGTATCTTCTGGGTATCGAAGAAGAAAAATCCAAGGAAAGGGAGCGTCAGCGTGAAGAAAAATAAGCGCCGGCACGGTGCGCAGCCAGAGATGAAATCTCTGTTCAAGGGGTATGGGGATGTTGCCCCATCAAGCAAACACCGGAGTCCCGTGAGGGGCTCCGGTGGATTTTTGACGGCAGGAGGCATTGCTTGCTCAAGACTCCTCAAACTCCTTGTAAAGCTACTTGGTATCTCGATGTTCGGCACTCAGTAGGCACTATACCTTAGCCTTCGATTGATTTCGACTATATCGAGCGACCGGTATTTCATGCCCTCCGCCCATGTCTTCGTATCCTCATATTCCGGATCGTTTGGCTCATCAAGAATACGCAAAAACTCCGCATAACCGTATGTACCACCAACATCCTCCGGTGGCGCATCGCCGACTGCGCTTAGGCATATCGGGTAGTTTTTATCATAGTCACTTTGAATATCGATGAGTTTTATATAATGATACCAGTCATCACCGAAATCATAATTGTAGATAATCTCATTCTTCTCTGGAAATACATCACTGAGCAGAACAGCAGAATCTAGGCGCCAGTCTTCGTCTTCACTTTCATATTCAGGAGGCGCACCAACAAGCACATTTCTTGTCCTTCCATCGGGATAAACATCTAAAATAAACTGATGCAGGTGATAATCCTGCCAGTTGAACAGGCATTGCAGGGCACGATGTAGTTGTGAAAAGGTACGATTTATTGGAATCGCTATTCTTCGAGAACATACCGTCTCAATATCCAATCTGACATCAAGAATGGCAGCGCGGCAGCTGCGAATATTTTGCGTTGAATAGTGCTTTTCCAATTCACCATACAGTAAATCGCTTGGCGAAGAATATTGTCCATTGATATCAAATACATCGTTGTTTATGCGCCCTATCAGGTGCCTTTGCAGAATGAAGTCGCTATTTAAGTCCGCTGCGAAATAATAAGTGCGCTCACACAGCTTATTCATCCGTGCAACATTTGAGCGGTTTGTAGTTTTCCCATATGTGATGTTGCCGCAGTCCCTCATGTACTGATTGATGATTTCTTCAGACACGCACTCTGCTTCAAGGCAGGAACGTATGCCCTCACTTATCAAAGAATTCAAGTTCTTAATAGTCTTTGCTGTGATTCCATACAGCATAAAACCATAGCGCACAGCATCGTTAATCACGACAATTGCCCTGCGGTGGTTAATTATTATCATGTTCGCGCTCCATGAGAAAAATGGCTCTGTGCCGAGCAATACGATGGGCGCAATTTTGGCATATTCAATTAATTTCTTTGTGCAGCCTATGTACATAACAGATAAACTCCTTTGTAGAACCATAATCCTTAAATTCATTTATGTGTCAATAGCATCCATCGCTTCGAGCGCATCAATCCAGTCGGGGCTACCGACTTTTTTGACCGCAACGTAGTCTTGGCCGTGTTTGTGCTCCGGCATACATTCAAACTGGCGCTTGCTTCCGGCCTCACTCTTTGCGGAAACGTCCATCTGCATTCCAAACAGATGACGAGTAATTCTGATTTTTGTGTATCCATGCGATTCGAAGAGCGAACGCACGGCTTTTTCAAATTCATCCTTTGTCATACTCATAATCCTTTGTTTCCGCCAAACTCGCAACCGTGTTGGTGATGATGCCCATAATACCAGCGGCCATAACGGTAACCATAGTGCGGTGGGCAATGAGCGCAGTCACCATCGCAGTGTCCGTTGTGCTTTTTCTCATTACCTTCTAAAACAGAGGCAACACCAAGGGCAAGTCCAAGCTTTGTGAAAAATCCCAGCTTTGGCACTGGCTCTTCTTCTAAGAAAACGTCATCATCTATTTCTTCTGCGTCTTCAATTCCCTCATTTTCACACTCATCGGCGAAAATATCAATATTATTATCCTCAGATGTTTTCTCGAATACATCATCGTCTATCAGCATATACAGTTCTTCAAGCTGCTCTTTGGAAAAAGGCTCATTTGCGGAAGCAACAAGTTTCGACAGTGTTGGCTTGTCAAGCTGAATTGTAAGCTCCATTATCTCGTCAACAGCAAAGCGCACACCCCCGGCAAGTGCTTTGTTTATCAGCCGAATAACCGCCTTGTCGTCTGAAATGCTCTGTGCTACTTCCAGCACTTCGGCAGAGCAATCAGAGCCGAAGTCTGCCAAGCCGGAAATGCGACTTATCTGGGTGCTGCCTGCCCAGTCATAGAATCTGTCATAATAATCAGCCCATTCCATACGTCGGCTCCCTTCATCTGTCCTCGTCCTTGATCCACCAGCCGCAACCGTCACGATAGCCGTTGCGTATCATGAATGGAGTTACCGACGGTCTCTGTATTTCGGGGATGGCAATTTCGCCGGATTTTATCCAGCCAATGATACTCTCTACAGAGGTACTGTAAACATCAAACTGCGCCATGCCATCTCCTCCTTATTCTACGCCAAGCGCCTTGAATACTGCATCCTCGGCACTTTGATACGGTATGAGTTGGAATGCGCTCATCAGTTCAGGTGGGACAGTTGCAAAGTCTGCAAAGGATATGCTCAGTATCAGTACACGCTTCGCGCCGCTGTCGAGGCATACCTGAAGCACATTTGCCAGTTCGTCCACTTTTATCAGTGTTCCGCTGATGCTGATTTCACCGAGAACAGCCAATGAACCGAGCGTCGGTCTTCCAATAGAAACAGAGCACAGGGCGATGAGTGTGGGCAGCGCCAGCTTGCCGGTCATGCCGATACCCTGTAAATCCTGATAATTGATGATATAGTCTTTTGTCGTTGTGCTTATGGTACCGCTGATACGTCCGCTGTTCGCTTTCAAATAGCTAATCATGGTAGTAGAAGGAGAGAACCCGTGATCAGCATAGTATTTCTCTGCAAAATCCCGAATCCTGTTCATCGTCTCCAATCTGAGTATTCCGGCCCGGTTTGAGCCGCCTGACCGGAGCAAGTTGAGCCGCCTGACCGGAGCAAGTTGAGCCACCCTACCGGTGGAAGTTGAGCCGGGCTACCGGCGCAGATTGAGCCATCCCCATGCACCTCGGTATAAAGTTGTTGAGCGTTTCAATATCCGCTTTGACAGTCAATCGGCTCGTCGTTACGCCTTGATTTTCGAAATATGTAACGATCTGTGCGGTGGACAATGGATGATCTTCATCCGTCTTGGCGTATTGGAGCTTTAGAAGCTCTATCAGGCGTTCTTTCCCAGTCATAAATGCGCCTCGCTCTCTTTCAATGATGCAAATAGAATATACGATTTGTGAACCATCTGATCAGGTCAACATATTGGTGATCAAAGACAGTTCATCTGTTGGTGTATACGTTGATCCCTTTTCTTGTTGTGCGCCCAGCTTCACTGACTAGATACAAGTATATCTGTTTCAAATATCTTGTTTCACACCGCTTCTTTGCTTGACAGGAGATAAATTCTCTTGTCATCAAAGCAAATTCGCTCGGTGTGGTTATATATCCGAATCATATCATCCATTTTGTCTACAAAAACAAGTGTGCCGGGGTTGCTGATAGAAGCGAAGCAGTGAACAGCTTCCTGCTCCATGCCAACCGCACTTTTTTTCAGGTGCGCTCCGCCGTCCTGGAGGAATTCATCGACCTGGCCTTCTTTGATGAGCGGTATGCTACCAATAAACTTGCCGACAGCTTTACCCGCTGTGCCGATGCCTTTCAGAACATTTGCCTCCAAAGCGGAGCTACCCATTTTCTCCAGATACAGTGAACTCTTCTCAAACAGAGTGCGATATGCCTCCGTCATTTCTCTAATCTCAGCCTTGATTCCGGTTATGTACTCCTCCTTGAAATTGCCACTGAGCATGATCTCCATAAGGGAAGAAAGCGAGAAAGTATATAGAGAAAGACGATAATACTTGAACTTTTTCTCGAGGTCGCTGAATGCCTGCTTCGCGTTTGTCTGTGCAACAATCAATTGCTTCTTACCAATTATCTCGGCAACCTTTTTCTGGTAAGCGTTCATGTTCTTTCGGGCCGTTCTCTGGATATCAAGAACTAACTTATGGTTGCTGGCAACATAATGCTCGTTGTCCCAGTTCAGCTTATACTTTCTGATGACCCCCATAAGCATTTCCACATCGGCTTCAATCTCAGATTCCTTTTCGATTTCAAGGAAGGACATAATCTGCTTCTGCATTTCCTCAATTTTACCAAGTTCCTGCTCAATAGAGAACAGTGCTACCGCCATCATCATGGTTGCCGGATTAAAAGCAGCGGCGGCTTGAGTAGTAGCAGATATTGGCCCTGCTGCTTGCAGCTGTACCATTTTTGACGCTCCGCCCGCCGTCTTAAATGCGCCCCAAAAGTTTCCGTTCGTTGCAAGTTTCAAAGTATCCATAGCACCCATATTGGCTACAGTATACAGTCCGTTTGCAGCAATCGTAGTCGTCTGCATTACCGTATTCAATGCTGGAATGAGGGAACATACTCCCGCGCCGAGGGTAGACAGTTCAGCGATAGGGACACTCAAGGATTGCTTCGTATCAAGCGTTGCGCGAGCATCCGCCAGAAGCCCCTGAGTAGACTCTAACAAAGCACTCTCTTCTTTTATTAGTGCAACCTCACCATCGGTGTGCAAACTGATAATTTCTCTCATTTTTATCCTCCATACTGATTTTGAGAACTTGTTCTCACATCAGTCTTTGTAATTCTCGCGAATCGATGATAAGAGCCGTCGCTCTATAATCAGAAGAAGATTCTCAACATCAGCAATTGGCTTCCTTATAAGCGCTTTTTATGATTTCGAGGTACTTACCTTTTACGTCCTGCGGCGCATTGATTTTCACTTTACCCATAAATCCGAATACCCAGCTATAGAAAACATGGTTGACTGCGATATCCACTACAACTCGAAACGCCTTCATGTCATAGGCATAGGTCGTGACTTCTTTACCAAAGCGGTCAATTATGGCGTCCATAAGGGAATTGTCGCAGATAAGCTCTACTTGTTGGCGTTCGCTGGAAAACATACGAAACATCGTGTTGATGTACTTTATGATATCAAAGTCCTCCGGCTCAGGCTGAGCCGGTTCTTTGAGAACCTTCGGGCATTGATAGATACGATCCACGCGGAAACTGCCGATATTACTGTATTTATCCGAATAACCCACAGTATAGTAGTAATCTCCGTTCCAAACCAGAGAGTAGGGACTAAAGGTGTATATTTCACCATTATGCCGCAACTGCGGTTCCTTACGAACGTTGTACTGGAAATACTGAAAAGAAATTTTTCGACCTGCATTGATTGCCTCATTGATTGTGTTGACAATCTCATAAATGCGTTCGTTATCGGCTTTTATCCGCCCTTCGGTATAGATATTTCGCTTTAAGGATTCTGCCTGGTTGACGCTCGCAAGCGTACCCAGCTTTTCTATGAGTGCCTTGCTTTTCTTTATCGTCATAAATTTTGACGATAAGGTGGCATCAATAAGCAGCTCAAGTTCAGGCAAGCTAAACAATCTACTTGCTATGTAGTATTTGTTTTGAGTGGATTTTATTGTACACACGTCTATGCCAAAACGAATGAGCAGCTCAATGTCTTTGGCTATGGTTGTTCTGTATGTGTGCTGTCCATATCGCTTTTCCAGTATCTCTATGAGTTGGACTGTCGAAAGTGGATGTTCCTCGTCAGTTTGTTCGTTCAATATCTTGTAAAGATACATCAAACGAAGTTTACCGTCATTTTGGTTATCCAATTATTGTACCTCCTGACCTACAATTCTCAGTAATGCTTGTACTATTCTATCAACATCGTCCTCATTATTGTTCTTTCCAAGTGCAATGCGAATCGTACCTTTTGCGAGAGACTCGTCGAGCCGAATTGCTTGCAGCACATGAGAAATCTCCGTGCTTTCGCTGTTACAGGCTGAGCCGGTTGAAATGCAAATGCCGGATAAATCCATGCGATGGAGAATTGCTTCACCGTCAGCGCCCGGAAACGATAGGCTCAGAAGCCCCGGGAGGGTGTTATCTCCGCCATTCCGCGAAAACGTGACATGCGCGGCGCAAAGTCCGTCAAGGAGGCGTTTCTCTAATCTGTAGGCTTTGTCGATGTGTTCATCCATAGCGGTACAGTTCTCGGTTAATGCCGCAGCCATACCGACAATAGCGGCAATGTTTTCAGTTCCGGCGCGATGTTTCATTTCCTGTGCGCCTCCGTCTGCGTAAGGAGAGACTGTCGTGCCTTTGCGAATGTAGAGAAATCCGATACCTTTTGGCCCGTTGAATTTGTGTGCGGAGGCCGACAACATATCAACGCCGAGTCTCTGTACATCAATCTTTACATGCCCAACAGCCTGGACAGCATCCGTATGAAAAAGGGCACCGTGGGAGTGCGCCACTTCACACAGCTCATTAATCGGTTGGATTGAACCTATTTCATTGTTGGCATACATAATCGATACAAGCCGTGTTGTGTCTGAGATTATGGTCTGCAATTCGGGAGTGGTGATAAGTCCTTCTTCCGTTGGCGTGAGGTAAGCCACGGGGTAGCCGAGGCGCTCAATCGCATAGCATGAATGGAGTATCGCATGATGCTCAAAAGTGGTAGTGATTGTTGCTCTCTTCTGAGCATCAGAAAAGGCGGAACCTTTTATTGCCCAATTGTCACTTTCAGTACCCCCGGAGGTGAAGAAAATCTCATCAGGTTGTGCATTAATGCAATCAGCAATAGCAGCCCTCGCGTCTGCCAGAGCCTTCTTGGGTTTTCTCGCAAACGAGTATGGCTGTGACGCATTGCCGTATTCACTGAGCATCCACGGCATCATGGCATCAAGTGCGGCCTTACTTAATTGTGTTGTTGCCGCATTATCGGCATAAATAAACTGCTTCATTCTCTATTCTCCTCTGGGGTTTCCGGTAGACAGGGCGCACCCTACATGTGGTCACTTGAAAAGGGTACAACCCTCATCTTTGAACTCTTGAATCTTATCAAGAAGCTCTTGTACTGTACAGCCAAGATAATCAGCCAGGCAATCCATACAGTAATAGTTCGTTATCTCTGCTCCTAAGAGCTTTTTATTAATCCCTATAGTATCCTTATCGAGATTTACTTTCCCGCAGATAACGCAATCAATCCTCATCGCTTATCTCCCGAAGAGTAAATGTTGGCATCTGCTTCTCATCCTTCTTATATTCCTTGTCAAGAATGGCAAGCTGCTTTTGAATTATGCCGCGCATTCTTACGGCAGGGCGCAAGCAGTACTGCTGGAACTTCTTGGCATTCACATCCCTGACGCTACGTACATTGGGAAATAGCAATTTCAAGTAGGCTGTTGCTATCCGTTTTACGGCCTCAATATGCCTTTCATAGCCTTCATCGGACACCTCAACGAGCTGTTCAACTATGGCACGATAGGTGATGTCATCACGAAGTGAGTGCAGGATTGTACAGAAGTATTCAGTATTAAGCGCCCAACCAGATACTTTCAATCCGGGTTGCATTGGCGGGATATCCCATCCCTTAATAAAGCCGTGGATTCTATCTACCATGGCGCTTTCCTGAAAGAGCGTTGGCAACTCGGTTAGCATATTTTGATACTCGTCCATGTTGTCAGTTTCGATGTTTCCAAGAAAAACGATTCCGGCATCAGATGCAACCTCAAAGCCATTGACATCACAACGACCTTTTTCCATGTATCCCTGTAGTATAGATCGCATTTCATTGACGTCGTTGAACTGAACCAGTTTCACTTCGTCAATGGCAACATAATCATGACCGGTAATATAACCGAGTGTCTTTCTTGCCGTATCATAAAACATCTTGGCTCTTGATACTTTGCCGCCATCGGTTAAAAGACCATATTTACTGATGTTGCCAAACACGTAGGACTTGCCAGTTCCTTTTGGTGCCAGTTCAATCAAGTTCAGGTTCTTCTCAACAAATGGCAGCAACCGGGTTAACATAGCGAGCTTTTGCTCTTCGCTGGCATAACCATCGCCATTGTAGTCCATTGCCCCAAGAAGAATATCAAGCCATTCATCAGTAGTAAATTCTGTCCGAACATCCTTATAAAAATCCATATCAATGGTGTACGGACAAAAGTCAGTAAAACCGGTCAACATAATCTTACCGGGTATTTTGGGTTTGGCCGTATCATCTGGTTGCCGGTACCCGAGCTCTACAATACCCCATGTTTCATGTCCTTTTACCAGTTCTTTCTTAAATGTATCCCATATATGCGGCTCAATTACGGTCTCCTTATTGGACAAGCCAAAATCCGGAAGGCTGAAAGAAATCTCCTCAGTCTTGATATCTATGTCGATAGTAATCTTTGTCAGAATTTTTACTCGTTCATTCTCGACAATGATACGGTTCTTTATCTTGAGCCACTCTTCCTTTTTGGGCATGTATTCCGATACGAAATCAGATAGCTCCGCAACGTCAAAGCGACCTTCGTCATCCTCAAACTTCTTGAGAACCCAATCTCGCAAAAAAGACGGAAGTTTCAATGCCTTAAAAGTACTATTCTGCTTAAGGTCTTTGAATACGACCATTTCATCAAAGCATTCCCTTAGTTTATCCATTTCAGTTTCCCTCCTTATAGCAGGTCTTTAACGCTGGAGCCTTCATTCTTCACAATAATTAGAAGACCGGATGCAACTGAATTTCCACACGTAAACACATCTACCGAATACTGCTTTGCTCTCTTAATATCAGGCATTTCTACAGAATAGAAATTAGCGTCGATTGGCGTTGCGTCATAGTATTTTCCGTTAATGCAAATGCTTACATCCTGTAGTGTCCGTGTTGAGAAAATCTTCATAGCAGCTTTCCGACGATAGCTGACGAGAATTTCCGGAATACCGCTGAAGTTGACTGCTGCATCCACTGGCATCAACTTGATTTCGGTTACTTCAGGTGTGAAGGAAAGCTCAATTATTGGGATAGCCACTTCTTCCAGTGTTGCGCCTCCATGTACTTCAAAGTTGGCCTTTCGACCGCCCTTGAACCGGTCATAATTAGCAAGTGCCCAAAAATCGTCGGCATCCGCTGCAAAATCCGGTTGAACATCAATCTCTGATTTTGGACAGCATCTTCCTGAGTGAACGCCATTGCTGCCCATTTCCCATTGGTTTTCCGTCTCATGAATTACCGCGAGACGACTTGCGCCGTGATCGGAAATAATCACAGCCTTATCAATAGTTCCGTTCGCAAGTTTAACTTTTATCTTTTTTAGGATGTCCTCAATTATGGACAATTCCTGAATAAGGTATATCGGTGGATTAACGGCTTGATAGTCAGAGTCATCCTTGCCATGATGCTTAATAACATCAATATCTTTGATTGGTATCACTGGGTGCTTTAAGTTTGCAAACGCATCAATGAACTCTTTATTACGGCTTGTGATGGATGGGAGTTCACATCTGCACACATCGACATGCGCCATCATCCCCATGTCATGGCATAGAGACATAATATAGCCAAGGTATTCAACACCTAGTGCATCTACAAAGTAAAGCTGCGCACCGTTTTTATCAATAGCTTCGACTCGTGACGCACGGGGTTCAAGAATGCTATTGTATTCTCTCTTTTCTGCCTGATCGGCAACGACGACCTCAAATTCCGGAAGCACCTTATTGATAACCTTTTGGTATTTGTAGGTCTGAAAATACTCATTAAGTAAAGCATTCTTAAATTGAAATGGCAGTAGATATGCATACAGTTCAGGGTAAATGACTTTCAACGTTGAAGACAATTCTTCGCGGGAGTAGTCCATGCCATATTTGTCGAGCACAAAGAAAATCGTTTCTTTTTCTTGCTGTGAATTGTTTGTAAGATAGTAAATTGCTGATTTCTCCTTACTGATGACTATCTTACAAAATGCAACCACATCATCAATAGGATTATTGAGCGTATTTAGAAGCGATTTTCTTGAAGCATAGCATGCCCAGAAGTCTCTACTTGTCGGCATCATTTCCAAAATATCTCTGTATGCGTGATACACCAAATCGGCAACGCTCTTTGCTCTGGAGGCCGCAATGTTAAGACACCAATTGTTCTCTGCTCCAAAGAGCTTTAACCCAATGAATAGCAGCCATTTTTTATCATCGTCAAAGCTCAAAAAATTTGGCATAACAAGGTCAAGCGTTTTCGTATTGCCAAACTCAGCGGTAATTAGAGATGCCCAAGAACCCTTTTTCTGGAAGCGGTCAAGTGCATAAATCCAGTTCGCGTCTGTACCGAGAGATTCATCCAGTGTAGCCGTTGTACTGTCAGCAAACAGAAGGGCATCATACGCCTTTTTTAAGTCCGATATCTGGTAAAGCGAATGGGGAAACATTTTCCGTTCTTTTGCCGTGTTGATATATACGGTTGAAGTTCCCTTTGTTTCAATAGCATCTGCAATAGCGTGAATCCCAGAGAGTGCGACAACCCCCTTGGGAAGCGGTAATCCGTTCGATGTGAATACGAGTTTAGCATGTGCGCTTTCGTCGCCGTCAACAACACAAATTCGCCCTGATAAGCGAGGGTCACGGAAACTAAGGCACATCTTACTTTGATATGTCAAAACCACAACATGCCCCGAAATAGTCATGGCGAGAAGATTAGACAACTGGTTTTTAAGCTCATCTTCGCCTCTTAGCTTCAAAAATGAAGATAGTCCGACGAGGAACACCGGCTCAGCTTTACGCGCAATGACATCAAGCAACGTGTCCAAGCGAGGGAGTTCATCAGTTATGCAATAATCAGCTGTGGACAAGAATGTATTTCCGATGACATTGAAGTGGGAAACTATATCGGCTAAATCGGTAGAGTTCTGCACATCGACCACAAGCACCCCTACATCCGACTTTGAAAGATACTTTTCGATTCTTTTGATACACGCTTCGGTGTTCATGCGCTCGCCTCCTTACTTTCCTTTGATAATCTCCATGCCAACAATCATATTATCCTTGATCAGACTTTTTAGGTACTCTCGGGCATCGGAAATGTCCATTTCATCGATCTTTTCAAGTGCCCGGGTGCAGCCGCTCTGAGAATACTTGGCTTCAGCCATCTGTTTCAACCGTTTATCAACCTCTGGAAGTCCAAACCAATCATACGGATCTGTTGCTATCGTCCGGTCAAGATACTCCTTAACCTCATTAATATCTGTCAGCATAACAGCATAGCTCTTAATAATTGTGTCACGGAACGCTGCATCAAGCGCAGCGCTGTCACTCATAACACCGAAGAAGTCAGCACCCTCCAGATATGCAATCGCTTTCTCAATAGCCTGTTCATCGGAACGGCTACTGTTTATAGTCGAAAATGTTGCTCTTGCTTTTTGAAGTTCTTCATCGCTGATCAGGCAGAGAATCGGCATTTTGTGTTTCTTTGACCAATCACGCGGCGATTCAGAGGCCGTTTTCTCTTTCCAGAGTTTCTTTAGCTGGACGCTCCTTATGCCTGCTTTATAGGTTTTGGTTTTATCCTCAACAGAAACAAAATAATCATTCTTGTCTTGGGTGAAAGCGCCGGCAGGCATAGTAGCATAGAGCTCGCGAATTTGTTCATCAGACAAGTCGCTCACATAATATGCGCAGACGCGCTTGAACAAATCTGCTTGATTGTTATAGAGGTTGCGGAACGCTTCACCGTTGAGAACCAGCAGATCATAGAACTTCTGCTTTTGTGAATCTAATAATTGTCCCGATTTCTTCACAGTACACAGAAGCTCCATGAACGGAGAAATCTCATCAAGATAATTCTTTGCAGCAGCACACGACACCCGAATGTACCCGCACTTCGTACACCATTCTTTCACGGTAGCATCAAAGCTGATGTTCTTGGAAAGAGTCTTGTTGCTTTCGCTGATGATCTTATACTCAAGAATTACTTCACGGATTTTTTGTTGTGCAGTCTCAATATTCCACACCCAGTTGGCAGCGTCGGCATCAAATTTACGGCGCAAAACATTGATATACTGCCCGCCGTCACCGATTTCTGTTGCAAGAGTGATAAGCTCACCGTTGTCAAATGTGCTAAGATACTTGGTCATTCCTTGGGCACATTTTTCTTTGGTGAGTATTTGCTTCAAATCCTCGGCGGCATTTTCATGCTCAGCGCAGAGGCGCCCAATAGACATGGCAATATCACTATCTGTTTGGGCTGCGCCCATGTTACTGCTGTTTGCGATACCGCAGAAGCTGTCAATAAGCATCTCAAGAACAGAAGTATCGGTTTTCAGGTTCTCGCTTGGGAGGATATACTTCAGCGTCCAAATTGGGAAAGCATATTCCTTCATCTTGTTGCGAATGCGCTCGCGAGTCTGCTCTACTGAAGTGCATAGATTGAGCGGGATGTTAAAAGCGACAGAAGTGGCCTCGTTGAAAGCCTTTTCATCATCGGTCATTGCAACAATGTATTTATCCTTGTATCGTGCGTTAGGAGTAATCTGCAAACGGATGACTTCATCGACCATTTCCTTGAGTTTGTTGATATCAAGCAAATCGTTAGTAAGACCGTCGCTCCAACTATACGAGCCGGTTGCATACTCTTTCAGAATGAATCCAAGAATAAAAGCGGAGAGGTTGCAGGGCATAAAGCCATAGGGCGGCAGACTTAGCGTGTCATAAATACGTTTGATAGAAACGCGTCCACCACCACTCGTAAAGGCTTCATTGATTATTTCATCAACGCATATTTTAAGTTTGGAAATAAGAAGATGCGGGGAAGATACCCAGTATTCATCTATTTTCCATGCGCCATCAAGCGCGTTTTCGAGCTTTGTTGAGGGGCTTCCGGAAAGGAAAGTGCCGGATGTCTTTTGTGCAGCACCGCACTCCACACCCTGTTTCAAGCTGCTCGGAGTATACATGTTTGCAATGACACTGTATGCGCCTTCAAGGCAACTCGGGAATTTCTGCTTATTGATTTCCTCTAATGCCGTATAAAGAGCCTCTATCGTGGTAACACGCTCACCATTTGGCTTGCTCTCAGAAAATACCATGAACTCGCCGCCGGAAACTCTGTTCTTCCATTTTTTCAGAGATTCCTTGGCATTGTTGGCATATTGCGAAGCAAGAGTGTTATCCTTGCCTTGCTGATACATAGACTGCGCCATGTCTTTTCTGTACTGCGAATACCCATCAGCTCCGAACGGAGTGCGGGAGGCATCGATGAAGACAACGCGGTTATTGCCGCTGTTTACTGCGTCGCTAATCTTTTTACCAATGACAACGCTTTCGGCATCGTCCTTGGCAAAGCATACAACGGCTACTATCTTGTTTTCAAAGTTGGCTTCTTGATTGCGAAGAAGGCGAACCGTGGAATCAAGGTCGGTGGATGATACATACCGCAGCTCATAGCGGAGCTTCAACGCACCACCAAGCGTGATTGCATCGGTGATTCGTGTGCGATCAACCAGTTCTTCGGTGACAAGCTGTGTCGTTGTTTTTCTGTCAATTTGCGCCAGGAACGGATCAAGATCAACATCGCTGACTTCATTCACATAAGCGCAGTATTGGAATTTGTTGCCGCCGAGCTGCTTTTTGAACAGCACTTTATCGCGCACGAGTTTTTCGGCGCAACGTCCGGCTCTGCTTCCGTCAAGATCGGAGCCTTCAAATGCGTTGTTTATATTGCGCTCATTCGGGATGAATAGCTCAACGGAATCACCGGCATTCTGAGAGATTGCTTGGAGGAGCAGAACAGTTTTCAAAACCCGGGTTTCGTCAGACTCCAAATGCTGACGAGAGGCGCGGGTATAGTAATCAAGAATAGCCCGAATATCATGTGCGAGATACTCTTTGCCCTTGTCGTAGAAGAACTCCCACAGCATATCAATCGTAAGAAGAGGGTTCTCGCTACCCAGGCCGCCGTCAGGGCCATAGTTATCAATAAACCACTGGAAGCCCTTTATTTCATCGCCACGGTCGTTCTTGATAAAGTCAAACATACTACGCTGGTTTGAGTCAAACGCAGATGAGATATATTTGAGCAGCAGTGCAGTATACGGGTGAATAGGCAGAATGTCCAGCATCTCCTGGTCGGTGATGTGGGCAACGCTCTTTACGAGCTTACGCGCTTCTGTTGTACGCGCTGCCAAGTCACTGGTCGTGATTTTCCAATCACTGACGACTTCCGGGTCTTGATTTTTCTCCATTGCCGCACCCATGAGCTGGAAGGCAATGTTTTCAGGCAGACTGATTAAGCTATGCGGATTCACAAAACGACCGTTGAGCTTAATGAAGTCCTGGTCACGCTCGTGGAACAAACCGGAGCTGACATGGGTAACGAGAATGAAATAAAACGGCTCTGTCTCGCTGATTTCGCAAAGCTCTTGGAAGCCGGTCAGGTTGCGGGCATTATTGTAAAAATACTCGGTGAACTCATCCCAAATGAAAACAATCGCCTTGAGGCCATTCTCTCGGATAATTTCCCGAATCCATTCACAGAGAGCGGTGGTGCTCAGAGAAATCGCCTTGATTTGGCGCTCGTCAGCTACTTTGAAGATATTATCCATTACCTTGGCAAGCGCATCGCCGCTGAAGGTGGACAGTTTCTCAAGAATTGCATCTACATCATCGCCGCCAAATAGATCGGAATGCTTTCCGGTCATGAGGCTGTTAAAGTAGTTCTTGTTATCCGTATCGGTCAGCCATTTGATGGTTGCGGTTTTGAGCGCGTTTCCGCCCTTGTTTTCGATACCACTGTCCGTCATTGCCTTTTCTATGCTTTCTTGAATAGCGAAGACAAGATTGTGGTCGGAGCGGATAGTTGCCGAACCATAGCGATGCACCGTCAGTATCTTTCCGCTGTTTTTTACTCGTTGAAAATTGGAGCAAAGGTCTTTATCCATGCCGTACCGTTCAAAGTACACACGGGTATCCTCTTCGCTGGCATCAAGCAACTTCTTCAATGTCAGCACAGCATGGGATTTACCGGTGCCGTAAGCGCCCTCTACCCAAAGCGAGAGCTTCTGCTTACGGTCAAGAACACTCACCATGTTGCGGATAAGCTTCACGAAGGTGTCATGGGGAAAGAATTTCTTCCACATCTCCGGATTTTTCGAGATAACTGCTTCGTTTACTGCCGGAAAATAGTCCGGGTCAATGTCAAAGTAATGGCGGTACTTTTCAAGCATCGGCATAAGTCATATCCTCCTTACAACAGCGACAGAACATCCTGCGATGTTTTGTCTGCATTAAGTGTAATGTTATCCAGATCAAGGGTGAAGCTGGCGGTAATAAAATCGGGATAATTGACTGAGAGTCCGTTGAGTAGCTTCTCCATCTGGTCGCGGTCAAGGCCGAAAATCTCGGTGGGACTTACGCCGTCGCTGTCGGTATCGTGAGCAAGCAGGCGGTTCAAGGTAAACTGATAATAGTCTCCGCAAGCCTCTGCAAATTTGTAGAGAGAGTACAGAACAACAATCGGGTCAGGATTTTGCCAAGGAGTGCGAATTACACTTTTCCAAAAACGCCGATCTTTCTTTAACTCATAATCGCATTTACCCATACCGATTTCATTTCCGACCTGTCCAATTGAAATGAAAATGTTTTTGTACGCCGATACAATATGAGAACGTGTGTTTTCGCTCATCGTATCATCAAGCATCGAATATATGGCTTCGGGTGTGTATGTATACGAAAACGAGATGTTCTTGATCCACCAATTGAACTCGGAAGTATAAGCTAAATTGCACAGCAAGAAAGCCCATGCGCGAACATCCTCAATCCCGATGGAGTCAATAATCTCTCCAAAACGGGTAAACTTGCTCTTTTCCGTAACCTCACAATCGTTTAAGAAGGATTTCAGATATTTCACCATGTTTGTTCCAAGATCGTGGGGTGATGTCCAAAACTCATCCTTCTTTCTGAAATATGCACGCACCCATGCGTATTCAATGCCCATATTTCCATATCGGTCAATACTACCCATTTTTCTTTCTCCTTTCGGTAAACGCATAGAATTTGCTACCAAGCAGCCATGAAATACGTCATGACATTTTTTACACTTTACACATCTGTCATCTATTGAGACTATACCTTTTATCATCTTGATATAGCCATTGGGACAATTTGCCTCACATACTCCACATCCTATGCAATAAGCTGTTTTTCGGAAAATAGTTTTTAGCGCAGACATGAAGTAAATGTCACTTTTGGTGTTTGAGCCAATATACACAGAAATCTCTGTTTCATCGCCTTTTGTTTTACTGGTTATTATGTATGGCCTTCCATCATAAACGACTTCCACATCGCCATTTTCGAGATTTGTGACCTCGCCAACAGTTTTTATCCACTCGTGCCAGTCTGTGGTTTGCCGTAAAAGCCGAATGTGTAGTACACCCTTATCAAGCGAGTCTACACAATAATTCTTTGAAAAAGACAGCTCTTTGCCACTTCTTCGAGCTTTCCATCCTCCTATATTCATAAACTCCTGAACAGAGCTCTTTGATAGTAGTTCTTTTGCGGTGGTTTCTAAAATGATATCATTGAAAGTCGTTGTTGAAGGGCATGTGCCACACCCACTTCCATACGACATTTCTTTCATGTACATGTTCTTATAGCCAGCCAATGGGCACACAAGACAGCCTGCACGACTATTTCCCTTTTTATATGCGTTGTTAATCAACAAGTTGCGAGAAAAAATGTAAATGAACAATTCTGCCGAGTTCCATTCAAGAATCGGATGGCAACTATACTGACCGCGAATTTTCTCTCCAAGACTAACATCGTCATATTCACTCCGTGATGCACTCTCATCACCACGTATTCCAGTGAATGCCATTCCTCTAAAGTGAGGATTGTCAGTAATTTTTCTGAGTAGAATAATCTGTGGCGTGGTTTTATGAACGCTACAACACCACCGCATAGTCTGTGCAGGAGGACCAAATTGCCTCCAGGTATATGATGGGTCAAATTCTGATTTTGCCCGAAGGAAGTCGATCTCGTTTTCCTCACACTTGTTTTCAATTTGATCAACAATTTCATATGTGTCGGAGAACTCCATACCTGTATCACCAAACAAGACCTTGAACTCGTTGTGTGGAAGAGTTCGCTGAACCAAATCAAGCGTTACAATGCTATCCTTGCCACCGCTAAATGCGACATAGAAAACATCGACCTTACTTTTGTACTCCACATATGTGTTGTATATCTTCTTTATGGTATCCTGTGCCAGCACTTCGATAAAGCTCTGATTCCTCTCAACCATTGCAGGAATATCGACAAACCGCAGCGGCTGTCCGTCCGGCTCCGGGTCTTCTACCGGGATGATCTCCGGTGCGGTATAAAGAGAGCCGCCTTTTGTCTTGGCAACAAGACGCCCACGATAGAAGTAGTTGTTGGCTTCTGCCCACATATACGGATAGGCATCGTTTTTTTCGTAATGCCAAATTCGGTCGAAGCCCAATATGTCGAGCTCCTTATAATAAACAGGGCGTGGCTCTTTGCTGAATCCCAATGGCGAGCTATTCAGCAGCAGCCCTCCTGTCTCTGCATCCCAGGTGTATGAATACATGTCAATTTGCTTCCTTTCTGTTCCTTTGTGCTGTTGCTCTGATGAGAAGCTCCTCGATATTGGTATACATACGTCTGGCTATGTAACCTTCATCGCATAGATATTGCAAGGCAGCCTGCTTCTTCAGTAAAATATCGGAGTCGGCAAGGATTCGGACTACGATATCATCAATGTTTTCGTATCCTGTGTTCTTTTTTACAATAGCTCCGACGCAGGCGTTTGCGTTAAAGCCAATGTGTAAGAGCGCGTATTTTTCGCTGTATGCGGCAACATAGTGTTCCAGCAGGTATTCGTTCCATGGAAAGCCTGCATTCGGAAACAAGCTGTAGGCGTCAACATTTCTGATGGAGATATACTCGCCTGTACAAAAACGATCAAGCGCCGCATCGGTGTCGGGGACATTGAACTGCGCACGCGCCTTGGACACAAAGCGGTCGCGATTGATGCGCAGGGAATTGCTGTATACAGAATCGAAGTATATTGTAGAACCAAGCTCGTTTGCCAACACATTGAGCTCGTCCAACGAGAATGAATCGCGATTGCGGCAGAAATCGGCAAAAACATCGGACATGGTGAGAAAGCTGCCGTACTTACTGATTATGTTCCCGGAAAAAGAGAACTTACGGCAGAGATGATATTTTATCGAATCCCGCAGTCCAACCATGGAGAAAGCATCATTCTTCTCGTAGGTATAGGGGTATTTCGCCTTGATTGCATTGATAAGCTCATTGCCGCTCAGGAACTCCTTGTCATCAATAGCCGCAGTGATTATTTCCGCAATGTTGTCCAATTCTTCATCAGAGAAGTGCACGGCTGAGACATGGAAGTACTCTCCGCGACCGTTACTGATAAACTCGTTGTTTGACGCAAGAATCTGCTTGATTTTCTGTTGCGGAATATGCGGCAAATTTTCAAACATCACATCATAGGTCATCGGAGCGTCATACTCTCTCAGGCAGGTTCTAATTTCGTCTACAGGGTCTGCCGCCCGAGAAGCGTCTTTTGACAGATAGCTTCTGTCGAAGTAAAACTCCTCTCCCAGAATGAACGAGAGATAAGCCTTCAGCATATCGGCATTGTAAATGAAGTAGTCCAAGAAATCCTCGGAGAACTCATTGAAAAGAGCCTGGTAATACAACGCAGTCTTTCCTTCGTCAAAGCTCCGGCGAATGTATGCAAAGAGCTTTTCGCGCACATCATCTCCGAGCATCGTCTGAGGCATAAAAACCTTGTCTTCAAACTGGATACCGCAAACACCGATACAGCGTTCTATTTGAGCATCATCATCTTCAAGTGCGTGCTCAAATGTTTGCTCATAGTAACGCTTGAACTTGCGAAGTTCGAGGGGTGAGCCGAGTCGAAAGCCCTTCTGAAAGTATTGCGTGAGAACATCACAGTATTTTTCATCGACAACAGTCTGCGGCGCAGAAGGTGTAGCTTTTTCTGGAGCCACAGTTGAAACAGCTGCTGGGTCTGTACGCAAAAAGAGAAGCAGCTTCTTCATCGCCGCACGGAAGCGATTGTGTTGCTGATTGTTATAATCAATGAACACCGGGTCGCTAAAAAGCGCATCAACAGTAGCCTTTGCTTCACGCCAATCGTCAGTGAAAAGTGTACGGTGCTCAAACCGATGCTCTTTAGCAAATCGTTCAGAAATGCCTACCGCCGAAATATAGCTTCGACAGGTGGATTCTGCCATTCCTTCATGGTCGCGCAAGAAAATGAGAAAGCTTTTTGCGTCAACCTTTCCCCAAGAGTCCACACCCGTTTTACCGGCACTAACACATGAGATGACAGTGCTATCGGTTTTCTTTTGATATTCGATTATGACCTTCTCATAATCAACATGACAAATGTCCAGCAAAGCTCTTATCTTGTCAATGATATTTGTTGCACTCAGATTGGTCTCCAAATACATCTGCATATAGACTGATTTGGGTGCTATCATACTTTTTGCATAATCGCTATTGCCAAAATCGACTCGTCCCGAACCGGTAAAAGATTTTCCCGTAGGAATGACAGACGAATACTCATCATAAAGCATCGATACAAGCTTTACATACAAATCTGTCCATGAGGATACGCCGTTCACTTTCACTTCGGAATACGAAAAGCTGATCGGCCTAGTATATGAATAGTCGCCGGTAGCGTGGAAATCAACGACACAAGCATTTGTCCTATCCACCGGCTCGGCATTCTTCGGTACGCTTACAATTCGTGGCGGTTCCACTCGATCCGTTTTCTTTTGATACTCGATTATGACGTTCTCATAATCGACTCGGCAAATATCAAGTAAAGCCTTTATCTTGTCAACGATATTTTTCGCGCTTAGATTAGTCTCCAAGTACATCTGCGCATTAACAGATTTCGGAGCTGTCATGGTTCTCGCGGTATTCACATCACCGAAGTCAACCCGCCCCGACCCTGTGAATGATTTTCTAATGGGAATGATATCAGGATAGTCATCAAAAAGAACAGAGAGCAGTCTTACATACAAATCAGTCCACGATGAAAATCCTACCGTCTTGTCTCCAAAGTAGGATAAGCTTACCGGTTTCGTATATGTATAATCGCCGGAAGATATGAAATCTACGACGTTTGTTGCTATTTCATTTTGTGTTGCCACCGTTGTTGACAGTTTTTCGCCATCCGCAACCTCAACCTGGTTCCCGTGGCTGACAATTTCTTCAGAAAAAATGTATCGCTTGAACACACACTTTGACCAGCTCACGTTATCGAGAAGATCCTCAATTTCTGCACATCGAGCAATGTGGTCAATCTGTTCATACAAATATGCAATTGTAGTTCCGGTCTGGTTCTCCGCCCGGAGAACCGTAAAAACGCGTTTATAGATATGTGGGTACTTTGCTAATAGCCGTCTGTCCTGTTCTGTTCTAACATACGGCTCTGTTGAATTATCATTGCTTCCGGGCTGTTGCGTTATGCTTTCTTCCTCGCTATTGGGCTGATCCGGCATTTCCGGCTTTTCTGCTGTTTCAAGATTCCCTTCACTGACGAATCTCAGAATACACCCCATTGCGGCGTCAATCCATTTAAGCTGCTTTTTATTTGTGATTCGGAATATTTTATTACGCGATACAGTTCTCTGTACAGCCTTCAAAGCATCTGTGTCCGTAGTATCAAAAAGCGGAGCTTTCAGCATTTTCAGTTTGAGACAAAACTGCTCAATAGCATTGCACGAGGCAATTACGGTATTGGCAGGAATAGCCGGGTAAGTTCTTTCAAGCCAAGACAAAAAAGCGTCTTTGTAGCCGTGCTTCTCATCAATCAAAGCTCGCGCCTCCTTTAGCAGTTTCTCGTATCCAGCATAATCATCTTTATACAAAGAAACAATATCTGCAAATAGCTGCGTTGCAGGTTTCATTATCGTTTTTCCTTGATAAGCGGAATCCATGCTTTGCATCTGAAAAGAAATTCCGTTTGTGTTTCGATAGACATCATCGATCACTATGCCGCTGTTTAGAGCCATGCGACGTAAGTCATCAGAAACGCGTTTGATGATTTGCATTTTCGGACTCAATTTTTTTATCGTCTCAAGATAACCGTCTAAAAGAATGGCGGCTTCATATGTTGTCCATCGTGGTTGCCTATCAGCCATGCTCATTCTCCTTCGATATATCTCAAATAATCGCTCTGCGATTTCCGAGACGATTGTGCCGCATTGCTATATCAGCAGCAAACATACTACGAGTCCGTATCTTCGATGACTTCCATTAGATCACCGATGTCACAATGGAAAATCTTGCACAGGCGCAACATTACATCCATAGACACAAGCTCGTTTTTTCCAAGCTTTGTTACGGTGTTTGCGCTAACATCTGCGGCTTGCGAAAGCGCGCGGCAATTCATCTTGTTATCCCTTGCGAGCTTCCATAATTTATCGTAATTTACTCTCATTGGGCACGCTCCCTTACTCAATGAACTTGTTTCTGCCTCGGGGCATAAATAAACAAGAATAGTATATCACTATATTGCAAGAATTACAATATAACGACAAGAATTTTCGCAATTTGTTTGGTATGGTGTTCTTATTTGGCGACACTACGAGAAAAGACACAAACACAAACTGAGCAAGCAATGCCTGTGTTTATACAAACAGGCTATACGGGGAGATTTCAGCTTTCGCAGAAATCTCCCCGTTGCTTGTTGGGGCAACATCCCCATACCCCTTGAACAGAGATTTCATCTCTGGCTGCGCACCGTGCCGGCGCTTATTTTTCCTCATGCTGGCGCTCCTTTGTACGTTCTTCCTGGCTGTCGAGCATCAGCATTTGTTCGACGTTGGCCTTATAGATTTGGAGATTCCGCATCTCGATCTGCGCGGCAATGTAGCCGGCATAGGCGGCTTTCTTTTCGGCAAGAAGCTGAGCGTACTCAGAGGACAAGATCTTCTCTGTCGGCAGCTTTTTCATACCTTGGTCGTCAAAGGCTTTCTTCGCTGCCTTGTGGATAATGATATCTCCCTCATGCTCGGCAAGGAGCTTTTTCGAGTACCCCGCCTTGCGGTATTGCGTGTAAACCTCACGGGTTTTGGAATGCAAATCATATCAGAAAGCCGACGTATTGCCTCGGTGTTGCCCCAGAAGTTTCTGAACTTCCGCGCGCAGTCCAGCGACGTGGAGTTCCAGATAATATGATTGTGGATGAGTGCCCGATCTATAAATATAGGCGTGCTCGCCTTTGGTAAATCGCGCGGCGAGCTCACAGCCAATTTGATTTGCTTCATCCGGCGTGACCTCTCCCGGCTCGAAAGACTGCCTCACCTGATAGGCAATCACGTCGTTTTCGTGGGTTCTTCCGGTGAGTATTTTATACTGAGATTCTACGTCAGTACTTTATAAACCACACTCAAAGAATTGATAAATATACGTTCCTTCAAAATTCAGCTTTCACCCATTGGGTGAAAGAAAAATGCTCAAAAATGTGTTGAATTATCAGCTTTTATGAGTCGATATATGGTACAATAATAGTAACAAAAGCAGAAAAAGGGGTTTAAATTATGATTAATAAAATTGATTTCACAGCTAAGAATCTAACATCAAATGCAGGTCTTTTTCTTCTCCTTGAGAACGCAAAAAGTAATGAGATTTTTGATCTAGTTGAAAATGACCTCGTATTTGATAATGACTCCACAAATAAAATCAAGATGAATCATATAAAGACGATGATCTGTGGTCACTTTATTGGTATAGACAAGCTAGAACGTCTAAAGCTCCTTCAAAATGATCCACTCGTTAATGAATTTGATATTTCCGTAAAAGAACCTGAAACAGTGTCACGGTTTTTAGGAAACTTCACCTTTAAGACAACACAAATGTTTAGAGACATTAATTTTAAAGTCTTTAAAAAACTGCTCACTAAAAGTAAATTGACATCCATTACGATTGATATTGATAGTAGTGTAATCAACGTAGAAGGTCATCAAGAAGGTGCATCAAAAGGATATAATCCCAAGAAACTAGGAAACCGATGCTACAATATCCAGTTTGCATTTTGCGACGAATTAAAAGCCTACGTCACCGGATTTGTAAGAAGTGGCAATACTTACACAGCTAACGGTGCATCTGAAATGATCAAAGAAATAGTAGCCAACATCAAAACAGATGATTTAGAGATTTTATTTCGAATGGATAGTGGCTACTTTGATGAAAAAATTATTGAAACGATAGAATCTCTTGGTTGCAAATATTTAATTAAAGCCAAAAGTTATTCTACGCTTGCATCCCAAGCAACGAATTCATCGGTTGTATTCGTTAAAGGTGAAGAAGGCAGAGAAACTACAGAACTGTTTACAAAATTAGATAACTGGGAGAAAGACAGAAGGTTTGTTGTGTCTCGCGTACTGAAACCAGAAAAAGAAAGAGCACAAATATCACTTTTAGAAGGCTCTGAGTACGAATACTTTTTCTTTGTGACAAACACTACATTGCTTTCTGAAAAAGTAGTTATATCCTATGAAAAACGTGGCAATGCTGAGAACTATATTAAAGAAGCCAAATACGACATGGCGGTGGGTCATCTTTTACTTAAATCATTTTGGGCAAATGAAGCGGTGTTTCAAATGATGATGCTTTCATATAACCTGTTTTTGTTGTTCAAGATTGATTCCTTAGAGCCTTCAGAATACAGACAGCAAATAAAGACCTTTCGTTTGAAGTATGTATTTCTTGCAGCCAAAATCATTAAAACCGCAAGAACTGTAATTATGAATTTGTCAGAAAACTATCCGTACAAGGAAGTGTATGAAAAATGTCTGGTATAATAAAGATATCATCTTGAAAATCGAGTGTTGCTCTGTGGATAACTTGCAGGGTTTAATAAGTATCTTTACTCCAAAGTTGCAATCAATAATTTATTGAAAAAGATTGAAAGGTG
>Ga0209607_1000125_pt1 | contig 64115 bp, 51 predicted proteins | sample AD_UKC117_MetaG_FD_184413 | JGI IMG/M metagenome (GOLD analysis project Ga0209607, IMG submission 184413) | Active sludge microbial communities of municipal wastewater-treating anaerobic digesters from Hong Kong - AD_UKC117_MetaG (SPAdes)... | ecosystem: Engineered > Bioreactor > Anaerobic >... | reverse complement strand
GAGCTATTCAGATTCTGCTGGCAGGCTTTTCTGCAGCTGGACCGGCCCGGAGGTCAGTTGTCGTTGTATCCGCACAGGTATATGCTGATCATGAGCCGCTATCTGGGCTTTGAGCCCCATTCGGGACCCGGACATTTTTTTGATATGCTGGAGGGTCATTTCAGTGATTCCATACCACGGCATACTCACTATATGGAAGCTGAATTGTCATCGGCTTTTCGTTCACTATTGTCAGATGATATTCAATTCCGGCCAACTGTCAACACCCGTCGGTCACTGTTGCACTATCTGATCATCTATTACCAATTGCACCTGAGCGGATTCGGTAAGATGCATTCGCCTGACATCCTGGAAGAAGTACTCAGAGATTAGGTTCCGGCAGAAAAAAGGCCCATTGCCCGTCTGTATAGGTCCGGTAATAATTTCTTCCATGGCATTGTAATCTGGGCAGTGCCACCAGCCCGGCACGGTTGGAAACGATACCTTCCGGTTGCCAGGCACTTCTTTCAAAGACCCTGGTCTCATTGCCTACCAGAACATGTCGCATTTCCGGTTCCTGGTCTTGCAGGATACGCCACATCGGATATTCCCATGCATCGCCGGAAGTGGCCCATCCCAATTTCTCCACCTGGTTGCGGTCTGCTACCGCTGCCAGCTGCAAAAAGGTGCGTAGTAATTCCGGCTGGTTAAAGAAATACTGATAATAGTCGTAATGGCGGAAAACACTTTCCTTACCTACCATGGGTCTGCTCTGGTTAAAAACAAGCCACGGTATGGAAGCTGCTGCCACCACGATCAGAATTCCGGTTCGTACATGTTGATGCAGGTATTGCAAAGCCACTGCCACTGCCGGTATGAACAATAACAGCATGGGCAGGTGCAGGCGGTTGTGCCAGACCTGCCACTTCAGCAATAAGCTAAAAAGAACTGCCATAGATACTACCATCAAAGCCAGTATGACAGCAGGGTGTTTCCGGTATCTTCCCGCTAATATGAATAGGGAGACAATAGACAATATGACCATCAGCAGGTTTCCGGTATAGTCTTCATGCAGAGAAGACATGCCTACTGAAAAGGAAGGGCTTGGGGCCCAGTTGATGGTGGGTTCACCCGGCAGCACACCCGTTCCTTTTTCTATTTCCATTACAGCATTGGTAAGTGCCCTGTTCCATCCGGATATCGGGGTCTGACATTCCATGGCGAGGTTCTGAAGAAAAACTGCCAGCATCTGATTAGGATCATGGCTGTCATTTACCAGGGTCTTGTCACTGCCTGTCCATCGGCCAAATGTATCGTGGTTACGCACCCAGTGCGGGCCATTAAAAACCAACAACACCGCAAGACCGAACAAGGCCGGTTTCCAGCAGGACCAGCCAAATTGCCGGAGCACCCAGATGGCCGCAAAAGGCAATACCGGTAACAGGTAGATATAGTTGCTGCCTTTGGTGAACACAGCCAGGCTGAATGCCGTCAGCATCCACCAGACCGCCTGTCTGTTTCCGTTTCGTACACGAAAGGCCCAGTAAACACTTTGCAGCATCATGGCTGCTGCCAGCAGGTCATTCTGTGTACTGGTGCTTTGCAGGATGGCCATGGGCAGGGCGGCTGCCAGCAATACTCCGCTCCATTGCACCTTTCTGCTCATGCCCCACACTCCAAGAATCCCCCAAATGCTGATCATACTGATCAACCAGGCAGTCCATTGCACCAGGTTAGCCAAACGGTCTATACCACCAAGCGACAGGATATGAAGTATCCAGTACTCAGCCAGCGGAGGCTGTGACACCTGGCGTACATTATTGGTGGCATAGTGGATAACCGTTTGTCTTTGCATCCAGTGCTCGACCCTCGTCAGGTGATAGGTCATGCTATCCCAGTTATTAGGATAAGCCACACAGGCCAGCACACCAGTAAGCATTAATACAAGCAGGATCCAGCCGGCAAACCAACGTTCCTGTTTCCCTATTGCCGGCAGTGTGAAGGTCCACAGCAGGGTCCGGTCTTTCAGCAGCAGGATGCCGGTCAACAGAAAGGCCACCCAGGCCACCATCAGCCATTGCTGTTCTAAAGCATAACCGGCAGAAAGTCCTTCTGTGATACAGACCATCCAACCCGAAAGCAGGATCAAAGTACGAGACCAGGTGCCTGCCATGCCATCAGCACGGGAGATCAAAAGGCGGCTCCAGACCCAGGCCGCCAATGGTATCAGCAGAACCGGTAAAAACATCAACCGTAGAGTTCCAGGTGGATGCGTTCCTTATCATACCCCATATCTTTCAGCCGGTTTCTGGCTTCATCTACCATATTCTTCCAGCCACACAGATAGAAATCCATATCCTTTTGTCCATTTTCACACACTTTTTCATATATATCATGTACATATCCAATATGACCGTTCCATGATTCCGGAGTTTCACGGCTCAGGGCTACATGGTAGTGCAAACAAGGCATATCTCTTGACAACTGTTCCAGTTCTGAACGGTAGAGTATGTCGCCAATCTTTCTTGTACCAAATATGATATGGATGTCTCTACAGGGTACCTGAGCGTGCCGGATGTACTGAACCTGACTGCGGAACGGAGCAATACCGGTTCCGGTGCAGATCATGCAGATATCACGCTCAAGGGTATCAGGCAGGCAGAAATGCCCTAATGGCCCGCGAAAAGGAATTTCCATTCCGGGTTTTCCTTCTTTGAACAGATAGGTGGTTCCGGCACCGCCTTCCATCAGCACGATCACCAGTTCAAACGTATTGCTGCCATCAGGCCAGGATGCAACAGAATAACTGCGCATGCGTTTGCTTTGCTTATCATGGATAGGAAGGTCCAGGGTAACGAACTGGCCTGGCCTGAACACAAAAGGGCCGCTGTCCTTGATCTCAAAAAAGAACCGCCGGGTATTGGCAGTCTCCTGGGTGACCCTGGTGATCACCGCAGTCTGCCAGGGAAGTAGGGCCATTACACAGGTTTTAGTGTTCTACAAGTTTAGGAAATATTGTGAGAACAAAGGGTTGACAAAAATCTTGTACTGAAATAAAACACAGGTCACCAAAAACAACCGGATTCCAAGTACCTTTGCCGTCCTTTCATGGACCTGCAGGAGATCATTAACCGTTACCGGCAGGATGATGTGCGCACAGCCGGTATAGTAGAACAGATCAGGAAAGACCCCAGGGTACACCTGCATCTGAAGGGCATTCCCGGCTCATTACTTTCCTTTCTGACAACAGCCGTGTACCTGGAAAAGGGTGGGCATCACCTGCTCATCATGAATGATCAGGAAGAGGCCGGTTATATACTGGATGACCTGCGCACCCTGCTTCCGGGAAAAGACATCCTGTTTCTGCCTGACTCATTTCGCAAGCCGGGCACCTTTGACGAAGCAGACACCAACAATGTGTTGTTGCGCACGGAAACGATCAACCGCATTCTGCATTCAGATACCCGGGGTGAGATCATCGTAACCTATCCGGAAGCCATTCCGGAAAAAGTAGTTCGTGCCGAAGTGCTGGAACGAAGTACCCTGCTGATCAAAAAAGGTGAAAAACTGGATGGACATTTCATAGTAGATGTGCTGATGGAGAACGGCTTTGTACGTTCAGATTTTGTCTTTGAACCGGGGCAGTACAGCGTTCGCGGCGGCATCATTGATATTTTCTCCTTTGGAAATGAATTGCCATATCGGGTGGAGTTGTTCGATGATGAAGTAGAATCCATCCGAACCTTTGAACCGGTCAGCCAATTATCGCAGAAGAATGTGGCACAGGTAAGCATTGTACCGAACATCCAGACCCAGTTTGGAGAGTCGGTCAAGTTGCCCTTATTCGATTGCCTGCCGGAAAATACCTGCATCTGGTTTCGCGATGCATCCTATTGCGGAGAGGTCTTCGCCCGTTACCACGAAGATGCCATTGCCTGGTATGACCTGATGGCGCAACAGAAACATCTGGCAGATCACCATCCGTTTGCCCACCATCCGCCGGAAGCCCTGATCGCTTCGGCCAATGAATGGCAGCAAGGCATAGAACGCTTCCCTCTGCTGGAATTTGGTCTGCACAGTCATCTGCAGCATGCCATCTCTATAGACAGCGATGCCACACCCCAACCGGTATTCAACAAGAATTTCAACCTGTTGCTGAAAGACCTGGAAGACCATCACCGGCAGGGTCTCGATATCGTCATCTTTGTATCACATGCCCGGCAGGCAGAACGGTTCTATCAGATCTTCGGCGACCTGAAAGCCACCTTTCCGTATGTGGTTCTGCTGGGAAGCCTGAGCGGCGGTTTTATTGACAGGCAAAACAAACTGCTTTGCTACACAGACCATCAGATCTTTGAACGTTTCCATAAATCGCAGGTGCGCAGCGGCTTTGCCCGCAAAGAAGCCATCAGCATCAAAGAGTTGCTGCAGCTACAGCCGGGAGATTATGTTACACACATCGATCATGGTGTGGGCGTTTATGCAGGCCTGGAAAAACTGGATGTGGGTGGCAAGATACAGGAAGCGGTGAGGTTAAAATACAAAGACGGAGATCTGTTGTATGTAAACATCAACAGCCTGCATAAGATCAGCAAGTTCAGCGGGAAGGATGGCACGCCACCCAAACTCAACAAGCTGGGAAGTGATGCGTGGGAAAATCTGAAGCGGAAAACACGCAAGCAGGTCAAAGACATTGCCAAAGATCTGATAGCACTGTATGCCAAGCGCCGGGCCTCAAAAGGTTTTGCATTTTCTGCCGATAGTTATCTCCAGAATGAACTGGAAGCGTCTTTCATTTATGAAGACACACCCGATCAGGAAAAGGCCACTGCTGATGTAAAGAAGGATATGGAAAAATCTTATCCGATGGACAGACTCGTGTGCGGCGATGTAGGCTTCGGCAAAACGGAAATAGCCATACGTGCTGCATTCAAGGCAGTGACCGATGGCAAACAGGTAGCAGTGCTTGTACCTACCACTATCCTTGCTTCACAACACTACCGCACATTCTCTGAACGACTGAAAGATTTTCCCTGCAACATTGATTACCTCAATCGCTTCAAATCTGCCAAAGAAAAAAAGGCCACACTGGAGGCATTGAAAGATGGAAGAACTGATATCATCATCGGCACCCATTCCATCATCGGGAAGTCGGTGCAGTACAAGGAACTGGGTCTGCTCATTCTGGATGAAGAACAGAAATTCGGAGTGGCTGCCAAAGAAAAACTGCGCAACCTGAAGGCTCAGGTAGATACGCTGACGCTGACCGCCACTCCCATCCCCCGCACCCTGCAGTTCTCGCTGATGGGTGCCCGCGACCTCAGCATCATCAATACACCACCACCTAACAGACAACCGGTCACCACAGAACTCAAGACCTTCGATGCAGAGTTCATCCGCGATGCCATCTACTTTGAGATCTATCGCAACGGACAGGTGTATTTTATACACAATCGTGTGCGTGATATTGAAGAGATAGCCAGGCTGATACGTCAGGTATGTCCGGATGTTAGTGTAGGTGTAGCACATGGGCAAATGGAAGGCGAAGAACTGGAAGAACACATGCTGCGCTTCATTGATAAAGAATATGATGTGCTGGTATGTACCAATATTGTAGAAAGCGGACTGGACATTCCCAATGCCAATACCATCATCATCAACAACGCCCATTTTTTCGGTCTGAGCGACCTGCACCAGCTACGTGGCAGAGTGGGCAGATCAAACAGGAAAGCATACTGTTATCTGATAGCACCGGCCTTATACACCCTGCCGGATGATTCCAAAAAGCGTTTGCGCACCATCGAACAATTCGCAGAACTGGGCAGCGGTTTTCATATTGCCATGCGTGATCTCGATATCCGTGGTGCCGGCAACCTGCTGGGCGCAGAACAGAGTGGCTTCATTACAGACATCGGGTATGATACTTACCACAAGATCCTGGACGAAGCCATCCGCGAACTCAAGCAAAATGAATTCCGTGAGGTCTTCAGGGAAGAAATAGAAGAACAGATGGATTTTGTTCAGGATGTACAGATCGATTCTGATCTGGAGATGCTGATACCTGATGATTATATCAACAATATTGCCGAACGCATGGCCATGTACACCCGTCTTGACAATGTGCGCAACGAACAGGAACTGGAGGCATTCAGGCAGGAGCTGCAGGATCGTTTTGGCAGGATACCACCGCAGGTAGATGAACTGTTTCAGGCCATCAGGCTGCGTTGGGTGGCAAAAGACCTTGGTTTTGAACGCATCATCTTCAAGCTGCGCAAACTGCGTTGCTATTTCCCCGAAAATCAGGATGCTGCTTACTATGAAACAGCTTTCTTTCAGCGCTTCCTGCAATACATTGCCAGCCAGAAAGCTACCCTGCATATGAAACAGACAAGCAGGCACCTGCTCCTGGCCATGGACCAGGTTCATGGCATGGAACACGCCCGCAAACTGCTGGAAAAGATCAGGCTGGACCTCCGAAATTGATTACCTTTAACAACAAACAACCAGTATGCTGCAAACATTCTTACTTATGATGGGATTGCTTTGTAACCCGCAACCTCAGGCTTGTGATATCATTGCTTCTACCTATGCAGAAGGAGTGACCTGGGAGTTCGTGGTGAACGATGACAAAGGTGCCATGTACAAGACCTATCAGTATAAAGTAGATGAAATATACGATGAAGAAGAGCGTATGGTGTATGCCATCAGGTATGTGACCCTTAATAAAAAAGGCAAAGAAGAAGACAAGGGAAACAGAAACATCATCACTGCCGGCGATCTGTATCTTGTGAATGCAGAAACAATGATCCCTGATTATAAGAGTGACAAACCCACTAACATAAGCCTTCCGTGCAGCCCCAATCCCGGCGATGCAGTAGGTGATGTGCGCAAGGTAAGCACCTATACCGTGGAAAACCTCGGGCAGAAAAGCTATATATCCAACAAGATCAATATTACCGATGGCAAATACGGTAACCGGGAAACCATCACTACACCACTGGGAGAACTTGATTGCATTGTGCTGAACTATACGGTCAGCCTGGACCTGCAGGAATTTACCTACAAAGACTGGATAGATGCTGATCTGCGAACTGTAAAAAGAGAGATCTACGATAAGAAAGGAAAACTTGCCTTTACCGGCATGATGACCAGCTATAACAAACCCTGAAAATCCGTATCATGAGAAGATTCATTTTGTTTGCTACCATACTATTGTCTGCCGCAACGCTGTTTGCACAAATGGACTGCGACGGGTATTTCCCTTTCAGGGAAGGTACCAGCATGGAATACACCAATTATGACAAAAAAGGAAAGCTGACAGGCAGACAGGAACAAACCATTACAGAGATACACGATATAGACGGCGGTCTGGAAGCGATCTTCGCTACAAAGCTTTTTGACGATAAAGACAAGGAAGCCATGACCGGAGATTACTTGCTGCAATGCAAAGAGGAAGGTTTTTATGTGGATATGTCTAATATGATACCTCCTGATGTCGTCGAATCCATCAGCGAAATGGAAGCAGAAATAACCGGCGAATTCATGGAGTTCCCCCGGAATCCGAAAGCCGGCCAGCAATTGCCCGATGGTAATATGCAGATCGCTGCACTGGTGAACGGCACTCCTATGATGACGATCACATTACTGGTAACAGACAGACTGATAGAAGGATTTGAATCCGTTACCACTCCGGCAGGTACTTTTGAATGTATGCGGTATTCTGAGTCAACCGAAGTTAAGATGATCTTCAGGATACGTGCCAGGAGTGTAAGCTGGTATGCACCCGGAGTAGGGGTTGTAAAAACCGAAAGCTACGATGATAAGGGTAAGCTGCAGGGATCAACCGTGCTGACCCGGTTCAACAAATAAGCACATTGCCTCAACCTATTGCAGCCACTCTATGAACCTGCTACATTCCGTTGCCAGCTGGTATTTCAAACGAGAGATCAGCCGCATAGAACAGGTAACCACCCGGCCGGTGGAAACCCAGGAGGCCGTGTTCCGCTATCTGATGCAGGAAGCCCGTGATACTGAGTTCGGCAAGACCCATGACTTTGCAGGTGTCCAGCAACCGGAAGACCTGAAAAAACGACTGCCGGTGCAGGACTATGACACGCTGAAACCGTGGATAGAACGGGTCATGAACGGCGAACAGAATCTGCTCTGGCCATCCACCATTTCCTGGTTCGCGAAATCAAGTGGTACCACCAGTGATAAGAGCAAATTCATTCCTGTAAGCAAGGAAGCTCTGGACAGTTGCCATTACCAGGGTGGTCGCGATCTGCTGGCCACCTACCTGAACCTGCATCCGGAATCCAAACTGTTTTCCGGAAAAGGACTCATCATGGGTGGCAGCCACCAGGTGAATCAACTCAATGAGCATTCCAAATACGGCGATGTGAGTGCGGTCATGATGCAGAACATGCCCATCTTCGGCCAACTGGTAAAGACCCCGAAACTCTCTATCGCCCTGATGAGCGAATGGGAAGAAAAGATCGAGAAGATGGCCGAACATACGGTCAACCAGAACGTCACCCATATTGCCGGTGTACCCACCTGGACCATCGTACTTATCCGTCGCCTGTTCGAGATGAAAGGCACAGACAACCTGCGTGATATCTGGCCTAATCTGGAGTTATATATACACGGCGGCGTGAGCTTCCGCCCCTATCGCGAACAGTTCCACCAGCTCATTCGCGGCGAAGGCATGCACTACATGGAGACCTATAATGCCAGCGAAGGTTTCTTTGCCTTCCAGGACCGGGCTGATGCTGATGACATGCTCCTCATGCCTGACTATGGCATTTATTATGAGTTCATTCCCGCAGAAGAATTTGAGCAGGAAGACCCGCAAACCGTAGGATGGCAGGACGTGGAAGCCGGAAAAAATTATGCAGTGGTCATTTCAACCAACTGCGGTTTATGGCGATACAAACTGGGCGATACCGTTCGTTTCACTACGCTCTTCCCGCACCGCATCCAGATATCCGGACGAGTCAAACATTTCATCAATGCCTTTGGCGAAGAGGTCATAGTTGACAATTCAGACAAGGCCATCGACGAAGCCTGCAGTGCCACACATGCTGTCATGAAGGAATACACTGCCGGACCAGTTTATATGGCAGGCGGCGATGGTAAGGGCGGTCATGAATGGATCATCGAATTCGAACAGGAACCGGACGATCTGAGCAGGTTCACTGAAGTACTGGACAGTACCCTGAAGAGCCTCAACAGCGACTATGAAGCCAAGCGGCACAAAGACATGGCACTGGTCATGCCGCTGGTACATATAGCACCCACAGGCACTTTTTATGAATGGATGCGCAGCCGCGGAAAACTGGGCGGACAACACAAGGTGCCCCGACTTAGCAACGACAGGAAATACCTGGAAGAGCTACTCGTCATTGTACATAAATAAGAACTATGAAAATCATTGTAACTGGAGCTACCGGCATGGTAGGAAAAGGTGTATTGCTGGAATGTCTTGATGACCCGATGGTCACAGAAGTTCTTTCTGTATCCAGAAGATCTGCCGGCATTCAACACCCCAAACTCAAGGAGCTGCTGCACGACAATTTCCTGGACTTTGCACCGGTATCAGCACAGCTTGCCGGTTATGATGCCTGCTTCCACTGCATGGGTGTAAGTTCAGCAGGTATGCAGGAAGCCGATTTCAAAAAGTTCACTTATGATATGAGTATGGCGCTGGCAAAAGAAGTACACCGCCACAACCCGCAGGCCACTTTCACCTATGTGTCGGGGCAGGGAACAGACAGCACGGAACAGGGCCGTATCATGTGGGCCAGGGTAAAAGGGAAGACCGAAAATGACCTGTTGAAAATGGGATTCCGCCAGGCTTTCATGTTCCGGCCCGGAGCTATCATTCCCCGTCGTGGCATACTACCCAGCAGCAAACTGTATCGCTTTTTTGTCAGATACTTCACCTGGCTCATACACCTGATCAAGTGGCTGTCGCCGAAATCAGTGGTAGATACGGATCAGATCGGTAAGGCCATGGCAGAAGTAACGGCGAACGGCTATGACAAACCGATCATCACACCGGCAGACATACTGGTGCTGGCAGAAAGACGGGACTTGAAATGAGAAAATGTGAGAATGTGAGAAATGTGAAAATGTGAAAATGTGAAAATGTGAAAATGGGAGAATGGGAGAATGGGAGAATGGGAAAATGAGAAAATTCGGTAATTAGCGAACAGCAGACACTTATACCAGGAACATTCAGAAATCCACTTACTTTTCCGCTCACCTCATTACGTCCGGCAGATTCTGGCAGACAGCAATATGACCAGCCCAACTTGTGCGGCGTTTTGCATCAGCTGGTACGCTGATTATCAGAGCTTCCGCTTCACTTCCACTTCTTCGAATCCTTCGATGATATCACCTACCTGGATGTCGTTGAAGTTGTTGATGTTCAGCCCGCACTCCATACCTGCAGTGACTTCTTTCGCGTCGTCTTTGTAGCGTTTGAGGGATGCCAGGGTACCGGTATGCACTACGATGCCATCGCGGATGATGCGCACCTGGGTATTCCGGGTGATCTTGCCATCCTGCACATAACAACCGGCGATGGTACCCACCTTGCTGATCTTGAAGGTCTCTCGGATCTCCACTGTACAGGTCACTTTTTCTTCCACCTTCGGTGCCAGGAGACCTTCCATGGCATCCTTCACTTCTTCGATGGCTTTGTAGATGATGGAGTACAACCTGATCTCTACACCTTCCTTATCGGCCAGGGTACGCACTGCACTGGAGGGTCTCACCTGGAAGCCCACGATCACCGCATCTGAGGCAGAAGCCAGCATGATATCACTTTCGGTGATCTGACCCACACCCTTGAAGATGACGTTCACCTGGACTTCAGGTGTACTCAGCTTCATCAGGCTGTCTGTCAGTGCTTCTGCAGAACCGTCCACATCGGCTTTGATGATGATATTCAGTTCACGGAAGGTACCCAGTGCCTTGCGTCGGCCGATCTCTTCCAGAGTGATATGTTTCTTGGTTCGGATACCCTGTTCACGAACGATCTGCATCCTTCTGTTGGCAACAGTCTTCGCTTCGTCTTCATCTTCATAGATCTTGAAACGTTCGCCCGCCTGTGGTGCGCCGTTCAGACCGAGTAACAATAAAGGTGTAGAAGGTCCGGCCTTATCGATCTTTTGGTTTCTTTCATTGAACATGGCTTTGACACGTCCGAAGTATGGACCTGCCACAACCATATCGCCCACTTTGAGTGTGCCTTCCTGCACCATGATATTGCTCACGTAACCACGGCCTTTATCCAGAGATGCTTCAATGATGGTACCTATGGCTTCCTTGTCTGGATTGGCCTTCAGGTCAAGCAGGTCTGCTTCCAGCAATACTTTTTCCAGCAGTACATCTACGTTGAGTCCGCTCTTGGCAGAGATCTCCTGACTCTGGAACTTTCCGCCCCAGTCTTCTACCAGAATATTCAATTGCGACAGTTGCTCCTTGATCTTATCAGGATTGGCAGTAGGCTTATCTATCTTATTGATGGCAAAGACCATCGGCACACCGGCAGCCTGTGCGTGGCTGATGGCTTCCCTGGTTTGCGGCATCACCTGGTCATCAGCTGCTACCACAATGATGGCAATATCGGTCAGTTTGGCACCCCTTGCCCGCATGGCGGTGAAGGCTTCGTGACCCGGAGTATCCAGGAATGCAATGCGGCGACCGGCTTCTGTCTGTACTTCATAAGCACCGATGTGCTGGGTGATACCACCTTTTTCGCCTGCCACCACGTTAGACTCACGAATGTAATCCAGCAAAGATGTTTTACCGTGGTCCACATGACCCATGATGGTCACGATGGGCGGTCTGGTTAACAGGCTTTCAGGGGCATCTGCTATTTCTTCCGCTTCTTCGTCGTCTTCCAGTACGTTGATGAACTTGACCTGGAAGCCGAATTCTTCAGCCAGCAGCTCTATGATCTCAGCATCCAGACGCTGGTTGATGGACACCATGGTACCCAAGTCGAAACATTTCTGTACAAGTTCTGTAGGAGCAATGTTCATCAGGCTGGCCAGTTCTGACAGCGAGGTGAATTCAGCCACCTGCAGGATGCTGGAATCAGGCTGCATTCCGTCCTGTTCTTCTCTGGCAACTTCCCGTTTGTGCTTTCTTATTTTGCTCTTCTGCGACTTGCCTTTACCGGTGCCCAGTTTGGCCAGTGTACTGCGGATCTGTTCCTGAATCTGGCGCTGGTGCTCTTCCGGATCGAGTGGTGGTTTGTTGCGGTTATCGCGGCGATCATTCGTATCGCGGTGGCGATCTACATTGATCCGCTCCGGTTTCCGTATGCGCTTGCGTTTTTTCTTATCGTCGCCGTCTGCCTTTTTCTCCGGTTTCTTTTCTTCCTTGATGATGATCTTGCCCATCACCTTCGGACCTTCCAGTTTGACCCGTTTGGTCTCGATCATCTCCGGTTCGGGGGGAGTCTCTTTTTTAGCAACAACAGGCTCTTCTTTCTTCACAACCGGTTCTTCTACCGGTTTCTCTTCCACTACAGGAGGCTCTTCTTTCTTGGTGGTGGTCTTTTTGGCTGGTTTCTTCCTGGTGCTTTCCAGGTCAATCTTACCCAGCACCTTCATCTCTACTTTCTCTTTTCGGGCCTTGATGACCTCTTCTTCTGCCGGCTGTTCTTCCTGAACCGGAGGTTCTTCTTCTTTCTTTTCGGTTTGCTTAGGTGCCTCTTCTTCCGTTTTCTTTTCAGCTATTACTTCAACCGGTACTTCCACCTGAGGCACTTCAGTTACCGTTTCCACTTTTTCAGCTTCCTCCTTATCCAACTGCCTGGCCACACCAATGTTCACCTGGTCTGCTTTCTCCTTGAGCACCTTGTCTTTGGAGTATTCCTTGATGAGCAGGGTGTACATCTCCTGGGTGAGTTTGGTATTGGGTTTGGCATCCACCTCGAATCCCTTCTCCTGAAGGAACTCGACAATGTGCTGAACACCCACGTTAAACTCACGGGAGGCGGCGGCAATTCTTATGGTCTTTTCTTCCGGCATATTCACTTTGGGAGATGGATTACACGAAACCATCGCCCGGTCATTGGTTACAAAGTTAAGATTATCCGTTCAGCAATCATGTGGAGCATGATGTGCCGGGCGGATCATCATCAGTCTTCTTCAAACTCCTCTTTCAGGATCTTGATCACCTCACGGATGGTCTCCTCTTCCAGGTCTGCCCTTCTCACCAGGTCATCTACACTCAGCTCCAGCACGCTTTTGGCGGTGTCGCAGCCTATGCTCTTAAGTTCATCAATGATCCATCCTTCAATTTCATCTGCAAATTCATCCAGATCCACATCGTATTCTTCCTCATCTGTATCGCGGAACACATCAATATCATACCCGGTCAGCTGACAAGCCAGTTTGATGTTAAGACCGCCCTTACCAATTGCCAGCGACACCTGATCAGGGGCCAGAAAAACGGCTGCCTTCATGACATCATTGTACAATTCAATGCTGTTGATCCTGGCAGGACTCAGGGCACGTTGTATCAGGAGTGAATTGTTATTGGTAAAATTGATGATATCGATATTCTCGTTACGCAGTTCACGCACAATACCATGTATGCGGCTTCCTTTCATACCTACGCAGGCGCCTACCGGATCGATCCGGTCATCATAGCTTTCTACAGCCACTTTGGCACGTTCGCCGGGTGCACGAACGATCTTGCGTATCACGATGATACCATCAAACACTTCCGGCACTTCCTGTTCCAGCAGCTTGGCCAGGAAAAGCGGTGAGGTACGGCTCATGATGACCAGCGGACTGTTATTTCTGAATTCTACAGACTTGACCACAGCACGCAGGGTATCTCCCTTTTTATAAATATCTGAAGGGATCATTTCTCCTTTGGGCAGGATCAGTTCATTTCCATCATCATCAAGCAGGAGAACTTCTTTTTTCCAAACCTGATACACCTCGCCGGTCACGATGTCTCCAACACGGTCATTGTATTTCTTAAAGATCTCATCTTTTTCCAGTTCGAGGATCTTCTGAACCAGGGTCTGACGGATGGTAAGAATGGCACGTCGTCCAAAGCTTTCAATGCTGACCGCCTCATAGGTCTCTTCACCCACCTGAAAGTCCGGCTCCTGCAGGAGGGCTTCGCTGAGGGCGATCTGGGTGGCGGGATTCTCCACTTCACCATCGGGAACGATCTCCCGTCTGTGCCAGATCTCCAGGTCACCCTTTTCGGTGTTGACGATCACATCAAAATTCTCATCCGTTTCGTACTTCTTACGAATGACACTGCGGAAGATGTCTTCCAGCACTTTCATCAGTGTGGGACGGTCTATATTCTTGACGTCCTTAAATTCACTGAAGCTTTCAACCAGTTCTAAACTGTTCATGGCTGATGGTTTTAGAATGAAATTTTCTTTTTTGTATATTTAATATCCTTCAACAAAAACATTTCTGATCGCACTTCGGGTTGTTGTCCCTTTTTCTTCGGTGGCAGGTGGATACCCAGTGTAAGCTGTTCTCCGTCATAAGCATCCAGCACGCCTTCGTATTTCACTCCGCTGTGAAGCAGTACTTCCACCGTTTTACCGATGTTCTTTCTGTACTGCCGTTCTACGCGGAAAGGATTGTCCATGCCCGGCGATGACACTTCGAGGTTATAGTTGGAAGGCACATCGGCTTCATTGTCGAGATGGAATTCCAGAAAACGACTCACCTGTTCACAGGTCTCGATCTGCAGGCCTTTGTCGCGGTCAATATAGACCTCGATCTTGCTGCCCGATGGTTTCACTTTGATATCCACCAGAAAGCAATCCAGCTCCTCCAGTTTCGGAGCCAGCCATTGTTCGATTCGTGCTGTCAGGTTTTCCATGCCACAGAAAGAAAAGAGGGGACAAAATGCCCCCTCTTTCGAAGTTGTCACAAAGATACGGAGTCTTTGGTATAAACCAAATTCCTGTATTAGCTGCTTTTAGAGCTGCTCCTATCTTTGTTATCCTGTGACTTTCCCGGCAGCCTGCCTGCCCTTTTCAGGGCATCATGGAGCAGGTACTCGATCTGGCCATTGGTAGAACGGAATTCATCGGAAGCCCATTTTTCAAGAGCCTCCATTATATCTGAGCCCAGGCGCAGGGCAAATGGCTTCTTAGGAGCACTCATACCTGTACCTCCTTATCTGCGGCATATTTTCTGCAGAACATAGCAAGCATTTCCGGATTACCGGTACTGACTACCCAGGTATGCCCGCTTTGAAGTTGCAATTCCAGTGCCTTGCCGCCTCCGGTTATCAGTCCGGTTTTTTTCTTTCTGAATGATCTTCGAAGACCCCAGCCTCCAAACTCGCCAAAGGGGCTTACTTTTCTGATCTGCCAGGCAGACACTTCCTTCCATAAAAACACACGGTTCCTGATCATAAAAGGCCTGTACCGAACCTGTATGCCCTCATGGCTGCCGTCTATGATCATTGGAGAGCGAAAAATCAGGAAGAATAATACCACTTCCATGACCAGCACCAGTGCAAGAGCCCATAGCAGCTCAGTGGTATCTTCACCATTTCTATCGGCCTGTATGTAAACAGCCAGCATGATTCCCGTTGACATGATGGCAGAAGATGCCAGCAGTACCTTCAGGCCAAGGTCTGTAATGGTTGATCGTTCATTGTATTCACTGTATGCCATCAGTTGCAATACTACCTGTTAATGATGTAAGGTGCCGGTATTGACCACCGGGTTGGCTGCCTTATCAGAACACAAGACCACGAGCAGATTGCTGACCATGGCTGCCTTCTTTTCTTCATCCAGTTCTACTATCTGCTGTTTGCTCAGCATCTGGAGAGCCATTTCTACCATACCAACAGCACCCTCCACGATCTTGGTACGTGCAGCAACCACTGCCGTTGCCTGCTGGCGTTGCAACATGGCACCGGCTATCTCTTCTGCATAGGCCAGGTGGGTTATACGGGCTTCCAGTACCCGCACACCGGCCAGACCGAGGCGCTCTTCCAGCTCTTTGACAAGTTCTGCATTGATCTGATCGCCGCCGGCACGCAGGGTGATGTCTTTCTGTTCATCGTCAAAATGGTCATAGGAATAAGTGCCAGCCAGGTGACGAACCGCAGCATCGCTCTGCAGCTTCACATAATGCTCATAATTATCTACTTCAAATGAGGCTTTGGCTGAATCTGTAACCTGCCAAACGATGACCGTACCTATAATGATGGGGTTTCCTTCCTTGTCGTTCACTTTGATCTTGTCACCCTCAATGTTGCGAACACGCAGGGTGACCTTCTTTTTTGAATAGAAAGGGTTTGCAAAATAAAATCCATTGGTCTTTACAGTACCCACATATGCTCCAAAAAGCACCAGTACCTTACTGTCGTTCGGATTGACCACAAACAGTCCTGAAATGATGAGTACCGGCACAAGCAGGCCTATGGCAAAGGCAGGATGTACGGCCGCCATGCCGTATATGGAGCCTGCCAGGGTCAAAAAAAATAAAATAAGCCAGAGATATCCTGATCCTGGTTTAACGATCTTGTCAGTCATCATGGTAATTCAATTTGATATCAAAATTATATCATTTTGGATTTACAAACAAGAGGCTTAAAGATTTTTAACACATAGCAGCACCTGCAACCCCGAAAGGTCGTGATCTACATTCCAATATTATGGTATGGATGTGCTCAGCTCTTCTGTCTGTGCAGCAGGGTGAAGGCAAAATGCGGGCCTTTCCCTTGCTTGTAAGCCAGGGTGATCCATAGTTTGGCCAGGTTCTCCAGCATGGCTGCATGTTCCAGGCTGCCGGCATCAACTGGAATAAAACCCAGTTCTTCTGCCAGTTGGGTCACCACTTTTTTAGCGGCTTCATCATCGCCACAGATAAAGGTCTCTATGGTCTTATCACCATAATTGGGGTTGCGCATGTTGGCTACCCCGGTGGTATTGAAGGCCTTCACCACTTCTCCGCCGGTCCAGGCGCTGATTGCTTCAGCTGCAGAATCAAATGGTTCTGTGGGCGTATTGACAGGATTGGTGGCGTCAATGATGATCATATTTTCCCAGTCAGAACGGATGGCTTTGACCACTTCATCGGCAATGGCGAACGGTACTGCGAACAACACCACTTCCGGATCAACCATCGCCTCCTGGAAAGGCAACACTGTGAATCCTTCCCCCACAGCATCGTAGGCTTTCTGGCTTTGCACATCACGCACACCAAAAGTGATGGTATGCCCGGCTTCACGCCACTTCATGGCAGCAGCCATGCCAATGTTTCCTGCTCCGAGAATGGTGATGCGCATATTGCTTGTTTGAATACGAATATAGGCAGGACTCTGTAAAGCAGATGCACCCTACTACCGATCATTTACCTGAAATCTGGTTTATCTTATCTTTATTTCCACCTATAAAACCTAATGATGAAAAAACATCTGTTACTCATGGCACTGGTCACCACACTTTTCGTAGGTGGTGCAAAGGCCCAGGACGCCATGCTGGGCGAGGTTCGTTTATTTGCAGGAAGTTTTGCCCCACGCGGCTGGGCATTCTGCGATGGTCAGATACTGAACATCTCAGAATACTCCGCTTTATTCTCCATCATCGGTACCTATTATGGCGGCGATGGACGAACCACGTTTGCGCTACCTGACCTGCGTGGTGCGGTTCCGGTAGGTGTAGGTCTATCCAATGGAGCCAACACCCTTGATGTGGGTGAATCCGTGAAGCTGGGCAGAGACGCCAATGGTGTCAAGGGATTGGGAATGCACTATATCATATGCACATCCGGGATCTTTCCTTCCAGGAATTAGAACCGGCACTCAGTCGTTCACGCTGAACATGTCGCGGTCGTTCTGGAATGGCAGGCGGGTGCGGATCTCTTCCAGATACCCGTATTTCAGAGTAGTGGTAAAGACCGCTCTTTCATGTTCCAGCTCCCAGATACGTTCGCCCATGGGGTCGATGACCGCACTGTTGCCACTGTGATAAACGGTGTTCCCATCCACACCGATGCGGTTCACTCCCAGCACATAGCACTGGTTCTCGATGGCACGGGCCATAAGTAATTGTCGCCAGGCGTGTACTCTTTTTTCCGGCCAGTTGGCCACGTAGAGCAGCACATCGTAATCGTTTTTAAAACGTGACCAGACCGGAAAACGCAGGTCATAGCAGATGAGCGGACAAATGGTCCAGCCGTTCACTTCCACCAGCAGTCGTTCGTGACCGGGAGTATAGGTATTCTCTTCGCCGGCAAGTGAAAACAGGTGGCGTTTGTCATACTTTTCATAATGCCCGTCGGGGAACATCCAGACCAGTCTGTTGAAATACTGATCGCCTTCCTCCATGATGACCGAGCCCACCACACAACATTGTTTCTTCTCTGCCATCTCGTGCATCCACTGCACGGTGGATCCGTCTGGTGCTTCGGCCAGGTCAGCTGCATTCATGCTGAATCCGGTAGAGAACATTTCGGGAAGGACGATGATATCGGTCTCGCCGGCTGACTGTACCAGCTTGCCGAACAAAGAGAGGTTGCGGGCAGGGTCTTCCCAGGCCAGGTCAGATTGTATCAGTGTAATTCTCAGATCCTGCATAAGATAGCGGCCGCTTTTTCCAGGGTCTTTTCGCTTTTGGCAAAACAGAAACGCAGCACCCTGTCGCCTACCGGGCCGCGGTAGAACGGACTCAAAGGTATGGCAGCTACGCCAAACTCTGCGGTGATCCGTTCTGCAAAGACCGTATCCTGTTCATCTGAGATGGCACTGTAGTCGAGCAGTTGAAAATAGGTGCCTGATGCGGGCGTGAAGGAGAACCGGGAATCTTTTACGGCTTCCAGGAAAAAATCCCGTTTGCGCTGATAGAATTGTGGCAGATCCTGAAAATGTTCCGGCGCTTCGCGGATGAACTGCGCCACCGCATACTGCATAGGTGTGTTCACACTGAAGACCAGGAACTGATGCACTGCCCTGAACTCTTTGGTGATGGATTCATTGGCGATCACATAACCCATCTTCCAACCTGTGTTGTGATAGGTTTTGCCGAAGGAGGATATGACGATGCTCTGCTGTGCCAGCTTCGGATAGCGCAGCACGCTTTCATGCCGGCCATCATCGAAGGTGATGTGTTCATACACTTCATCGCTGATGACGATGATGTCGGTTCCCACCACGATCTTTTCAAGCTGAAGGAGATCATTTTTCGTCCAGCAGGTTCCGGACGGATTGTGGGGGGTGTTGATCAGAATGGCCCTTGTTCTGGCATTGATCTTTTTCTTGACGCCTTCCCAGTCGATGCTATAATCCGGTGCATGCAGTTCCACAAAAACAGGTTCTGCGCCTGCCAGCTGGATACCGGGCACATATGAATCGTAGGCCGGTTCGAACACCAGTACCTCATCGCCTTCATGCAGCAAGGCCTGGAATGCAGCGAACAGTCCGTAAGTGGCCCCTGCTGTTACGGTCACTTCCTTTTCTGCATCCACTTTGCACTTATAAGTGTCTTTAGTCTTGTCTGCAATGGCTTCCCGCAGATCGGGCACACCCGGCATGGGTGCATACTGGTTGTGGCCTTTTCGCATGGCATCAGCCACGAGTGAAACGAGTCTTTTTGGCGGGGGAAAATCTGGAAACCCCTGGGCCAGGTTGATGGCTCCGTGCTGATTGGCCAGAGCGGTCATTCTGGCGAAAATGCTGATGCCTGTGTTGGGTAATTTGGAACGAATGATGATCGGCGATTGCATATGGGTAAAGTAAGGAGGAAATTGTGAAAGGAGGAAGGACGATGGTTAGTATCGGGTATTGAGTAGGGAGTATTGGGTAATGAGACTTAGTTTCCTGGCGGTTGGCATGACTTCCCGATAGTCGAACAACACCTTCTAAAGAACACGTTATTCCTGAAGCCGACTCAGGATTAATGACTGCAGACTGATAACAGGAATCTCCTGCATCACGCCACGTCCTGTGGCCAGTAACAACGCTGAAACAAAATAACCCCGCCATAAGAAGAGCTCTCATACTTGACATAGTCCAAGTGCTGTATCTAAGTAATTTGTACTTTCCAAAAACAACTTGTAACTTCCCTACATGCCCCATTCTGCCTTCATTGTTCCACATCAAAAAATCAGACCATGAAGGTTAATTTCCTGTTAAGCCCCCCCCCCCCATTTTACAAACTGATCGTTTGTTTGTTGCTCACATCCATGTGTGGTAACCGCATGTTTGCACAGACATGTGATCCCGCCTGTGAAGACCTGAGCAATCTGGACGTAACAACTAATATCAATTCACATCTTTTGCCTGATGCAGATCGGAATTTAGGGTCTGAAGATTCCAGCTGGTCAGAAATTTATCTGGAAAAGGTCATTCACTTTGATGAAGCAGAAGGATACAGCAATGTAGATATGCTGAAACTAAACAGCAATAAATTTCTGCACGTTACAGGAGGTTCGTATGATGGTTTATTTCTTGGTGAATATGCAGGGGATGCAGCTTCGAGCTCCAATCATGGAACGGTGGGTATCGGATATAAAGCCTTAGAAACAGTCACTGGTTCTGCAGGGCACAATACTTCGGTTGGATGGTACTCATCCAGCAATATTACCAGCGGCGGCAAGAATACAATGATCGGTAGCAGAGCTGGTGAGTTGATTACAACCGGATCATCAAATATTGGAATTGGCCAAAATACCTACTATAATAATTCAGATAGCCCGCAGGTGACCGGTGATGGCAACATTGCTATCGGCGGTACTTCAACTACTACTGGTGTGTTGGGTAATGTAACTTCAGGTGATTATAATGTTGCAATAGGTTATAATTCAGTTATAGGCCTAACAGAAGGTGTTGAAAATACAGTAATTGGATATTCAGCTGGCTCATCTATTAGCGACGGGAGCAATAACATTTTTGTTGGCTCGGAATCTGGGAAAGGTAGCTTTCCAAGCCAATCAGGTAATAATAATATTGTAATCGGTAACAATATTTCAGTAAATCCATCAACCGGTTTGGATTTAAGCAACAGGCTAAATATTGGAAATCTATTATATGGCGATTTGAGTTCTGGTAAATTCAGTGTCGGCAATAGCGGTTCAACATTGTCAAATACATTCAATGTAGGATCCGGAGATGAATTTCAGGTCAGTTCCACCGGCGACCTGGTACGTATCAATGACGTTGGCTACACCTGGCCGGATGATGATGGCGATGCCAACCAGGTATTGCAGACCGATGGGTCAGGCAACTTAGACTGGGAGACTGTGGTAACCGACGTACAGGTGTTTACAGGAACAACTACTCTGTGGGCTAAACCTACCGGGGCTGTTTCGGTGACAGTCATCTGTATTGGCGGTGGTGGTGGCGGAGGCAGTGGTGGGGTTACCGGTGACATGTCCGGAGGATCGGGAGGAGGCGCCGGAGGCATGAGTGAAATGACCTTCAACGCTGCCAACCTGGATGCCAATGTACTGGCCTATGCGGGTGCCGGTGGAACAGGAGGAGCTGCCGTAAGTTCCGGCGACGGAAAGGACGGTGGCAATGGCACCAAATCCTTTTTTGGCGATTACCTGAAGGCAAGCGGAGGCAACGGTGGGAACGGGGGCTCCTCGACAGGGGCAGCCGGAGGGTCAGGTGGTCCGGGGCTGAAGTCTCAGGGAGGCTCTGGTGCCAGTGCTGACCCGGCAGACCAGGGCGATGATGCGGGCAACAGCAACTACGCTAGCCTGGGTGGAGGAGCCGGAGGTGGTATCAGCAGTGGCGGAACCGCCTATTCGGGTGGTGACGGCGGGGGCAATATCCAGTTCATGAATAGTTCTCCGGCAGCAGGCAGCGGAGGTACTTCCGGGGGCAGTGGTGGTAATGGAACAGCAGAGAGCGGTAATTACCTGGGCTCCGGTGGTGGTGGGGGCGCTGCCAGTGCTTCCGCAACAGCCGGAAGCGGGGGCAACGGAGCCAGCTACGGCGCAGGAGGTGGCGGTGGTGGTGCTGCCGGCTCAGGACATACCAGTGGTGCCGGGGGTGATGGCGCCAACGGGGTCGTCATCGTGATAACTTATTTTTAAATATTCTTATAAATCAAGCAAAATGAAAAACCTTATTCAACTGATCTGCATGGCGTTTCTGGCAGCTGTCATTAACCCGGCCAGCGCACAGAATATCTTTCCCGACTCCGGATTTGTGGGTATTGGTACCACAACACCGGAACTTCTGCTGGACATCAATTCTCCTGATGGGCATGCCAGTATTGGGTTAGGAACCTCAACTATTTACAATGGACCTGCCGGGATCGGGTTTGGGGAAGGAGTACTTACCAGCAATCTTGATGGTGATTACAATACTGCTATTGGATGGCTTGTTTTGACTGACAACTTAATTGGATCATATAACACAGCCATTGGAGCAGAGGCTATGCGGTACAACAAGTCCGGATCACAAAATGTTGCCGTTGGATACTTGTCTCTTAAATACAACTACTTTGGAGAAAGCAATGTAGCTATTGGAAATTATTCGCTTTTTTCTAATAAGAGTGGTGATAATAACGTTTCCATCGGTTCTAATGCTATGCTGAGCAATAAGATAGGAAACGAGAATACTGCGATAGGTTCCAGTGCAATGAGTGATAATACAAAGGGGAATGAAAATACTGCGATAGGTCGTGCAAGTTTATCAAATAATACACTGGGGAATAGTAATACAGCAATAGGAGCATTGGCTCTAAATGTCAATAAAACAGGTAATTATAATATTGGAATTGGCTACAATGCTACTACAACTGGTAATGATTTTGAGAACTCAATAGCTGTTGGATATATAGCTGTAGTAGATGCTTCCAATAAAGTTCTAATCGGCAACTCCAGCGTCTCCAGCATCGGTGGTGAGGTGGACTGGACCGTGTACAGCGATGCCCGCATCAAAGAGCAGGTGGAAGAGAATGTGCCGGGGCTGGATTTCATCAATCAGCTGCGGCCGGTTACCTACCACTACAACATCACTACCCAGAACCAGCTGATGGGCAGAGTAGATACCGCTACGTGGACCGGCAAATACGACATTGAAGAACAGGCCTTTTCCGGATTCATAGCCCAGGAAGTGGCTGCTGCGGCAGAAGACCTGGGGTATGAGTTCAGCGGCGTAGATGCCAGCGGTCGCCTCCTGGGCCTGCGCTATGCCACCTTTGTGGTACCGCTGGTAAAAGCAGTGCAGGAACTGGATGCAGAGAATACAAATCTGGAAGATCGCATTTCCAGACTGGAAGCCCTGCTTGGTCAACAAGGTATTCAGATGAATGAGTCAACAACGGATGAGGTACAACGGATCTTTGTAGCCTCAAACCAAACGCAGGCCACCCTTTCTCAGAACAGACCCAACCCTTTTACCGGTAGTACCTCCATACGCTATTTTGTACCCGAAACTGCCGAACAGGCAATTATAAAAATAGCCGATGCTGCCGGGGTAAGCCTGTTCATGGCTGATGTAAAACTGGGCAATGGTGTTTTAGAAGTAGATGCTACACAATTGGCAGCAGGTACTTATAGCTATACATTGCTGGTGGATGGAAAAGTGGTGGATACGAAACTGATGGTGATACAGTAGGGTTTGTATTGGGGTTCAGCTCTTTTCTCCTCTAGACCCTACCGTCCCGGCCGGGTCAGCAGAACTAGACCAGGCATCTGATATATTCTGGTATCTCGCCATGTCCTGTGGCCTGTGACATGGCTGAGACAGGTTGCTATGTTTTGAATCGGGTAGGGAGATAATTTTCCTAAATTCCTTTCCCTCCTTACAGGAATCTGTCGCCCAGTCTGCGCTTCACATCAGCGGTGATGTTCTTGATCTCCTGTTCGTGCTCCTTTTTACAGATCAGCAGCACATCGCCCTGATCTATGATGATGTATTCATCCAGACCCTGGAGGATGACCAGTTTATCGTCGGGTGCCATAACCATACAATCCTTGCTGTCGTAGATCATGACTTTCTTGCCTTTCACGGCATTGCCCCAGTAGTCGCGGTTGTAGTTGTTCCACAGCGATGCCCAGGTACCCAGGTCGCTCCAGCCGAAACTGGCGGGAATGACGAAGACATTATCGGCCTTTTCCATGATGCCGTAGTCAATGGATATATTGGTACAAAGGGAATAAGCTTTTTCTATTGCAGCCTTTTCTTCCGGGTGACCGAACATCTTCCTCGCCTGCCAGAAAGCCTGGTGCATATCCTGCAGATGGTGGTCAAATGCATCAAGAATGGCCTCTACCTTCCATATGAAGATACCGGCATTCCAAAGGAAATCGCCGGAGCGCAGGAAGGTGACCGCCAGTTCGAGGTTGGGCTTTTCCGTGAAGGTCTTCACCTTGAAGATGCCCGGTGCTGCTTCGCGGTCGGTGAACTGGATATAACCATAACCGGTATCGGGCCTGGTAGGGTGAATACCCAGGGTGACCAGGTGGTCGTGGGTCTCCGTATGCTGGAGTGCTTTGCCTATGAATTCCAGGAACTTAGGCTCATTGAGTATCAGATGATCAGAAGGTGCCACGACAACCCTGGCATCCGGGTTGATGGCAGCGATCTTATGGCTCACGTAGGCAACACAGGGAGCAGTGTTACGGCGTGCCGGCTCGGCCAGGATATTGGCCGGATTCACATCCGGTATCTGCTCTAATATCAGTCCTACATAGTCTTCATTGGTAACAATGAAAATGTTATCTTTGGCAACTATTTTCAAAAACCGCCGGAAGGTGGTCTGTATCAGGGTCTCCCCCGTGTTCAGGATGTCGAGGAATTGCTTTGGTTTGCTCGCCCTGCTTTCTGGCCAGAACCTGCTGCCGATACCCCCGGCCATGATCGCCACATAAACGTTATCCATCCCTGCCTATGTAATTTTTGTACTCCGGTTCTGTTTGTTATTCAGTATATTTAAACACGCACACCGGTAGCCCTGTGAGAGCGGAATTGCAATGCAAAGTTGCATAAATATCCGTTCTGCAAGAGTGAAATTGACCGTTTTAGAATTAGTGACGTATGCTAACCAGTGAATTATCATTGAAAGAAGCCCTGCAGGAGTACTTCGGCTTTAACACATTTAAGGGAAATCAGGAGGCCATCATCCAAAGTATGCTGGATGGACGTGACACCTTTGTCATCATGCCCACCGGTGGCGGCAAATCGCTGTGCTATCAGCTGCCCGCTGTCATGCTGGAGGGCACTGCCATCATCATCTCTCCGCTGATCGCCCTGATGAAGAACCAGGTGGACCTGGTGCGCAGCTACAGCAGTAATGACAACATTGCCCATTTCCTGAACTCGACCCTCAGTCGCACCACCATCAAAAAGGTGAAGGCCGACATTACCTCAGGCAAGACCAAGATGCTGTATGTAGCTCCCGAAACCCTGAAGAAGGAAGAGAACCTGGAATTCTTCCGGGGCATCAAGGTTTCTTTCATCGCTGTGGACGAGGCCCATTGTATCTCAGAATGGGGCCATGACTTCCGCCCGGAGTACCGCCAGATCAAGACCATGATCGGGCAGATCGATGCGAAGATCCCGATCATCGCCCTTACCGCAACTGCCACCCCTAAGGTGCAGAGCGATATCAAAAAGAACCTCGACCTCGAAGACCCCAACGTCTTCCTGTCGTCGTTCAACCGCCCTAACCTCTACTATGAGATCCGCCCCAAACGCAGCCGCGAGCAGGCCATCAAGCAGATCGTCAAGTACATACAGGAGCATCCCAATAAATCGGGTATTGTATATTGTCTGAACCGCAAGAGCACGGAAGAGATCGCAGAACTGCTGAACGTGAATGGCATCAAGGCGGTGCCCTACCACGCCGGTATGGAAGCTGCTACCAGAACCCAGGTGCAGGACCAGTTCCTGATGGAAGAGATGCATGTGATCGTGGCCACCATCGCCTTCGGAATGGGTATCGACAAGCCGGACGTGCGTTTTGTCATCCACTTCGATATTCCCAAATCCATCGAGAACTACTACCAGGAAACGGGTCGTGCAGGTCGTGACGGACTGGAGGGAAAATGCATCGCCTTCTACAGCTATAAGGATATCGAGAAGCTGGAGAAGTTCATGCGTGATAAACCTTTGGCTGAACGGGAGATGGGCGCTCAGCTGCTCGCCGAAACTGCTGCTTACGCAGAGACTTCTGTCTGCCGCCGCCGCTTCCTGCTGCACTATTTCGGCGAAGGATATGACCAGGATAACTGCGGGCACTGCGACAATTGTCTCAACCCGAAAGAAAAGATAGAAGGCAAGACCTTCGTGCAAACCGCCCTGAAAGTGGTGCAGGCTGTCAACGAGAATTATGGCATTCCTTATCTGGTGGACCTGCTCATGGGCAAGCGTACCACGGAGATCGGGAATTACCGGCACGACCAGCTGGAAATATTCGGCAGCGGCAAAGAGAAGGACGACCATTTCTGGCATTCGGTATTGCGTCAGTGTTTGCTGGAATCACTGGTGTATAAAGACATTGAACAGTACGGTCTCATCAGGCTTACCGATGCAGGACGAAAATTCAACGACAAGCCGAAGAACATCAAGCTCTCCATCAACCATGATTACGAGGCAGAAGCTGCCGATGTGCAGGTGGAAGGAAGTGGTGGAAAGAGTGTGCTCGACCAAACCCTGTTCAGTATGCTGGTGAAGATCCGCGAAAGTGTGGCGAAAGAACAAAAGCTGCCACCTTATGTCATCTTCAGCGAAAGCTCTTTGGAAGAGATGGCTACTACCTATCCCTGCAATCTGGAAGAGCTGAGCAAGATAGGCGGGGTGAGTGCCGGTAAGGCGAACAAATACGGCGTCAAATTCGCAGCTGCTATCAAGAAGTATGTAGAGGAAAATGAGATCGAGCGCCCGGGCGACTTCAACACCATGAAGCAGGTGGCCAACAAGAGCGTGCACAAGATCCACATCATCCAGAACATCGACAAGAAGCTGCCGCTGGATGAGATCGCCCGCAACCGTGGGATGAAGATGATCGAGCTGATCGATGAGATCAGCAGCATCGTAACCAGTGGCACCAAACTCAACCTCGACTATTACCTCAATGACATCATAGAAGAGGATCTGCAGGATGAGGTCATGGATTTCTTCCGCGAGATGGAAAGCGGCGATCTGAAAGAAGCGTTCAATGAACTCAAGGATGAAGGATTGAGCTACGAAGAGGTCCAGTTACTCCACATCAAGTTCATGAGTGAGGTGGCCAACTAATCAGCAGACTCCTTAACTTCGAACCCGATGGCGTCTAACGAGACCTTTGAGATCAAACTGCCCCAGTTCGAGGGGCCGTTCGACCTGCTGCTCTTCTTCATTGAGCGGGATGAGCTGGATATCTATGATATTCCCATCTCCCGCATCACCAACGATTTTCTGGATTATATCCACCAGATGAACCAGCTCAACATCGAGGTGGCCAGTGAGTTCATCCTGGTGGCAGCCACCCTGATGCGCATCAAAGCCAAAATGCTGCTGCCCAGAAAAGAACTGGATGAATTTGGCAATGAGATCGATCCGCGGAAAGAACTCGTGGATCGTCTGGTGGAATACAAACGCTACAAAGACGTACTGGAAGAACTGGGCAACCTGGAAGACCAGCGCCGCTTCAAGATGCAGCGTGGCAATATCCAGGCCGAACATTCTGTGCTGGCCAAACAGTTCAGCAATGAGATGGAGCTGAGCGCTGTCAATCTGTTCACCCTGCTGAAGGTTTTTGAAAAGGTGATGGAACGCTATCGGCATCAGCCGGAAGAGGTAGAACACGTAGTGTTTCAGTACAACTACACCATCGAAGAAGAAGCAGACAATGTGATCAGTTTCTGCAAGTCGAAAGACCGGGTGGACTTCGAGGAATTATTCTCCACCTGCGCAGATCGTCACCAGGCCATATTCCGTTTCCTCTCTGTGCTCGACCTGATCCAGCTGCAGCGAATCGATCTGCTCATTGGCGAAGGTTTCAATCAGTTCTGGGTAAGCTACAACCAGTTCCGCGAAGATGACGCAGCCTGAACCGGACATACCGGTTTCAGATCAGGCCGAACAACTGAATAAACAGTTCAGTTATCGTAAGGTCCTCTGGGTCATTGCACTCAGTCTGGTCCTGTCAGGCTACCTCATATTTGTCTCTTTTGACGTAGATGCCTTCCGGCTCATCTCCTGGACTGCCAACAGCCTGCTTCTCCTCTTTCTGGGCTATATCCTGCTGGGTATCAGACACCTGGCATACATGTACCGCATCCGCCATCTGACCAACAAGCACCTGAGCTGGCGACAAAGTTTCGAGGTCATCACACTTTGGTTATTCAGCTCTGCCGTGACCCCTTCTACTGTAGGTGGTGCTGCTGTGGCGGTTTATCTTCTTAAAAAAGAAAAGCTGAGTGTAGGACAAAGTGCCACCACCAGTATGCTCACTGTCTTTCTGGATCAGGCAGTATTCGCGGTCATCGCACCTCTGTTCACCCTGCTTGTAGGCAGTGAAGAGATGTTCGCCAAAGACATGGGCTGTCGCACCCAGAGTGAACTGCCCATGATGCGTCTCTTCCACAATGTAGAGACCCTGTATTATGTGGCCTACATCTTTTACCTGCTGGTGGTGATCGGACTGGCCTGGGGACTTTTTGTCAATGCCGGCGCATTCAAATCCTTTCTGGGCAGATTGTTTTCTCTCCCGTTCCTGAAACGCTGGAAAGCAGAGGCCCTTCGCACCGGCGATGATATTGTAGCCACCTCTCACATGCTGAAAGGAAAGAACCTGCGCTTCTGGTTGAAAGCCGTTGGCAGCACCCTGTTGGCCTGGTTATCTCTCTTTCTCATCAGCGTATTTATTTTCATGGCATTTTTTGATCCTGCAACACTGGAATACCTGGTGGTCATGGCCCGGCAAACAGTGGTCTGGATGATCACCCTGATACCTGCCACACCCGGAGGTGCCGGAGTAGCTGAGATCAGTTTCAGTGCTTTGATGTGCGATATCACCAGTCCGGCACTGGTACCAATCATGGCTTTGCTCTGGCGCATGATCTCCTTTTACCCTTATCTGCTAATGGGAATTTTCTTTCTTCCCAGATGGATGAAACGGGTATATAACAACTAAACATCCGGTTCATTTATCTATGCTGATAAAAATCACCCTGTCTCCGGTCAGGGGTAATTCTACCTTTGCATCATGGACAACAAGAATCTCCACCCGGAAAGCCTGATGATGGGCTTTGGCTATAAGCCGGAACTCAGTGAAGGGGCCGTGAAATGCCCGATCTTTCAGACCTCCACCTTTGTTTTCAAAACTGCAGAAGAAGGCAAACGTTTCTTTGAGCTGGCCTATGGATTGCAGCAGGCAGAAGTGAATGAAGTGCCCGGACTGATCTACAGCCGCCTGAACAACCCCGACCTGGAGATCCTGGAGAACCGTCTTTGTTTATGGGATAAGGCTGAAGACTGCGCTGTGTTCGCTTCCGGTATGGGTGCTATCACCACGGTCATGCTGGAATTCCTGCAGCCCGGAGATGTGCTGTTGTATTCCTCTCCGGTTTATGGCGGAACCGATCACAGCATCAACCATGTGCTGCCCAAGTGGAGTGTAGGTCATGTGGAATTCAATGCCTCCATGCGCAAGGAAGAGATCATCCAAAAAGTGGAACAGGAACAAGGTGGCAAACTGGCGATGATCTATGTGGAAACACCGGCCAACCCCACCAATGCCCTGATCGATCTGGAAATGTGCCGCGAGATCGCCGATCATTTTTCCACTGATGAACGAAAGGTGCTTGTTGTGGTCGATAATACCTACATGGGACCATTGTGGAGCCACCCGCTCCAGCTCGGTGCCGATCTGGTGGTGTACAGCGCTACCAAATACATTGGAGGTCACAGTGACCTCATAGCAGGTGCCGTGCTGGGCAACAGAGAGCTGATGACCCGGGTTCGTGGATTGCGCACTTTTCTGGGAAACATGTGCAGTCCCTTTACCGGCTGGCTCATGATGCGCAGTCTGGAAACCCTGAAACCACGCATGGAGACCCAGGCAGCCAATGCCAGGCAGGTGGCAGATTTTCTGAAGGATCATCCTAAAGTGGAGAAACTGTATTACCTGGGGCATCTGGAAGAAGGCAGTGAACAGTACCGCATACGCGAAAAACAATACAGCTCATCCGGTGCCATGCTGAGCTTCGATGTAAAGGGTGGAGAGGCTGAAGCTTTCCGATTCCTGAACGGACTGAAGCTGATACGCCTGGCGGTTTCCCTGGGAAGTACCGAATCGCTGGCAGAACATCCTGCTACGATGACACATGCCGATGTATCACCTGCAGATAAACTGAAACATCATATATCTGAAAGTCTGGTGCGTATATCGATCGGTGTGGAACACCACGAAGATCTGATCGATGATATCAGACAGGCGCTGGAGAATGTGTGAGGAAAGAGAATACAGGTAGAGATCTGATTGACCGGTCAGCTCATTCTCTGAGTAGCTAATTACTACTTCCGTTCCGCACCTTGCGGCGCAGCTCAAAGCTCTGGCCCAGATAGACCTTTCGCACCTGCGGATCCTCTGCCAGTTCTTCTGCACTGCCCTGTTTCAGGATCTTCCCTTCAAACAACAGATAAGCACGGTCTGTGATACTCAGGGTCTCCTGCACGTTGTGGTCAGTGATGAGCACACCGATCTTTTTGAACTTCAGTGTTTCCACGATGCCCTGTATGTCTTCTACCGCAATGGGGTCGATGCCGGCAAAGGGTTCGTCGAGCAGGATGAATTTGGGATTCACGGCCAGAGCCCTGGCTATTTCCGTGCGTCTTCTTTCACCGCCTGACAGTACATCGCCGTTGCTTTTTCGCACGTGTCCAAGACCGAATTCATCTATGAGTTCTTCCAGTTTGTGTGCCTGTTCCTTCCTGCTCAGTTTCGTCATCTGCAATACAGCGGCAATATTATCTTCCACGCTCATCTTCCGGAATACACTGGCTTCCTGCGGCAGATAGCCCACTCCCAGCTGAGCCCGTTTGTACATGGGCAGTTTGGTGATGGGCTTGTTGTCCAGATAGACTTCTCCTGCATCAGCCTTGATGAGCCCTACGATCATATAGAAACTGGTGGTCTTGCCGGCGCCGTTGGGGCCCAGCAGCCCGACGATCTCACCCTGTTCCACCTGCACACTGACCTCGTTCACCACGGTGCGGCGTTTGTATTTCTTGACCAGTCCTTCTGAGCGGAGTATCATGCGTGTACGCGGATGTCTTTGACGTTTAGTTGCAGATTCGTCTGGCCGTTGAACTCATTCTCTTCGAGGTAATAGGCCAGGTCGAACGGATAGCCCGAAGATACATAGGGATAATGATCTCCCTGCTGGAAGGCGATGCCGCTTGCCCGGAAGCGGTTTCTGTCTCGCACATCGAGTTTGAGATGACCGTTGCCCACCACCTTGCTCCTGCCGTTGCAGGTCAGCTCTTCCGTGATGAAAACGGGCGGCAGGTTTTCCGGACCGAACGGGGCGAACTGACGAAGTATCTTGTAAAAACCGGGTGTGATGTCTTTCAGGTTCAGTACCGCGTCTATCTCGATCTCTGGTATCAGCTGTTCAGGTCTGATGGTTGACTTGACCACCTTCTCAAATCTGTCTTTGAATGCCTCTACATTTTCCGGCTTCATGGTGAGTCCGGCTGCGTACATATGTCCGCCGAACTGCTCCAGGAGATCGCCACATGCACTGATGGCCTCATACACATCATAGCCTTTTACTGACCGTGCCGATCCGGCAACCACACCGTTGCTCTCGGTCAGCATGATGGTGGGTTTGTAATAGTGGTCCATGATGCGACTGGCCACAATACCAATGACCCCTTTATGCCAGGCAGGATTGAACAGCACGTTCGTGACCCGTTCGGGAGTAAGCGGATCATTGTCCAGCATCTCCAGGGCTTCTGCAGTGATGCTGCGGTCAATTTCTTTTCTGTCCATGTTGTGCCCCTGCAGATCGCCGGCATGGTTGCGGGCAAACTGATCAGTACTGCTGATGAGCATGCGCACAGCCTTCCGGGCATCATCCAGCCGGCCGGCAGCATTGATGCGTGGACCGAGACCGAACACGATCTTGCTGATGCTCAGGGGTGGGCGCACATCGCTGATCTCCATCAGGGCTTTCAGACCTTTGGTAGGGTTGGTATCCATCTTCCGCAGTCCATAAAACGCAAGCACTCTGTTCTCTCCTGTGATGGGAACAATGTCACTTGCAATACTCACTGCCACAAGATCCAGGAGGTCAAGGGCACGGTCTTCGTCCAGTCCTGCCTCCAGGGTGATGGCCTGTGCCAGTTTGAAACCGATGCCACAACCGCTCAGGTATTTATAGGGATAGTTGCAATCCGGCTGATGCGGATCGAGGATGGCCACCGCAGCAGGCAGTTCATCGCCGGGAAGGTGGTGGTCGCAGATGATCATGTCAATGCCCTTGCTATTGGCATAGGCTACCTGTTCCACTGCCTTGATACCACAATCCAGTGCAATGATGAGTGCACAGTTGTTGTCTTCTGCATAATCTATCCCCTGAAAGGAAATGCCATACCCTTCTTTGTAGCGGTCGGGTATGTAGTAATCTATATTAGGATAGAAGCGGTTGAGGAAGGAGAACATCAGCGCCACTGAAGTGGTGCCGTCCACATCATAGTCGCCGTACACCAGAATGCGTTCACCCTGTTCCGATGCCCGAAGGATACGGTTGACGGCTTCCCGCATGCCCTTCATCTCAAAGGGATTGTGCAGATCGCTCAGTTGCGGACGAAAGAATTGTTTGGCTTTATCGTATGTGTCGATACCCCTGTCCACCAGCAGCTTGCACAGTACGGGATGGATACCCAGGGCCTCCTGCAAAATATGCACGGCACCGGCATCCGACTCTCTGATCACCCAGCGTTTATCCATTGTTGTCAACTTACTCCACTACCACCCTGGCAGAGCCGGCAGGCTTTCCTGCCGAAGTGCGTAGTGTACAAACATAGATGCCGGCGGGGAGGTTCCGGATATCTACCAGGGCAGTTGTACGACCGGATATTTCGCCCGACCGGCAGGTCCTGCCCCAAACGTCTGCTAAAGTATAAAGAAAATACCCGCCATTGGTTTGTATGGTCAGGTAGTCTGTTGCGGGATTGGGATACAGCCCGAACTGCACCTCGTCCACCTGTGCGATGGCTGTCAGGGTATCACAATATTCATCCAGCATCAGCATGGCATTATATACGTTCAGCCGGCCACCACTTACGGTAATGGTATCCAGGTCTTCCAGCGGATCCACACCATCCAGAATAAATTGCTTCAATGCCAGCGCAGCCGTTTCCGGATCATGCTTATATTGATATAGAAAATTCTCACAACCATAACTCAGCATCAGCGCCACAGCACCCGCCACATGCGGAGCAGCCATGGAGGTACCTGTCTGGTAATTCCAGGAGTTGCCTACCACGGTAGAGTATATCAGCGAACCCGGTGCGCCCAGATCAATAGAAACTGAACCATATCCGGAGGTTGATTTATTATCGGTCTTGTTGGTGCTGTTCACTGTAATGAGAAAATCACTGCTGCATGCGGTGGGCATATCACCAACCAGGTCTATGTTCACATTGGAATTAGCCGTTGCTCCTGCACTGAGAATGCCCAGGGTACCCAGGCTGTCATACATGCTGCACCACAAAGGAAAGTCATTCGGGTCTGCAAAGTCGATACCGAATGATGCATTGGTGGCAACAATGAAACTCCCCTCTGTTCCGTTGCTGTCATCATAGCGTTTGCGTTCTGTATAGACATAACCGTAACACTCCAGCACATTACTCTCTATCACTGCACCTGCACCGATGGATAGTGGCAGGATCTGTACATTCCAGTTGACACCGGTCACACCGAGTGCATTGTCACCGCGGGCACCTGCAATGCCTGACACATGGGTGCCGTGACTGAATTCAGGCAAGTTATCAGAATTATCCAGGCTGTTCCAGCCATCAAAATCATCAATAAAGCCGTTGTCGTCGTCATCTAATCCGTTTCCGGGAATCTCAGAATAATTCTTGCGAAACACTAGGTCATTGTGGGGCAGGTAGAAACCATCGTCCACAATGGCTATCACAATGGTATCTCCTTCTGCGGTCCAGCCACCGGTGCTGAGATCCCAGGCCAGATCTGCATCGATGTCTGCATCATCGGTACCACCTGTAGAACCGTCGTTGTACAAAGCCCACTGCAGGTCAAAAGAGCTGTCGTCCGGAAAACCCCTGATCTCGAGGTAGTGGTTGTACTGCAGCTGCTTTACATCAGGATGCTGCTGACAATATGCGAATACCTGTTCATGAGCTTCTTCCGGTATGGAAATGACATACAGGTGCAGTGCCTGCACACAGACATAGGCCAATTGACAATCAAAACCTGCCTGTTGCAGGTCGGCGATCAGCTGTTCCGGCCGGGCATCGCTGAAAAGCTCCACGATCAGTTGTCCCGGCACCCGGTTGCTATCCTGGGCAGATGTAACCACCGGCAGGAGAAACCATATTATCCAGATCCACTTCTTCATTAACACGCTTAAAGGTAAGAAGAATACAGGTTGAGCTATAACGTTCATCCCTGGTCATACTTGTTGCAAGGCCATATTTCCGGCAGAGAATTGTAAGACCAGTTTGCACATAATATCATTCATGGCTTTCATTTTACTTCCCTACAGAATATATTTACCGGACAAACACCCATGATACATTTCTTTGAAAACCTGGACCCGGTACTGAAGATCTTCTGGTACACTGCCCTTCCGGTAAGTATTATTTTTCTGATTCAGACCATCATGACCTTTATGGGGACTGACGGCGGTGACGGCATGTCAGCAGATTTTGACAGCGATCTGGACGGTGCCGATGCACCATTTCAGCTCCTGTCTTTCCGAAGCCTCATCCATTTCCTCCTTGGATTCAGCTGGTCAGGTATTTCTCTGTTTGGTACCATCCACAATTCCTTGCTCCTGATCGTGGTGTCTGCCCTGATCGGCGGCTTGTTCGTACTGGTCTTCCTCTGGCTGATGCAGCAACTTATCAAACTGGCGGAGAATAATTCCTTTACCTACCAGGACACACTGGATAAAGTTGGAGAAGCCTATACACCTATTCCGGGACAGAAAGCGGGGATCGGAAAAGTTCTCATCAGCATCAAGGGTTCCACCCATGAACTAGAAGCGCTCACCGACGGCGACCGGATAGAATCAGGCACCCCGGTTCGTGTACTGCGACTGGAAAGCGACAGAATTCTCATTGTAGAAAAAATATAAAATAAATATCTATGGTTTCTCCTGTTATCATCGTTGTTGTAGCGGCGATCGTATTCTTTGTGACCGTTTCCGTGCTGGTATCAAGGTACAAGCGCTGCCCTTCAGACAAGATCCTGGTCATTTATGGCCGGACGGGTGGTACATCCGCCAAATGTATACATGGTGGTGGTGCATTTATCTGGCCTGTAGTACAGGATTATGCATTCCTGGACCTGAAGCCCTTGTCTATTGAAGCCAACCTCACCAACGCCCTGAGCCGGCAGAATATACGGGTCGATGTGCCCTGTCGGTTCACGATCGCCATCTCTACTGAGGCTGACAATATGAACACTGCTGCAGAACGTCTTCTGGGACTTTCTTCAGAACAGATCCAGGAACTGGCTAAAGACATCCTGTTCGGTCAGCTGCGTCTGGTCATTGCTACCATGACGATCGAAGAGATCAACTCAGACCGCGATAAATTCCTGGAGAATATTTCGAAGAATGTGGATTCAGAGCTGAAGAAGATCGGCCTGAAACTCATCAACGTGAACGTAACAGATATCAAAGATGAATCGGGTTACATTGAAGCACTTGGAAAGGAAGCAGCCGCAAAAGCCATCAACGATGCCAAGATCAGTGTGGCCGAACAGGAAAAGATCGGGGAGACCGGGAAGGCTCTTGCAGACAGGGAGAAAGATGTACAGATAGCAGAAACTCATCGAGACCGTGATGTGAAGATCGCCATAACACAGAAAGACCGGGAGGTGAGTATTGCCTCTGCGCACAAAGATGAGGCTATCGGAAAAGCGGAAGCAGACAGAGATACCCGTATCAAAACATCTGAAGCGAATGCATTTGCAATTGAAGGAGAGAATACCGCCAAGATCTCCATTGCCAATTCAGATGCAAACAGGCGGGAAAAGGAGGCTGAGGCCTTACGGGTGGCCATCACAGCTGAGAAAGTTCAGCAGGCCAAAGCCCTGGAACTTGCCTACCAGGCAGAGCAAAAAGCGGAGACAGCCCGAAGTGAGCGGGAACGTTCTACTCAGGTGGCTAACGTGGTGATACCTGCTGAGATCTCCAAGCAAAAAGCGATCATTGAGGCTCAGGCCATTGCCGAAGCTGTGCGTGAAAATGCCAAGGGCGAAGCTGATGCCATCTATGCGAAAATGGAGGCCGAGGCAAAAGGTCTTTATGAGATCCTGACCAAACAGGCCGAAGGTTACCGTGAAGTAGTGGCTGCTGCTGGCGGTGATCCTACAAAAGCATTCCATTTATTGCTGATAGAGAAATTGCCCGAGCTGGTTAAGACACAGGTGGAAGCCATCAAGAATATCAAGATCGACAAGATCACTGTCTGGGATTCTGGTAATGATAAAGAAAGTGGTCAGGGTTCCACTGCCAATTTTGTTTCCGGGCTGATGCGTACGGTGCCACCACTCAATGATCTCTTCGATATGGCCGGACTGAATCTGCCCAGTTATCTGAAGGGGGATGGGAATGAAAAAAGAGATGCTGATTCAGGAATTCAGGATACGGAATAAAGATCACTCCTTCACCCACTGGCTATGACACACATCTTCATCGCCATCGGCGGTGATGGTGTAGGTCCAGAAAAGGGTATCTGCACCTGATGACATGGTGGCATTACCCAGGAAGTACACGCCTGTCTTGAGTGTATCCAGTTCCAGTATCTCATTATAAGTGCCGGTAACAGGCAGATCAAAAGTGGCTGACAAACCGAAGTTGCTGATATTGGCTACGGTCACTTCCTGCCCTTCGCAATCGCAATCCTGAATCAGACCCACATAAGTATAGATGCCTGAGGTACAGGTGTCAGTAGCCTGGTAGTAGAGGTGGTGGTAGTTCGTGGTGGCCAGCACGATATCTACATCGCGAACAGCGGTCTGGCTGTTAGCTGCCTCATCGGTGGCTGTATAGATGACCTGGTAAGATCCGTAGTGCGATACGTCCACCTGCGAATCTGTGTACAGCATGCCTTCGGTATTGCAGGTGAGGTTGTCCAGCACCGAAGCACCCGGATCCACATACGGTTCATCCAGATAATGAACAGGCTGCGGGTCCGGCAGGAGGGTAATACGCGGAGCGATGGTATCAGGTCTTTCACAGGACCAGATCAAAGGGAGGACTGAAAGGACAAACCAGCGCATGGCTTAAAGGTAAAAGAAAACCCCGGCACAAGGCCGGGGTCATCTCTAAGATTTGATCTGAATCAGTTCTGTTCGATATCTACATCAGAACAGGTGAAGGAGTCAGTACCATCGTCAAAGGTATAGGAGACGTTGAAGTGCATAGCACCGCTCATACCGTCAACCAGTGAACCTGAAGCTGTACAGAACAGTGTGGCATCATTATCATCAGAATCATTGATGGTAACCACGTCGTTCAGGTCGCCGCTCAGTTCCATGTCAAACAGGGTCTCACCGGCATCAAAATCGCCCAGGTTAGATACCCGTACAGTAGTGGCGTTGATCTTAACGATGTTGATCTCATAAGGATCGATGCTGCCGATACAGTTTTCGGTAACGGTGAAGAAACCTACATAGTCATCTGCAGTTGCACGAACCCATACATCACGTTCTGCGGTACCGGTGTTGCCGGCTTCATCCACTACGGTGTAGGTTACAGTGTACTTGCCAACCATGGCGGTATTTACTCCTGTAGCATCAGTAACGATAGAAGCAGAGATATCTCCGTCTTCGTTATCGGTAGCAATGGCGCCAGCTTCTGTGTAAGCATCGCCCAGATCGATGATCTGTGGGTTATCGCCGTTGAGTGTGACCACCGGGGCATCCAGATCATCGGTACCACAACCGGTCATAAACAGTACTCCGGCACCCAAAAACAGGGCTGGAACTAAAATTTTCATTCTTTTCATGACGTTAACGTTTAAATTTAGGTGCAAAATTAACCTTAGGATTTTGGTTATTCTTACTTTTGTTGTCAAATATTATTCCAAATTTTAAAATCTTAACAATGAAAATCAGGAATCTCGCTATCATTTTCTCTCTGGGCCTGCTTGTTGCCTCATGTACCGACAAAAAGGCAGCTGAAGAGATCGAAAAACTGAAAATGGACATGGCAGCCGCCGACAGCCTCTGCCAGGCTGACAAGGCCATGTTGATGGACTCTATTGCCAACCTGCACATGATGTGGGAAGAAATGTCAGCTCCTGCCAACAAGACCAGCAGCGGCAGCACCAAGTCATCTACTTCTACCACTACAACCACAACAGATACCAAGAGCGACGACAAATCTGTAAATGATCGTGGTGGTTCTACCCAGGTAGAGAAAAAGGTAACTGACCGCGGTGGTTCAGATGCAGAAAAGACCGTCAAGAAGGATATCAACAAGCGAGGCGGAAACTGATAACCCTATTCATATAGCAAAAAGCCCGGCCTGAGGCCGGGCTTTTTTTATTGATTCTGCAACAATTCGGTTATCCTGGGCAGGTACTCATTGTCCCATTTTTCCCCGATATGGGGCCAGGTGATCACATCAGACAGCACTTCATCCTGCCTGGTGTACTCCTTTAATGCGTCAGCATAGGGCAGATGACTGAAGCTTACCATACTGTACACTGGTATGAAGCGGTCAGGATGTGTGGCTGCTACTTTTCCGGCTATCTTTCGTTTGAACAGAAAGTCAGGGTCAGCCACCAGGTCACGCATTTCAATAAAATTCAACCTGGCCAGATCTGCTATACCATCGGCATTGGGCTTGCGGCTTTCCTGATAGGCAGGTAAGACCTTTGACCAGTTGTCATCCAGGGTATTCAGCAACTCATCCAGCACGGTACAGTCTTCAAACCCGCAATTCATCCCCTGGCCATAGAATGGCACTACTGCATGGGCTGCATCGCCAATGAGCATGCCATTTCCCACAGTCCAGGGGAAACATTTCACGGTCATAAGTGAGCCTGTCGGATTGCCAAAGAAATCTGCTTCCAGGTCTGGCATAAGGGGCAACACATCCGGAAAGTATTTTTGAAAATATACCTGCAGTGATTCCGGTGTAGTGATCGTTTCAAATGATTCCGGTCCTTTGGTGGGTGCAAACAGGGTTACCGTAAAACTGCCATCCAGATTGGGCAGGGCTATGAGCATGAAGCTCTTCCTGGGCCAGATATGTAAAGCATTCTTATCTATAAGGAATCCACCATCCGGAGCAGGAGGAATACTCAGTTCTTTATAGCAATGAGATTCATAGAGCTGGCTGTAGTTGAACTGATCGGTCTTCATCAGGCTGTTGCGCACCATGGAATAGGCACCATCTGCGCCAATGATGAGATCGGCCTCCAATTCATAGCGATCCTGGTTTGTAAGATTTTCCAGGGTTGCTTTCCCTGCTTCCACATCCATCCGCAAAACCCGTTGCTCAAAATGAAAGGGCACTCCGGCAGATTCTGCGGCATTCATGAGATCTATGTTCAGTTGCCCGCGTGATACCGAATTGATGAACTGCCCGGGTTGACCATAAGGCTGAAAGGTGAGCCCACCTTCCACACTGTGCATCATCCTGCCATGCATGGGTATGGCCAGTTTTCTGATCTGTTCTTCCAGCCCTGCACCGGCCAGTGCCTTCCAGCCCCGGTCACTGATGGCCAGGTTGATGGAACGTCCGCCGGCAGCACCGGTAGAACGAAGATCAGGACGCCGTTCATACACCTGTACTTCATACCCACGGCGTTTCAGATAAATGCTGAGCAAGGAGCCTACCAGACCTGCTCCCATGATGGCGATCTTTTTAACCTGCATGAGACAAAAGTAGGGAATGCGTTATCACTTACAGGTGACTTTGGTTGGACGCAGCATCCGGTGATGACTAACCACTACCTTTAACCCATGAACAACCACGAGAAATGGATGCAGGTTATCAGCCAGGTTTCTGAACAGGTGGAAGAACTGTTTGGTACTGCCGATGACCTTTCACTGAACATAAAACCTGCACCAGACCGCTGGAGTGTGGCCCAGGTGTTGGAGCATCTGATCCTGATCAACGAAAGCTACATTCCAGTGATCAGAACTGTTCGCAACGGTCAGTGGAAACCCGGTTGGTTGGGAAGCCGTCCCTTCATGACCCGTTTCTGGTATCGCACCATTTATAGTTCCATTCATCCTGATAACCGGAAGAAGAACAAGACCCGCCCGATCTGGGAACCATCTGCCAGTTCAATAGAACCTGGTATCGTAAACCGGTTTCTGCAGCAACAGGAAGACTTTAAAAGGTGGATTACCGAAGCTCAGGATCTGGTGGAACAGAATGTCATCATTCATTCTCCGGCAGGAAAATTCATTACCTATACCGTTGGAGGGGCCATTGACATCATGACACAACATGAGCTGCGACATCTGATCCAGGCAAAAGAAACCTGGCAGGAAGTACAGTCTCAGTCCTGATACATCAGCTCTGCGAACCGATATACATCTTCAAAAGAGTTATACATTGGTACGGGGGCAACCCGGATCACATTGGGTTCACGCCAGTCTGCTATGACACCTGATGCCGTCAGTCTGTCAAACAACTGTCGGCCACCCGCACCTGTAAGGATGCTCAGCTGGCACCCGCGTTGTGCCGGATCTGCAGGGGTAATGATGTGGAACTTTCCCGGCTGGATCTGCAACAGTTCCTCCAGCAGTCCGGTCAGTGCCAGGCTTTTGGTACGCAGCGCATCCATACCTGCCTGATCGAACAATTCCATTGCGGCACGATGGGCGGCCATGGGCAGGATCTGGGCATTGCTCTGCTGCCAGCCTGCAGCGCCGGGTTGCGGATGGAATCCTTTTTTCATCTGAAAGCGGGTATCTTCTGCATTACCCCACCAGCCTGCAAATCTGGGTAGCGTGGCGTCATGCGCATGCCGCTCATGAATGAATACGCCGCTTGCTCCACCGGGTCCGCTGTTGAGATACTTATAGGTGCACCAACAGGCAAAATCAACACCCCAGTCATGCAGGTGCAGCGGTACATTTCCGGCAGCATGTGCCAGATCGAAACCGGCAAGAGCACCTGCATCATGCGCCGCTTTTGTGATGGTTGCCATGTCATATAACTGACCGGTATAATAGTTGACCCCTCCCATCATAACCAGGGCCAGTTCATTCCGGTGTTCATCGATCAGCTGCAGGATGTCTTCGGTGCGCAGGGCGTGTTCACCCTCTCTGGGTTTCACTTCCACGATGGCATCTGCCGTATCGAACCCGTGGTATCGCACCTGCATTTCCATGGCATACTGATCAGACGGAAAAGCCATGTATTCCATCAGGATCTTATAGCGTGATTTGGTAGGACGATAGAAGCTTACCATCAGCAGATTGAGGTTGACCGTGAGGGTATTCATGATCACTACCTCCAGAGGAGATGCTCCCGCCAATCGGGCGACGGATTCCTCCAGAAAATGGTGGTAATAGAACCATGGATGACGCCCGTGCATATGACCTTCCACACCAAGTGTCTCCCAGTCTTTCAATTCTTCTTCTATATACTGTCGTGTCTTTTTAGGTTGCAATCCAAGCGAGTTGCCACACAGATACACGGCATCTTTTCCGTCGTGCTGAGGTATATGGTAGTGTGATCTGAAGGAGGCCATCGGATCTGTGGCATCCATGGCACGCACCTCATCCAGACTCATGTATCCCGCAATTACATTCATCCCGCAAAGGTAAGCAGCAGGAAAATAACGATATTAAAAGAGTAATTTACAATTTAACAAAAATAATCTTATTCGCTCTGAGAACCATATCACAAGCACGATCAATTTTTTATTATAGGTATCATTTCAACGTCCATATCATTAAAAACTATTTTAATATGATATAAGCCATTTGCCAAATTAGACAAGTCTAAGTTAATGAGTGTTTCATATGTATTTGGGCTATATTGAAGAACTATTGCGCCTAAATTATCAAACACTTCAATATCCCCAAAAATACTATCTGATAACTCAATTTGCACATTGGAACTTGTTGGATTTGGATATGCTATAAGCTTTTGGGTATAACCACTTTCTCGTAAAGTGCCCCAGGTATGAACAGGTATATAAACATATCCGAAACTCATTTTTGGTAGAATAACACTTAAATCCTCAGACATTTCCTCCTCCGGCAAAGGCAAGATTACATTCTCCTTATTTATGTCAGGCTGTATAGTAAATGGTATATCCGCAGGATCTGAATAAAATGTGTTGAAGTCTGTATCAAACAAATATGATGATCCCATTGTATTATACAAATAGCAATTATCTAAATAACATTCATCCCCACCTACATAATTTAACTGGTAATGTTGACGCCAACATGTTGGACATTCCATGGGTATAGGTGGTGGAGTATAATATGAATCTAAGCCTGAAATTGTTACTTCTTGATCAGTATTATTCAAGTTAACATAATACACAAAATATTCCCCAGACTTATTAAATGTAGTTAAGTAAAGCTTTTTGTTAACGCCTCCATATGAACATGCAGTGTATTTCAAATCAAGATTGAAAATAGGTGCCAACATTGCCATTGACAAAAATGAAATCCTCCTAACATACTCATCATCTTCGAGGACAGGTGCATTATAATCACCAATATTATCCTTACGATTGGATATAAGGTGCACATTTGATTCTCCCAAAAAATGATGTATAGTCGAAATAGTATAAAAATCTGCATCAAAACCTAGACCATCATCATCTGTAATAGACAATAGATTTGCTTGTATCTGCCTAATCAAATATTCAAATACTACATAACCTTGCCAAAGAGTATTACCATATATGCTAAATAGATCTTTTGGACCTCCAGCATATGGAACCACATCCGAAAGATTTGCATAATTCCATTCTGTAGTCCAAAGTTCCTTTCCATATTCACCTCCAAAAAAACCATAATCATCTTGAATAGCTTTTATAAACTGCTCAAAATAACCATCGTTACTGGATACACCAGCCAACTCCATATTTCTCTTTAAAAATAAGTAAGTTGTAAATAACAAGTTTCCGTCGAATGCAGGATCAAGTTCCTCTACAACCATCGAAAAATCATATTCCTCAGTTAATTGCTGAATTTCATTATCCTCACAGTCTGGTACATCATCTTCAATACCCCCAGCTGCACATACAATAGCCTCCATTCGATCAAAAAGGTCATAGTCAGCATAATAAGGGTGAATTACGACGCCATCAAAGGAAGGATAATCAATGCCTGAAACTTCAACTGTTTCACTCATTTTTGACTGTATACCCGCATTCCAATCTCCATGTCTTCCAGGGCAACCCATTGGCATTGTTCCGGGGGTAAACTCTTCCTCCTCCTCTTCCTCACTAAATCTGAATACATTGGTAAAATCATCATGTCCAATACTTGGCACTCCAATTTTTATATTTATACCCCAAGAATATGTACTTCTAATGGCATCAATAAAATCATGATCTGTGTTACCATTTCTTGGCTTTGCAATTAATTCATCATACTTAGTGCAACTCGCTGACAAGCCAATTCCGTTAATATAGTCCCAATAATTTTCGAATCCTTTATAATTCATATCATCATTAAAAACTGGAGCATTAAAGTTAGAATAGGTTTCATTTCCAAGCTCAACGGCTACTACATTAACCCCCGAAGTAATAAGATAATTTAAAGTTTCAACTATTTCCGTGGCAGATGACGTAAGTATGTTTGCACAGTATACAACATCTACATCTCTCTCAAGCTCATCCTCCATATTCAAAATTAGAGTAATAAATTGATCAATATATGGACTTGCGGCATCATTTTGATTGCTAATCACTTCCCTTAACCTACCGCCTTCATTGTTTTCCATATCAGTTGCTGCATCTGAACAATCAGTTACACTTCCCATCTCTGAAAAAAAATCGTCAAGCTCATCAAAATCGTCAAAAGTTCCGTCAACACTAGCTGTAGCAGCTAATTCCTCACAATTACAGCTACAATAATCATCCATTACATACGCATAATAATTACATATCTCAACTAGATTCCAACCGTAAGAGTAGCTGGAACCATAAGACGGGTGCGGATGCATAAATCTGCTACTTCCGCCTCCAGGAAATCTAACAATTTCTGGTTGAAGTCCAATTAGTCCCTCCTCTGCCAATTCTGGATCCATTCCAACATATGTTGTTGAGCTTGTGCTAGTATATGTATTGGTAAAATATTTTTGAATATGGATTCCGTAGAGATCCTCTTGAATATCATAGTTTGTTCCACTAATTGATATTGAATTTGTTTGTCCATAAACAGAATGGCAAATTGTCAATAATATCAAGAGCCAATTGGTTTTCATATATACTGTATTTAGATTTTGCGAATATACTATATTAATTTTATTCTTCTCTTTTACGAACCTATATCATTATTGGGAATAGCCTTACAAGATATTTATATACAGCATGCTCGGAGGTTGCAACCGTAACAGATTAAGTCTATCTAAGAAATATTTGAAGAACACCTAATAATTTATTAACTATATACATAATGGGTACATTTGTTGTCCTCGTTCTGAACAGGGGGGCTATCAGAAGGTTTTCTCTGTGGGGGAGTTGAAAGGGAATAGGCATATTCAGCTTTCAGCGAGACGGTATTACCAAATCCAAAGGCGGCAAGGTGATACCGTTTTTTATTTGGAAACAAACTGGTCTAGCATTTTTGCTATTTCTAATGTTTTCTCGCTATACTCATTAAAGTTTTCTTCAGTTAGCTCATACTTGATTGACTCTAACCTTAAATTGTGTTCGTAATTCATTTGATATGATGGTATATAGTAAAATAGTTCGTTCGGGTCTTCTGTAAATTCCCCTATTGCATATATAGGTCTATGTGCAAGGGCATTTCTTAATTGAGCTAAACCAGACAGCTTGGCTTTATATCCTTCAATTCCTGAGTCTTTAAGGATTTCTGTTAGAACAGATGACTTTAATTCAAAGGAACAGAATCGGTGTCCGAGAAGGTTTGTCAAAAGATGATCTCTTTTTGTTTTTGTTGGAGCATAATACCCTGCAATTACTCTATCAATTGATCCTTCAAGTATTGTGAAAATACTAATGTAGCGACCCCTGATAGAGTCAATTATTCTATTGATTTGCACTGCATTTGGATGGCCACTACTCATGAAGTGGTAAAAATCATTCATTGTAATTTAGGTATTTATTGGGAATAGATTTATTTGTGACTAAAAGCCTGAGCCATGACTAAATTTAAGACATTATTACAGCTACAAAAGCACTTCCACAATGAGCGGGTTTGTTTTGAGTATTTGGAGCTGAAGCGATGGAATGGCAAGCCAGAGTGTCCGCATTGCGGGAGTGAACACTATTACCGGACCAAGACAAGGTTTAAGGACAGGGGCTTAGACGGGTATCAGCAGTTTGCAGCTAAGCTGTGACCTGGGAGTAACTCAGAAAACAGCTTGGTTCATTCTGCACCGCATCAGGACTATGTTAGGAACAAATGCAGCCGAACTCCTGACCGAAGACGTGGAATTAGATGAAACCTATATAGGAGGAAAAGAAAGCAACAAGCACGGCAAGTTCCGAAAGAATACCCGAACACTGACGGCCCTAAATGGGTGAACAAGAAAACGCATGTATTGGGTGCATTGGAGAGAAAGGGAGAGATCAGGTATTTACAGGTAGAACGTGCATTGGCCAAGAATATGAGAGAGTTTGTCCTCGCCAACGTCAAGCCAGGGGCTATTCTACATACTGACGAATACAGTGGTTATCGGCCATCGCACAGGCTCTATCTTGTGGACAGCGTAGCACATGGTCGGGGAGAGTATGTCAGGGGTAATGTCCATATCAACACCATAGAGGGGGCGTTCAGCCTGTTGAAGAGGGGTATTATTGGCATCTACCATTATGTCAGCCCGAAGCACCTGCAGAAGTACTGCCATGAATTTGAATATAGGTACAACACCCGCAATGCCACAGATACCGAACGCTTCGACAAGGTATTGGAGAGAGTAGGCAATGCCCGGCTCAGAAATATTGATTTAATTACTTGATAATTAGCAAGTTAAATGCAAATAGTATGAAAATAAGTGTTAAATTTTTGCGTTTTTGTCTAGTTGGACGTTAGATTTGCAGTATAACCTCGCTAACTGGTAACTCGGTTAGTTTGCCGCCGACATACAGGCGGTTTTTTTATGCAACTAAGAACTATATTCTATATTGACGGATTCAATTTTTACTATGGCTTAAGGACAGCCAAGGCGAAAATACATGCCCGTTGGCAGCAGTACTATTGGATTGATTTAGTGGGGTTTTGTAGATCATTTCTAGATCCAAATATTCATGAATTAGTATGTGTGAAATACTTCACAGCCATGCCCCTTGATCCAAATAAAGCAAGTAGGCAAACAACATTCTTTAATGCGAACAGATTTGTCAATAACGATTTATTGAGGGTGATTTACGGTAAGTATTATACTAAGACGGTTAAATGTAATGCTATTGGAGGTTGCCACCAGGAGTTTGATTTAAGAGAGGAAAAAAGAACTGATGTTAATATTTCAGTTAATCTAATTGAAGACTGTGTTTTCGACAATGTTGATTTAATTGTACTAATTTCTGCAGATAGTGACCTAGTACCACCGTTAGAGTTTATAAGGAGAAACTATCCTAATAAAAGAATAAAAATTTTTTTCCCACCTAGAAGAAACAGTTTTGATCTGAATCGATTTGTTCGGAAAAAAGCTAAACGTTTGGAGAATAACGAGGGTAAGTTTCGCAGTTCCATTATGGATAATATTATTGGAAATGATGAAATTAGCTATGAAATCCCTCCATCATGGGTATACATTGAATAAATCAAGTGTTGGAGATAATGGCAGAACGACCAAAGAAATACGAAAAAGAAGCTGAAGATCCACGGAGACTTTGAGCAGGTCATAGACGCTGCCTTTAACACCCCGCACCCAGAACTCACAGAAGTACGCCTACACCATCCGGAAAAGGGAGAGCGCACCGTCAAGGCCTTAGAAGTGGGCAAAGACTACATCATAGTCAGCGCAGCCGTAGGCAGGAGGGAGCAGTATGAAGCCCCAGAATATCATAAATAAGTTGAATTTGGTGAAGAATTAACACGACTTAAATTGGGCCCTCCAACAAACATCTTAAGAGATTAGGTACAAAAAATTCGATAAATTTGTGTGCCTTAAGATGAGGCGAAGATTTGAATAGATGGATCACCCAACAAGCAAGGGGTGAAAAAAAGGGGATCATTTAGACCCCCCTACTTTCTATTCTGCATGTAGTTCAACGGATAGAACACCAGACTGCTAATCTGGAGATGTGGGTTCGATTCTCACCATGCGGTCTTCGCCCCTCAATAAATTCTTCCATTAATTCCATGCGGTCCACTTAAGGCAGTTTTAGAGTGACCCCAAGTCCACTTAGTTTTACAAAGTTAACTGCAAATAAACTAGATTGTTTCAATAATGCAAGAATAATTGTATTTAGAACTTGTTAACTATTGTTTCACAGCTCGCAATCAGTTAACCCCCATTAACTGAAATCGCCTCAAATTCAGTCTTAGCCGAACAAATTACTTAGGCTATTCTCAAAAATTTCTTAGACAAACCTAATCAGGTCAGCTAATTACCTGTGTAAATTGCTGTATATTAACGCCTTACAAAGCTGTTCCCATTAGGTATATAGTCGCCAAACAAAGACGGCCTTCCGGCCGTCTTTCAAACAAACTGAACGTTATTACCGTATCAATATAATGCTGCTCTGTATTTGACCGTCCTGATCCTGCACCTGTATGGTGTAGACCCCGGCGGAAAGTCCTACAACAGAAATACTGCCAGATACTGATGTAATTTGCTCTGAACGGACCGGCTGACCCAGACTGTTAAACAGCTGAACAATTCCGGAAGCAGGCAAACCACTAATGAATATCTGTTCACTGGCCGGGTTAGGAAATACAGACAAGTTTGACGTAACATTTTCAATGGCCTCAGGTATTGTCACACATTCATCGCATGATCCCCAGCAAACCGCTGTGAGTACCGTATCAGAACTGACGTCAAGCGCCCTGTTCGTGAATGCATCGGTAGTGATGGTACAGGCATCGCCTTCAGTCAGTTCTTCCTGACCTGTCCATGCATCATAGGCAAACTTGTACTCATAGGAGCCTTGCTCCAGCACGATATCCAGCACCCATATATCATCAGCATCATCGTCTGCCATAGGAGCACAACCACCGCACCAGTCATTGAATGTTCCGTTTACCTCAGGTGTCGTATAGGTATCAGTTACCTGACTCATATCTACTCTGAAGGTAACCGTATAGGAGGGCAGTACATCTTCACAAGCATCGCAGCTTCCCCAGCAAACAGTATCCAGTTCCATGTCTTCAGACACAACCAGCAATCGGTTGGTGAAGATATCTGTGGTCAGGGTGCACTCATCACCGGGTGTAAGTGATTCCTGTCCGGTCCAGGTGTCATAGGCGAATTTATATTCATATGTACCTGCATCCAGGGGGATGGTCAGTTCCCAGATATTGTCTCCGTTATCATCACTCATAGGAGCACAACCTCCACACCAGACGTTGAAAGTGCCATTCACTTCAGGTGTGGTGAACGGATCTGCTACTTCATTCATATCAACAATGAAGAGCACATCATAGGTCTGTGCTGACAATATGCCAACAGAACACAGACCTGCCAGAAATAATGTTTTAAGTTTTCTCATATATATGTGTTTAAAAATTCGGGGGTGTCAGGCACCCCCGAATTTACTTATCTGTTCAGTGAAACGGTAAAGATCTCTGAAGACTGTCCGTTATCCAGACGGATCATATACAGACCATCTGCAAACATGCTCAGATCAAGAGAAGTGCTACCGGCTTCGATAATGGTGCTCATCAGCAACTGACCGGTCATTCCTGTTACGGTCAGCATGACAGTGCCGCTGAGGTTGGTTTGTACCTGCAGATTTCCAGCAGTAGGGTTCGGATACACTGCAGAGTGAAATTCGCCACCTGAACGCATAGGTGCGGTGGTGAAATACACGGTTTCTGAAGGTTCTGAACGCAAACCGAGGTCGTAGCAGATAGATTTGATACGAATAGAATATTCAGTGGAAGGAGCCAGCATATCCTCTATTACAAAGGTAGTTGCAGGACCTGTGCGTTGTTTACCGCTGGTACCAGCTGCAAAATCAGCCAGGGTGATCAGGTACTGATCAGCACCGGATGTTCCGGTCCAGGAAATGGTAGCCCCTGAAGAGGTGATATCTGTTACCACTACATCAACCGGTGCGTTACAATCTTCTGCACAGTTCTCACAGCTTTCCCAGCAAACCACTGGCAGCACTTCATCAGCAACTGCATCAATGAAGCGGTTGGTGAAGATATCTGTGGTCACAGTACAGGGATCGCCGGGGGTCAGGTTTTCCTGTCCTGTCCAGCTGTCATAAGCAAACTTGTATTCGTAGTAACCGGGAGAAAGCATTTTGGTTGCGGTCCAGATACCGTCGCCATCAGGATCTTCCATCGGGGTACAACCGCCGCACCAGCCATCCCAGCTGCCGTTCACTTCAGGTGTAGTGAAAGGATCTGCCACTGTATTCATGTTCACAGAGAAGGTGATCATGACCGGTTCTTCTCCGGTACAGGCTTCGCAGCTTTCCCAGCAAACCACGCCCAGTTCGGTATCTTCTGACACATTGATAAACCGGTTGGTAAAGATATCGGTGGTCACGGTACAGGGATCGCCGGGAGTCAGGGTTTCACTTCCTGTCCAGCTGTCATAGGCAAACTTGTACTCATAATAACCTGCATCCAGCACCTTGGTAGCGGTCCAGATATTGTCGCCGTCAGGATCTTCCATCGGGGTACAACCACCACACCAGCCATCCCAGCTGCCGTTCACTTCAGGAGTGGTAAAAGGTGCCAGCACCTCATTCATATCCACCCAGAAAGTAACAGTATAGGAAGAAGCGCCACCGCCTTCTGCAAAATAGATGTCATCAAAATAGTAGGTCTTTTCACCTGCAGTAGCTCCATCTACGCCAAAGTTGAAGAAGATGGAAGCCTTGTCAAAAGTATAAGCCAGGTTGAGTTCTGCTGTACCGGGAGCTTCATTGCTGAAGTTAAAGGTCAGCGTTTCCCAGTCGCCGGCAACGGTGCTGGTTGCTTCGGTCTCTACAGAGTGGGTAGGATCCAGGTGATCTTCCACTTTCAGACGTACCTGAATACCTGCATCGGGACTCCAGACCCGAACGGTCATCTGTGTATTTTCTGCGGTAAAAGGAATCGGTGTAGCGAATCCTTCTTCAGCGGCATTGGTTACGGTAGTACCTGCCCAGGGCATAGCGGAAGCAGATTTGATGACCTGCACGACTGTGTTGGAAGCATCGGTAGGATCGGTTACAATGGAAGAAGCTTCAGCGCCTTCAAATCCGATGACACCGTAATCTACACCAGCATCTTCGAATGTTACAGGAAGGTCCATTTGTTCGAGGCCAATGGTTTCACAAGCCTCACAGCTGGCCCAGCATACCACGCCCAGATCTGCATCATCAGACACGTTGATGAATCTGTTGGTGAAAATGTCTGTAGTAACTGTACAAGGATCGCCGGGGGTCAGAGACTCATCACCAGACCAGCTGTCGTATGCAAACTTATATTCATAGTAACCGGGTTCCAGCATTTTGGTAGTGGACCAGATACCGTCGCCATCAGGATCAGACAGCGGGGTACAACCACCGCACCATCCGTCCCAGCTACCGTTCACTTCAGGTGTAGTGAAAGGGCCGGCCACTTCGTTCATATCTACTGAAAAAGTTACCGCATAAGTGATGATATCTGAACAGCTCAGGCAGCTTCCCCAGCAAACCGCATCGAGGGTAGCATCGCCGGTTACGTCCAGTGCACGGTTGGTGAATTCACCTGTGGTGATGGTACAGGAACTACCCGGGATCAGAGACTCAGAGCCTGCCCAGGAATCATAAGCAAATTTGTATTCATAAAATCCGGCTGCGAGTGGAATGGTGAGTTCCCAGATACCGTCGCCATCGCCGTCAGACATTGGCGCACAGCCACCGCACCAGCCATTGAAGGTGCCGTTCACCTCCGGTGTGGTGAAAGCATCACCTACTTCATTCATATCCACCCGGAAGGTGATATTGTAGGTTTGGGCCATCGCTGCCGAAGACATCAGCAGTGCGATAACCACGAGTTGAATAATACGTTTCATTTGGGTAGTGTTTAAAGGGGAGCTGATTGTCAGCTCCCCGGATGAAATTTATTGCAGAATGGAAATGGTAGTTGCAGACATACTTTCACCTGCAACGATTACCAGGGTGTACAAGCCATCGGCAAGGCCATTCAGGGTTATGGTCTGGCTGTCGTTGGTGATCATGGTCTCATACACCTGCTGACCTGCCACATTCATGACCATCAGCATGGCTTGTTCTGACAGACCTGAAGAAACCAGCTGGAAGGTACCATTGCTTGGATTAGGATATACCATCCAGTCATCAGAACCAAACTGTCCCATTCTGGTAGGAGTAGTGAAGGTAGCAATGGAACCGGGGCCTGCACGGTCTTCACCGCAGCGGCTTACCATCTGATACTGATATGTTGCACCAGGGGTCAGGCCGATCAGGAAAACACCGGTACCTGTGGTAGCTTTTTTAAGCCATTCAGGAGTACCAAGTTCACGATAACGGAGTCCGTACTGGGTAGCACCAGGTACAGCGGTCCAGGTAACGGTTGCTTCCGTGCCGGTACCTCCTACATAGTCAATGGTCACATCAGACGGAAGCTCGCAGGTAGCCACAACACAATTGTCGCAGCTGCCCCAGCATACTGCACCTATCACAGTTTCTTCGCTGATGGTGATCACCCTGTTGGTGAATACATCAGTGGTCATAGTACAAGGATCGCCGGGAGTCAGGGTTTCCTGTCCTGCCCAGCTATCATATGCAAATTTATATTCATACGTGCCGGCTTCCAGAGGAATGGTGATCTCCCAGATACCGTCGCCATCGCCATCTGACATAGGCGCACAACCGCCGCACCAACCATTGAAAGTACCATTCACTTCTGGTGTGGTGAACGGATCAGCCACTTCATTCATGTTGACCTGGAAGGTTACATCATACAGTACAGCCTCTCCGCAGTTGCTGCAACTTCCCCAGCATACTACCGGGAGGGCAGCATCTGCATCTACAGTTATAATCCGGTTGGTAAAGCCTCCGGTGGTGATGGTACAGTCTGTACCGGGGGCGAGGTTCTCTGAACCTGTCCAGCTGTCATAGGCAAACTTGTATTCATAGGTACCGGGAGAGAGAGACTTGGTTATGCTCCAGATACCATCTCCGTCAGGATCTTCCAGCGGAGTACAACCACCGCACCAGCCGTCCCAGTTACCATTCACTTCAGGAGTGGTATAAGGATCGCCTACTTCATTCATGTTCACATAAAAAGTGATGTCATATGTGACGGCTTCTGAACAGGTAGTACAGGCACCATAACATACGGTATCGAGGGCAACATCGCCGGTCACATCAACAAAGCGGTTGGTAAAACCACCGGTGGTAATGGTACAGGATGAGCCCGGAGCCAGGGTCTCAGATCCGGCCCAGCTGTCAAAGGCAAACTTATACTCATAAAAGCCTGCATCCAGTGTTTTGGTAATGGTCCACACACCATCACCATCAGGATCTTCCAGCGGAGTACAACCGCCACACCAGCCATCCCAGCTGCCGTTTACTTCGGGAGTTGTGTAAGGGTCACCTACTTCATTCATGTCAACCCGGAAGGTGACATTGTAGGTCTGAGCCATTGCGGCTGTGGAGAGCAGAACAGCTGCAAAGAAGGTAAAAATGGATCTCATTGGTAGGAATTTTAAAAGGTTATAGCTGCTATTTACTCAGTAAAAATATCCCTTTTAGTATAAAATACAAAAAGTTGGAAAAAGAATTTGTAATTTTTACAAAAAGCTACCTATTTTAGCTAAACAGGACTTTCTGCAGCACATTTGTAGAAAGATTCATTCAACAACAGATGAAAAACAACTTCGATAATGCCAACAGGAGGAAGAAGCCTCAGGACAATGACCGCATGATGGAGGTTTCCATTGACTGTGTAGTGTTTGGCTACGGGGTACAGTCACTGGAGGTCATGCTCATAGAAATAGGTGCTGAAGAGCTTCAGGGGTCCTGGGCACTTCCGGGAGATCTTGTCTATCCTCAGGAAGACATTGATGAAGCAGCCCATCGTGTACTGCGAGACCTGACCGGACTTGCTCATATTCCTCTGCAGCAGGCACACGCCTTCGGAGAAGCTGACAGGGTGCCGGGAAGACGGGTGGTAACCATTGGATATTACGCAATTGTCAACAAACTGGATGTGCAGCCGCAGCCGTCACACTGGGCCAATAAAGCTCAATGGTTTTCGCTTGATGACATTCCGGAACTGACCTTTGACCATGCAGACATCATTCGCTACGCCCTGGATAAACTAAGACACCGCACGCAGCACAGCACCCGGCGCAGGCCGCTGTGGGAAGCTGTGCTGCCTCAGTTCTTCACGCTTTCAGAATTGCAGCAGTTCTTTGAGGTAGTACTGAACCGTTCTTATGACAAAGGGAATTTCAGAAAAAAGCTTCATGAGATGCCTTACCTGGTAGAAACAGAGCTGTTCCAGGAAGACGTATCGCATCGACCTGCCCGATTATTCACGTATGATCATACCATTCATGAAACGCATATCGCATCATAGCCGTTTGTCCTGGTTGCTGGCTTCACTATTGTTCCTCCCAGTGCTTGTTTCTGGTCAGGCAATACCTGTTACGGTAGGCATGAACAGCGAAGGTCAGTGGCAGTTATACCGCAATGGTGAGCCATACTATATAAACGGTGTTGGAGGTACAGACCACCTGGATCTGGCAGCAGCATGCGGTGCCAACAGTTTCCGGACCTGGAGTCCGGATGATGCCGGTGAATTACTTGATGAAGCACAACGCCTGGGTATGACGGTCATGCTTGGCCTATGGGTTCAGCATGAAAGACATGGGTTTGACTATGACAATGAATCCAAAGTGAAGGCTCAGCTGGACTATTTCACAGAAGTGGTAAAGACCTATAAAGACCACCCCGCCCTCTTGCTGTGGGGTGTTGGTAATGAAGTGGATCTGTTCTACAGCAATACAAAGGTCTGGAACGCCATTGAAGATATAGCTGCCATGATCCATCAGATTGATCCCAACCATCCTACTTCTACCGTTACGGCAGGACTGGATCCTGCTGAAGTGAGACTCATCATGGCCAACGCTCCTTCTATTGATATATACGGTATAAACACATACGGAGACATTGGAATTGTGCCTGATACCATCCGGTCTGCCGGCTGGCAAGGGCCATACATCATCAGTGAATGGGGGCCCAACGGACACTGGGAGGTCAGCAAGACAAAATGGAATGCTCCTGTAGAGCAGAGCAGCAGTGAAAAAGCCGCTTCCTACAAAGCAAGATATAATAATTATATAGCCGGCGACAGGGTTAAATGCGTGGGGTCTTATGTCTTCCTGTGGGGACAAAAACAGGAAACCACCTCTACCTGGTATGGCCTGCTCTCTGAAGACGGCCGCCAGTCTGAAGCCATAGATGAGCTGATCAGAGCCTGGACAGGAAAGGAACCTGCCAACAGGGCACCTGCCATTGCTTCCGCTTCGCTAAACGGACAGTCAAAAGGTGCAGACATCATTCTGCAACCAGGGCAACCCTGCCAGGCACTGGCAACTGTGACAGATGCAGACGGCGATCAGATGAAATTCATCTGGGAAGTGGTGAGTGAAAGCCAGGATATAAAAGCCGGTGGCGATGCAGAATCCCGTCCGCCCTCCGTGAAAGGTCTGGGCATGCGAAAAGACAGCCAGCAGGTAAGTTTCCGAGCTCCGCAAAGTGAAGGTGCCTACCGCCTGTTCCTGTATGTCTATGATGCAGCCAATCATTACGCATACCTGAACATACCTTTTTATGTCCTGCCCGATCCTTCAGGTGAGCAATACCAGAAGGCAATCCAGCTGCGGGAACAGTCGCTCTAAAAAAAATTCAGGTACTAATTGTAAAAAGTACAAAAAGTAGTACATTTATCATTCCAACAGAACTGATCGGTATGTCAGGAACCCGTACGTCTAATCTGAAAATGTTTGTATCAGGCAGCTTTATCATGTGGCTGATACTGATCTGTATGATGGCTGCCAACACAGCTGTAGCACAGGTAGAAGACAGTACGGAAACTGCATTGGGCATCCGTCCTGCAGAAGAACCATCGCCGCTCAGAAAGATCTCTGTGTCAGGATTTTACCGCTTCTTTGCCACCTATACCACACATGACCTTCCCTATGTGCTGAATCCTGTTATTAATGATACTGTATTGCCAGCCAGTCTCTTCATTGGTGATGACAGCCAGCTTCCAAATCTGCAACTCACCATCTCCGGGAAACCTGCTCCGCATACTTCATTTTCATTTGATGTGTTTGCCTTTCAGTTTCTCAATGGTGCCATCGGCACCACCTATGGGGCACAAGTGCCGGATTCACTTCGTCCCTCTTTTCAGGATCCATTAAGCGGAACACGCCTTGGCGGACAGATGAACCTGAATCTCGGGCTGAACTTTACCGGTATCCAGGAAACCCGCTCCGGCACATTTACCTTGCGGGCAGGCGGCATTCACTGGGTGCGTTTGTCTGACCTGACCATGGCTTCTTTCAGGGGATATAATCGCTTTACACTGTTTGAACGCAATCCATGGGATCCGGCAGGAGCTTCTTTGCCGGCCCGCTACGAGACCTATTTCAACGAAGGTGGTATCAACCAGGATACCCGTTGGGGAAACCGGGCATTCAAGGGTTTGATACTGGATGGAAACGGCCTTCCCAAAGACCTTTCCTTTACTGCCCTGGTGGGTAAATCTGAATTCAACGGAGGCTTCAGTCCCTGGCCAAGTTATACTTATGGGGGAAAACTGCAAAAGAAAACAGGACCCGGACAGTACATCAGCATCAACAGTTTGCATGCTACCACCTGGGCCGATAGTCTGTCGGAAGAAAAGGTAGGATTTCACCTCACCACCCTGGAGTGGATGGTGCATATGAAAGGATTTTCATTGCTGGCCGAAGGTGGACTGGGAAATTACTTCAGTCCGGTGCAAGATGCCGGCAACGGAGGGCTGATATCCGCTACCCTGACCACACCTGCGAAGAAGACATTGCCCCGATGGAGCCTGCACTATTTCTATATCAGTCCGAAGGTCATCAATGACAATTCCATTTTTCTCAATACTGCTATCCGAGAGTACAATCCTGCAGCATTACCTGCCGGAACAATAGGCAGCACTGCGGTATTGCAGCCATTCGGCAGTTCTATGCTGCGCATCGGTCAGATGTCTAATAACCGACAGGGAGCAGATCTGAATATGGAATACACCCTGGGTGATTTTAAATTCAATATCGGTCTGGCTGCACAGGCAGAACTGGAACCCATTTCTTCGGTCATCACTTATGGACATCCTGTCAATCAACTGACCAGAAGCCGCATGTGGCGCTGGCTGTTTCCTGCAGAAGTGGGGCCTTACCAGCGTTATTCGGTCATATACCGCGATGTCTATGAGACCGTAAACCTCTTTGACGACAGTTCCGGAGTGGTCATCAACAAGAAGTTCTTCAGCGTATTTGAACCGCAGGTAAAATACCATTCCAAAGTATTCGGCAAGAATATTTACCTGTTCTATCTGGGATACTATTCTTCAGTACAACGATCGTTCTCAGCCTTTACGGTTACCAGCGAAGAAGCTTACATCAGGCAATATGCCAATGAACTGGAAGCCTATCTGGAACTGGGCGACCGGATACTGATTTCTGGCTATGCAGGCTATGAAAGAACCCTGGGCAACTATCTGACAGATATTGATGAAGAAAGCAGAAGACCCCGAAATCAGACCGGTACAGGATATGGCGCCGGCCTGGATATCGATCTGGGATTTAATGCCCGCCTGTATCTGCGTCACCGATGGTTCGCATTTGAAGATGCCAGTTTTGCCGATGATGCATTTCAGGGCCAGGAAACTATGGTAGAAATTAAAATATTTTTCTAGTGCATAAACAATTGACCACAGGAATCTTCTGTACGCTGCTCTGCCTTTCAACCGCAGTGCAGGCACAACAGACAACTCCCAAGTTCACCGTGAATGGTGCCGCCCGTTCCATATACTTTGCTGATGTGCTGGAACAGGAACTGGCAGAGCCCGACACGGTTACTCCACCCCGGCAGAACAGCGGACATGCGCTGGCTGATATCGGTGTGAATATCCGTCCGTCTGAAGATCTTGAGATCCAGGGAATGGTGCGCATCCGCAATGATTTTGGTGGATTCTGGGGTGCGGGTGTCACATTCGATATACGCCAGCTTTACCTTAAAGGTGTGCTGAACAAAGTTGTGCGCTACCAGCTGGGCGATATTAATTATCAGTTGACCAAATACACCCTCTACAACAACGATCAGGAACTATATGACCTGTCGCCTGTTCTGCTTGCACATCTGAGCGATCAGGTCATGTACGATAATTTCCAAAATCTGGATCACAGCTGGAGGCAGCAGGGCGCCGCGGTTGACTTCGGATTCAACTTCCGGTCTGTCATCGAATCGGCAGATATGCACCTCTTCACCAGCAGGGTCATGCCGTCCAATTTTGCCACGGTAAGCGACCGCCTGTTCAGCTCAGCCAGTATTGAATGGGTGCAGGGAGCGTATCTGTCAGGTGCATTTACCTATGCCAGTCTGTATGACCTGAAGGGTACTTCACGCAATGATATTCTGTTGCAGAACCCTGTGTACACCGCATCATTGAGCAGCGAAAAAAGCTTTGGCAACTGGACCCTTTCCGGCGATCTGGAAGCAGGTATGTCGCAAACCCGCTACCTGGAAGATCCGCTGGCACCTGAACGGTCTGATGTCTTTTCTGACCTGATGTTTCAACTGCAGGATGCCGGGGGTAAACTGAGCATCTCTGCAGGGTACAAATGGGTAGGACCGGATTTCAGAAGTCCGGGTGCACAGACCAAGCGTGTGTTGTTTGACGCCTATCCTGCAGCCTTTGATCGTCTTACCAATAACCAGCTGGTGCGTTCTCTGACCATGCTGGACCTGATCCGTGAATCATCATTGTACAACCTGCAACTCAGCGAAGGTCTGATGGTCTATGATCCACGATATGATAACATCACTCCTTACGGTGCAGCCACACCCAACAGACAGGGGCTGCAGGCAAACGCTACCTGCAAACTGCTGGATGACCGGCTGAGTGCCAACCTGAATGGACTTATGCTTACTGAGGTAAGGGGTCAGGGAACCACCAGTTACAGGCAATTCAACAGGCTTGAAGCACGTCTGAACTGGGAGCAGGAAAGCTATAGTAAAAACAAAACGAGAGCATTGAAGGCTTCCGTTTCTTTACGGATGGATAACACCTCCAGGCCGGCAGATCAGGAAGGCGTTCCATCTGTTGATCTCAGCACGATGATAGCTGGCACCGGACTGGAAATAGAGATCCTGGAGAAAACAGATCTGGTAGCCGGATTGTTATATCATTCATACAGTGGTTTTGAATTCATGAACCAGACAGATGCCTACGGAGATATTGTCAACTTTAATGAATTCAATGCAGATGGATCTCAGTGGATGGGTGGCGCAGGTATCCGTTACCGTTTCAGCGATCAGGTGTATGTCATGGGGCAGTACAACAACTTTGGCACTAGCAATGTCATTGGCACATTACCTGCTTATGGCGTTTCTCAGTTAGCACTCTTATTCTCAATGGAATTCTGAATATGAAAAGAATAGCACTTATAACCGCAATAAGCACCCTCCTTCTGGCAGGATGTACCCGTGAAACTGATCTGTTTGACGGTCCGGATCTTAATGATCTCTATGGCGAATTCAACCTGTTGCAGGCACTTGCCGTAAATGATTCAGAGATCGATTTCGCCGCTGGTGAAAAAGCCGTTTTCACCGCAGAGTTCTCGAAGAACATAAACTGGACCCTGACCATCACCGGACAGGAATCCGGTGCTGTGAAGACAATAACCGGATTTTCCAGGACCCTGGATGCATCAAACGCTACCTGGGATGGCACCACCACCCAGTTGCCCATGTTCAGGCCAGAAGCATGTGACGTATCACTCACTTTTGAAACAGAAGAAGAAGTATATGAAACTTCCGTTTCTGTAGAGACCGCCCGACCTGTGGAAGGCCTTCTGCTGGAAGATTTTGAGGCCGGCTGGAACCCTGGATGGGGAAGCTTCGTTCAGTCAGGTGCTGACATGAGCTTTGTGATCCGTACCGATGAAAATGCCGCACAGGGCGGATCCTACTACGATATGGGAGGAGAAGTGGGCTGGGACTGGCTCATTGGTCTGATCGATATTCCGGGAAGTGCTTATGGTGCTCCAACCTTTGACCTGGCAACCAATCCGGATAATATCTATTTCAATGTGTTGCTGTCCAAACAGCCCGACCTGAGCAATGCACTGGTGCTGTTCCAGTTCCGGGAAGATGATAATGGCGATGGTGTATATACTGATGGAGAAGAAGATATGTTCTCACTGGAAGTAGCATTGAATGATCAGGATGGTTGGCAACTGATCTCTGCACGCTATGCTGATCTCGTCACGCTGGTGAATGGCGCTCCCGCCGATCCAATTGGAAATGGTCTGAACGAACCGGATAAACTGATACAGGTGAGCATACTGATGCTGGCCAATCCGGTTTCCGGTTATGCGCAGGCACTCATGGATCTCATCATCTTCACCGAAAACGGTCCGCTGAAACCATGAGCCATCACGAACGAATCTGGTTGCTGACTTTGCCGCTTGTATGCAGCCTGCACGCCTGTTCCTTCCGGACCATGTCTGTATATGAACAGCCCGCTTCCGCAGACACACTGTCTCATGTTGGCAATTTCTACAGCGTTGATATCTGGAACGATTACATCACCAATGAGTTCTGGTTCTCTCCTGATACCGCAGCTTGTCTGCAGGTAACCAATGCATTTGATCTGAATGACAATGGCAACGGTTCACTGTTGCTTCAATGGAATAAGCAGGCCGGTTGCAGCTGGCTTGGAATCGGTTTTGGATGGGATGGCTGGGCCTCCAAGAATCTGAGTCAGATCGTTGACCGGGGTGCTATACAATTCATGGCACGCAGCTCTTCCGGAAACCTGAAAGGACTGCCCTGGGCCATGGCACTGGAAGACTATAACGGGGCACAGGCATGGGCGGGTGTGTTCCCTGAATTCATAGACAACCAGGAAATAACCGGCCAATGGACAAGGGTACAGGTACCCCTCAAAGCATTTGATACGAAAATGTTCCATGCAGACCTCAGCATGGTCAAACAACTCATCATCCAGCTGGAAGCAGATGGAGTTGTGTACATTGATGATGTACGTGTAGTGGACCTGGGTGAGCACAACAATCGCTCAGTTGATATCAGTTACAACGGTAGTAGCCGGACCCTGCTCGACCAACCCGGTGCCGGTGTTCAGATGGCTTTGACAGACAGCAGTATCGTGCTGACAGCGGTAGTAGAAGATGCCATACATGTTGGCACCTCTTCTGAAGAATGGCCCAAAATGGAAAACGATGGACTCATCCTGGCGTTTTCTTCCAATCCGGACCTGGATAACAGCAGAAAACAACTGTTTCTGAGCGACCGGTTGCTGTTCCTGCCTGCCATGAAGAACGGATTGGTGTGGGATGACGTGAACCGGCAAACCCTTGCACGTCCGGTGCTTTTTGAAAAAACCGCCAGCGGTTACCGTTTAACGGCAGAACTGTCATTCCGTGAGCTGGGTATCAGCAAATGGGAACAAGATGAAAACTATCTGCTGGATGTGGCCGTAGTGGACCGTCAGTCATCAGAACTGGTGGTCAGGTATCGTTGGAACGGCGATGACAAACCGGCATTTGAACGCAACCCCTCTACCTGGGGAAGCATTCATGTGACTTCAGAACTATCAGCAAAATGAAAGCAACACATATAGCAGGTCTGTTCCTGATCTCCTTAAGTCTGTCCTGTTCGCAATCTGATCCGGAAGATGTGCTGGGACGTCAGGGCGACGAAGTGAATTTCTCAGGCTACCTCTGGGATGTCAAGATCTTTGAAAACAGTGTCATGGGTCCTGGCCCGAACTATTTCTCCGGTCGTTACGAAGATGTCTGGGTAGATGAAAATGGTTATCTGCATATGCACATTTCTGAGCACGACGGCCGCTGGTATTCTTCTGAAGTAGTGAGCCGTGATACCATGGGTTACGGAACTTATACCTGGGTGGTGCAGGGAGATCTTCAGAATATTCCGGAGAACATTGTATTGGGATTATTCACCTGGGATAACAATACCTTTCAAACCGATGGCAACAGCGAGATCGATATTGAATTTGCCAAATGGGGAAATGCAGAGGCCGAAGAGACACTGCATTATTCTGTTCAACCCCTCAACTTTGGACCGTATTATCCGGAACGTACCTACGACGCTGACACACCTGACGGAAGTCTGGTAGGTGTGAGTACGCATTCTTTTCTTTGGACCGATAGCATCATCGTCTGGAACAGTTATTCCGGCGAAGGTATCAACCCTGATAACCTCATTGCTTCCTGGTTTTTTGATCTGGACAATCCCCCTCGCGTCAAGAATGAGAACGGTATCTCTTCAGACCCCATCATCATTCCTGCACCCGGCGAAACCACCAATGCACGTATCAATTTCTGGATCATGACCTGGATAAGTGCCGGTCCGTCTGATGGCCTGGAGCATGAGGTCGTGATACGTTCCTTCAGCTATCAGGCAGAATGAGAAAATTTTTCCTGCTTGCAGTAGTATGGCTGTGTGTGCTTCAGGTACACGCCCAGCACAAGAACACCTGGCAGGTCTATGAAACCGCCAGGGGCAACGAACATCTGTTGCAGCAGCTGGATGATATACCCACTGCAGGATCTGTCCAGCCACTCGAATCAGAAAGAGTGGTCTTTGCAGATACTACTCATCGTTTTCAGGTACATACCGGTATGGGCGGTGCTGTAACAGACGCTGTTGCTGTGGTCTATGATTCACTCAGTGAAAGTACACGTGCTGCATTCATACAAGCCTGCTTTGATCAAAAAAACGGGCTTGGATACAACCTGATCAGAGTGCCTGTACACAGCTGTGATTTCTCGCCCGAAAGTTATACTTACATTACCGAAGGCGACAGTACTCTGCAGACCTTTTCCATTGATCATGACCGGACCTATCGTTTTCCCCTGCTGCAGCATATACAGTCTGTTGCAGGTAAGGACCTGTTGCTGTACGCAAGCCCCTGGAGTCCGCCGGCCTTCATGAAGACGAACAAGGATATGCTGCACGGCGGAAGTTTGTTGCCTGAATACCGTACTGCCTGGGCCAATTATTATATACGTTTCATTCAGGAATATGAAGCAGCCGGCTTTCCGGTATGGGGTCTGACGGTACAAAATGAACCCATGGCTGTGCAACGCTGGGAATCCTGTATCTATATCGCCGAAGAAGAACGTGATTTTGTTCGTGATCATCTGGGGCCGGCATTACATGCAGCAGGTATGGATGATAAGAAGCTGATCGTGTGGGATCACAACCGTGACCTGCTGTTCCAAAGAGCTGCTACCATCCTGAACGATCCGGAAGCTTCTGCATATGTGTGGGGGGTTGGTTTTCACTGGTATGAGACCTGGGCCGGTGGTGAGCCCATGTTTGAGAATGTGGGCCTGGTGAACAGCTCATTCTCCGATAAAGCATTGGTCTTTACTGAAGGATGTAATGAGCTGTTCAGACGCGAATATCTGGGTAGCTGGGCACATGCCGAACGATATGGCGAAGCTGTCATAGAAGACTTCAACCATGGTACCACTGCCTGGACCGACTGGAACCTGATGCTCAATATGTATGGCGGCCCTAACCATGTGGGCAATTACTGCTTTGCTCCGATCCACGCAGATGTAGCATCAGACACCTTGCTGCTGACCCCGGCCTATTACTACCTGGGGCATTTTTCCCGTTTTATAAGACCCGGTGCAGTACGGGTTGCAGCCGGTACCAATCACAGTGATCTGCTTACCACCGCTTACCTGCATCCGGATGGCAGCCTTACCGTAGTGGTCATGAACAAAAGCGATCTGCCGATCTCCTACCAGCTTCAAACCGGTCAGGAATCTGCTAAAATGGCCATTCCCGCCCATGCCATTCAAACCTGCATACTCCGGTAGTTTTTTGTGCAATAAGTAGGAAAATTCCTACTTATAGTTATTTTTACAAAAAGCTACTTATGGCAGCACCTGTGAACGAACAACCCATCAGCACAGGCAACTATCGCCTGATGCTGATAGCCCTCATCGTAGCCCTTGGCGGACTGCTCATGGGATTCGACGCATCGGTCATTTCCGGTGTGGTGGGTTTCATCGAAACGAAATTTGAACTGACCAAGATCCAGCTAGGATGGTCTGTCAGTTCACTTACCCTTACCTCAACGCTGGCCATGATGGTAAGCGGACCTTTGAGTAACCGCATCGGCAGGAAGAAGGTGCTTACCTATGCTGCTATTTTATATGCGATATCGGCCATCGGCTCTGCCCTGGCTCCTGACTTTGTGTCGCTGGTCATCTTCCGCATGATTGGTGGTTTTGGTGTGGGTGCTTCGCTCATCATTGCACCTATGTACATTGCAGAGATCAGTCCGCCCGAAATGCGTGGCCGCATGGTCTCATTCAACCAGCTCAATATCGTGATCGGAATTTCACTGGCAT
>Ga0209607_1000124_pt1 | contig 64145 bp, 53 predicted proteins | sample AD_UKC117_MetaG_FD_184413 | JGI IMG/M metagenome (GOLD analysis project Ga0209607, IMG submission 184413) | Active sludge microbial communities of municipal wastewater-treating anaerobic digesters from Hong Kong - AD_UKC117_MetaG (SPAdes)... | ecosystem: Engineered > Bioreactor > Anaerobic >... | reverse complement strand
CGGGTCTGCAGGTAGCGGCCCAGGAACTCGCGGAACGGCCGTTCGCCGATGAAGCAGATGCCGGTGGAATCCTTCTTCCTGGCATTGGGCAGCCCGATCTCGGCGGCGATGCGGCGCACCTCGCTCTTGTGCAGCTCGCCCACCGGGAACAGCGTTTTGGCCAGTTGCGCCTGGCTCAGCCGGTGCAGGAAGTAGCTCTGGTCCTTGGACGGATCCAGGCCCTTGAGCAGCTCGAACAGGCCGGTGGCCGGGTTCTGGCGCACGCGCGCGTAGTGACCGGTGGCGATCTTTTCGGCCCCGAGCCGCATGGCGTGGTCCAGAAAGGCCTTGAACTTGATCTCGGCGTTGCACAGCACGTCGGGGTTGGGCGTGCGGCCGGCCTGGTATTCGCGCAGGAACTCGGCGAACACCCGGTCCCTGTAGTCGGCGGCGAAGTTGACGTGCTCGATCTCGATGCCCACCACGTCGGCCACGGCGGCAGCGTCCACGAAGTCCTCGTTGGACGAGCAGTATTCCGAATCGTCGTCGTCCTCCCAGTTCTTCATGAAGATGCCGACCACCTCGTGGCCGGCCTGCTTCAGCAACCAGGCCGTGACGGCCGAATCCACGCCGCCCGACAGGCCCACCACCACACGCTGTTTTCCCGTCATGGTGCGAATTATTCCCTGTGCCGGCCTGGCCGCCCGCGCTCTGCGGGTAATTGCTCATGGCAAGAAGTAACACCTTTGGACACACTTCGCCCGCGGCCACTGGCTAGCCGTACGGTCTGCCGCTGGTGGACGGCCGTGCCAAGGCGCCCAGTCCCACCGGCCGCTCTTTTCAAGGAGTGCGCCCGATCATGCCGTTCCCCCGCCTGCTTTCCCGTTCGCCTGCCCGTCCCGCTGTCCTGGCGCGACGCTTGGCCGCGCTGGCCCTCTTGGCCGCCGGCGCCGGCCTGGCCCACGCCGACATCCTGATCGGCCAGACCACCGCCGTCACCGGCCCGGTGGCCGCCAGCGTGGGCGAGACGCTGCTCGGCGTGCACGCCTACCTGGACAGCGTCAACGCCCAGGGGGGCGTGAACGGCGAGAAGATCAAGCTGATCACGCTGGACGACAACTTCAAGCCCCCGCGCGCGGCCGAGAACGCGGCCAAGCTGATCGAGCAGGAGAACGTGGTCGCCCTGTTCATGAGCCGGGGCACGCCCCACACCGAGGCGATCCTGCCGCTGCTGGCCAAGTACAAGCTGGCGCTCATCGCACCCTCCACCGGCGCCATGGTGTTCCACCAGCCGGTCAACCCCTACGTGTTCAACGTGCGCTCCAGCTACCAGGCGGAAGCGCAGCGCGCCATCGAGCACCTGTTCCAGATCACCCTGCAGCGGGTGGCCGTGGTGCATGCGGACGACAGCTTCGGCGCCGACTGCGCGGAAGGCGCCAAGAAGGGCTTCGCCAAGCTGCAGAAAGAGCCGGTGGCGGTGATCAAGGCCGCGCGCGAGAAGCCGGACTACGCGCCGATCATCGGCCAGCTGCAATCCACCAACGCCCAGGCCGCCCTGTGGTGCGGCTCCGGCGTGGCGGTGGTCGACGGCGTCAAGGCGCTGCGGCAGGCCGGTTCCGCCGCGCAGGTGGTGACGCTGTCCAACAACGCCTCGGGCGGCTTCATCAAGCTGCTGGGCGATCAGGGGCGCGGCGTCATCGTCTCGCAGGTGTTTCCCAGCGTGCGTGCGCTGGGCATTCCCATCAACCGCGAGGCGACCGGCCTGCTCAAGGGAAAGGGCGAGCTCTCACCCGCCGCGATGGAAGGCTTCGCCAGCGCAAAGGTGCTGGTGGAGGCGCTGCGCCGCGCCGGCCCCAAGCCCACGCGCGAGAAGGTGATCGCCGCGCTGAACGGCATGAGCACCTTCGACCTCGGCGGCCTGGAGCTCGGCTACAGCCCGACCGACCACACCGGCCTGCACTACGTGGAGCTCTCCATCATCGGCAGCGACGGCAGGTTCATGCGCTGAGCGGGCCGGCGCGAAGCCGCCAGAATCACTACCAAATCAATAGCTGCCTGCGCCCGTCATATCTGGGCCAGAGGCCAAAAACATACTAAAAATCGGCACCTTCAGCGCCAGCGTGCCGGATCAGCCGCACTGGGGTCCATGACGACCGCGTCCAGATCGAAACGCTGCCCGCGCAGGTGATCCTGCACGCAGCGCCACACCAGCGGGCTGCGGTGGCGCTCCTGGCTGGCCTCGATCGCCGCCGGCGTCATCCACAGCGTGCGCACGATGCCATGGTCCAGCGCGCGGCCGGGCTCGGCCTCGCCCGCCGTGCCGCAGAACGCGAAGCGCAGCCAGGTGGTGGGTGCGCCCTGAGCGTCGTTCGAGGCGGCCAGGTAAATGCCCAGCAGGTGGCTGGGCGTGAACACGCGGCCGGTTTCCTCCAGCGCCTCGCGCACCGCACCCTGCTGCGGCGATTCGCCCGGCTCCAGGTGGCCGGCCGGGGTGTTCAGCCGCAGCCCGGCGGCGGTTTCCTCTTCCACCAGCAGGTAGCGGCCTGCGCTCTCGATCACGGCGGCCACGGTGACGCTGGGTTTCCATCGGCGGTTCGTCATGGGCGCCGATTATCGTGGGCCAACTGCCCGGCCGGGCTTGGCACAATGGGCGGGCGATGCGGCAGACTGCGGATACCGCACAATGCACCATGCGCGCCGCCCGCCCTGCGGGCGGCGTCGACAATGAATCCAGCCAGACCGGGGGCGCACACGCGGCCCGCGGCGAACGAGGAGATGAGCCATGCTGATTGGCGTGCCCGCCGAAACGGCGGCAGGTGAGACCCGGGTCGCGGTGACGCCCGAGACGGCGAAGAAGCTGGTGACGCAAGGCCACCAGGTGCGCGTGCAGGCCGGTGCCGGCGTGGCCGCCAGCGCGGTGGACGCCGCCTACCAGGCCGCCGGTGCCGAGATCACCGACGCCGCCGGCGCCCTGGGTGCCGAGATGGTGCTCAAGGTGCGTCCGCCGTCCGACGCCGAGCTGGCGCTGACCAGGCCCGGCACCGTGCTGGTCGGCATGCTGGAGCCGTTCAACGCCGAGGGGCTGCAAAAAATGGCCGCCGCCGGCCTGACCGCCTTCGCGCTGGAAGCCGCGCCGCGCACCACGCGTGCGCAGAGCATGGACGTGCTGTCGTCCCAGGCCAACATTGCCGGCTACAAGGCGGTGATGATGGGCGCCGACGCCTACCCGCGGCTGTTCCCCATGCTGATGACGGCCGCCGGCACCATCAAGGCCGCGCGGGTGGTGATCCTGGGCGTGGGCGTGGCCGGCCTGCAGGCCATCGCCACCGCCAAGCGCCTGGGCGCGGTGATCGAGGCCAGCGACGTGCGCCCGAGCGTGAAGGAGCAGGTCGAATCGCTGGGCGGCAAGTTCATCGACGTGCCCTACGAAACCGCCGAAGAAAAGGAAGCCGCCGAGGGCGTGGGCGGCTACGCCCGCCCCATGCCGCAGAGCTGGCTCGACCGCCAGAAGGCCGAAGTCGCCAAGCGCGTGGCCCAGGCCGACGTGGTGGTGTCCACCGCCCTCATCCCCGGCCGTGCCGCTCCGGTGCTGGTCACCGAGGAGATGGTGAAAAGCATGAAGCCCGGCTCGGTGATCGTTGACATCGCCGCCGGCAAGGGTGCGCCCAACCCCGATGGCAGCGTGGGCGGCAACTGCCCGCTCACCGAGGCCGGCAAGACCGTGATCAAGCACGGCGTCACCATCGTCGGCGAAACCAACCTGCCGGCGCTGGTGGCGGCCGATTCGAGCAGCCTGTACGCCCGCAACGTGCTGGATTTCCTCAAGCTGGTGCTGCCGCCGGCCGCCAAGGGCGAGCCGCCGGCTGCACTCACGATCGACATGGAAGACGACATCGTCGCCGCCTGCCTGGTGGCGCGCGATGGCGCCGTGACCCGCGCCTGAGGCGCCCACACCCTGTTCACTTGGCTCAGCAGTCCATGAAGTCCGTTCCGTCCCATCCGCTTTCCACCCGCCTGGCCCTGCTGGCCGCCGCTGGCACGCTGCTGGCCGGCTGCGCCATGCGCGCGCCCGCACCGGCCGCGGAGCCGCCGGCTGCCGGCGCCATCGCCGCCCAGGGCGCGGCGCCGGCCATCAGCGTGCCGCCCACCAGCGTGGGCACCTGGTACGACCTCGGCGCCCACCAGGCGCCCTGGATGGCGGGCGACGCCCCCGTGCCGGTGGACGGCGCCAACGCCCCCACCCGCATCGCCGGCCTGCAGCGCGAGGAAGACGGCCGCTGGATGGCGCTGGTGATCACCCAGATGGCGCCAGTGGCCGCGCCCTGCCCGGCGCCCACCACGCTGACCTTGCCCACCCGCGCCCGGGACGGCTGCCTGCGCATGCGCCGCAACGCCGACTTCGACGGCTGGCTGAAGAACCAGAGCGCCGTGCTGTGGCGCTGGCTGGACGCACGCGGCCTGACCTCCACCCCGCGCGAGTGGATCGCCTACCGTGCCGGCAACCTGGAAGTGCACGCCCTGGTCGACCCCAGCCTGCTGGAGCCGCAAAGCCGCACCAACGAGGAATTCCTGTCCGGCGGCCAGCCCGGCCACCGCTGGGCCCAGCAGTTCGCCGCCGCGGCGCGCGCGGCCGGCGGCGTGCTGACCGTGCCACCCTTTCCGTTCGCGCCCACCCTGGCCGCGCCGCCCACGCCCGCCGCCAGCAAGCCGGTCGTGACCGCCCCCGCCCCCACGCGCGCCGAGCAGGTGCGCCCGCGCCCGCCGGTGCTGGCGCCGCGCAAGGACCGCGAATAACCCCGGCCACACAAGACATTGCCGACAGCCCTGAGGAGACAAGCGCCATGGATATGGTTTCCCCCACCGTCATCAACCTGATCATCTTCGTGCTGGCGATCTACGTGGGCTATCACGTGGTCTGGACCGTCACGCCCGCGCTGCACACGCCGCTGATGGCGGTGACCAACGCCATCTCGGCCATCGTCATCGTCGGCGCCATGCTGGCGGCCGCGCTGACCGACGGCGCGTTCGCCAAGCTGATGGGCGTGGCGGCCGTGGCGCTGGCGGCGGTGAACATCTTCGGCGGCTTTCTGGTGACCCGCCGCATGCTCGAGATGTTCAAGAAAAAAGAGCGCCCAGCCAAGGCTGCACCGGCGCAGGAAGCTAGCAAATAAGGAGCAGCCGCATGAGCATGAACCTCGTCACGCTGCTGTACCTGGTGGCCAGCATCTGTTTCATCCAGGCCTTGAAGGGCCTGTCGCACCCCACCACCTCCATCCGCGGCAACGTCTTCGGCATGACCGGCATGACGATCGCCGTGTTCACCACGGCGGCGCTGATCGTCAAGCTCTCGGGCTCCGGGCTGGGGCTGGCGTGGGTGCTGCTCGGCCTGATCATCGGCGGCGGCTACGGCGCCTGGCGCGCCAAGACGGTCGAGATGACCAAGATGCCGGAACTGGTGGCCTTCTTCCACAGCATGATCGGCCTGGCCGCGGTGCTAATCGCCGTCGCCGCCGTGACCGAGCCCTGGGCCTTCGGCATCACGGCGCATCCGGTGAACGGTGTCGGCGGCGTCATCCCCGGCGGCAACCGGGTCGAGCTGGCGCTGGGCGCCTTCATCGGCGCCGTCACCTTCAGCGGCTCGGTGATCGCCTGGGGCAAGCTGTCGGGCAAGTCCAAGTTCCGCCTGTTCCAGGGCCAGCCGGTGGTGTTTCCCGGCCAGCACTGGCTGAACCTGGCGCTGGGCCTGGCGGCGCTGTTCTTCGTGTTCGGCTTCTGGCATTCGCAGAGCACCTTCGACTTCGTCGCCGTGTGCGTGCTGGGCTTCATCATCGGCGTGACGCTGATCATCCCCATCGGCGGCGCGGACATGCCGGTGGTGGTGTCCATGCTCAACAGCTACTCGGGCTGGGCGGCGGCCGGCATCGGCTTCTCGCTCGACAACGCGATGCTGATCATCGCCGGCTCGCTGGTGGGCAGCTCGGGCGCGATCCTGAGCTACATCATGTGCAAGGCCATGAACCGCTCGTTCTTCAACGTGATCCTGGGCGGCTTCGGCGGCGATGCCTCGGCCGTCGTGGGCGGCGCGCAGGAGCAGCGGCCGGTCAAGAGCGGCAGCGCGGACGACGCGGCCTTCATGCTGAGCAACGCCGACAGCGTGATCATCGTGCCCGGCTACGGCCTGGCGGTGGCGCGCGCGCAGCACGCGGTGAAGGAGCTGGTGGACAAGCTCACCGAGAAGGGCATCGACGTCAAGTACGCCATCCACCCGGTGGCCGGCCGCATGCCGGGCCACATGAACGTGCTGCTGGCCGAGGCCGAGGTGCCCTACGACCAGGTGTTCGAGATGGAAGACGTGAACGGCGAGTTCGGCCAGGCCGACGTGGCCATCATCCTGGGCGCCAACGACGTGGTGAACCCGGCCGCGCTGCAGAAGGGCAGCCCGATCTACGGTATGCCCATCCTCGAGGCCTACAAGGCGCGCTCGGTGATCGTCAACAAACGCTCCATGGCCGCCGGTTACGCGGGCCTGGACAACGAGCTGTTCTACATGGACAAGACCATGATGGTGTTCGGCGACGCCAAGAAGGTGGTCGAGGACATCGGCAAGGCCATCGAGTAAACCCTCACCCGGACGCTGCGGCGGGCGGGAACCCCGCTGAATCCGCGCAACTCCATCAAAAGTACCACCCGCCGGGCGGCTGCCAGGCCCGGGCATGGTGTACAAACGTAACAGCGCCGACGGCGCCGGCCGCTGTCGGCCGCCAGAACGAGGAGCAAGCATGACCGACCGCCCCTGGCTCAGCCAGTACCCCGAAGGCGTTCCCGCCGACGTCGACACCACGCACTACCGCTCCCTGGTGGAGTTGATGGAAGAGAGCTTCGGCAAATACGCCGACCGCACGGCCTACAGCTTCATGGGCAAGGACGTCAGCTACGCCGACACCGATGCCGCCAGCCGCGCGCTGGCCGCGTACTTCCAGGGCCTGGGCCTGCAGCGCGGCGACCGCATCGCCATCATGATGCCCAACGTGCCGCAGTACCCGGCCACGGTGGCGGCGGTGCTGCGCGCGGGCTACGTGGTGGTCAACGTCAACCCGCTGTACACGGCGCGCGAGCTGGAGCACCAGCTCAAGGATTCGGGCGCCAAGGCCATCGTCATCATCGAGAACTTCGCCGCCACGCTGGAAAAATGCATCGCCAGCACGCCCGTGAAGCACGTGGTGCTGGCCACCATGGGCGACGAACTGGGCGGCCTGAAGGGCTGGATCGTCAACCTGGTGGTGCGCAAGCTGAAGAAGCTGGTGCCGCCCTTCAGCCTGCCGCAGGCCGTGCCCTACAAGACCGCGGTGGCGCGCGGCCGCGGCGCCAGCTTCAGCGCGCCGCAGGTGGGCCCGGACGACGTGGCGTTGCTGCAGTACACCGGCGGCACCACCGGTGTCTCCAAGGGCGCCACATTGCTGCACCGCAACCTGGTCGCCAACGTGCTGCAGTCGGAGGCCTGGAACGACCCGGTGATGAAGCAGGTGCCGACCGGCGAGCAGCCCACCAGCGTCTGTGCGCTGCCGCTGTACCACATCTTCGCCTTCACGGTGAACATGATGCTGAGCATGCGCACCGGCGGCAAGACCCTGCTGATCCCCAACCCGCGCGATCTGGCCGGCACACTGAAGGAGCTGTCCAGGCACCGCTTCCACAGCTTCCCCGCCGTCAACACCCTGTTCAACGGGCTGGCGCACCACCCGGATTTCGGCACCGTGGACTGGAGCCACCTGAAGGTCTCGGTCGGCGGTGGCATGGCCGTGCAGAGCGCGGTCGCCGAACTGTGGCTCAAGAAGACCGGCTGCCCGATCTGCGAAGGCTATGGCCTGTCGGAAACCAGCCCGTCGGCCAGTTGCAACCCGGTCACTTCCAAGGCCTTCTCCGGCACCATCGGCGTGCCGCTGCCCAACACCTGGATGAAGATCGTGGACGACAACGGCCACGACGTGCCCCAGGGCCAGGCGGGCGAGATCGCCATCAAGGGCCCGCAGGTGATGGCCGGCTACTGGCAGCGCCCGGACGAAACCGCCAAGGTCATGACCGCCGACGGCTACTTCAAGACCGGCGATGTCGGCGTGATGGACGAGCGCGGCTACTTCAAGATCGTCGACCGCAAGAAGGACATGGTGCTGGTCAGCGGCTTCAACGTGTATCCCAACGAGGTGGAAGACGTGGTGGCCGCGCACCCCGGCGTGCTCGAATGCGCGGTGGTCGGCATCCCGGACGAAAAGACCGGCGAAGCCGTCAAGCTGGTGGTGGTCAAGAAGGACGCCAGTCTGACCGAGGAAGCGCTGCGCCAGTTCTGCCACGACAACCTCACCGGCTACAAGCGCCCCAAGGTCATCGAGTTCCGCACCGAACTGCCCAAGACCCCGGTCGGCAAGGTGCTGCGCCGCGAGCTGCGCAACAAGGTCATCCAGCCGCCAGCGAACACGGTGCAGGTCTGAGGCAGGGGCAGGCAGCTATCAATTTCATAGTTGTCTGCGCCCGGTGTGCAAGGTTCTTTAATCCCAAGAAGCCCGAAAAATAGCCGATCCTACCCGCTGTCGTCATGGATGCAGATAGCGCGCTCACAAGCTGGCACATAAAGTCAGCGATCGTATTGCTGAACAGTACATAGACCGAAGCTTGACAGCCACAAGCCTCTCATGGTGCCGATGGCGCGCGAAGTTGCAATCTGACGCTTTTCTTGTCCCTACCCAAATTGCTTGGCATGTGACATCGTCCATGCCGCTTCGCGAAATGTCGGCGCCTCTTGCTTTCAGATGAGCACTCCCACCTCTTAAAATCACGATGACGTCTATGAGACGCGATAGCTCTCAATTGATGGGATCGCGATATGAGCCTATCGCCACAGCATATTCTCAGCGACGAGAATACTGCCTCATAAAAATATGCAAAAAAAATAGATTCAGCAAAAATACCAATCTATATTGACATTTAAACACCCAAGATCAAGAATGGCCAAATATTCTGTAAAATTTGCCAATGAGCAAAAACGCGAAAGTGTAGTCATAACCATCTATGCAGCATCCGAATCAGAAGCGGAGAAGCTTGCACTTCAAGAGGTCAACAGAAGCACCCTTCAATACCATGAAAAAGACATCGTAACCATCAGGAAGAGTGAATTCTATGATAGCGAGAGCTACTTTGATTTGGCAGATGCTATATCTGATGTGAAATTCGCCGGACGACATCTTGGAGTTACAGAGTCGGCAAAAGAAGTCTCTAAGCTCATCGGGAAATCACTATTCAATGGGGGCATTTTTACAGGCAAGGCTGCGACAGAAATCATCCGATGCTCTCCATCCATCATTTCCAGCATGGTAGAAAACAAATTAAATCAAAACAAAGAAAAGGGAGATCCCGATCAACGGAAAAAATTGGAAGAATATACAAGAAATAACAAAGGAAAAAGACTTTGGAAAAACTCTAAGCTTGATTGATTTAGACACCATGAGGTAAGAATATGAAAAGGTTTAGGGTACGAGTTCAGGGTACAAGTCCGGATGGCAAATCAAATTTTGTCGACTACAAAATAGTAATGGCCGATTTCACCTTCGAAGCACGAGATTTGGCAATAATGGAGGTCAAACGGAGACAAGGATCGACAAGTCACAAAAACTATAATTATGAGGCCACGGAAATTAAAGAACTATAAGTACAGGATGTGCCTTGTCGGAGCCTTCGGCTAGCTAGGGAAAGTCTGCGCAATGCGCTGAGAGACATGCAGGTAACTGCACACCTTGTCGGCCGCCTCGCGCCATGCGCACAAGTCCAACATGAACCCCGCCCAAGCCCCCATCGCCATCGTCAGCGCCATGCATGCGGAACTGGCCGCGCTGCTGAAGGCCATGCCGGACGAGGCGCCGGCGCGGCTGGCAGGGCGCGATTTCTGGTGCGGGCACCTGAACGGGCAGGCCGTGGTGGCGGTGCTGTCCGGCATCGGCAAGGTGGCGGCGGCCACCACGGCGGCGCTGCTGCTGGAGCGCTTCGGCGCGCGCGCCGTGCTGTTCACCGGCGTGGCCGGCGGCCTGGCGCCGGGCGTGGCGGTGGGCGACGTGGTGGTGGCCACCGAGCTGCTGCAGCACGACATGGACGCCTCGCCGCTGTTCCCGCGCTGGGAGGTGCCGCTGTACGGCCGCGCGCGCTTTGCCGCCGACCCGGCGCTGGCCGGCACGCTGGCCGCCGCCGCGGCGCTCGCGCTGGCCGAACCGCACGCCACCTTGGGCGCGGAGGCGGTGGCCGAGTTCGCCCTGCACCGCCCGCAGGTGCATCGCGGCCTGATCGTCAGCGGCGACCGCTTCGTGGCCACGCAGGCCGAATCCGAAGCGCTGCGCCAGGCCCTGCCCGAAGCGCTGGCGGTGGAAATGGAAGGCGCCGCCGTGGCGCAGGTGTGCCACGATTTCGGCACCCCCTTCGCCGCGCTGCGCACCATCTCCGACCGCGCCGATGACAGCGCGCACGTCGACTTCCAGCGCTTCATCGACCGCGTGGCCAGCCACTACAGCCTGGCGGTGATGATGGCGTGGCTGGACGGCCAGGGGTGAAGCAATAAAGGCCGCTGACAGTATGCTGGCGCGTCGCGCGGCACCAGGCCCTTAGAAGCTCCTGGATCAGGAGCAATCTACGCATTCTGCGCAAGGACCAGAGGACCAAACACCTGCGCTGGTAGGCAGCGCGTTTGGGTTGGCGCTCGGCGCTACTTGCTGCGCGGCGTAGCGTCGATGCACTGGTAGGTGACGCGGTAGGTCTTCGACCAGCAGGGGCTAATACCCTGAGGATGGCAGACCTTCAGCACTGGGAAGTCATTGTGGAAGACCTCTGCCCTGGAGTAGCCCCAGTTGCGACAGCGGCGGTCTGCCTCGGCGTTGGCCTGCTCGATGTCCCAGGCGATCTCGGTCTCGCGCACGCCCATCTTAGGTTCGACGTCGATGCCGAGCACTACGGTCCCGTCGGCTTTGCTGCCACCCACACCAACCCACCGCGCATGCTCAGTAGGCGTGGCGCACCCGGTAATTGCCGTAAAAACAATAGCTAAAAAACACCACTCGGCGATAACTTTCATTCAATTTATCTCCTGTTGCCCCATAAAAGAGTCGCCAGCTGCGAAAGCATGCCTGCCATTCCGATGGCACGGCCGCGGATTAGGCTTGGCCCGCCGCTGGCGTCGCCGCTCGGAACAAGAGGAGGAAGCCGCGCCAGCGGCTCAGGGGGTGGGCTTAAAACGGAATGTCGTCGTCCATGTCCTCGAAGCCCGAGGACGAAGGGGCTGGCGCGGCCGGGCGCTGGGCCGGTGCGCGCGCCGGGGCGGCGGCGCGGGGAGCGGGGGCCGGGGCGTCGTAGCCGCCGTCATCCGAGGGGCCGCCCATGCCCTGGCGGCTGCCCAGCATCTGCATGGTGGTGGCGCGGATTTCGGTGGTGTAGCGGTCGTTGCCTTCCTTGTCCTGCCACTTGCGGGTGCGCAGGCTGCCTTCCACGTACACCTGCGAGCCCTTGCGCAGGTACTGGCCGGCGATCTCGGCCAGGCGGTCGTTGAAGACCACGCTGTGCCATTCGGTGTGCTCGCGCGGTTCGCCGCTCTGGCGGTCGCGCCACTTGTCGGTGGTGGCCAGGCGGATGTTGCAGACCTGGCCGCCACTGGGGAAGCTGCGCAGCTCCGGGTCCTGGCCCAGGTTGCCGACGAGGATGACTTTGTTGACGGAGGCCATGGCGTTTGCTCGCAGGAAATGGGTGAAGTTGTTCGGGAAACCGAACCGGGCATTTTGCCGCATCGGCGACACGGCGCGGTGCCCGTGTAACAATCGGAGCCCATGGAGCGCCGCGACCCGGACTTCTACCGACACCTCCGAGCCGAGTTTTCCGATGCACGGCGCTGGCTGGACCGCACCATCGTGCTGGCCTATGCCGTGCTGGCCGGGGCGATGGTGGTGTGCTTCACGCTGCTGGCCGAGATCTCGTTCAAGTTCTTCCAGGGCATGACCGGCGTGACGCCGTGGCTGGCCCTGATCTGGACGCCCGCGCTCACCGCCCTGCTGGCCTGGCTCACGCGCCGCTTCTTCCCGCGCGCTACCGGCTCCGGCATCCCGCAGGTGATCGCCTCGCTCGACGTCGGGCTGGACCGGCAGCAGCGCAAGGCCTTCGTATCGCTGCGCCTGTCGGTGGCCAAGATGGTGCTGGCCTCGGGCGGCTTTCTGGCCGGCCTGTCGATCGGGCGCGAAGGCCCGTCGGTGCAGGTGGCCGCCGGTGTGATGGCGCACGCCAGCCGCTGGTTCCGCCACCGCCACAGCGCCATCAGCCCGCACGCGCTGCTGGTGGCCGGCGGCGCGGCCGGTATCGCCGCCGCCTTCAACGCGCCGCTGGCCGGGGTGGTGTTCGCCATCGAGGAACTCTCCAACCACATGGAATCGCGCTACAGCGGCGTGATCATCTCGGCCATCGTGCTGGCCGGTCTGCTGGGTGTGTCCGCCTTCGGCAATGCAGCCTACTTCGGCATCATCACCGTGCCGCCGCTGACCTGGGCCACCCTCGCGCCGGGGCTGACGGTGGCCATCGTCACCGGGCTGGCGGGCGGGCTGTTCGCCAAGCTGCTGCTGGCCTCGCTCACCGGCCAGTCGGGCGACCGCATCACGCCGCTGCGCCAGAAGTACCCGGTGCGCTTTGCCGCCGCCATCGGCTTCGTGATCGCGCTGATCGGCCTGGTCAGCCACGGGCAGACCTACGGCGGCGGCACCGAGGCGGCGCGCGAGCTGCTGAACGGCCAGACGCACGAGGTCTCCGGCCTGTTCGGCCTGCTCAAGTTCATCGCCACCTGGCTGTCGGCGTGGAGCGGTGTGCCGGGCGGGCTGTTCGCGCCTTCGCTGTCGGTGGGCGCGGGCATCGGCTACAACGTGTCGTCGCTGTTCGGCAGCGACGTCAACATCGCCATCGTCGCCATGGGCATGACGGGTTTCCTGGCTGCCGTCACCCAGGCGCCGCTCACGGCCTTCATCATCGTGATGGAAATGATCGACGGCCGGCCGATGGTGCTGTCGCTGATGGCGGTGGCCATGATCTCGGCCACGCTCTCGCGCATGATCAGCCGCCCGCTGTACCACACGCTGGGCACCTTCATGCTGGCGCAGTTCCGGGCCGAGCAGGCCGTCCATGCGGCCCAGCCGGAAACCGCGGAAACGCCGGCGGCCGATGCAAATGCCCCGCCGGAAGCCGAGGCCAGCGCCGAAACCGCCGACGCTCCCCAAGCCGCGAGCGCCGGCGAGCCTGCAGCGCAGGAAGCCGGCGCCCTCCCACAGGCTGGCGCGGCAGAAGCAGCCGCTCCCCAGGCGATGCTCCCCGGCATGGAAGCCCCCACCGCCCCGGCTGCAGCGCCGGACGCGGTCAGCGATGCGGCAGCGCCTCCGGCATCGTCTGGCCCCAGCCCAGCAGCAGCCACGCCGCCACCAGCAGCGCCGTCACCCCAAACACCGCCATCACCCCCCAGCCCTTGAGCAGGGCGCCGCCCAGGGCACCGCCGGTGAACAGGCCGAGCGACTGCAAGGTGTTGTAGACCCCCAGCGCCGCGCCGCGCGCATGCGCCGGCGCCAGCCGCGACACCAGGCTCGGCTGGCTGGCCTCCAGGATGTTGAAGGCCACGAAGAAGAAGAACAGCACCACGCCCAGTTCCGCCACGCCGGGCGCGCGCGGGCCCAGCAGCATCAGCGCCAGCTGCACCAGCAGCAGCAGCACGATGGCGCCGCGCCACACGGCCAGCAGGTGGCCGCGCCGCTCGGCCGCGAACAGCCCGCCCATCAGCACGAACGAGGCCGCCACCGCCGGCAGGTAGACGTGCCAGTGCACGGCCTTGGGCAGGCCGGCGGCCACCAGCAGCCCCGGCACCACCACCCACATGGCCATCTGCACCGTGTGCAGCACGAACACGCCCAAGTCCAGCCGCCACAGGCGCGGGTGCCTCCAGACGTCGGCCAAGCGGCCGCGCGGCTGGTCGGCGTGCTTCACGGGCTCGGCCGGCGTCCACAGCAGCACGATGGCGATGCCGCCCAGCGCCAGCGCCGCCGTCAGCCCGAACAGGCCGGACAGCCCGAACCAGCCCGCCAGCGGCGGCGCCGCCATGAGCGAGATGGCAAACATCAGCCCGATGCTCATGCCCACCAGCGCCATGCCCTTGGTGCGCACCTCGTCGCGGGTCAGGTCGGCCAGCAGCGCGGTGACGGCGGCCGACACGGCGCCCGCGCCCTGCAGCGCGCGGCCGATCATCAGCCCGTGGATGCTGCCGGCCAGCGCCGCCAGCACGCTGCCGGCGGCGAACACCAGCAGGCCCGCCACGATGACGCGCTTGCGGCCCAGCCGGTCGGACGCCAGGCCCAGCGGCACCTGCATCACCGCCTGCGTGAGGCCGTAGAGGCCCATGGCCAGGCCGATCAGCGCCGGGTCGTCGCCGCCGGGGTACTTGCGTGCCTCCAGCGCGAACACCGGCAGCACCAGGAACAGGCCCAGCATGCGCAGCGCGAAGATCGCCGCCAGCGACTGGGTGGAACGCCGCTCGTCCGCCGTCATGCGGTGGGCGGTGGCGGGAGCTTGGGGGGAAAGAGGTGCAGTGGACATCGGATCGGACAGGGCAGCCGTGCGTGACCGGCCGCCCAAGCGCAGAACAAGCAGGCGGCATTTTCGGCGATTGTCGCCACCCGACGCTGGCGGTGCGGAATGGGGCGGGCCCCGCAGCCCCGCCCGCCTTACTTCCAATGGAATATTGACGGCCACGGCGCGTCGTGCGCAACTTGCCATCCGGCCAGCGGCGGGCACGAACGCCCTGGCGCCCGACCCCGGCCCGCGACAAGACCAGGAGGCCGGCGATCTGAGGAGGCAACCATGACGTCCTACCTGCAGGCCGCGAACCCCGGCCTTTTCTGGCTGCTGTGCGGGCTGGCGATCGCTTTCGCGGCGGTGAGCCTGGCCGTGTTCTTCTGGGTCTGGCGCATCAGCCGTGCCGTGAGCGGGCGCACCCCCGTCACGGTGGACGCCTTGAGCGAAGGCGTGCACCTGTGCCGCGGCCGGGTGACCGGCCCGTCGCTGAAGGCGCCGCTGACCGGGCTGCCCTGTGCCTGGTGGCAGGTCGAGGTGTGGGAGCAGGGCTGGGAATCGGTGAACGACCGCGATCCGGACCGCGAGACCCAGCGGGTGCTCTGGCATTCGCGCCGCAACGAAAGCTCCAACCGCGCGCTGCTGTGCAGCCACGGCTTCACCACCTGCGCCGTCGACGCCGACCGCACGACCCTGCTCATCCCCTCGGAAGTGCGCGACTGGCAGGGCCAGCACTACCCGCCCGAGGACCGCGCGCCGCCCGCCATGGCCGGGCATGAGGCCCCGCTGGCCACCCTGCACGGCAGCAAGCACGCGACCATCCTGGGCCAGGTGCTGGGGCCGAAGTACCGCTATGTGGAACGCATCATCACCGAGCACGCCGAGCTGTTCGTCCTGGGACGGGCGCAGCGGGTGGACGCGGCGCTGTGGGCCGAGGAAGACGGCGAGGCCGAAACCGGCGCGGACGAGCCGGACGAGGCCATCAGAGAGCCCGCCCGCGATGGTCTGCACCCGGATTTCAGCCCTCGGCGCTGGACCGCCGAGGACGACCGCCTGCAGGCGCAGGACATGCGCGCCTCGCAGTGGCGCATGGTGCCCGAGAAGGGCACGCCCTACATCGTGGCCACCGAGCCGCCCGAACGCTGGATCCTCACCCAGGCGTTGGCAGGCCGTGGCGCGCTGGGCTTCGCCGCGGTGGCCGCCGGGCTGGCCGCCTTCATGCTTTGGGCACGCTTCGGCGCCGCCTGAGCCCGGGGCCTGTGCACGCCATCTCGGGCACGTGAACAGACCCTAGTTCTTGCCGAAGCGCTTGGCCAGGCTGGCGTCGAAACGCACGCTGCCCGTGGCGCCCACGCCGCCGGAGAGCGTCCACTGCCCCGCCAGACGCTGGGCGCTGTTCTCGTCGAGCTTCATGGTGTCCGGCCGCGCGGTGTCGGAGTGCTGCACGCGCTGGCCGTTGGCGACGAGCCAGTAGTTCAACCGCGGCCCGGCGTCGAAATCCACCGTGACCCCGCTGTCCAGCGCGCCGCTCACGCAACCGAGCCGGTCGCAGCCCTGGATGGTGGCCGCCAGGTCTTTCTCGGACAGCACCAGCTGCCGGATCGGCTTGCCGTCGAAGTCCGGCCCCACCAGCAGGTAGGCGTGCTGCGGCTTCACCGACACCGGCCCCGTGCGCGCGCCCAGCGCCAGCTCGCCCGAGGCGCTGTCGGCCACCGCTGCCGCTGCTGCCAACCACAAGCCCGCGCCCATCGCCGCGCGCCGCATCACAGGCCGCACCCAGGGGTTGGGCCTCGATTCCTTCGCCATGCTGGTCTCCCCGCCAAGGCTCCTGGACACCGGTGCCGCGCCCTTGGCCGCGCCGGCACGCGATGCGGCGGATGCTAGCGCCGTTCCGGCGCCTGCGACATAGGCCGTTCGGCCAGGGGGCGCGCTGCGACTGGCCCGCCAGGCGTCCCGTCCACCAGCTGCAGACCGCATCTGAACACTATATTTTCAATAGCTGCCTGCGCCCGCCAAGAAAGGGCTGGAGCCCATTTTCATGCCTGAACTCGCCCTGGCGCATGGCCGCGCACCCATTCGATGAAGGCCTGCAGGCCCGCCGGCTGCAGGCGCCGGCCGGGGTAGTAGAGGTAGAGCTGCTCGGCCGGCGGCGTCCAGTCGGCCAGCACCTGCACCAGCCGGCCGGCCGCCAGCGCGGGCGCGGCGTAGGCGGTGTGCACGTAGGCCAGGCCCAGCCCGGCCTCGGCGGCCTGCAGGCCGAGCGCGCCGTCGCTCAGCGTGAGGGGGCCCTGCACCTGCACTTCCAGCGCCTCGCCGCCGCGCGCCAGCTGCCAGGCGTAGACGCGGCCGCTGGGAAAGCGCTGGCGGATGCAGCGATGGCGCGCCAGCTCGGCCGGCGTGGCGGGCGTGCCGTGCGCCGCCAGGTAGGCCGGCGCCGCCACGATGACAAAGCCCTGCGGCACGCCCAGCGGCAGCGCCACCATGTCGGCCTGCAGGCTTTCGCCGTAGCGCACGCCGGCGTCGAAGCCGGCGGCCACGATGTCCACCAGCGCGTCGTCGCCCGCCACCTCCACCGCCATGCGCGGGTGCGCGGCCAGGAAGCCCGTGACCAGCGGCAGCAGCGCCAGCTCGGCCGCGGCGCGCGGCGCGCTCAGCCGCAGCCGGCCCTGCGGCGTGTGGGCCTGGGTGACGGCGTCGTCCACCGCGTGGCGGATCTCGGCCAGCGCCGGCGCCAGCGAGGCCAGCACGCGGGCGCCGGCCTCGGTGGGCGCCACGCTGCGCGTGGTGCGGTTCAGCAGGCGCAGGCCCAGGCGCGCTTCCAGCGCGCGCAGGCTGTGGCTCAGGGCCGAGGACGAGACGCCCAGCCGCGCCGCCGCCTGGCGGAAGCTGCGCGCCTCGGCCACGGCGGCAAAGGCCTGGAGCTCGGCCAGCGGCAGGGCGTCGGCACCCTCATTCATGAATATGACTCAATTACATATTGCTTGATAGGCCGATTATCAAACAGACAGCATCAGTCCATACTTCCACCATCGTCCAACGATCCGGAGCCTTCCATGACCATCCCGCACCGCGCCCTGGGCACAAGCCTGCCCGCCGTCTTCCCCATCGGCCTGGGCTGCATGGGCATGAGCGAGTTCTACGGCCCCAGCGACGACGCCGAATCGCTGGCCACGCTGGCGCGCGCGCTGGAGCTGGGCGTGATGCTCTACGACACCGCCGACACCTACGGCCTGGGCGCCAACGAGGCACTGCTGGGCCGCTTCATCGCCGAAGGCGGCGCCGGGCGACGCGCGCGCATGGTGGTGGCCACCAAGTTCGGCATCGTGCGCGAGGCCGGCAAGTACGAGCGCCGCATCGACAACTCGCCCGCCTACATCCGCGCCGCCTGCGAGGCTTCGCTCCAGCGCCTGGGCGTGGAGCAGATCGACCTGTACTACTGCCACCGGCGCGACCCGGCGGTGCCGATCGAAGACGTGGTGGGCGCCATGGCCGGTCTGGTGCAGGCCGGCAAGGTGCGGGCCATCGGCCTGTCGGAGGTGGGCGCCGACACGCTGCGCCGCGCCCACGCGGTGCACCCCATCGCCGCGCTGCAGAGCGAGTACTCGCTGTGGACGCGCGAACCGGAGGCCGAGCTGCTGCCGCTGTGCGCCGAGCTGGGCACGGCCTTCGTCGCCTACAGCCCGCTGGGCCGCGCCTTCCTGACCGGCAAGCTCGACACGAACAGCCTGGGCGCGCAGGATTTCCGCGCCCACAACCCACGTTTCCAGGGCGATGCGGCCGAGGCCAATGCGCAGCTGGTGGAGCAGCTCGGCGCGCTGGCGCGCGGCTGGGGCCTGACCAACGCACAACTGGCGCTGGCCTGGCTGCTGGCCAAGCAGCCGCACGTGGTGCCGATCCCCGGCACGCGGCGCCGCGCGCGGCTGGAAGAAAACCTGGCCGCCGCCCAGGTGGCGCTCAACGCGGGGCAGATGGCACAGATCGAAGCCGTGTTCGCCCCCGGCGCAGCGCAGGGCGCGCGCTACCCGCAGGCCGGCTGGGTGGGGATGGAAGGCAGCGCCTGAGCAGCGTGACCAGGCGGCAAAACTTCAAGCCAAATCAGGCTCTAGCCCTTTCGTGGCGGGCGCAGGCAGCTATACCATTCATAGCTGTCTGTGCCCCTGCAGGCGTCCGCCGAGCCCGCGCGCTCAATCGTCCGGATGCGGCCCGATCAGCGCGGGTTCATGCACCAGCGTCGGGTTGCCCAGCACGGTGAGAAGCCGCTCGCGGTCGAGCTGGCCGTCCCAGCGCGACACCACCACGGTGGCCACGGCGTTGCCGACGAAGTTGGTCAGCGCACGGCATTCGGACATGAAGCGGTCCACGCCCAGGATCAGCGTCATGCCGGCCACCGGCACGTCGGGCACCACGGCCAGTGTGGCCGCCAGGGTGATGAAGCCGGCGCCGGTGACGCCCGCGGCACCCTTGGAGCTGAGCATCGCCACCAGCAGCAGCAGGATCTGCTGCTGCATGGACAGGTTGATGTCCAGCGCCTGGGCGATGAACAGCGCCGCCAGCGTCATGTAGATGTTGGTGCCGTCCAGGTTGAAGGAGTAGCCCATGGGGATCACCAGGCCCACCACCGGCTTGGCGCAGCCGGCCGCCTCCATCTTGTGCATCAGGTTGGGCAGCGCCGATTCCGACGAGCTGGTGCCCAGCACCAGCAGCAGCTCGTCCTTGATGTAGCGGATCAACTTGATGATGGAGAAGCCGTTGAAGTACGCCACCAGCCCCAGCACGACCAGCACGAACAGCAGCGAGGTAAGGTAGAAGGTGCCCACCAGCAGGGCCAGGTTGCCGACCGACTTGATGCCGTACTTGCCGATGGTGAAGGCCATGGCGCCAAAGGCGCCGATGGGGGCGAACTTCATCAGCAGGCCGACCAGCTTGAACACCGGCACCGACAGCGCTTCCAGGAAGTCGAACACCGGCCGGCCCATGTCGCCCACCATCGCCAGCGCGATGCCGAACAGGATGGCCACGAACAGCACCTGCAGGATGTCGTTGCCCACCAGCGGGCTGACCAGCGTGTCCGGGATGATGTTGAGCAGGAAGCCGGTGACGGTGGAATCGTGCGCCTTGGTCACGTAGGTGCTGACCTTGGTGGCGTCGAGCGAGTGCGGGTCGATGTGCAGGCCGGTGCCGGGCTGGATGGTGTTGGCCACCACCATGCCGACCAGCAGCGCCAGCGTGGAGAAGGTCAGGAAATAGATCATGGCCTTGCCGGCCACGCGCCCCACCGACTTCATGTTGGTCATGCCGGCGATGCCGGTGACCACGGTGAGAAAGATCACCGGCGCGATGATCATCTTCACCAGCTTGATGAAGGCATCGCCCAGCGGCTTCATCTGCTCGCCGATGCCGGGCCAGAACTGGCCGAGCAGGATGCCCAGCACGATGGCGACGATGACCTGGACGTAGAGGATCCTGTACCAGGGCGTGGGACGCAGCGCGTGCGTGTGCGCCTCGATGTTTTCGATGGTGATCATGAAGAGATGGAAGCAACCGCGCGCGGTCGGGGTGGGACATGCCCCTGGCGCGCGCGCAGGCACCACGGGCAAGGTGCGCGAATGTAGCCGTGCGCTCTAGGGTTTGTATGTACGGGTAATTACCTAGGTTCTCGACCGCTTCGCCGCCCTCCGGAACGCCACCCTCTGCGCTCCCAGCCAAGGCGGCCGATAATGAAAGGTTGCCCGCCTTTTCGTGACAGCCTCTTGACAGCCACGCCACCACCTCTGGACGAAGGCCAGCCCCTGGCCGCCGCCCTGCGCGCGCAGCGCATCAGCGTGCGCGGCGCGCGCACGCACAACCTGAAGAACATCGATCTCGATATCCCGCGCAACCGGCTGGTGGTGATCACCGGGCTGTCGGGTTCGGGCAAGTCGTCGCTGGCCTTCGACACGCTGTACGCCGAGGGGCAGCGCCGCTACGTCGAGAGCCTGAGCGCCTACGCGCGCCAGTTCCTGCAGGTGATGGACAAGCCCGACGTGGATCTGATCGAGGGCCTCTCGCCCGCCATCAGCATCGAGCAGAAGGCCACCAGCCACAACCCGCGCTCCACCGTCGGCACCGTCACCGAAATCCACGACTACCTGCGCCTGCTGTTCGCCCGCGCCGGCACGCCCTACTGCCCCGACCATGATCTGCCGCTGGCCATGCAGACGGTCAGCCAGATGGTGGACCATGTGCTGGCGCTGCCCGAGGGCACCAGGCTGATGATCCTGGCGCCGGTGGCGCGCGAGAAGAAGGGCGAGTTCACCGAGCTGTTCGCACAGATGCAGGCATCGGGCTACGTGCGCTTCCGCGTCGACGGCCGCACGCTGGAGGCCGACGAGCTGGCGCCGCTGAAGAAGGCCGAGAAGCACGACATCGACGTGGTGATCGACCGCCTGAAGGTGCGCAGCGCGGACGACGCGGACGCGCTGGCGCAGCAGCGCCAGCGCCTGTCGGAGAGCTTCGAGGCCGCGCTGCTGCTGGCCGAGGGCCGCGCCATCGCGCTGGACCTCGATTCCGGCAAGGAACACCTGTTCAACGCCAAGTTCGCCTGCCCGGTGTGCGGCCACTCCATCGCCGAGCTGGAGCCGCGCCTGTTCTCGTTCAACTCGCCGGTGGGTGCCTGCCCCACCTGCGACGGCATCGGCACCATGGAGTTCTTCGACCCGGAGCGCGTGGTGGCCTTCCCCTCGCTCAGCCTGGCGGCCGGCGCCATCAAGGGCTGGGACCGGCGCAACGGCTACTACTTCTCGCTCATCGAGAGCCTGGCCAAACACTACAAGTTCAGCGTGGACACGCCGTTTGAGGAGCTGCCGGAGCCCGTGCGGCAGGCGGTGCTGCACGGCTCGGGCGACGAGGAGATCGCCTTCAGCTACACCATGGAGAGCGGCAACTTCGCGGGCAAGAAGATCCGGAAGCGCCACCCCTTCGAGGGCATCATCCCCAACATGACGCGCCGCTACCGCGAGACCGATTCGGCCGTGGTGCGCGAAGACCTGGCCCGCTACCGCAGCCACCAGCCCTGCACCGACTGCGGCGGCACGCGCCTCAAGCGCGAGGCGCGCTTCGTGCGCGTGGGCGAAGGCGCGCAGGCCCGCGCCATCTACGAGGTCAGCCACGCCACGCTGGGCGAGGCGCGCGGCTGGTTCGAGCAGCTGCGCCTTTCCGGCGCCAAGGCCGAGATCGCCGACAAGGTGGTGCGCGAGATCGCCAGCCGCCTGAAGTTCCTCAACGACGTGGGCCTGAGCTACCTGAGCCTGGACCGCAGCGCCGACACGCTCTCGGGCGGCGAGGCGCAGCGCATCCGCCTGGCCAGCCAGATCGGCTCCGGCCTCACCGGCGTGATGTACGTGCTGGACGAGCCCAGCATCGGCCTGCACCAGCGCGACAACGACCGCCTGATCGAGACGCTGAAGCACCTGCGTGACATCGGCAACAGCGTGCTGGTGGTCGAGCACGACGAGGACATGATCCGCGCCGCCGACCACGTGGTCGACCTCGGCCCCGGCGCCGGCGTGCACGGCGGCCGGGTGATGGCGCAGGGCACGGCCGACGAGGTGGCGGCCACGCCCGGTTCGGTGACCGGCGCGTACCTGAGCGGCCGCGAAGCCATCGCCGTGCCCTGCCGCCGCCAGCCGCCGGCACGCCAGGCCCGGCTCATCATCGAAAACGATAGCGCGCCGCACCCGCCAGACAAGGGCTCCGCCTTCACCAGACTCCGAAACCGCGTGAACGGCCAGGACGAGGCCGAACCGGCCGCGGCCCCCGCCGCCTCGCCCGACACCGGCGTGCTGCGCGTGGTGGGGGCCAGTGGCCACAACCTGAAGGACGTGACGGTGGACTTCCCCGTGGGGCTGTTCACCTGCGTCACCGGCGTGTCGGGATCCGGCAAGTCGACCCTGGTGAACGACACCCTGTACGCCGCCGCCGCGCGCGCCATCCACCGCGCCCATACCGAGCCCGCGCCGCACCAGGCGCTGGAAGGGCTGGAGCAGTTCGACAAGGTGATCGCGGTGGACCAGAGCCCCATCGGCCGCACGCCGCGCAGCAACCCGGCCACCTACACCGGCCTGTTCACGCCCATCCGCGAGCTCATGGCCGAGACCAACACCGCCAGGGAGCGCGGCTACGGCCCGGGGCGCTTCTCCTTCAACGTGCCGCAGTCCAGCGGCGGCGGCCGCTGCGAGGCCTGCCAGGGCGACGGCGTGGTGAAGGTGGAGATGCACTTCCTGCCCGACGTCTACGTGCCCTGCGACGTCTGCCACGGCCGCCGCTACAACCGCGAGACGCTGGAAGTGCAGTGGAAGGGCCGCAACATCGCCCAGATCCTGGACATGACCGTGGAAGAGGCCCACGCCGTGTTCAAGGACCAGCCCGGCATCGCCCGCAAGCTGCAGACGCTGCTGGACGTCGGCCTGTCCTACATCACGCTCGGCCAGAGCGCCACCACGCTCTCCGGCGGCGAAGCGCAGCGCGTGAAGCTGGCGCTGGAGCTCAGCAAGCGCGACACCGGCCGCACCCTCTACATCCTCGACGAGCCCACCACCGGCCTGCACTTCGCCGACATCGCCCTGCTGCTCAAGGTGCTGCACCAGCTGCGCGAGGCCGGCAACACCATCGTGGTGATCGAGCACAACCTCGACGTCATCAAGACCGCCGACTGGCTGATCGACATGGGCCCCGAAGGCGGCGACGGCGGCGGCACCGTGGTGGCCCAGGGCACGCCGGAGCACGTGGCTGCCTGTGAGGCCAGCCACACCGGGCACTATCTGGCGCGATTGTTGAGGCGCTGAATAAGGCCCGAAGCCCCCAGCGCATGAACCTATTGGCGAAACAATTGGCTGAAAAGCGAAGTTGCCAATCCAACCAGTTTCTTTAAAAACAACAACTTACGGACGAATTGACTAAATTTCAGCGCGAAAGTTGTCTGCCAATTGGCTATCGTTCCTTGATCCGCCACCGCGCTGCCTGAGTCTGTCCGCCATCGGTCTCAATGGTCTGATCCCGGTACGCCATCTCCTGCAACAAGTTCTTGATGTAGGTTACGCGCTTGTCAGCGGGCACCGAGTCCGGCAACTTGTCTCGCAGCAGTTCATTGATCTGCCGCCGCCGCTGCGGCCCCAGCCTCAACAAGCCCAGAACCAAGCCTTTGTAATGCTGGGCATCCAGTCCGCGGTCCAGCGTGTACCGAACTTCCTGACCCGTCATTCGTGCCACAGAACCAGAAATGGAAAGACGCTGCCCCCGCCCTTCAACCAGCCCATGCGCCCGCAAGCTGCGCACCATGGCCGCCTCCACCGGTCGTCGCTTCTGAACATGATCCAGCGCGATCACTTCCGCCAAAGACAGGTCGGAGGCCTGCAACAAGGCACGCGTAAACGCGGGGTCGATTTCCCGGCCGTAGATACGCACAGTCACGACAGGAGGCGTCTGTCCGATTTCAAAGTCAGGCAACGGGAAATGGCGATCTCGTTGTGTCCGATACATCCGTTTGATCCCGCTGCCGATGGTGTCAATCAGCCCCAGCTCCACCATGGCGTCTGCCAGGCAGGGGTTGCGATACAGGTGCGTGGCGTGCGACGCATCCAGAACTTTCTCAATGGAGCCTGGAATGAACCCGCCCGCGTTTGAAAACAGAAGTAATGAGGTCGATTCCTTGACTTGAACGCGCCCACCGAGCGCGTAGTCCTGGTGAGCCACACAGTTCAACAACGCCTCGCGGATCACCCAGTCGTCATAGTTCGGCACCTCCAGCGGCGCCAGCTGCCCGGGCGGAAGTATCCGAACCGTGTGGATACGAATTTTGGACACGAGATCGTCCACCGCCACCACGAACGGCAGTGAGAAATGCTGGTAATCCAGTGGCTCATCCTGGTCAGTCAACAACTGCCATGTCAGACGCGGGGACACATCGCCCAAGGAGGACGCTGCGTCCTGACGACCGAACAACAGCAAGGCCGCCCGTGTCAGCACGCCATGGCGTGACAGCCGAAGCTCCTCCAGAAATCGATCCGCCGACCACTGCTGCAATTCGTCAAGTCGTCGTGGGTGCTTCTTCGCATACAGGGCTTTGCCACGCTCCAAAGCATCAGGCGACAGCAGCCCCAGGTCGTCCGATACGCAATGAGCCGTCCAGTCCAGCGCCGCCGACTGCATCCGAATGGCCTCAAACTTGGAACCCAGCGCGCCCAACGACTCACCGGATCGGCCGTAGAAATGACCTTTCCAAGCAACCGGCTGGCCACGTGGCGCTGGCGGAATCTGGAACATCAGAACGCGAGCACCCGCCCCACAGTCAGCGTGTGGCACCTCGAAGACCTGGACAAAGCCATGTGACGGCGATGTGCCCTGGGCCACCAGGTGCTTGAGTTCATTCATCGCGGCAGCGCCGTTCTTGAACGTACTGCCCACGATGGGCCGCAGACCTGTTGCGGCATCGCGTTTGTCTTTCACCCCCAGCACCAACCACGCACTGTCCCGTTCGTGCAGATTGGCTTCATTGGCCAGCGCGGACACGTACTTGCCCAGTTCCTCGATATCAAAGTTGTGTTTGGCTTCCTTGAAGTCCAGCCATTCGGTCTCTGCTGGCATGGCCCTGAACTCGTCCAGCCGGTCTGCGGCCTCCGTCAACGTCATCATCACCGCGCCACCCTCTTCATCGCCTCGGTGATCTGCACCGTCTGCACGCTCACCGTGGTCACGCGTTGCAGCAGGTCGATGACCTTTTCCTTGTGGTCGGCAAAGCGGTAGGTGTCGAATTTCTCGCGGATGGTCGGGTCCTTGGGTTTCTTTTCCTTGTGCTGGTCCAGCACCCAGTCGATGGCGCAGCGGTTGCCCAGTTTGTAAGCCCAGGCTTCGGGTGGCACGCCGCGCAGGGTGGTTTCGCTGTCCAGGGTGATGCTGCCAGCCGCTGGATCGGACTTGAGCAGGGCCTTGGGGTCTTGCCCCGCCGCGCGGGCTTTGGTGTCGGGTTCGTCGTGGCGGCTCAGACCGAACGGTTCCACCTGTTCGTAGCCGATGTGCAGCGCCATGAGCGCCTCGCCCCACTCGGCCCAACGCCAGAAGCCGGCGTAGAAGGGGATGCGCGGGAACTCGCGCTTGAGGTTCTGGGCGTACTTGTCGCGGTACACCGGGTCGTGCAGAACGGCGTAGCAGTAATGGAAGATGGCCTGTTTGGTGATCTTGCGCGCGCCCTTGCCTTTGCCGATTTCGGCCGCGTAGTGGGCGGCGAACTGTTTGAGCGCCCAGTCGGTGATGTTGTCGGCGTCTATTCCGTCAACTGTTCGCGTCAGCGGATACAGCTGGGTATCACCAAGAAAGTGCCAATCCGCCAGCCCTTTAGTTGCCAATGAGCTGAACGTCTTCGATGCCCCCGGTGCGGTCAAAGCGAAACACGGTACTTTGCGCTGGAAATCCGCACCAAAACACTCAACGTGGTTGCCAGTCAGACGATCGGAGAAAACAGGATTGGCGTAGTACACCTGCGAAAAGAACGGTCGGTAGGCCGCCTCCACGACAGATCGCGCGTCAAACGGCTCTGCTGCTGTTCGCGCGACATTGGCGAGCAGGCCCGCGCTCCATTTGATGGCTTTGCTGACCGATTTGGGATCAGCTTTTCCGTTCAGCTTTGCCGTCTTGTGTTCGTCGTTGTAGGCATCGATCAGGAAAGTGAGCTTTCGCTCAAGGTTCGCTGGCTCAAAGTCATATACCCAGTCATCGCGAGCAGTGTTCACCGCGTTCGTAAACAGCTTGAAGATCGCCCGCTCCTTGCTCGCCGTCTTCCCCGCCTTGGTCTCCTTGCTCGCCAGCGGCAACAGCGTCTCGAAATCGTTGTACGTCAGGTTGATCCAGTTGCCCGCCTTATCGGGTGACACCTCGTCAAACGCCAGCGTCCGCAACGGCTGACTGCTCAGGAAGGCCAGCTTTTCCTCGGCGGTTTCCATCTCGGGCCGGCGTGTGTAGTGCACGCGGGCGGGCCGCTTGTCCTTGGCCGCCTGCTGGCGCTTGACCATGAAGCTGATGGCGACACCGGTCTGGATGCCGAAGACGTTGTGCTTGGTGCCGCTGAGCCTGGGGTTGGCGCGCACGTCGCCGCCCAGGTCCACCAGGTAGATGTCGCTGAACTCGGCCGCCACCGTCTTGCGGAACCCATCGAAGGTGCGGCTTTCGATGAAGCTGCGGTTGGTGACGAAGGCGAGGATGCCGTTCGCATCCAGCCGGTCACTGGCCCAGCGGAAGAAGCGGGCGTACATGTCGTAGAGCTTGGTTTTCTGCGCGGTGCTCTGGGCGATGTAGGTCTGCTTGATGCGCTGGTCGATCTGCGGGTATTCGCGGTTCTTGTTGTTGTCGTTTTCGCTCTGCTGGTTGGCGTTGTAGGGCGGGTTGCCGATGACGACGCTGATGCGGCGCGCGTTCTGGCGTTTGATGCGGGCGACGTTTTCCTCGCTCACGCTGCCGAACAGGTCTTGTACGCTGCCGCGCTGCGCGGTGTGCAGGCCCACGTTGTCCAGCGTGTCCACGAAGCAGAGGTTGGGGAATTCGGCGTACTCACCGGTGATGGCGGCGTAGGTGGCCTCGATGTTGAGGTTGGCCACGTAGTACGGGAGAATCGCGACTTCGTTGGCGTGCAGTTCGCTTTTGTATTTGTGCGCCAGCTTCTTGGGCTGGCCGCGGAAGTGCTCCAGCAGCTCGCAGATGTAGGTGCCCGTGCCGGTGGCCGGGTCGAGGATGTCCACGTCCTTGTCGATCAGGTTTTTGCCGAAGTGCTGCTCGCACAGCCAGTCGGCGCCGTCGATCATGAAGCGCACGATTTCGCCGGGGGTGTAGACGACACCCAGGCGGTCGGCGGCCTTGGTGTTGTAGACCTTGTAGAAGTTTTCGTAGATGACCTTGAGGAAGGTCTGCTTCTCGCCGTGGCTGCCGATCTGCGCGGCGGCGGCGCGGATGGCGGCGTAGTAGGCCTCCAGGCCTTTGAGGGTCTGCTTTTTGAGCGCGCCGGTGAAGAAGGCGGCTTCGAGCGCGTACAGCTCGCGGGCGACGTTGTTGTGCTGGTGGAAGTCGCTGTCGTCGAAGACCTTGGCGAAGATTTCTTCGGTCAGGATGTGCTGGATCAGCATCTCGCGCACGTCGGCATCGGTCAGCGCGGGGTTGATGGCCTCCTGTGCGTGCACGAGGAATTTGTCTTCCGCGGCGCGGAAGCTGGCGTTGCTTTCGTGCGCTGTGTCGATCATCTGGCGCAGTGCGTCGAGCACGGCCGGCAGGTCGGTCTTGAACTGTTCGACGGCTGCGCGGAAGCCGGCGATCTCGGGCCGCTCGTAGCCGAAGAAGAGCTTGAGCAGCTTTTCGAGTGCGGCGGTGTCATCCACTAGGCAGCGCATCACCTCCTGCCGGTGCTGCCAGAGCACGACGGTGGCGTCGTCGCTGAAGACGATGTTGTCCTGCGGATAGCCCTTCTTGAACTTCTTGACGATCTCTTCGTCGAGGTCGTCGGCGGCGTCCTTGGCTTCCCAGTAGCCCAGGGGCATGCGCAGTTCGTGCAGCAGGGCACCGTCCACGCTGATGTTGGCCTTGGTGGCGGTCTTGAGCGGGTATTCGGCGATAAAGACTAGGTCGTGCTGGCGGCCCCAGGCCTTGAGCAGGTCTTTGAAGGCTTCGCGGACGATGGTCTCGCGCTGGCTGCCGCTGACCTTTTTGATCAGGTCGAGCTGGCTGAGGTAATCATGGATGAGGAGCTGGCTCATTTCACGGTTGTTTGGGGAGCCCGCATTATGGAGGGCAGCCCCGTTACCACGCCCCCGCGCTCGGCCTGGCCGCCACCTTGTCGCGCCAGGCCTGCAGGGCCGCAAAGCCCTCTTCGCCGGGCTTGAACCTGAGCAGGCCGCGGGCGAATTCGAGGGCGCAGAAGGCGGTGATGTCGGCGATGGTGAAGCGTTCGCCGGCGATCCAGGGCTGGGCGGCCAGCATCTCGTCGACCCAGCGGGCGCTGTCGCGCACTTTTTCGGCCTGCGAACGGCCGAAGTCGGCGAACTGGGGCTGCTCCAGCGGCGCCAGGCCCGGGTGCGTGTGGCGGATGGCGTTGGCGATGGGCAGCAGCAGGTACCACTCGACGCGCCGGTCGTGCATCTCGATGAAGGCGCGCTCCTCGAAGCCATCGCCCATCAGGTTGTTTTGGAGGTAGATGCCTTCCAGATACGTGCAGATGGCGCGGGTTTCGCTCAGGACCCGGCCGTCGTCCAGCTCCAGCGCCGGCACGCGGGAGGCCGGGTTCTTGGCGCGGTAGGCGGCCTGGCGGTGCTCGCCGGCGTTGATGTCCACGGCCACCAGTTCGATGGGCGGAATGCCTTTCTCGTGCATGAACATCTGCACGCGGCGCGGGTTGGGCGCACGGGGGGCGATGTAAAGCTTCATGGTTTCGCGTCTCCGGTTTGCTCTTCTTTCAGGAGCTGTCTGCGCCCGCCACTTCTGGGCTAGGGCTGGTTTTGATCTGTATTCTGGGCGCCGGTGACCATGCTGCGCGCCTCGCGCGAGAAGCGCTCGGCCGCGTCGTCGCCGTCGCGGGTGAGGTCGACCCTGGCGGCCGGCCGCTCCAGCCCGCGCTGCACCGCCGGGCGGGCGCGGATGGCGTCGCGCCAGCGGCGCAGGTGCTCCAGCCCGTCGATGGAGATGCCCGACCAGCGGTGCGTGCGCACCCAGGCCCAGTTGGCGATGTCGGCGATGGAATAGTCGCCCGCCAGCCATTCATGATCTTTCAGGCGGCCGTCCAGCACCTCGAACAGGCGCCGGCCTTCGGCCTGGTAGCGGTCGATGGCGGGCTGGATCTTCTGCGGGAAGTAGCGGTAGAACACGTTGGCCTGGCCCATCATGGGGCCGATGCCGCCCATCTGGAACATCAGCCACTGCATCACCAGAGACCTGCCCTTCACGTCTTTTGGCATCAGTTGGCCCGTTTTTTCTGCCAGATAGACCAGAATGGCGCCGGATTCAAACACCGGGAAGCCGCCTTCGTCATGGTCCACGATGGCCGGGATGCGGCCGTTGGGGCAGATGGCCAGGTAATCCGGGCGCTTCTGATCGCCGGCCGCCAGGTCCAGCACCTTGAGTTCGTAAGGCAGGCCCAGTTCTTCCAGCGCGATGGAAACCTTGTGGCCGTTGGGCGTGGCGGCGGTGTAGAGATCGATCATGGCAGTGTGATGGCAGGGCGCTGTGTCTCCGGCGTCATGCGGTTTCAAAGCCGTTCGGGCTGAGCCTGTCGATGCCCTTCGACAGGCCCAGGGCGAACGGCTCAACCGCTTGCGCGCCAGATCAACGGGGGATGGAGACGGTGCCGGCCATCCTAGCGCCCACCACGCCACCGCGCAGCCCTCAGGCGACAAAGGCCCACCGGCCAGCCGCTTCAACCCATGCTTGCATAAGCATCTGACGAATTTATCGTTGGCCGACCGCCCGGCTGCCGCGACAATTGCCGGCTTTGCCGGCTGTCACCCCATCCCTCCGGCGCCGGCTCCAGTCCACCTCATGCGCAAGTTTCTCCTCCTCCTTGGCCTGGCCGTGCTGCCGCTGCTGGCGCGCGCGGCCGCGTCGCCGCTGGTCACGCCGGCCGAGCTGCAGGCGTTGCTCAAGACCGGCGAGGTCCGCGTGGTCGACGTGCGCGAAGAGCAGGCCTACGCGCTGCAACACGTACCCGGCGCCGTGTCCGCCCCCTACGGCGACTGGCGCGGGCCCGACAGCAATCCCGGTGAGGTACCGCCGCTGGCCGAGCTGACCGATCTGGTGCAAGGGCTGGGCCTGACGCCCGACCTGCGCACGGTGATCGTCTACACCGGCACCGATTCCACCGATTTCGGCTCCGCCGCGCGGGTGTACTGGACGCTCAAGAGCTTGGGCGCGCAAAACCTGGCCATCCTCAACGGCGGCCTGGCGGCGTGGAAGCGCGCCGGCCTGCCGGTGGCCAGCCAGCCGGGCCAAGCGGGGCGCAGCGCCTGGCAGCCGCGCTGGGACGGCCGCTGGACGGCCACGCGCGAGCAGGTGCGGGGCGATCTGGGCCACGGCGCGGTGCTGGTCGATTCGCGCCCGGCGCCGTTCTTCCAGGGCCGCATGAAGCATGGCGCGGCGCGCGCGCTGGGCACGCTGCCCGGCGCCACCAACCTCGACAGCGACCTGTTCTTCGAACCCGGCGCCGCCGCACTGATGGACCGCGCTGCCCTGGCCACCGAGGCCGATGCCGTGCCGGCCCAGGGCCACCAGCCCACGGTGGCGTTCTGCAACACCGGCCACTGGGCCGCCACCGATTGGTTCGTGCTGTCCGAGGTGCTGGGCCGCCCGGGCGTGCAGCTTTACCCCGGCTCGATGGTGGACTGGACCCAGTCGCCCGAGCCGCTGCCCATGGCCAACGAGCCCACACGCTGGGCGCAGCTGCGCTACCAGTGGATGAACTGGTCGCACCGCAACCTGGGAACGCAAGCCCCATGACCTCCGCCGCCCTGCCCCCGCTCGATCCTTCCGCCGCCTCCGCCGGTGCCGCGCCCACGGGCAAGCGCCCGGGCGTGACCGCGCAGCGCGTGCCGCTGGCGCTGGCGGTGCTGGCGCTGTTCGGCTGGCTGCTGTGGTCGGTCTCGGCGCGGCAGGCGCTGCTGCTGCTGGTGGGCGTGGGGCTGGGCTGGGGTCTGGCGGCGGCGCGCTTCGGCTTCACCACCGGCTGGCGCCACCTGGTGGAACTGCGCGAGCCCGACGGCGTGTACGGCCAGCTGCTGCTGCTGGCGGTGCTGGCAGCGCTGTCGATGCCGATGCTCGCCTTCTTCCCGGAAACCACGGCCGCGCTCGGGCCGCCTTCGTTCAGCCTGCTGATCGGCGCCTTCGTGTTCGGCATCGCCATGCAGATCACCGATGGCTGTGGCTCCGGCACGCTGTACAAGGCGGGCCTGGGCGTGCCGCTGAACATGGCCATCCTGCCGGTGTTCACCGTCGGCAGTTTCATGGGTTCGGTGCACCTGAACAACTGGCTGGCGCTGGGCGCCACCGAGCCGGTGGGGCTGGTGACGCTGTGGGGCTGGGTGCCGGCGCTGGCGGCAACGCTGGCAGCGTTGGCTTTGGTGGCGGTGGCCGTGCGCCGGTGGTGCGGCCGCCCGTTCAGTTTCGCCACCTGGCCGCGCCGCTGGCTGTGGGGCGCGCTGGTGCTGGCGCTGTTCGCGGCGCTCAACCTGTTCATAGCCGCCCAGCCCTGGGGCGTGGTCTACGGCTTCGGGCTGTGGGCGGCCAAGGCGGCCACCGCCGCCGGCCTGTTCGATCCGGCGCAGAACGCCTTCTGGAGCGACCCCGGCCACGCCGAGCGCCTGCACCAGACCCTGCTGCTGGACGTGACCAGCATCACCAACATCGGCATCCTGGCCGGCGCGCTGTGGGTGGCGCCCAAACGGCCGCAGGAGGCGCGCCAGCTCACCGGCACGCAATGGGCGGTGGGCCTGGTGGCCGGCTTCCTGCTGGGCTACAGCTCGCGGCTGGCCTTCGGCTGCAACGTGGGCGCCATGGTGAGCGGCATCTCCACCGGCTCCATCCACGGCTGGATCTGGGTGCCGATGGCCTTTGCCGGCACGCTGATCGGTGTGCGCCTGCGGCGCCGCTTCGGGCTGTGAGCAGGAGGTCACCCGCCATGCGTTCCACCCTCCTGCGCCGCGCCATCTTCTGGGGCGCGCTGGTTGCCTTCATCGCCTGGGACTACGGGCATTCCGCCCCCGTCAACCTGCGGCTGGAGCCGCCCATGATTGCCGCCGGCTCCGGCCAGGCCACGCACGGCGGGCATTGCTCGATGCCCAAGTAGCCGCGGCGGCGTGCCCCGCGGCAGCTTCGGTTTGCTACGCATTGAAGAGCTGCCTGCGCCCGCTGTGCCTGGGCTGGAGGCCGATTCTCTTCAAATATTCCACGGCTCGCCATCTTCCGGCACCGTCTGACGCGGCAGCGCGCGGCGGCCTGCAAGAATGGGCCTGTTCCAACCACATGAGGGAAGCCCATCCGATGCCCCGATCGGCCACACGCCGCCGGGCGACCGCGTGGCGGCACTGCCGTTGCGGCGCCGAAGGCAATGCCGCCGCCGCCCAAGCAGCGCGTGGTCCTGCCGCCGCACAGGCGACGCGGGCGGTGCCGGGGTTTGGGCGGATCAGGGTGTTTGACGTGAAATCAGGCTTCAGCCCAGACATGGCGGGCGCAAACAGCTCTTCTAATGATAGCAATCCGGGCGAGCCCACGGCCCGGTTGCTGGTACGCTGACGCCACCCATGGCCAAGCTGCTGCTCATCATCCTCACCGCCGGGCTGGCCAGCCAGTGGCTGGCGTGGCGCATCAACCTGCCGGCGATCGTGGTGCTGATCGCCAGCGGCCTGGTGCTGGGGCCGTTCACCGGGGTGATCCCGCCCACGGACTCGCCGGAGGACTTCAACACGCTGATCGGCCTGGGCGTGGCCATCATCCTGTTCGAAGGCGGCATGGACCTGAAGATCGGCGAGCTGCGCCACACCAGGCGCGGCGTGGGGCGGCTGGTGCTGTTCGGCCCGCCGCTGGCCTGGCTGCTGGGCTCTGCCGCCGCGCACTACGTGGCCGGGCTGAGCTGGGCGGTGGCCATCGTGCTGGGCGCCATCCTGGTGGTGACCGGGCCCACGGTGATCCTGCCGCTGCTGCGCCAGGCACGGCTGAACAAGGAGACCGCCTCGCTGTTCAAGTGGGAGGGCATCGTCAACGACCCGATGGGCGTGCTGCTGGCGGTGATGAGCTTCCAGTACTTCACCAGCCAGAGCACCACGCTGCACGACAGCCTGAAGGACCTGGGCATCGCGCTGGGCGTGGGCGCGGGCATCGGCGGCGTGGGCGGCTGGCTCACCGGCTGGCTGTACCGGCGCGGCGCGGTGCCGGTGCACCTGAAGGCGCCGATCCTGATCGTGCTGGTGTTGGTGGTGTACGTGGCCTCCAACCAGGTGCAGCACGAGGCCGGGCTGCTGTCCGTCACGGTGATGGGCATGGTGATCGGCAACATGCAGCTGGTGGAGCGCCAGGCGCTGCAGACCTTCAAGGAAAACCTGACGGTGGTGTTGCTGTCGGTGCTGTTCATCGTGATCCCGGCGCAGCTCGGGCCGCAGCACCTGGCGCTGATCGACTGGCGGGCGGTGCTGTTCGTGCTGGTGCTGATGCTGCTGGTGCGGCCGCTCACCATCGGACTGGCCACCGCCTTCGCGCCGGTGCGGCGCGGCGACAGGCTGCTGCTGGCCTGGATCGCCCCGCGCGGCATCGTGGCCGCGGCCACGGCCGGGCTGTTCGGCCCGGCGCTGGTGGAGGCGGGCTACAAGGATGCCGACAAGCTGCTGCCGATCGTCTTCCTGGTGATCATCGCCACCGTGCTGGCGCACGGCCTGAGCATCGGCCCGCTGGCGCGCCGGCTCAAGCTGGCGGCGGGCGAAAACAACGGCCTGCTGATCGTGGGCGCGTCGGACTTCTCGCTGGCGCTGGCGCGGGCGCTGCACCGGCTGGGCATCGACGTGAAGATCTCCGACGGCGCCTGGGACCGCCTGAAGGAGGCGCGCATGGCCGGCGTGCCGGTGCACTACGGCGAGATCCTTTCGGAGGAAAGCGAGCACCAGCTCGACGTTCAGAACCTCAGCCACCTGCTGTGCACCACCGAGAACGACTTCTACAACGCCCTGGTCTGCAAGGCCAAGGCGCGCGCCTTCGGCCACCACCGCACCTTCCAGATCGCGGCGCACAAGGCCTCCGACCAGGAGTTCAAGCGCCTGTCGATCGACATGCGCGGTTACTTCGCCTTCGCGCGCGAGGCCAACTACACCCTGCTGCAGGCGCGGCTGGCCGAGGGCTGGAACATCCAGACCACCAGGATCAGCAAGAGCCACGGCTGGGACGAGATGAAGAAGCGCCTGGACGAGGTCGATCCGGAATGGCTGCTGCTCGGCGGCATCACGCCCAAGGGGCTGTTCCGCCTGTATTCGCAGGAGCAGCGCTTCAAGCTGGAGCCGGACTGGACGGCGATCTACTTCGCCCCGCCCACGGCGCGCGCGCCCAGGAACGCGAAGGCCGTGGCCGACGCCGCCGCCAGCGAGGCGGTGAGCGCGGCGGGCGGCGCACCGCCCGCCACAGCCGCGCCCGCCACCGACGGCCCCGAGGCCGCCGCCCCTTGAACCCGATCGACACCGGCCTGGTCTGGCTGCGGCGCGACCTGCGCCTGCACGACCACGCCGCCATCGCCCTGGCGCTGGCGCACTGCCGGCAGCTGCAGCTGGCCTTCGTGTTCGACACCGCCATCCTGGCGCCGCTGCCGCGCGCCGACCGCCGCGTGGCCTTCATCCGCGAGACGCTGGTGCAGATCGACGGGCGGCTGCGCGAGCGCGCCGGCCGCGCCGGCTGCGGGCTGGTCACCGGCCACGGCCCGGCGGTGGACGAGATCGTGCGCATCGCCCGCGCGGTGGGTGCGCAGGCGGTGTTCGCCAGCCACGACGACGAGCCCGCGAGCCTGGCGCGCGACGCCGCAGCGCGCGAGGCGCTGGCCGCTCACGGCATCGCCCTGCACACCGTGAAGGACCATCTGGTGTTCGAGCGCCGCGAGCTGCTCACCCGCACCGGCACGCCCTACACCGTGTTCACGCCCTACGCCCGCGTCTGGCGCGCCAGCCTGGCGCCGGCCGACTGGGCGCCGCGCGACACCGCCGCCCTGCCGGAACGACTGGCCGAGCGCCCGCCCGCCCTGCGCCGGGACGTGCCCACGCTGGCCGAGATCGGCTTCACCACCCCGCCCACCGCGCCGCCCGACGGCGCACAGCTGCCCGCGCCGGGCCCGGCCGGCGCGCGCGCCGCGCTCAAGGCCTTCCTGCCCCGGCTGGACACCTACGACCAGCTGCGCGACCTGCCGGCCGAAGACGCCACCAGCCGCCTGGGCATCCACCTACGCTTCGGAACGCTATCGATACGAGAGCTGTTTGCGCTTGCCCAGCAACGGCTGGAGGCCAAAAATACCCCAAGCCCGGAAGGCACGCTCGCCTGGCTGAACGAGCTGATCTGGCGCGAGTTCTTCGCCCAGATCATGGCCAATTTCCCGCACGCCATGAGCGGCGCGTTCCGCCCCGCCTACGACGCCATCGCCTGGGAAACCGGCCCGCGCGCCGACGCGCACTTCGCCGCCTGGTGCCAGGGCCGCACCGGCTACCCCATCGTCGACGCCGCCATGCGCCAGCTGGCTGCCACCGGCTTCATGCCGGGGCGGCTGCGCATGGTGACGGCGAGTTTCCTCATCAAGGACCTGGGGCTGGACTGGCGGCGCGGCGAGGCCTGGTTCGCCGAGAAGCTGGACGATTTCGACCTGGCCGCCAACAATGGCAACTGGCAATGGGTGGCCTCCACCGGCTGCGACGCCCAGCCCTGGTTCCGTGTGTTCAACCCGGTGCTGCAGAGCCGCAAGTTCGATCCGGAGGCGGTCTACATCCGCCGCTGGCTGCCGGAATTGGCCCGCCTGCCCGCGCGGTTATTGCACGATATGCGCCGCGCCGGTCCGCAGGAGCGCGCCGGTCTGGCCTACCCGGAGCCGGTGGTGGACCACGAGGCCGCACGTGGGCGCACACTGCTGCGCTACGGCGCCGCCGCCAGAGCCACTGCCTGATCCCGTCAGGCGCGCGCCCGCCTGACCGGCGTGCCAACTAGTGCACATATTCAGGCTTTCGCCCAACACCGGGCGGAAGCCTGCCCGCCAAAACGCCCGGCAGCATGGGCGCGCGGCCATCGCTCTGCTAGCATGATTGAAGCTCGCTGGCGCGTGTTGCGCCGGCCCATACCCGAGGCGGCATCCAGACCGCCATCCGCCGAGGAACCCGTGTTTTGAGTGCCCTGCCCAAGTACCCCGCCAGCGCGACCGACCCGGCCGCGCTGGATGTGCTTGCGCCATGGGGCGGCACGGGCTCCGACGCGGCGCGCCACGTGCTGCAGACGCTGCTGATGACGCCCTGGACCCTGGCATCCGACGGCCACAGCCTGCGCTGCCCCACGGAAGCAGCGGCGCTGCTGGGGGCGACCGAGCCGCCCGCCACGCTGGAAGCCTGGCTGCGTCTGCTGAAGCCCGATGACGCGGCCCGGCTCGACACCGCCATCCAGCGCTGCCTGCGCCAGGGCGCCCCCATCGAAGAGGAAGTGCAGCTCGCCGACCCTGCGTCCGGCGGGCGATGGCTGCGGATCATCGGCGAGGCGCTGCGGCAGGGCGATGGCGCGCCGCAGGTGCTCCTGGGCGCCATGCAGGACGTGACCGGCCGCCGCCTGGCGCAGGACGACGCGGCCCGGCTCACCCGCCGCCTGGCCTCCCTGGCCAGCATCACCGAACCGCTGATCCTGCTGGACACCGATGGCCGCATGACCTACGCCAACCAGGAAGGCGAGGCGCTGCTGCAGGACGTGATGACCGAGTTGCTGACCCGTCCGGTCTGGGACGTGATGCCCAGCCGCACCCCGGGACTGATGCGCGAACGCATGGAGTGGGCGCTGGCCGAGGGCGAGCGCACCGAGTTCGAGGATCTGCTGCCGCGCCTGGGCCGCCGGCTCGAACTGCGCATCTGCCCCCTTGCCGCGGAAGCCTCGATGCCCGGCATGGCGGTGTTCCTGCGCGATGTCACGCAGCGCCACCAGTCGCAGGAGCAGCTCCTGCTGCTGGAAACCGGCATCTCGGAGCTGAGCGACGTGGTGGTCATCGTCAAGGCCGCCACCAACGGCACGCCGGCCAGCATCGTCTTCGCCAACGAGGCGCTGGAACGCCAGACCGGCTTCAAGCGGGACGAGGTGCTGCTTGCCTCGCCGACGGTGCTGAGCACCAATGTGGCGCCCAACGAAGCGCTGGTGCGCCTGCTGCTGACCCCGCCCGAGGCGGCCTCCGGGCGCCCGCTGCGCCACGAGATCCAGGTACACCGCCACGACGGCAGCGCCCTCTGGATGGACCTCGGCGTCGCGCCGGTGTATGCCGAGCCGGGCCGGCTCACGCACTGGGTGGCGGTGGGGCGCGACATCACCGACCACAAGGCCCAGGATGCGCGCATCCGGCACCTGGCGTTCTACGACCCGCTGACCGACCTGCCCAACCGCCAGCTGCTGATCGAGCGGCTGCAGCAAGCCATGGGCGATTGCGCGCGCAGCGGACAGTACGCCGCGTTGCTGTTCATCGATCTGGACAACTTCAAGGTGCTCAACGACACCCGCGGCCACTCCCAGGGCGACCTGCTGCTGGAGCGGGTGGCGCAGCGCCTGACCGGCAGCGTGCGCCGCGCCGACCTGGTGGCCCGCATCGGCGGCGACGAGTTCGTGGTGATGCTGGAGAACCTGGGCACCGGTGCCGCGGCGGCCGAGCAGAAGGCTCTCACCGTGGCCCACAAGGTGCTGGCGCGGCTGGCCGAGCCCTTCGACCTGCAGGTCTTCCTGCACCACATGACCACCAGCGTGGGGCTGACGCTGTTCAACGGCGACCGCGGCGACGTGAGCGAGCTGCTCAAGCAGGCCGATCTGGCCATGTACCAGGCCAAGAGCCAGGGCCGCAACTTGGTGGCCATGTTCGACCCGCTGATGCAGGCGCAGGCCGACGCCAGCGCCGCGCTGGCGAGCGACATGCGCGCGGGCCTGCACGCGGGCCAGTTCACCTTGCATTACCAGCCCCTGCTCGACAGCGGCTGCCATGTGGTGGGCGTGGAGGCGCTGCTGCGCTGGCAGCACCCGGAGCACGGCAACGTGCCGCCAGCCATCTTCGTGCCGATCGCCGAGGAAACCGGCTTCATCGTGCCGCTGGGCATCTGGGTGATGGAGCAGGCCTGCCTGCAGCTGGCCGCCTGGGCCGAGCGGCCAGAAGCCGCCCACCTCAGCGTGGCCGTGAACGTGAGCGCGCAGCAGTTCCGCCGTCCTGAACTCACCGAGCAGGTGCTCGTCATCCTGCAGCGCCACGGCGTGCGCCCGGGCCGGCTGAAGCTGGAACTCACCGAAAGCCTGCTGGCCGACCGGCTGGACCTCACCCTGCCCAAGATGCGGGCGCTGAGCCGGGCCGGCGTGACCATCTCGCTGGACGATTTCGGCACCGGCTACTCGTCGCTGTCGTACCTCAAGCTGCTGCCGCTGGAGCAGCTGAAGATCGACAAGCGCTTCATCGACGACATCATGAGCGATGGGCGCGACGCGGCGATCTGCGAGGCGATCATCGCGCTCGCGCACAGCCTGGGTCTCACCGTGATCGCCGAAGGCGTGGAAACCCAGGCCCAGTACCAGTTCCTGGCCGAACGCCACTGCAACCTGTACCAGGGGCACCTGTTCAGCCCGCCGCTGTCGCTGGAAGAACTGGAAGCGTTCCTGCAGCGTCTGGGCACCGGCAACCGGCCGGCATCACATCAAAAATCATAGCTGCCTGCGCCCGCCAGACAAGGGGCAGAGCCCTTTTTGACCCTGAATTCCGGGCTGTGCCCTCGGGGGCTGGGTGTCAGCAGCCCCGCGCCGCGGCCAGCGTGGCGCGCGTGGCTTCGGCGGCACGCCGCGCGGCGTCGGCGAAATCGGTCCCGCTGCTGGCGTAGAGGATGGCGCGCGAGCTGTTGACCACCACCGGACCGGTGCTGCGCTGCGCGTCGCCGCGCCAGCCGGCACGCACGGTGGCCGCGGCATCGCCGCCCTGCGCGCCCACCCCCGGGATCAGCAGCGGCAGCGTGGGCGCCAGCGCGCGCACACGCTCGATCTCCTGCGGGTAGGTGGCGCCCACCACCAGGCCGAGCTGGCCGTTCAGGTTCCACGGGCCCTGGGCCAGCCGCGCCACGTGCTCGTACAGCAGGGGCTGGCCGTCCAACCCGGCCAGGCGCTGGTTCTGCAGGTCGTCGCCGCCGGGGTTGGAGGTGCGGCACAGCAGGAACGCGCCCTTGCCAGGGTAGCGCAGGTAGGGCTCGACCGAATCGAAGCCCATGAAGGGCGAGAGCGTGACGGCGTCGGCGCCGTAGCGCTCGAAAGCCTCCCTGGCGTACTGCTCGGCGGTGCTGCCGATGTCGCCGCGCTTGGCGTCCAGGATCACCGGCACGCGCGGCGCCACCGCCTTCATGCGGGCCAGCAGGCGCTCCAACTGCGGCTCGGCGCGGTGCGCGGCGAAGTAGGCGATCTGCGGCTTGAAGGCGATCACCAGGTCGGCCGTGGCCTCCACGATGGCGGCGCAGAAATCGTAGATGCCCTCGGCGTCGCGGCTCAGGCCCTGCGGGAAGCGGCTGGGTTCCGGGTCCAGGCCCACGCACAGCATCGACTGGTTCTGGCGTTCGGCCTCGGCAAGCTGGTCGAGAAAGTTCATGGCAGGGGATTCTAGGAGCGTGCAGGGCAAACGCCCGGAGGGCGGCCCTAGAATGGCCCTCGCCCCCATCCCACCCGACGCGAGACGCGCATGAACCGACCCGACCGCAAGCCCCAGACCCCCAACTTCTCGTCCGGCCCCTGCGCCAAGCGGCCGGGCTACGACGTGGCGAAGCTCGACCTCTCCGCCCTGGGCCGCTCGCACCGCTCCTCGCTCGGCAAGAAGCTGCTCGGCGCCTGCTGCAGCGAGACCGCGCGCATCCTCGGCCTGCCGGCCGGCTACCGCGTGGCGGTGGTGCCGGCCTCCGACACCGGCGCGGTGGAGATGGCCATGTGGTCGCTGCTGGGCGTGCGCCCGGTCGACATGCTGGCCTGGGAATCCTTCGGTTCCGGCTGGGTGACCGACGTGATGAAGCAGCTCAAGCTGAAGGACGCGCGCAAGCTGGAGGCCGGCTACGGCGACATCGTCGACCTGGCCCAGGCGGATTTCAGCCACGACGTGGTCTTCACCTGGAACGGCACCACCAGCGGCGTGCGCGTGCCGAATGGCGACTGGATTCCGGACAGCCGCGAAGGCCTGACCATCTGCGACGCCACCAGCGCCGTGTTCGCCATGGACCTGCCGTGGAACAAGCTCGACGTGGTCACCTACTCCTGGCAGAAGGTGCTGGGCGGCGAAGGCGGCCACGGCATGCTGATCCTGGGCCCGCGCGCCGTGGAGCGGCTGGAAAGTTACAGCCCGCCCTGGCCGCTGCCCAAGATCTTCCGCATGACCTCGGGCGGCAAGCTGAACGAGGGTCTGTTCAAGGGCGAGACCATCAACACGCCCTCCATGCTCTGCGTGGCCGACTACCTGGACGCGCTCCAGTGGTGCGAAAGTGTCGGCGGCGTGCAGGGCACCATCGCCCGCAGCCAGGCCAACCTGAAGGTGGTCGAAGACTTCGTGGCCGCCACGCCCTGGATCGACTTCCTGGCCAAGGCCCCCGCCACGCGCTCCAACACCAGCGTCTGCCTGTCGCTCGACCTGCCGGAAGACAAGGTCAAGGCCCTGGCCAAGCTGCTGGAAGCCGAAGGCGTGGCCTACGACATCGGTTCCTACAAGGACGCGCCCCCCGGCATCCGCATCTGGTGCGGCGCCACCGTGGAGAGGAGCGACCTGGAAGCGCTGATGCCGTGGCTGGCCTGGGGCTACGAACAGGTTAAGTGAGCACCCCCCTGAGAAAGTGAACCCCCCCCTGAGTCGCCTTCGGCGCCTTCCCCCCTCTTACTGCGTGAGGGGGGACAACGCCAGTGCTCGGTACAAGCCCGAGCACGGCGTTCACCCGCATGGCCTGCTCCGCGGCCTTCTGGGGGTGCCAGAACGAGCCGCGTGGCCTTCGCAGAGTTCGGGGCCGAGCGAAGCGATGGCCCGTGTTCTCCCTCATCCCCTCTGGCCGTGCCGAGAAGCGCAGGGCGTGGGGCGGGCATGGGCTGCGCAGCAAGACCATGCTTCGTGCTCTGACTCGCTGCGGCTGTTTGAGCGGAGCGCCAAAGGCGCAAAGCGAGTTCCGCAGCGCCGCCCCAGGGCCGAGCATCGCAGGCTGCCCGCAGCGAAGCGCAGGGACACGGCCAGTGGGGTCGCCTTTCTTTTGCCTACCTTTCTTTGGCGACACAAAGAAAAGTAGGTGCGCCGCCGGGCGCACCTCCCGGCCTGCGACGCCTCCATAGCGACCCACTTCACCACGCACGCAAGGAAGCGTCGAACAAGAACAAAATGAACCTCTAGCCCAGACGCAGTGGCCGCAGCCAGCTACAAAAACAGGAGACAACCGGTGTTCAAGATCAGGACCTACAACGCCATCTCGGTCAAGGGGCTGGAGCGCTTTGCGCGCGACCGCTACGAGGTCGGCAGCGACATCGCCCACCCCGACGCCTACCTGCTGCGCAGCCACAAGCTGCACGGCGAGCCGGTGCCGGAGTCGCTGCTGGCGGTGGCGCGCGCCGGTGCCGGCGTCAACAACATCCCGGTGGACGACTACGGCCGGCGCGGCATCGTGGTCTTCAACACACCGGGCGCCAACGCCAACGCGGTGAAGGAACTGGTGCTGGCCGGCATGCTGCTGGCCGTGCGCGGCATCCTGCCCGGCATCGCCTACGCGCAGTCGCTGGGCGACATGACCGATTCGGCCGCCATGCACGCCCTGCTGGAAAAGGAAAAGAGCCGCTTCGCCGGCGGCGAGCTGCGCGGCAAGACCCTCGGCATCGTCGGCCTGGGCGCCATCGGCTCGATGGTGGCCGACATGGCGCTGGCGCTGGGCATGAAGGTGCTGGGCTACGACCCGGCGCTGTCCATCGACGCCGCCTGGCGCCTCTCCAACGCCGTGCAGCGTATGGAGAACCTGCCCACGCTGCTGGCGCGCTCCGACGTCGTGAGCCTGCACGTGCCGGCGATGGAGGCCACGCGCCACCTGATCAGCGCCGACGCGCTGGCGCACCTGAAGCCGGGCGCCGTGCTGCTCAATTTCGCGCGTGAGAGCATCGTCGACCCGGCCGCCGTGCTGCAGGCGCTGGGCGCCGGCAGGCTGGGCCGTTACGTGTGCGACTTCCCGGAGCCCGGCTTCGCGGCGCAGCCCAACGTCATCGCGCTGCCGCACATCGGCGCCAGCACCGAGGAATCGGAAGAAAACTGCGCCGTGATGGCGGCCGACCAGCTGGTCGACTACCTGGAGCACGGCCACATCACCAACAGCGTGAACTACCCGGCGGTGCGCATGGACCGCACGCCCGGCGCCACGCGCATCACCTTCGCCAACGACAACGTGGCCGGCGTGCTGGGCCATGTGCTGTCGGTGCTGGCGGACGCCAAAGTGAACGTGATCGACATGAGCAACCGCAGCCGCGACGCGCTGGCCTACAACATCATCGACGTGGCGACGCCGCCCCAGGACGAGGCCATCCGCGCCATCGGCTCGGTGGCGCATGTGATCCGGGTGCGGGTGCTCTGAGGCGCGCTCAGCCCAACAGCCGCGTCAGGGCCTCGCGGTACTTGGCGGCCGTCTGCGCGACCACCCCGTCGGGCAGTGTCGGCGCCGGCGCCTTCTTGCCCCAGGGCTTGCCATCGACCTGCGCGGTTTCCAGCCAGTCGCGCAGGAACTGCTTGTCGAAGCTGGGCGGGTTGCTGCCCTCCTGGTAGCTGTCGGCGGGCCAGTAGCGCGATGAATCGGGTGTGAGCACCTCGTCCATCAGCACCAGCTGGCCGGCATCGTCCAGGCCGAACTCGAACTTGGTGTCGGCGATGATGATGCCCTTCTTCAGCGCGATGGCGGCGGCACGATCGTAGAGCTGGATGCTGATGTCGCGGATCTTCCCGGCCAGTTCGGCGCCGATCATCTCCACCGTGCGCTCGAAGGTGATGTTCTCGTCGTGCTCGCCCACCGCCGCCTTGGCCGCCGGCGTGTAGATGCTGTGCGGCAGCCGGCCGGCGTTCTTCAGCCCCGGCGGCAGTGCCACGCCGCAGACCGACTGGCTCTCCCGGTATTCCTTCCAACCGCTGCCGGCCAGGTAGCCGCGCACCACCGCCTCCACCGGGATCGGCTTCAGGCGCCGCACCAGCATGCTGCGGCCCTGCACCTGCGCCACCTCGTCGGGTGCCACCACGCTCTCGGGCGCCTCGCCCGTCAGGTGGTTCGGCACGATGTCGCCCAGCTGCGCGAACCACCACAGCGCCATCTGCGTCAGCAACCGTCCCTTGCCCGGGATGGGCTCGTTCATGATGACGTCGAAGGCGCTGATGCGGTCGCTGGCGACCATCAGGATGCGGTCGTCACCGACGGCGTAGTTGTCGCGCACCTTGCCGCGGGCGAGCAGGGGCAGGCTGTGCAGGGTGCTGGTGTGCAAGGCGTCTGAAGCGGTCATGGGATGGGCGGGACAGATCGGGCGGCCAAGGCCAAAGCGCGTATTGTCCGACACGGCGCCGGGGCGCTGGCATCGCCTGGCTCAGGCGAACAGGCGCCGGTGCTCGGCGTCCAGCGCATCCAGATCAGCCTGCACGGCAAGATGCTCTTTCCCGACGGCGTGCGCGCGCACCGCCATGTCACGCGCGGCGCGCGCCACGGTGCCGGCGCGGCTGCTGGCCGCCACCATGGACAGCAGGCGTTGCATGCGCAGCATCACTTCCAGCGTGCCGCCGCCATCGCGGGCGATGGGAGCGAAGCCGTCGAACACCAGGCCTGGCTCGTCCAGTGGCACCATGGTCACGCGGTCGTGCTCGCGCGCCGCGCTGGCCGCGGCGGGCGATGCTCCCTTGGCCTGCTGGCTTTCGATCAGCAGGCGCGTCATGCGGTTCATGACGTCGATCGCCGTGCCGGGGTCGTTGACCGCGGGCGACAGCGCGCGCTGCGCGGTTTCGCTCAGCACGATGATGCCGAAGCGCGGGTCCTGGTCGAAGCTGCGTTCGGCGCCGAAGTAGAAAGCGTCCAGCACGTGGCGCAGCGATTCGCCGATGGCATCGTCGGCCACATCGTCCTGGGGCGCGTCTTCCTCCTCGGTGCCGGCCAGCTCCTCGTCGCTGACGTCGAACTCCACCCAGGCCAGCTCGGCGCCGGGGTACACCAGCGCCCCCGGGCGCACGCGCACGTGCACGCAGGCCTCGTTGTCGTCGGCATAGGCCTGCAGGGCATCCATGTCGATGCGGCGCACGTAGGCCACCCGGCGCGCGTACACGGGGCGGCCGCGCCGCTCTCCCTCCGCGACGGCGGGTGCTGGGCCGGCACCGAGCAGCGGCGAGCGCCAGTAGCTCACCAGCGCCTCGCTTGCCGCACCTTCGATCTTCTCCAGCGTGTTGGACATGCGGCCCAGCGACGACAGCGTCCTGACCCACTGGACCAGCGTCACCAGCAGCAGCACCAGCACCACCACGGTGCCCAGGAACAGCACGAAGCGCCCGCCGCTGCCGTAATAGCCCATGCCGAGCGCCACCTGGGCCACCACCGCGTAGATGAAGGCCGAGAGGAACATGGCGATGGCCGAGCGCGTGCCCTCGTCACCCATCACCAGTTCGGTGGCGCGCGGCGTGGCGCTGTTGGCGGCCGACGCAAAGGCCGACACCATGATGGACAGCGAGAAGGTGGTCACCGCCAGCATGCTGGACGAAACCACCGTGAGCAGGTTGTCGAGCGTGTCGCGCTCGATGTTGGGGAAGGTGCCGTCCGGCACGGCGCGCGACACCCAGGCCGCCGCCAGCGCCAGCAGCACGGCGCCCAGGCTGGCCACCGCGGGCGTGACCCATAGCCGGTTGCGGCGCTCGCGCAGCCAGAACCAGGCACGCTTGATCCACCTCATGGCCGCTCGCCCCGTGGTGGCCGGGTGCTATTCAAGACGCAGCGCCCTCAGCAAGCGCCACGCCGGCTCACTGGACGACTTGCGCCAGATCGCCGTGGGCGTATTTCTGTGCCATGGCGGCCAGGGGCACGGCCTGGATCTTCGCGCCCTGGCCTTCGCAGCCGAACTCCAGGTAGCGCTGCTTGCAGATCGCCTTGGCGGCTTCGCGCGCCGGCTTCATCCACTCGCGCATGTCGAACTTGTCGGGGTTTTCGGCCTGGAACTTGCGCACCGCGCCGGTCATGGCCATGCGGATGTCGGTGTCGATGTTGATCTTGCGCACGCCGTGCTTGATGGCTTCCTGGATCTCCGCCACCGGCACGCCGTAGGTCTGCTTCATCTTGCCGCCGAACTGGTTGATGATGGCCAGCAGGTCCTGCGGCACGCTGGACGAGCCGTGCATCACCAGGTGGGTGTTGGGGATGCGGGTGTGGATCTCCTTGACGCGGCTGATCGCCAGCACGTCGCCGGTGGGCGGGCGGGTGAACTTGTAGGCGCCGTGGCTGGTGCCGATGGCGATGGCCAGCGCATCGAGCTGGGTGGCCTTGACGAACTGCGCGGCCTCTTCCGGATCGGTCAGCAGCTGGCTGTGGTCGAGCTTGCCGACGGCGCCAATGCCGTCTTCCTCGCCGGCCTCGCCGGTTTCCAGGCTGCCCAGGCAGCCGAGTTCGCCCTCCACGGTGACGCCCACCTGGTGCGCCATCTCGACGACCTTGCGCGTGACGTCGACGTTGTAGTCGAAACTGGCCGGTGTCTTGCCGTCTTCCTTGAGCGAGCCGTCCATCATCACCGAGCCGAAGCCCAGGTCGATGGCGCCCTGGCAGATCTTGGGGCTGGTGCCGTGGTCCTGGTGCATGACCAGCGGGATGTTCGGGTAGGCCTCGCAAGCGGCCTGGATCAGGTGCTTGATGAAGCTTTCGCCGGCGTACTTGCGGGCGCCCGCGCTGGCCTGCAGGATGACCGGCGCGCCCGTTTCGTCAGCGGCGGCCATCACGGCCTGCACCTGCTCCAGGTTGTTGACGTTGAAAGCCGGAATGCCGTAGCCGTTCTCGGCGGCGTGGTCGAGCAGCTGGCGCATGGAAACGAGTGGCATGACGAGGTCCCTCGGAAGTTCAAATACCGTGCCCTGGCCATCTCCGCCGGGCTTGCCCCATTCTACTGAAGCGCCCCCTGGGCCCCCGGGGTTAAGGCGTCGTTCAGACGCGCTCCTTAACCTTGCGGAAACGTCCACGGGCGGCGGTCGAGCCCGATGGCTTGCCTTGGCCTTCCCGCCCGCTGCCCCGTCCGCCTTCCCATGACCTCCATCGACCACGCGCTGTTTCTCTGGATCAACCTCGGTGCCGACACGCCCAGGTTCTGGCTGGCACTGGCGCGCTTCAGCAGCCTGGCGCTGATCCAGTGGCTGCCCGTCGTGATCGTCACGCTGGCGCTGGCTGGCACGGGCCTTCGGCGCCAGGCGGCCTGGCGGGTGCTGGCCAGCGTGGCGGTGGCCGCGCTGGTGGTCCACCTGCTCAAACCCTTCTTCCATGTCGACCGGCCGTTCGCCCTCGGGCTGGGCACACGCTGGCTGGAACACGGTGCCGATCCCTCGTTCCCCAGCGCCCACGCAGCCGCCCTGGCGGCCATGGCCGTGGCCGTGCTGCTGACGCCGTTGCGCTGGCCGGTCAAGGCCGTGGCGGTGGCGCTGGCCCTGCTGGTCAGCTGGAGCCGCGTGGCCCTGGGCCTGCATTTCCCGTCCGACGTGTTGGCCGCCTGGTGCGTGGGTGCGCTGGCCGCGCTGGCCGTCCGGTGGGCCTGGACGCGGCTGCAGCCGTGCGCCAGCGCCTGGTGGCGCAGAGCGAGTCTCAGCCTACGCGGCCGATCTTGAGCATGTTGGTGCCGCCCGGCGCGCCCATGGGTTCGCCGCAGGTGATGGCGTACACGTCGCCGGCGCCCACCACGCCCTGCACCTTCAGGTAGGCCTCGGCCTGGGCCAGCGCCTCGTCGCGGTTGGCGCTGGTGTCCATCAGCATCGGCCGCACGTTGCGGTACAGCGCCATCTTGCGCTGCGCGCCGATCTTGGGCGTGAGCGCGTAGATCGGGATGCGCGTGGGGTGGCGGCTCATCCACAGCGCGGTGGAGCCGGAATCGGTGAGTGCCACGATGGCCTTGGCGCCCAGGTGGTGGGCGGTGAACAGCGCGCCCATGGCGATGGACTGGTCGATGCGCGAGAAGGTCTGGCCGCTGAAGTCGGCGTCCAGCTCCACCGGGTCGTGCTCCTCGGCGGCCACGCAGATGGCGGCCATCTCGCGCACGGTTTCCAGAGGGTACTTGCCGGCGGCGGTTTCGGCGCTGAGCATCACCGCATCGGTGCCGTCGAGCACCGCATTGGCCACGTCGCTCACCTCGGCGCGGGTGGGCACCGGGTTGGCGATCATGCTTTCCATCATCTGCGTGGCGGTGATGACCAGCTTGTCGGCGCGGCGTGCCAGGTTGATCATGCGTTTCTGCAGCGCCGGCACGGCGGCATTGCCCACTTCCACCGCCAGGTCACCGCGCGCCACCATGATGCCGTCGCTCACGGCCAGGATCTCGTCCAGCCGCGGAATCGCCTCGGCGCGCTCGATCTTGGCGATCAGCCCCGGCTTGTGGCCGTGCTCGGCACCGGCCACGTTGCAGAGCTGGCGCGCCATCTCCATGTCGGTGGCGTTCTTGGGAAAGCTCACCGCCACGTAGTCGGCCTTCAGGCCCATGGCGGTCTTGATGTCCTCCATGTCCTTGGCCGTGAGCGCCGGCGCCGTGAGCCCGCCGCCCTGCTTGTTGATGCCCTTGTTGTTCGACAGCTCGCCGCCCACCTTCACCGTGGTGTGCACGGCCTCGCCGCGCACCGCGTCCACCGTCAGCACGATCAAGCCGTCGTTCAGCAGCAGCGTGTCGCCCGGCTTCACGTCGCGCGGCAGCTCCTTGTAGTCCAGCCCCACGCCGTGCAAGTCGCCGGGCTCCTTGCGCGCGGCGTCGAGCACGAAGGGCGCGCCATGCTCCAGCTGCACCTTGCCGCCCTCGAACTTGCCGACGCGGATCTTGGGGCCCTGCAGGTCGGCCATGATGGCCACCTCTCGGCCCGCGCGCTCAGACGCCTCGCGCACCAGGCGGGCGCGCTCGATATGGTCCTGCGCCACACCGTGGCTGAAGTTCAGGCGCACCACGTTCACGCCGGCGCGGATCATTTCCTCCAGCATGGCCGGATCGCTGGAAGCGGGTCCTAGGGTGGCGACGATCTTGGTGGCGCGGTAGGTCATGGAACGGGAATCCGGGCAGATCAGAAACGGCCATTCTGGCACGAGCGTGCGCCCGTAGCGTGACGGGCGCCGCCGGATCGCACCGAGGTACTGATGGACCATGATTTCGGGCTCCAGCCGGCTCACAGCGGGCGCAGACAGCTTCATGTTTCATAGCAAACGATGTTGCGACCGCCCGGTGCGAGCCCTCACCTCCACGCCGGCAGGCACACCATTGGTCACAGGCGCGCGGCTCGTGGCACGTATGCTTTCGGCGCCAGCCGGACCGCAGCCGGCCCCAATGCCGCCGAGTGCCGGCAGATCCGCCCACGAAAGCCATCCCACATGCCCCGCCCTGCAGCTTCCCAGGCCCGCCATCGATGGCTTCCGTTCGGCATGGCAGCCGCCTTGGCGGCGCAGGCGCTGATTCTCACCGCTTGCGGCGGCGGCGGTGATGCCGGCACGGCCGGTTCGTCCGGTGGCACCGGCAGCGGCACCAGTTCCGGCACCGGAACCGGCACGAGCACGAGCACCAGCTCGGCCGCCGCCGGCCCCAGCATCGCCGGCTGCCCCATGTTCCCGGCCAGCGCGGTGTTCAACACCCGCCTCGACGGCCTGCCGGTGCACGCCGACAGCAGCCGCTGGATTAACGCCGACGCCAACGCCAGCTGGACCCGCACCTTCGCCACCGCCAGCGGCCCGGACACCCGCACCTTCTGGCCGATCGACAACCGCCCGCTGCACGCCGACTGGGGCACCACCGTCGACGCCACGCAGCTCGCCACCTACTGGGGCATCCCCTACAACGTGCTCGACGGCACGGCCGCGCAGAGCACCTGGCCGGTGGTGTCGTTCGCGGCCGCCGATTCGCCCACCGGCGACTACCCCGGCGCCGTGGACGAAAGCGACTGCGCCGTGGCCACCGCCACCGGCTGGGGCATCCACGCCAACTGCCAGACCCTGCCGGCGGCCGAGCGGCGCTTCCCGTTCCCGACCGACGCCACGCTGAAGATCGAGGGCGGCATCACCAGCACCGGCGGCGACCACCACGTGCTGGTGGTCGAGGCCGGCGCCTGCCGCCTGTGGGAAAGCTGGTACGCCTATAAGACCGCCGGCGGCGGCTGGTACGCCGGCGGCACCGCCGCCTGGGACCTGAACAGCCTCGCCATGCGGCCGGACGGCTGGACCTCCGCCGACGCCGCCGGCCTGCCCATCCTGCCGCTGCTGGCGCGCGCCGACGAAGCCAGCGCCGGCGAGATCCGCCACGCCTTGCGCGTCACCCTGCCGGCCAGCCGCATCCGCGGCCTGTGGCGCCAGGCCTATGACGGCGGCTACGTCTGGCCGGCGCGCCACGGCGTGACCGCCTTTGGCGACGTGCCGCTGGGCGCCGTGATGCGGCTGAAGGCCGGCACCGCCATCCCCGGCGGCTGGACCACGCAGGCCAGGGCGCTGGCCACCGCCATGCAGCGCTACGGCCTGGTCGTGGCCGACATCGGCAGCACGCTGTTCGTGCAGGGCGAGCCGAGCGCGCAATGGGACACCGCCACCATCGAGCAGCTGGCGACGCTGAAGACCGTGGATTTCGAGTTCGTCGACATGACGCCCATCACCCGCCACGCCGGCTTCTCGCCCGATTCCTACCAGGCCAGCTGGTAGCGGCCGGCGGGCCGCCCCGCGGCACAGCACGCAAATTCAAAGGAAATCGGGCGCCAGCCCTTGCATGGCGGGCGCAGCCAGCTATCCGAACAATAGCTTCCCAGGCTGGCTGAAGGAGTTACCGCTCAGGTGGGCAGCACCTTCACGCGGCCGGCGCCAGCCTCAGAGCGAGCGCCCATCGAAGTGCCGCACCGGGATCGCCTCGAGGTCCAGCCCCTCGACGCAGCGCAGGTTGACCGCCGCCATGGCGTTGCCCTTGGGGTCCACACCCTCGCCGTAGGGATGGATGCCGCAGGTGGGGCAGAAACGGTGCCGGATGATGTGCCGGTTGAACAGGTAGGTGGCGGCAGCATCTTCGGGCGTCGTGAGCCGCAGGCTGGCGCGCGGCACGAACCACAGCAGCGCGCCCTTGCGCGAGCACATCGAGCAGTTGCACGACAGCGCGCCGTCGATCGTGCCCTCGACCTCGAAGGCCACCTGGCCGCAATGGCAGCTGCCGGTGTAAGTGGTCATGACGCGCGCTTTTCCAGGATCTCGAAGGCCGGCAGCTGCTTGCCTTCCAGCACTTCCAGGAAGGCGCCGCCGCCGGTGGAGATGTAGCCCACGTCCTGCTCGATGCCGTACTTGGCGATGGCCGCCAGCGTGTCGCCGCCGCCGGCGATGCTGAAGGCGCTGCTGTCGGCAATCGCGCGGGCGATGGTCCTGGTGCCGTTTTCGAACGGCGCCATCTCGAACACGCCCACCGGGCCGTTCCAGACGATGGTGCCGGCCTGCTTGAGCTGCGCGGCCAGGCGCGCGGCGGTATCGGGGCCAATGTCCAGGATCATGTCGTCGGCGGCCACGTCCTTCGCCTGCTTCACCGTGGCCACGACGTCGGCCTTGAATTCCTTGGCCACTACCACGTCGGTGGGGATCGGCACCTCGGCGCCGCGGGCCTTCATGGCGTCCATCACGGCCTTGGCCTCGCCCACCAGATCGGCCTCGGCCAGGCTCTTGCCGATGGGCAGGCCGGCGGCCAGCATGAAGGTGTTGGCAATGCCGCCACCCACGATCAGTTGATCGACGTTCTTCGCCAAAGACTGCAGGATGGTGAGTTTTGTGCTCACCTTGCTGCCGGCGACGATGGCCACCAGCGGCCGCTTCGGGTTCGCCAGCGCCTTGGTGATGGCGTCGATCTCGGCCGCCAGCAGCGGGCCGGCGCAGGCCACCGGGGCGAACTGGGCGATGCCGTAGGTCGTGCCTTCGGCACGGTGCGCGGTACCGAAGGCATCGTTCACGTAAATGTCGCAAAGCGCCGCCATCTTGCGCGAAAGCGCTTCATCGTTCTTTTTCTCGCCCTTGTTGACGCGGCAGTTCTCGAGCAGCACGACCTGACCGGGCTCGACCTTCACGCCGTCCACCCAGTCTTGCACCAGCGGCACCTCGCGCCCCAGCAGCTCGCCCAGGCGCCTGGCAACGGGCGCCAGCGAATCGGCGGGCTTGAGTTCGCCCTCGGTGGGACGGCCCAGGTGGCTGGTGACCATGACGGCGGCGCCGGCGTCCAGCGCCATGCGGATGGCCGGCACGCTGGCGCGGATGCGCGTGTCCTCGGTGATGTGGCCCGCATCGTCCTGCGGCACGTTCAGGTCGGCGCGGATGAAGACGCGCTGGCCCCGGGCCTTGCCCGCCGCGCACAGATCGGAAAAGCGGATCACGTTCATGCTGCCTGCTCCTGAAAAATGAGCGCCCCGGGCTTGGTTGCCGGGGCTGCCTTGGTCAACGGAAGATCAGCCGTCGATTATAGAAAGCGCCGCGCGCGCCCCGCGCCGGTGCCGCGTCCCCAAAACGGTGCGCACGAGGCGCCTGCGATTGGCACGGCGCTTGCACCATGGGCGCACCACCACCACGAAAAAGACGCGCCGCGCGGCGCACGAAGGAAGGAACCCCATGCCCAAGCATCCCCGCCGCCGTACCCTGCTCGCCCTGACCCTGGCCGCCGCCACGCTGGCCGCGCCATTGGCTGCGCACGCCCAGTCGGCGCTGGACCACATCATGTCCAGCAAGACCGTCAAGATCGCCATTCCGACCGACTTTCCGCCTTACGGCTTCGTCGGCACCGACCTGCAGCCGCAGGGCCTCGACGTCGACATGGCCAAGCTGGTGGCCAGCAAGCTGGGCGCCAAGCTGGAGCTGGTGCCGGTGACCAGCGCCAACCGCATCCCCTACCTGCAGACCGGCAAGGCCGACCTGGTGATCTCCACCCTGGGCAAGAACCCCGAGCGCGAGAAGGTGATCGACTTCACCGCCGCCTACTCGCCGTTCTTCCAGGCGGTGTTCGCCGCCAAGTCGCTGCCCATCAAGAGCTTCGCCGACCTGGCGGGCAAGTCGGTCGGCGTGACCCGCGGCGCCATCGAGGACCAGGAGCTGAGCAAGGTCGCGCCGCCGAACACCGACGTCAAGCGCTTCGAGGACAACAACGCCACCGTGGCGGCCTTCGTGTCGGGCCAGGTGCAGGCGCTGGCCACCGGCGCCTCGGTCGCCGGCGCCATGATGGCCAAGAACCCGCAGCTCGGCACCGAATACAAGCTGCTGCTCAAGGACAGCCCCAACTTCATCGGCGTGGCCAAGGGCGACACGGCGCTGAAGGACAAGCTGAACGAGATCATCGGCGCGGCGAAGGCCTCGGGCGATCTGGACAAGCTGGCGCAGAAGTGGCTCGGCCGGCCGGCCGGCGATTTGCCGAAGTAATCCCCCCTGTGGCGCTGCGCGCCTTCTCCCCGGGGGGCAACGCTGGCGGCCGGGGAAGCCCCGCCACGGCGTTCCCGCCGGGCCTGCTCCCGGCCATCGGTGTTTACGAATTTTTTGAACGAAAAGTGGCTTCAGCCCTTATCTGACTGGCGCAATCAGCTTCAATTTTGATAGTGGCCTGAGCCTCTTCCGACCACGCCCATGCGCATCGAACTCGACTTCGCCGCCGTGCTCAGCCAGTGGCCCCTGCTGGCCAAGGGCGCGGCGCTGACGCTGGTGCTCACCGCCATCTCGGCGGTGCTGGGGCTGCTGCTGGGCGTGGCCTGCGCCTGGGCGCGCACGCGCGGGCCGGCCTGGCTCAAGTGGCTGGCCGCCAGCTACGTGGAGCTGGTGCGCAACACGCCGTTCATCGTGCAGCTGTACTTCGTGTTCTTCGGCCTGCCGGCGCTGGGGGTCAAGCTGACGCCGGACCTGGCCTCGGTGATCGCCATGGTGGTGAACCTGGGCGCGTACTCGTCCGAGATCGTGCGTGCCGGCATCGAGGCCACGCCGCGCGGGCAGATCGAGGCCGCGCAGAGCCTGGCGCTCACCAACCGCCAGGTGTTCACCCGCGTGGTGCTGCCGCCGGCGCTGGCCAAGGTGTGGCCGGCCACGGTGAGCCAGATCATCATCGTCATGCTCGGCTCGGCGGTGTGCGGGCAGATCAGCACCGAGGAGCTGAGCTACGCCGCCAACCTGATCCAGAGCCGCAACTTCCGCGCCTTCGAGGCCTACATCGTCGCCACCGCCATCTACCTGCTGATGGCCATCGCGGTGCGGCGCGCCCTCAATTGGGCCGGGCCGCGCTGGCTGTTCGGCGGCCGGCCCACCGGGGGCCGCCATGGTTGATTTCTCGCTCTGGGACATCCTGCGCAACCTGCTGCTGGCGGCGCGCTGGACGGTGCTGCTGTCGCTGGTGGCCTTCGTGGGCGGCGGCGTGGTCGGGCTGGCGCTGCTGGTGCTGCGCGAAGCCGGCGGCGTGCGCGGCCGCGGCAACCTGGCGGCGCGGGCCGTGGCCGTCTACGTGGAGCTGTTCCAGGGCACGCCGCTGCTGATGCAGCTGTTCCTGGCCTACTTCGGGCTGGCGCTGCTGGGCCTGCCGATCTCCGCCTGGAGCGCCGCGGCCGTGGCGCTCACGCTGTACGCCAGCGCCTACCTCACGGAAATCTGGCACGGCTGCGTGCGCGCCGTGCCGCGCGGGCAATGGGAGGCCGGGCAGAGCCTGGCGCTCTCGTTCGGCGAACAGATGCGCCACGTGATCCTGCCGCAGGCGGTGCGCATCGCCATCGCGCCCACGGTGGGCTTTCTGGTGCAGGTGATCAAGGGCACGGCGCTGGCCTCGGTGATCGGCTTCATCGAGCTCACCAAGGCCGGCACCATGATCGCCAACGCCACCTTCCAGCCCATGCTGGTGTACGGCTGCGTGGCCCTGATGTACTTCGTGCTGTGCTTCCCGGTGAGCCTGTGGGCACGCATGCTTGAAAGGAAGCTCCATGCCGCCCACTGAACTGCTGGCCGCCGCCCACGCGCTACCCAAGGACCCCTCGGGCCCGCCCGCCGTGCGCATGAAGGGGCTGCGCAAGTCGTATGGCACGCACGAGGTGCTCAAGGGCATCGACCTGGACGTGCGGCCGGGCGAGGTGGTGGCCCTGATCGGCAAGAGCGGCTCCGGCAAGAGCACGCTGCTGCGCTGCATCAACGGGCTGGAGGTCTTCCAGCACGGCGAGCTGACGGTGCTGGGCCAGCCGCTGAAGCACGACGACGCGGCCGCCATGCGCGAGCTGCGCCAGCACGTGGGCATGATCTTCCAGCAGTTCAACCTGTTCCCGCACCTGTCGGTGGGCCGCAACGTGATGCTGGCGCCGTCGCTGGTCAAGAAGACGGCGTCCAGGGCCGGCGAGGAGCGCGCGCGCCAGCTGCTGGCGCGCGTGGGCCTGGCCGAGAAGTTCGACGCCTGGCCCGATCAGCTCTCGGGCGGCCAGCAGCAGCGCTTGGCCATCGCCCGCGCGCTGGCCATGGACCCGGCCATCCTGCTGTGCGACGAGATCACCTCCGCGCTCGACCCGGAGCTGGTGGGCGAGGTGCTGGGCGTGGTCGAGTCGCTGGCGGCCGAAGGCATGACGCTGCTGATGGTCACGCACGAGATGAGCTTCGCCCGCAAGGTGAGCAACCGCGTGCTCTTCATGCACCAGGGCCGGGTGCACGAAAGCGGCCCGCCGGCCGAGCTGTTCGGCAACCCGCAGACGCCGGAACTCAAGCAGTTCCTGTCCTCGCTGCACAGCTGACCAGCTCCAGGCCGCTTCTCAATTCATAGCTGCCTGCGCCCGTCAATTCTGGGCTGCAGGCACTTTTGTCTTCAGGAATCGGTGCGTCGCACCAGGCGCTGCCGCAGCGCGTTCCCTCCGCCGGCGTAGGCCGAACAGCCGAGGCCCGACACGACTTTCGGGCTATTGAAGCGCGGGTGGCCGGCTCCAACAATCGGCTCGCGGCTGGCATCTTCGCCACCGCGCTGTCCTTCGAAACACCACCGATTGGAGTCATCATGAAACACGCGCCCATGCTTTCCGCGGCCGCCGTCGCCGCCACCGCGCTGCAGGCCACCACGCCGGCCGCCGCCAGCACCCAGCCCGCCGCGCAGGCCGCGCCGGTGCCGATCGCCCTGCAGTTCCAGGTGCGCGGCGCGCGCGTGGAGCCGGATCGCCTGCTGGCCTACGAGAAGAAGCTGGCCGAGGAATCCGGCTTCCTGCTGGCCATGCGCCGCATCACCGGCGACGAGCTGGGCCCCTGCGGCACCGTGAGCGGCAGCGGCAACGACTGGGACGACAGCAAGCAGGACTGCTGAACGCCGCCGCCATGACGCACGTCGCCATCATCACCATCGCCGACGACATCCACGCCTACGCCGTGCGCGAGCAACTCGCGCGCCGGCCGGGCGTGGCCTGCGACATCGTCGAGACCGACCGCCTGCCGGCCAGCGGCCTGATGTCCTGGTCGCTGGACGACCCGGCCGCCACCCGCGTGCCGACCCTGGACGGCCCCGCCGCGGCGGTGGGCGACTGGGACGTGCTCTGGTTCCGCCGGCCCGGCGGCGTCTCCTGGCGGCCGCCGCACCGGCCGGCCGTGCCGGACGACGTGACCGACCCGGCCGCCATCGACCTGATCGTCGGCGACTGCCGGGCCGCCTTCATCGGCAGCCTGCTCGACGGCTTTCGCGGCGCCTGGGTCAGCCACCCCGACGCCACCCGCAACGCCGAGAACAAGCTGGTGCAACTGCGCGCCGCGCGGCAGGCCGGGCTGCGCGTGCCGGCCACGCTGGTCAGCCAGTCGCCGGACGAGATCCGCGCCTTCTGCGCCGCGCACGGGCACCGGGTCATCGTCAAGTCGCTCACCGGCTCGCAGTGGGCGCCGCTCACGCCCGGCGTCATCGAGCCGGCAATGCTGGCCGACGACCGCTCGCTGGCGCTGGCGCCCGCGATCTACCAGGCGATGGTGGAAGGCCAGCGCCACCTGCGCGTGCACGCCTTCGGCGACGAGTTCATCGCCGCGCAGATCGAATGCCCGGCGCTGGACTGGCGCTTCCACCTGGCCGAGAGCACGGTGACGCACACCACCCTGCCGGCCTCGCTGCGCGACGCGCTCGCCCGCGTGTTGCAGCTGCTGGGCCTGCGCATGGGCGTGTTCGACCTCAAGCTCACATCTGAAGGCGAGCCGGTCTGGCTGGAAGTCAACCCGCAGGGGCAGTTCCTGTTCGTCGAGGGTTTGGGCGACCTCCCGCTGGCCGCGCCCTTCGCCGACTTTCTGCTGCGCGAGGCCCGGCAACCGCTGCGCGCCGCCGCCTGAGCCCGGCTGCGGCCTTACCAGCCCAGCCCCACGTGCAGCGGCAGGAACACCGCCATGCCGACGCCGATCGAGGCCGGCAGCGCGTAACTGGTGCCGCGACGCCAGAAGTAGAACGCCGCCGCCGCCAGCGCGGCCAGCAGCCGGGCGTCGCGCCAGGGCGTGTTGAGCGCGTGGCCGGCCAGCAGGATGTCGGGCGCGATCACCGCCGTGAGCGCCGCCACCGGCGCGTACTGCAGGCCACGCAGCGCCCAGCGCGGCAGGCGCCAGGGCTTTTCGCTGATGAAGAAGAAGCCGCGCGCCACCACGGTGATCACCGCCAGGCCGACGATGACCAGCAGCGTCCAGGCGTCGGTCTCAGCCATGAGCGTCTCCCGCCGGCAGCTCGGCCGGTGGCAGGCGCCGCTCCAGCAGCAGGCTGGCCGCCACCGCCACCACGATGGCCGCCACGATGTTGAGCTTGAACGGCAGCGCCAGCAGCATCAGCGAGGCCGCCGCCGCCACGATGGCCGAGAAGGCGCGCAGCCGCGTGCTGGCCAGCGAGCAGGCCACGCCGAGCAGCGCCAGCGTGCCGGCGAACTCCAGCCCCCAGCGCTCCGGCAGTGCCGCGCCCAGGAAGATGCCCAGCATCGAGAAGCCCTGCCAGAACGCCCAGTTGGTCATGTTGCCGCCCCACAGGTAGGCCAGCTGCGCGTGGCGCTGCGTGGCGGTCTGCGCCGGTTTGGGGAAGCGCTGGGTGAACAGCACATAGGTCACGTCGCCGGTGAAGAAGCCCAGCCACAGCCGGCGCGCCCGCGGCATGAACATGAAGTAGTCGCGCAGGTGCAGGCTGAACACCACGAAGCGCAGGTTGACGCAGAAGGCCGTGGCCCAGATCACCCACACCGGCGCGCCGGCGGCGATGAGCGGGATGGCCGCCAGCTGCGCGCTGCCGGCGAACACCAGCAGCGACATGGTCACCGCCTCGGTGATGCTCATGCCGCTCTTGATCATGGCCACGCCGGTCATGAAGGCCCAGGCGGTGAGGCCGACGGAGACGCCCGCCATCTCGCGCGCGCCGGCCCAGTAGAGCGGGTGGCGGCCGGAGCGCGCCATGGCGTCCACGCGCGCCGCCATCCAGGCGCCGACGCGCCCGGTGCGCGAGCGCAGGTCGCTCGGCGGTTCCGGCAGCGGCATGTTCATGCCGCGGGCTCCTGGGGGGTGGTGGCCGCGGCGCTGTCGAAGCGCTGGCCTGCCTGCAGCGGAAAGCCGCGCAGGAACTCGCGCGCCGGCAGGCGCTTGCCGCCGGCGCGTTGCAGCTCGGTCAGGCGCAGCGCGGAGCCGTCGCCGCAGGCCACTGTGACGCCGGCATCGTTTACAAGCAAAATCTGGCCGCAGCCCGCATCTGACGGTTGCAGACAGCTATCCAATTCAGAGCGCCACAGCTTGACCGTTTCATCGCCCAGGCGGGTGCTGGCGCCAGGGAACGGGTCGAAGGCGCGGATGCGGCGTTCGATCACGGCAGCGGGCTGCGACCAGTCGACGGCGGCTTCGTGCTTGTCGATCTTGTGGGCGTAGGTCACGCCGCCTGCTGGCTGCGGTGTGGGGGACAGCCCCCCGCAGGCGGCGAGTTCGAGCGCCTCGACGATCAGGCGCCCGCCCAGCGCGGCCAGCTGGTCGTGCAGGGTGCCGGAGGTGGCGGCTGGGCCGATGGGGAATCGCTCCACCAGCAGCATGTCGCCGGTGTCCAGGCCGGCGTCCATCTGCATGATGGTCACGCCGGTTTCGGCATCGCCCGCTTCGATGGCGCGGTGGATGGGCGCGGCACCTCGCCAGCGCGGCAGCACGGAGGCGTGGATGTTGAGACATCCGAGCCTGGGCAGCGACAGCACCCACTGCGGCAGGATCAGACCGTAGGCGGCGACCACCATCACATCGGCCTGTGCGGCCTGCAGCGCCTGCTGGGCAGCAGCCGGGTCGTCCGGGTATTTGCCATCCAGGCGCAGGCTGCGAGGCTGGGCCACGGCGATGCCGTGCTCCAGCGCGAGCTGCTTGACGGGCGAGGCCTGCAGCTTCATGCCGCGGCCGGCGGGGCGGTCCGGCTGCGTCAGCACCAGCGGCACGCGAAAACCCGCGGCGAGCAGGCTCTGCAGCGCCACGCGGGCGAAATCCGGCGTGCCGGCGAAGACGACGTTCATGGGCAATCAGGGGAGGTGCGGCGGCGGCGCCAAGGCACACGCCCGCGGCCGCGATGGGCCGAGTATGCCTGCAGAGGGAAAACCCTGAGGTTCGCTACCGCACTCCGGCGCAGCGGCGTCAGCGGGTGTCGAAGTCGGCGTCGGGCAATGGCTCGTCGCCGGCGCTCCAGCCGCGCACCGTGCCTTGTGGGTCGATGTCGATGAACAGCAGGCGCCAGGTGGGGCCGTCGGCGTAGCGCCAGACCCAGATCTCGCCCTTGAAATTGTGCACGCCCTGCACGCGCGCCGGCCGGCCGAATTCGCGCAGCACGTCGTCACGTGTCCATTGGTCGGCGGCGATCCGGGCCAAGTTGGCTTCGGTGAGCGCCTCGTAGCGCCGCGCCACGCGGCCGGCGGCATCGAGATCGATGTTGACCACGCGCTGGCCGTTCGGCTGGTACGAGTACTGCCAGCGCTCGCCGCCGCCCGGCAGCGGGTAGCGCGCCGTGGGCTGGCCGAGTGCCTGCTGCGCCTCGGCGCGCGGGGTGCCGGGGGCAATGCGGCCCGGATCGCTGGCGCAGGCACCGAGCAGGCCCGCCGCCAGGGCCAGCGCACCGGCCGCTGCGGCGCGGCGCCAGCGCACCGTGAAGGTGCCGGACGCTGCGAGCGCGGCCAAGGGCTTCACAGCACGCGCGTCGTGCGCCCGGTTTCCTTGGCCGCCTCGCGCTCCTGCTTCTGCAGCTTGGACTTGATGCGGGTGCGCTTGAGGGGCGAGAGGTAATCGACGAACACCTTGCCCAGCAGGTGGTCCAGCTCGTGCTGGATGCACACGGCCAGCAGGCCGTCGGCCTCGATCTCGCGCGACTGCCCGTCGCGGTCCAGCGCCGTGACCTTGACGCGGGCGGCGCGCTCCACGCCGTCGTAGATGCCGGGCACGGAGAGACAGCCTTCGTCGCCGCGCACGCGCTCGTCGCTCAACCAGGTGATCTCGGGGTTGATCAGCGCCAGGGGCTGGTCGCGCTCTTCCGACACGTCGATCACCACCACGCGCTCGTGCACATCGACCTGGGTGGCGGCCAGACCGATGCCGTTGGCCGCGTACATGGTGTCCAGCATGTCGGCCACCAGGGCCTGGATGCGCGCGTCCACCGCCTCCACGGGGCGGGCCACGCGCGTCAGGCGGAGGTCGGGATAGCGAAGGATGGTGAGTTCAGCCATGGGGATTCTTGCAACAGTTGTGGCGATTTTCGCTATTTTCAAGTCTTCGCGGGGGTCGGGCCGGCCAATTTCATTGCTCCAGCAAGGGCTTGGATGCAGAATGTCCAGCGCTTTGTCAAGAAATTTTGCGAATTGCAAGCACAATGAAACACAGTCATACCGTCGCCCGAGCACTGGTTCTGGGTGGGGGGCTGGCAGCAGCGGTCGGCATGGCGCTGGCCCAGCAGGCACCCCACTACCCCATCACGCCCGCGCAGCGCGCCACCGCCGTGCAGGTGGCCCAGAGCGGCGTGCCGATCTCCGAGCTGGCCAAGAACGCGCCTGACGAGTACACGGTGCGCCGCGGCGACACGCTGTGGGACATCGCCGGCAAGTTCCTGCGCTCGCCCTGGCGCTGGCCCCAGCTGTGGGGCATGAACATGGCGGCCATCCACAACCCGCACCTGATCTACCCGGGCCAGCACCTATATCTGGAGCGCCAGGGTGGCCGCGCCTGGCTGCGCACTGCCCGCTCGACGGACGGCGCCGCACCCACAGAAACCATCCGTGTCTCCCCCCGCAACCGGGTCGAAATGCTGGCTGCCGATCCGTTGCCCACGCTCAAGCCGCACCTGATCGAGCCCTTCCTGACCGAACCGCTGGTGGTGGACGACGACACCTTCCAGCGCGCGCCGCGTATTGTGGCCACCTCCAGCGAGCGCCGCGTGCTGCTGAGCAAGGGCGACCGCGCCTACGCCCGCGGCCCGGCCGACGCCCCGGTGCTGATGGCGCCCGGCCTGCCCACGCAGTTCCGGGTGTTCCGCGCCGCCAAGCCGCTGGTCGACCCTGTGAGCGGCGAGGTGCTGGGCTATGAAGGCCAGTACGTCGGCCAGGCCGACCTGGTGCGTGGCGAGAGCGCCTCGGACGAAGACGTCGAGGTGAGCTACGACCCACCGCGCACGCCCGCGGCCGGCTCGCGCAACCCCGAGCCCGGCACCGAAGCCGACAACGAGGTCAAGACCCTGCCGGTGCCAGCCACGCTGGACATCGTGAAGACCAAGGAAGAGATCCGCGCCGGCGACCGCATCCTGCCCGAGCCGCCGCGCGAGTTCCGCAGCTACGTGCCGCACGCGCCCGACATCCCGGTCAACGCACGCGTGGTGTCGGTGTACGGCGATGCCGTGCGCTACGCCGGCCAGAACCAGGTGGTGGTGATCAACAAGGGCCTGCGCGACGGCATCGAGAACGGCCATGTGCTGGCGCTGCAGTCCACCGGCCGCCAGATGCTGGACAAGACGCAGAAGGAGCGCGGCGAGCTGATCAAGCTGCCGGACGAGCGCAACGGCCTGGCCATGGTGTTCCGCCCGTTCGACCGCGTCTCCTACGCGCTGGTGATGCAGATCGACGACCCGGTGCAGGTCGGCGACAAGCTGATCAACCCCAAGTAAGGCCTGCTGGCGGTGCGCGCCTTCCTGCAAGGGAGACGCCGCCGTGTTGGCCGCTTTGCGGCCCACCCATCGTCCGCGTGAGCGTCCATGGACCGTGAAGAGCTGAATGGCTGGTTGCGGCTGACGCTGACGCCCGGCGTGGGCAACGATACCGCGCGCCGCCTGCTGGCGGCCTTCGGGCCGCCCGACGCCATCTTCGCCCAGCCCTCCGCCGCGCTGCGCCAGCTGCTCACCTCCGCCCAGGTCAGCGCGATGGCCGAGCCGCCGGACGGACTTGCGGAAGCGCTCGACAGCACCCTGGCCTGGCTCGCCGCCGACGGGCAGGACGACGCCCGGCGCTGCGTGGTTCCGCTGGGCGACCCGCGCTACCCGGCGGCGCTGCTCCGCATCGAAGACCCGCCACCGCTGCTGTACATGCTGGGCCAGGTGCCCGCAACCGATTCAGTGCCTTTTGGGGCTCCAGACGGCACTGGGCGGGCGCAGGAAGCTACACCAACGATAGCAAATCTGTACCCGCCGGCGGTTGCCATGGTGGGCAGCCGCAACCCCACCCCGCAGGGCGCACTGAACGCGCGGCAGTTCGCCCGCGCGCTGCGCGAGGCGGGCCTGACGGTGGTGTCCGGCCTCGCGCTGGGCATCGACGGCGCCGCGCACGAAGGCGCGCTGGAAGCCGGCCGTCCCGGACTGGCCACCATCGCCGTGATCGGCACCGGCATCGATCGCGTCTACCCGAGCCGCCACCGCGAGCTGGCGCACCGCATCGCCAGCCAGGGCCTGATCGTCAGCGAATACCCGCTGGGCACACCGCCGCTGGCGCCCAACTTCCCCAAGCGCAACCGCCTGATCGCCGGGCTGACGCTGGGCACGCTGGTGGTCGAGGCGGCCACGCAGTCGGGCTCGCTGATCACGGCGCGGCTTGCGGCCGAGCAGGGCAAGGAAGTGTTCGCGATCCCCGGCTCGATCCACAGTGCGCAGTCGCGCGGCTGCCACCAGCTGATCCGCCAGGGCGCCAAGCTGGTCGAAAGCGCACAGGATGTGCTGGAGGAGCTGCGGCTGCCGATACCGGCGTCTGCTATTGATAACGCAGCTGCCGGCGCCGACTCCACTGGGGATGGTGCCACTTTTTCCTCTGAAGGCGATGCGCTGCTCGAGGCCCTGGGCGCCGATCCGGTGAGCCTGGACGCGCTGCAGGCCCGCACCGGCCTGCCGACGCCGGAGTTGCAGGCGCGGCTGCTCGAACTCGAACTGGAAGGGCAGGTGGGCCGGCTGCCCGGCGGCCTGTTCCAGCGCCTCTCGCGCGCCTGAAGCCCAGCGGCGCGGGGCGCGCTGCGCCGTCGCGCGTTGGCTACAAATCCAGTAGCACAAGGCGATCGACATGCGCTATATTGAACCCATGTACGAAGTGCTGGTCTTCGTCTACGAACACTTCTGGGGTGGTCAAGCCTGCCCGGACAGGGCGCAGCTGGGCCGTCGCTTGAGCGCCGCCGGCTTCGAGCGCGACGACATCCAGCAGGCGCTGGCCTGGCTCGACGGCCTGCGCAGCGCCGGAACGGCCGGCACCCGCATCGATCCCGACACCCATGCCGCGGCCAACGATCCGGCCATGGACTCTGCCCTGGATACGGCGCGTGCACCGAACCCACGCTCGCTGCGCGTCTACCTGCCCGCCGAACTCACCCACCTGGGCGCCGAAGGCATCCGCCTGCTGCATTTCCTGGAGCACGCCGGCGCCCTGCCGGCCGCCCTGCGCGAGGTGGTGATCGAGCGCGCGCTGGCAGTGCCCGAGCCGCCGCTGTCCCCGCAGGACCTGAAGATCATCGTGCTGATGGTCTACTGGCACTTCGGCGTCGAGCCCGATCTGCTGGTGCAGGACGAACTCTGCGACGACGCCAGCCAGCGGCTGGCGCACTGATGCGCCTTCAGGGCGCCGTATCGGGATACATACCGCCGCTCCTGAACCGCATCCTGCCTGCGGTGGCGCGGCTTTTCAGTGAAGCAGTTGGTCTGGCGTGGCGTCGAGCCGTGCCAGCGCATCGCGCGTCGCGCGCACCGTGAGCGCTTCGTCCTCGAGCGGCACCAGCATGCCGGCCTGCAGGTAGGACGCCAGCCGCGTGGTCTGCACCAGGTAGGTCTGGCCAGCGGCATGGGCGAACAGGTGCAACTGGCCGCGCGCGCTGCGCCAGACGTACTGCACCTGCATGGTCGCACCGCCGAACTCGAGCGAGAACCAGTTGCCCAGCTCCAGCTCGGCCGCCCAGGCCAGCATGCCCGCGCCCGGCTGCGATCCACCGGCTGCGATCACCTTCATGGACGAGGCGTCGACCCCGAACATCAGCTCCAGCGTGTCGGGATCCAGCAGCACGTCGCCTTCGGCGTCGTCCGGCACGATGTCTTCCAGGCCGGCCAGGCTTTGCGCCAGTTCGTCCAGCTTCTCGGGAGCAATGCCCTCGCCGCGCGAGACGAAGGCCTGCATCACGGCATCGTTGATCTGCTTGACGAAACCGTCCTGCTCGGCCCCTTCGATG